>Ga0302321_100000609_pt1 | contig 31332 bp, 19 predicted proteins | sample Fen_T0_1_FD_202505 | JGI IMG/M metagenome (GOLD analysis project Ga0302321, IMG submission 202505) | Peat permafrost microbial communities from Stordalen Mire near Abisko, Sweden - Fen_T0_1 | ecosystem: Environmental > Terrestrial > Soil > Wetlands > Permafrost | place: Sweden: Abisko... | reverse complement strand
CGACAGAGCCAGAATGGCTCCGACCGCCAACGGAGCAAGGCGCAGCAGCACAGGCAAGCGTCTGCTCGACACTCGGCGGGGCGGCGGGGCGGCGGCCAACGTGGACATCGTGCCTCCTCCTCCGCGTGGCGGGAGGCGGCCGAGCCGTCGCCGAGCGGAGGATCACCAGACTCGACGTCCGGCGAAGATTGCGCACCGGCGCACTCCGATGCCCGATGTCATCACAGCTTGCCTTGGTTGAGGCCGCGGGTAAAGGAGAGTCCCACCATGGGAGTCATCGGCCGGAGTCCGGGCGTCTGATGGAATCGGCGGCCCGCGCGGGAATCCAGCGGCGCGGGCGCCGGGCGGCGACGCTCCCAGATAGGGCCACTGCCCTGCGCCGCCCGGCCATTTGGCGCGGGAACGGCCGTTTCGGGCGCGCAGCAACGCGTCCCCAGGAACCCATATCTCTCAACTCCGGGCCGACCCGATACCATGACTCCTGGACGAGGGAGTAATGCCGTGAGGCACATGGAGTTGCAGTGGCTGGTGGACCGAGGCCCGGACGACCGCAACCGTGTTGCCGCGGCGGATCGGCCACGCGGAATGACCCGATCGCGCCGATTCCGGATTCCCGGAATCCGGACTACGGACCGGCGTCCGGCGGCACGATCCGTTTGCTGATTCTCGCGGACCGGCTCGGCTCGGACGGAAGCCAAACCGCTGAGGGCGCAGGGTGACGTCGAACCGAGCTCTGCCGGATCCGCCTCGGCGCGGTGGGCGGAGGATTCGGCCCGAAGCCGAGGCGGAAGAGCCGATCCTCGCGGAGTTGTTCAGCGTGGAGCGGCTCGAGCAGCACGCCCAGAGCCTGGCCGCAGCCCAGACTGTGACGAACTCGCCACGCAAGGGACACGCCGTCGGGCCTCGCATCGCCGAGAACGGCAGGGTCTTGCTCGAGGCGTACGGCGTCCTGGCCCGAGCGGTCAAGGACGAGCAATCGATCACGCCCGCGGCCGAGTGGCTCCTCGACAACTTCCACATCGTCGATGAGCAGCTCCGCGAGATCCGTGACGACTTGCCGCCGGATTACTATCGCGAACTCCCCAAGCTCGCCGAGGGGCATCTCGAGGGCTACCCACGCGTCCTAGGCATCACCTGGGCATACATCGCGCACACCGACAGCCGCTTCGAGCCGGACAGCCTGCGACGTATGGTGCGCGCCTATCAGGTCGTCGAGCCGCTGACGATCGGCGAACTCTGGGCGGTCGCGATCAGCCTCCGAATCCTCCTGGTCGACAACCTCCGCCGTATCGCCGAGGTGATCGTGCGCGGCCGGGCAGATCGGCAGAAGGCGGACGAACTCGCCGACGGCCTGCTCGGTCTCGGCAAGGACAGCCCACAGGCCGCGGCGGCCGCCCTGCGTCGGCTGTCGCCTCGATCGCTCCCCGCGGCGGCTCGCGTCCAGCTGTTCCAACGGCTTCGAGATCAGGACCCGGCGGTGACACCGGCACTGGGCTGGGTCGAGGAACTCCTCGCGGCTCAAGGAACAACGGCCGAGGAGACGGTCCGCCTCGAGCACCAGCGCCAGGCGACGATGAACGTGACCGTCCGAAACGTGATCACGAGCATGCGCCTGATCTCTTGGTTCGACTGGGCCCAGTTCGTCGAAAGCGTGAGCCTCGTCGACGACGTCCTGGGCGGCCGAAGTTCGTTCAGGGCGATGGACTTCGCCACTCGAGATCGCTATCGGCACGCCGTCGAGGAACTGTCACGGGGTTCGGGCTTGACCGAGGTCGAGGTCGCCAGGAGGGCCGTGGCGATGTCGGATGCCGCGCCGACGACCGATGTCGCGCCGGTGGATGCGCGACTGCGAGACCCAGGCTATTACCTGATCTCATCGGGCCGCGCCGCGTTCGAGCGGGTCCTCAATGTTCGAGCACCGCTCGCAAGCCGGCTTCGACGCATCTACTTCCGGGCCGCCGGGCGCGGCTACCTCGGGACGCTCGCCTTCGTCACCGCTCCCATCCTCGCGGTCCCGCTTCTCCTGACGGGGAATGGGCCCGCAGCCGGCGCAATGGTCCTCCTGGCCGTCTTCGCGCTCCTCCCGGCCTCCGACCTCGCGATCGCCCTCGTCAACTGGGAAGTCACCCACGTGCTGGGGCCGAGAGCGCTGCCCCGCCTCGACCTCGACGACGGCGTACCCTCGCGGCTGCGAACGCTGGTCGTAGTGCCGATGCTGCTCACGAGCGATGCGGACGTCGAGGCTCGGGTCGCCGGTCTGGAGATCCACTACCTGGCGAACCGCGAGGGTGACATCAGGTTCGCGCTGCTGTCGGACTGGCTCGACGCCCCGAGCGAGACCGAGCCCGGCGACGACGAACTTCTCTCTACCGCGGCAGCGGCCATCGACCGGCTCAACGAGCGCCACGGCGAGGCCCCCGGAGGAGGCGCGCGCTTCCTGATCTTCCACCGGAAGCGGCACTGGAATGAGGCTGAGGGCTGCTGGATGGGCTGGGAGCGCAAACGCGGCAAGCTCGAGGAGCTGAATGCCCTCCTGCGCGGGTCGGTCACGACCGGGATCCTGACTACCGGGCGCAGCGCTTCGACTCCGCCGACAGGCGTGCGCTATGTCGTCACCCTCGATGCCGACACGCGGCTCCCCCTGGGCTCGGTGGGCCGCCTGGTGGGGACGATCGCCCATCCTCTCAACCAGGCGACGTTCGACTCGCGCGCCGGCCGGGTGACTCAGGGCTACGGCGTCCTCCAGCCGCGAATCACCTCGACCCTTCCGCCGGAGCAGGGCGGCTCGATCTTCCAGCGGATCTTCTCCGGATCGGCCGGAATCGACCCGTATGCATCCGCAGTCTCCGACGTCTACCAGGACCTGCTTCACGAAGGAAGCTTTACCGGCAAGGGCATCTACGACGTCGATGCCTTCGGCGCGGCGATGGCGGACCGGGTGCCCGAGAACGCGCTCCTGAGCCACGACCTGTTCGAGGGCGTCTTCGCCCGAGCCGGGCTCGTAACCGACATAGAGCTCTTCGACGAATTCCCGTCGAACTACCTGGTCTCGACAGTCCGTCAGCATCGCTGGGCGCGCGGCGACTGGCAGCTCCTGCCCTGGATCCTGGGGCGGGCCGGGGACGCGAAGGGCCGGCGGAGGCCGGACTCCATGCCCGGCATCGCCCGCTGGAAGATGGTCGACAACCTGCGCCGGACGATGTCCGCGCCACTCACGCTGGCCACCCTGGTCGCGGCCTGGACGCTGCCCGCGGTACCGGCCGCCGTTTGGACGGTGTTCGTCCTGACTGCGGCGATCGTTCCAGAAGCATTGCCCGTCCTGGCCGGCCTGCGGCCGCAGCGGCAGGGAATCTCCAAGCGCAGCCATCTGCGAGCCGTCGGGGGGGACGTCGGCCTGGCCGCGGCCCATGTGTTCTTCGGATTCGCCTTCCTGGCGCATCAGGCGTGGCTGATGACCGACGCGATTCTGCGGACGCTGGTTCGGGTCTACCACACCAGGAGGAAGCTTCTCGAGTGGACGACGGCAGCACAGGCCAAAGCCCAGCCCGACGTCGACCTCCTGGGGTTCTACAGGCAGATGGCGGGCGGCGTCGCCATCGCGGCCGTCGCCGCAGTCCTCGTTTTGGCCGTCAAGCCGAGCGCGGCCTGGATCGCCGCACCGTTCATCGTCCTGTGGCTGCTGTCGCCGGTCGTCGCCCGACTCGTCAGCCTGCCGCCGCAAGAATCGGAGGCGGAGCAGCTTTCCCCGGCCGACGTCCGGTCGCTCCGCCTTACGGCTCGCCGGACCTGGCGGTTCTTCGAGGCCTTCGTCGGTCCGGACGACCAGGGGCTGCCGCCCGACAACTTCCAGGACGATCCGACGCCGGTCGTCGCCCATCGCACGTCGCCGACGAACATCGGGATGTACCTGCTCGCGACGGTGACCGCTCGCGACTTCGGCTGGATCGGGACGCTCGAAATGGTGGAGCGCCTGGAGACGACCCTCGCAACCATTGCCAAGCTGGAGCGGTATCGCGGCCACCTCTACAACTGGTACGACACGCGCGACCTGCACCGGCTCGATCCGGCGTATGTGTCGTCGGTCGACAGCGGCAATCTCGCCGGCCACCTGCTGGCGCTTTCGAATGCCTGCCGCCAGATGATCGACCGGCCGCTTCCGGTCGCCGCCGCGCTGGCGGGGATTGCCGATGCCATCGCACTCACCCGGGAGGCAGCCGGCGCCATCGGTGACGATCGGCGAAGCCAGACGCTCACCCGGCGGCACCTTGCGGAGGCGCTCGAGCTACCCGCGGATGCGGCCTCCACCGTGGCCGCGACGCCTGGGGCCTGGGCGGCGCGGCTGGAGGAGTTGTCCGCATTCGGCCGGACGCTGGCGGACATTGCGGCGGCCCTCACCGCCGAGCGCGGGGACGCTCCCGACGGCGATCTCGCGACCTGGGCCGAAGCGACCCGGCTGGCGGTGGGCAGCCACGTTCGAGACCTCGCGCTGATCCAACCAGCTCGGGGCACGACGTTCGCGACGATCGCCGAGATGGCGGATCCCCCGGTGGACGAAGCCGGCGAGGGATCGGCAGCCGCGGCACTGCTGGCGAGGCGGCTCCAGGCGATCGCGGACCGATCTCAGCAGCTCTTCCGCGACATGGACTTCAGCTTCCTGTTCGACCCGACCCGTAAGCTCTTCTCGATCGGGTTCCGGGTCCAGGACGGTGCGCTGGATCCGAGCTATTACGACCTCCTCGCCTCCGAGGCTCGCCTCACCAGCTTCCTGGCAATCGCCAAGGGCGACGTCGCACCGGACCATTGGTTCCGGCTCGGCCGCGCGATGACGCCGGTCGGGCGCGGCTCTGCCCTGATCTCATGGTCCGGATCTATGTTCGAGTACCTGATGCCCGCGCTCGTCATGCGCGCCCCGGCCCTCAGCCTGCTCGATCAGACGCATCGGCTGGTGGTCGCCCGCCAGATGAGCTACGCGGATGGGCTCGGCGTGCCCTGGGGCATCTCCGAATCGGCGTTCAACGCCCGAGACCTCGCACTGACTTATCAGTACTCGAGCTTTGGCGTACCCGGCCTCGGCCTGAAGCGCGGGTTGAGCGAGGACATCGTCGTGGCCCCGTACGCGACTGCCCTCGCGGCCATGATCCAGCCCGAGGCGGCCGTTCGGAACTTCGCCCGGCTGACCAACGCGGGCGCGAGCGACCGGTACGGCTTCCGGGAGGCGCTCGACTACACACCGCGCCGGCTTCCGGAAGGGGCCTCGGTCGCGATCGTGAAGAGCTACATGGCGCATCACCAGGGGATGGCGCTGGTGGCCCTCGGCAACGTGCTCAACGACCGCGCGATGGTCGAGCGCTTCCACGCGGACCCGATCGTCGAGGCGACTGAGCTGTTGCTCCAGGAGCGGATGCCGCGCGACGTGCTCGTGGCTCGGCCGCGCGCCGAAGAGGTCAAGAGCGCGGCCGATGTGCGCGATCTCGTGCCGCCGGTCCTGCGTCGTTTCACCTCGCCGCACGGCTCGACACCCCGGACGCATCTCCTCTCGAATGGCCGCTATGCGGTCATGGTGACGGCCGCGGGATCGGGCTACAGCCGCTGGGGCGACGTGGCGGTGACCCGGTGGCGCGAGGATGTGACGCGCGACTCGTGGGGCAGCTACATCTTCCTGCGCGACATGGACAACGGCGCGGTCTGGTCGGCGGGGCACCAGCCCAGCGGCAAGGAGGCGGACAGCTACGAGGTCGCCTACTCGGAGGATCGCGCGGAGTTCTCCCGTCGTGACGGGTCGATCGCGACGCGCCTGACCGTCCTGGTGTCGGCGGAGCACGACGCCGAGATTCGCCGCGTGTCGCTCACCAACCTCGGTTCGCACGTCCGCCAGATCGAGCTGACGTCATATGCGGAGATCGCGCTCGCGCCGCAGGCGGCCGACGTCGCTCACCCGGCCTTCCAGAACCTGTTCGTCCAGACCGAGTTCGTCGCCGATGTCGGCGCCCTGCTGGCGACCCGCCGTCCCCGTTCCAAGGACGAGAAGCCAATCTGGGCCGCCCACGTCGCCGTCGTCGAGGACGAGACGGGCGGGGTAATCCAGTACGAAACGGATCGCGCCCGCTTCCTCGGTCGGGGCCGGTCGGCCCGCTCGCCGGTCTCGGTCGTCGACGGCCGCCCGCTCTCGAACACCGTCGGCTCGGTGCTGGATCCAATCTTCAGCCTGAGGTGTCGGGTCAAGCTGGCCCCCGGCGCAACCGCCCACGCCATCTTCTCAACCGTCGTCGCCGACTCGCGCGAGGCCGTGCTGGATCTGGCCGACAAGTACCGCGACTCGGCCACGTTCGAACGCGCGACGACGCTGGCCTGGACGCAGGCCCAGGTCCAGCTGCATCACCTCGGCATCGAGGCGGACGAGGCTCTGCTGTTCCAGCGCCTGGCCAACCGGATCATCTACTCCGACTCGTCGCTTCGCCCCGCGGCCAGTTTGCTGGCGCGCAACGAGCGAGGAGCGCCCGGCCTTTGGGTCTACGGCATCTCGGGCGATTTGCCGATCGTGATGGTCCGGATCGACGAAGTCGAAGACCTCGACATCGTCCGGCAGCTGCTCCGCGCTCACGAGTATTGGCGGCTCAAGCTACTCGACGTCGACCTTGTGATCCTCAACGAACATGGCGCGACGTACGCCCAGACCCTCCAGGAGTCGCTCGAGGCCCTCGTGCGGATGAGCCAGTCGAGCCTCGTCATCGAGGGCCATCCGGGTCACGGCGGGGTCTATATCCTGCGCGGCGACCACATCTCCACTGAGGACCGGACGCTCCTTCAGTCGGCCGCCCGGGCCGTCCTGCTGAGCCGCCGGGGTAGCCTGGCCGACCAGGTCATCCGCCTTGAGCGACCCGCCGACAGGATCTCGGTACCGGCAGAACCGCCCGTCTCCAGGCAGACCAAGACCGAGCCCTCCGCGCCCCGCCCCGAGTTGGAGTTCCCCAACGGGCTCGGCGGCTTTGCCCAGAACGGGCGTGAATACGTGACCATCCTGGGTCCGGGCCAATCCACGCCGGCGCCCTGGTTGAACGTGGTTTCGAACGCGTCATTTGGTTTCCAGGTCTCGGAGTCGGGGTCCGGTTACACCTGGTCGGGAAACAGCCGCGAGAACCAGCTCACGCCATGGTCCAACGACCCCGTCAGCGACCCGGTAGGCGAGGCGATCTATGTCCGCGATGACGACACCGGCGAGTTGTGGGGCCCCACAGTGCATCCGATCCGGCGCGAGGAAACGACATACGTGGCGCGCCACGGTGCCGGATACAGCCGGTTCGAGAATCTGCACGACGGAATCGGGCTGAACCTCGTCCAGTTCGTCCCGCTCGACGAACCGCTGAAGGTCTCGATTCTCACGATCGAGAACCGATCGGGGCGCTCCAGGCGGCTTTCGGTGACCGCCTACGCCGAGTGGGTGCTGGGTACGTCGCGCGGGGAAAGCAGCCCTCGGATCATCACGTCACTCGAGCCCGAAACGAAGGCGATCCTGGTACGGAACCCGTGGAACACGGAGTTCGGCGGGCGGGTCGCGTTCCTCGACCTCGACGGGCGGCAGACGGCATGGACGGCCGATCGGACCGAATTCCTCGGACGCAACGGCGATCCGGAGTGGCCTTCCGGCCTGACCGGCGGACACACGCTCACGGGAGCTACGGGTGCCGGCATGGATCCGTGCGCCGCGCTCCAAACCAGCTTCGAGCTCGCCAACGGAGCCCGGACCCAGGTTGTAGTACTGCTCGGCGAGGCGGGCGGGGCTCGGGCGGCGGCCGACCTCATCCGTCGCGGCCGAACGGCGAACCACGAGGCGACTCTTCGCGAAGTGGCAAGCTTCTGGGAGGATGCCCAGGGTACGGTCCAGGTGCGGACACCCGACCGCTCGATGGACATCCTGCTGAACGGCTGGCTCATCTATCAGACGCTCGCATGCCGGCTATGGGCGCGAACCGCGTTCTACCAGGCCGGCGGCGCCTACGGTTTCCGAGACCAGCTCCAGGACGTCATCGCCCTGATGGCCTCGAAGCCCGATCTTGCCCGCGAACATCTCCTCCGAGCTGCGGAACGCCAGTTCGTCGAGGGAGACGTCCAGCACTGGTGGCATCCGCCGTCCGGCCGGGGCGTCCGGACCCGGATCTCGGACGATCGGCTGTGGCTGCCTTACGCGGTCGATCGCTACATCTCGCTCACGGGCGACGCGGCCGTACTCGATGAGAAGGTCCCATACCTCGAGGGTCCGCAGCTGAGACCGGACCAGACGGATGCCTACTTCCAGCCGGAGCCTTCGCGCGAGTCGGCTTCGCTCTTCGATCACTGCGTGGCGGCGATCGAACGGAGCCTCGCGGTAGGCGTTCACGGGCTCCCGCTCATCGGTTCGGGCGACTGGAACGACGGCATGAACCGCGTCGGCAACGAGGGTCGCGGGGAGAGCGTCTGGCTGGCGTGGTTCCTCCACACCGTCCTGGCCGCCTTCGCGCCGATCGCGCAGAGCCGCGGCCGGGGTTCAAGCGCGGAGCACTGGCGAGCCGAGATGAAGGGGCTCCGGAAGGCGCTGGAGCGCGACGGCTGGGACGGCGACTGGTACCGCCGGGCTTTCTTCGACGATGGCACGCCCCTCGGCTCCGCGGCCAACGTAGAGTGCCGCATCGACTCGATCGCCCAATCGTGGAGCGTCATCTCGGGTGCGGCCAATCCGGTCCGCGCGGAGCGGGCGATGGCGGCGGTCGAGGAGTACCTCGTCCGGCGCGGCGACGGGCTCGTCCTGCTCTTCACGCCACCGTTCGACCATTCCGACGTGGATCCGGGTTACGTCAAGGGGTATCTGCCGGGCATCCGAGAGAACGGCGGCCAGTACACGCACGGGGCGATCTGGTCGGTCCTCGCTCTGGCGGCGCTGGGCGACGGCGATAAGGCCGGCGAGCTCTTCTCCATCCTGAACCCCATCAACCACGCCAGCACTCGGGCCGGGGTCCAGCGTTACAAGGTCGAGCCTTACGTCATGGCCGCCGACGTCTACTCGGAACCGCCCCACGTCGGCCGCGGCGGATGGACCTGGTACACGGCTTCGTCGGGCTGGATGTACCAGGCCGGCATCGAATGGATCCTCGGATTCCGCCTCCGTGGAGCCACGCTGTCGCTCGATCCCTGCATCCCTCGCGCCTGGCCGCGCTACGAGATCGACTTCCGCTATCACTCCGCCAAATACGAGATCGTCGTCGAGAACCCGCAGGGAGTCAGTCGCGGGGTGGCATCGATCGAACTGGACGCCCAGGTCCTGCCGGGCGCCGGCGCCGCAATCCCGCTCGCCGACGACGGCCATACGCACAAGGTCCGAGTCGTCCTCGGCTAGGCCCGGCTTCGGCGCCGTCAAATCGGCGCAATGCGGTCCGTTTGGCTCGCGCGGGCCGGACTGTCGGCCCTTGGGGAACGCCCTGCGACACCGCTTGAATTGCGCGGGGGCGGAGTTCCCGGGAGCCGAAGGAGACGGTAGTGCCGCGTGATCGCGCCCGCTCGGGGCGACTCGTCCTGAGGCGGCTCGCGCACGCCTGGCCGGTGCTCCTGATCGCGGCAGGGTCGGTCGCGGTCCTGCTGGCATTCGCCGGCCAGTACGGGCTCCATCGCGACGAGATGTACTTCATCGTCGCCGGCCGCCATCCGGACTGGGGCTACGTGGATCAGCCACCACTCACTCCCCTGCTGAACGCGATTTCGGCGGCGATCTTCGGCATGACCACGGCTGCCATTCGCATCTTCCCGGCTTTCGCCTTTGGCGCCGCGGTGCTGGTTGCGGCTGCGACAGCCCGTGAGTTCGGCGGCGGAAGACGCGCGCAGGCGATCGCGGCCCTGACCCTGGCAGTCTCCGGCTATCTGGACGCCGGCCACATGAACACCACTGCCACATACGACGTGCTCGGCTGGTCGGTGGTCCTGTTCTTCGTGGTTCGCCTGGTTCGCGGCGCCGACACCCGGGAATGGATACTGGCGGGCATCGCGGCCGGCATCACGCTCCAGAACAAGAACCTCCTCGTATTCCTGGGCTTGGCAATGGCGGCGGCTGTGCTCATCACACGGCGGTGGGATCTGCTTCGAAGCCGCTGGCTATGGCTGGGCCTGGCGGTGGCCCTGCTGATCTGGATGCCGAACATCGTCTGGCAGGCCGCTCACGGCTGGCCGCAACTCGAAATGGCCCGCGTCATCGCCGCGCGCTCGGGTGATGAGAACCGATCGACCCTGATCCTGCTCCAGATCATCTTCGCCGGCCCGCTCCTCTTCCCGATATCGGTCGCCGGGGCGTGGTGGCTGCTGCGTTCGCCGAAGGCTGCCTCCTGGCGCCCGATCGGCTGGTCCTACCTGATCATCCTGGCCCTCCTCTTCCTGACCTCCGGGAAGGGTTACTACTCGGGCGGGATGCTGCCGACGCTGATGGCCGCCGGAGCTGTGGTGGTCGACGGTTGGCTCGATCGAGGCCCGATCTTGATGCGCAGAGCCAAGGCCGTTTCGTACACCGCTGCCACGCTGGCTTCGGCAGCAGTAGTCGTTCCGCTCGCACTCCCGATCGTGCCGGTGGCCGACCTGGCGAAGTCCCCCATACCCGGCATCAATTCGGATGTCGGCAACACAGTCGGCTGGGACCGGTATGTCGCCCAGGTGACGACGGTCGTGGACGGGCTGACCCCACAGGAGAGGGCGCAGGCGGCGATATTGACGGTCAACTACGGCGAGGCCGGCGCCCTAGAACTCTTCGGCAGGCCCAACCTCCCGCCGGTCTACTCCGGGCACAACTCCTACTGGCAATGGGGCCCGCCCGGCGACGACCGGACCGTGACTGTGCTCGTCATGCACTGGGACGAAGCCGGCAGTTTCTGGGGCCGCTACCTGGGACCCTGCGACCGCGCGGCTACCATCGACATGGGCCTCAAGGAGGATATGAACGAAGAGCAGGGCGCCGGAGTCTGGGTCTGCCGCGGACGAACCACACCGTGGCCGGAGATCTGGGCGGCGTTCCGCAACATCGGCTGACGGCCGCGATCGGCCGGGCTCCCGACCCCGTGACCACGTCTACCGCGTAGGCGTCCCTATGTCCTTGCCGACATTCGTGTAGAGCAGCGGGTTGCGCGCACCGGCGATCGTCCCGCCCGACCATGGGTAGGAGATCCACACCTCGAAATGCAGGTGCGCGCCGACTGCGGCGCCCGTTTCCCCGATGCTGCCTATCCGCTGACCGGCAATGACGCGCTGCCCGATCTTCACAGTCACGGCAGAAAGGTGGTTGTAGGTGGTGTACAGCGTGCCGCCGTGCGATATCCAGACGACGATGCCGCCGGCCGCGCCGTCCGTCCCGCGCTTCCTCCAGCCGGCGTAGATGACCGTGCCGGCAGCGGCAGCCACCACCCTGACTCCAGTCGGTCCGCCGATGTCGAGCCCGTCGTGGTAGTGGGCGCACCGACCCCACCGGGGTTCGCCGTACCAACCGGTGCAGCCGAAGACCTGAGTGATCTTGTGGTGGTTCTGCGCCGGCCATATCAGCTTGCCCAGCCAGTTCGGCACAACCACAGGCGCTTGTTTGACCGGCAGAGGCGGAGTATCGGCGCCGGGGACGAGGAGAAGCTGGCCGGCGACGAGAGTCAGATCGATCAGGCTGTTTGCTTCGGTCAGTTGCTGAGTATCGATCCCGTACTTGTCGGCTATCGATTTGAGCGTCGCGCCGGCTTGGACCACGATCGCCAGACCGTCCATCGGCGGGATGTTCAGAATCTGGCCGATCTTCACCAGCTGCGGGTCCGCAACGCCGCTGCTGTTGGCCCAATAGAGTGTCGTGACCGACAGCCCGAAAGAATTGGCTATCCGGCTGAGGGTGTCCCCCGCCCTCACCCTGTATGCGAGAAATGCAGAGCCTTCGATCGGCGTCCCGACCCGCGGCTGGGCCGTGGCCGGCCCGGCGGAACTGGCCTCTGGGCTTGGGGACGGGCTATCCGAAGGAGAGGCCGAGGCCGAGGGGCTCGGGCTGGCGCTGTGGGCGGCGATCAGGGTCGCGTCGTTCGCAGCGGTCCCGGATTGCGCGAGCGGCAGCGAGGCCATGACGGCGGTGGCCACGAGCATCAGGCAGACCGCGAGTGCGATCACGCCCTTGCGCCCGACCAGGCCCGATCGCGGCCGTGCGAATCGGGGCTGTTGGCCGGAGATTCCGGCGGTCCGGTCGATGGTTGCGTCGGCGATCGGCGCGGTTTCGCCCGGCAGTCGAGCTCGCCGGGTATAGCGCACTCCGGCCGTCTCGGCCCGCTTTCCGCGGCGAAGACGAACGAGGAAACGATGCGCTGCGTTTCTCTTGGCTCGCGGCAATACCCACTCCGTAATCGATGCCGGCAATCGGGGCGACCGGCCGACCCCCAGGGCGGCGGCCGCGCGATCAAACGGGCCGGGTCGCCACCTACCCTAGCAGGGGTTGCCGATCGGTGCCAACTCGCCGATCGGCGGGAGCGCGCCCGAGAGCACGGGGTACGTGGGAACGACGACGACACCCTATAGTCCGAGTGTTGGATCCAGGGCCAAGTCGCGGGAGCCCCGCGCGCGGCCGGACGCCGCGAGCGCTTCTCGAACCCGGAAGGAGAACCTCATGCCGCTGGCAGAACGTGTCGTCGATATCCTCGCCGGCCGGACGGCGGTGGGCGCGAAGGCGACGGTCCAGGGCTGGATCCGGACGCGTCGCGATTCCAACGCCGGGCTCTCATTTCTCAACGTTCACGACGGGTCCTGCTTCGCGCCGCTTCAAGTCGTGGCCCCGGCAACGCTCGGCAACTACCACGACGAGATCCTCCATCTGACCGTCGGCTGCGCCGTCACGGTCACGGGAACGATCACCGCCTCGCAGGGCAAGGGCCAGACGGTCGAACTCCTGGCCGACTCCGTCGTCGTGGTCGGCTGGGTGGACGATCCTGAGAGCTATCCGATCTCGCCCAAACAGCACTCGTTCGAATACCTCCGCGAAGTCGCCCACCTGCGCCCGCGGACGAACACCTTCGGCGCGGTCGCGCGGGTTCGGCACTGCCTCGCCATGGCCATGCATCGCTACTTCGATGAGCACGGCTTCTGCTGGATCCATACGCCGATCCTGACCGCCAGCGACGCCGAAGGTGCCGGAGAGCAGTTCCGAGTCTCGACCCTCGACCTGGCCAACCTACCGCGCACGCCAGAGGGCGCAATCGACTTCACTCAGGATTTCTTCGGAAAGCCGGCATTCCTCACCGTCTCCGGCCAGCTCAACGTCGAGTCGTACTGCCTGGCGCTTTCGCGCGTCTACACATTCGGACCGACGTTTCGCGCGGAGAACTCGAACACCAGCCGGCATCTCTCCGAGTTCTGGATGGTCGAACCGGAGATCGCGTTTGCCGACATCACGGCCAATGCCGATCTCGCCGAGGAACTGCTCCGATACAGCTTCCGCGCAGTCCTCGACGAGCGCGCCGACGACATGGCGTTCTTCGCCGAACGGATCGACAAAGAGGCGGTCAGCAGGCTCGAAGACTTCGTCAAGTCGAGCTTCGCGCGAATGGAATACACCGAGGCGATCGACGTCTTGAAGCGGTCCGGCCGTTCGTTCGAGTTTCCCGTGGAATGGGGCGTCGCCTTGCAGGCCGAGCACGAGCGGTACCTCTGCGAGGAGTACGCCAAGCGGCCGGTGGTGGTCGTCAACTACCCCAAGCAGATCAAGGCGTTCTACATGCGCCTGAACGACGACGGACGGACGGTGGCGGCGATGGACGTGCTCGCCCCCGGCATCGGCGAGATCGTCGGTGGGAGCCAGCGCGAGGAGCGCCTCGACGTGCTCGATGCACGAATTCGCGAGACCGGGCTCGAACCGGCGGCGTATTGGTGGTATCGCGACCTGCGCCGGTACGGCACCGTGCCGCACGCGGGGTTCGGGTTGGGGTTCGATCGGGCCGTGGCCTACGCCACCGGGATGGCGAACATCAGAGATGTCATTCCGTTCCCTCGCACGCCCGGCAGCGCCGACTTCTAGTAGCTCGGCGCGCCGAGCAGGCGCGGGCGGCGATCCGTTGCTCGATCAGCCGACTCACCGTCCGGGTCCCGCGCCATGGGCTCCAAATTGGACCGGCCCGCCGCCCGGAACTAGCTCGGCGTTCCGTCGGAAACTGGGCGACTCAATGCCGCTGCTGCCGCCTCCTGCTCACCGGCACAAGAAGCCCGCCGACGAGGAGGATGAACGACAGCGGAAGCAGCAACCCCGGAAGGGCCGAACCCGAAGATGAGACAGCCTCGGTCGTTGTCGGGGCGGGCGTCGTCCCCGGGGCTTTGACGTAGGTCCTGAACGCGAAGTCCTTGATTGCGATTGAGTTCGGATTGGGAACCCAGCCCAAATTGTTCATCAGGCCCTGCCCATTCGCGTACGTGTCCGTCGAACCCCAAACGGCAGCGAGGGCGCCCGTGTTGAAGGCGACCGCGTACATCGTCCCGTTGGTCACCGCCGGGGCAGAGCTGTAGTGGAAGTCAACCCAACCGGTGGCGTTCGTGAGCGTAACCGACGCGCTCGCTTTGGCGGGCCCCGTCGGTAATCCCGCGGTTGTCGCGTAGATCTTGGCCGTGATCGTGCCTGTGCCGTTCATGTACAGCTCGACATCTGTGAGAGACCCGGACCGGCCGGCGGTGAAGGTCTGCGCAAGGTCGGCCTGCGCACCCACCGACAGGGCATGCTGGACGTTCGATTGATCAAGGTCGGCGACAACGACTCCCATCACCGCAGCCGGCAGGCATGCGAGGAGCAGGCAACCAATCGAAAGCGCGAGCCCAAAGCGTTTCACAGCACCCTTCCTCCGGCCAGGACCACCCCGAGGCTTTCCTGGCGGCAACTATGTCCCGCTCGCGCCTCGCGGAGACCCGGCTGCCGGCCTTGATTACGGAGCGCAGGAGCCGATCCACTCTTGCACGTGCGCGATGCGGACGCCTGCGGCCAGTCTGGCACGAGACTCCCCGAATGGATAGGCCGTTTCTCAGCGGCTAAGCTCCAGTAGAGGCGCTTCTTGGCGGCGATGAAGGTTCCAACGCCCGCCGTGGGTCGCCCGGGAGTGGTCGAGCGGGCGCGAACAACAACGATGCCGACGAGCGCGTCTTTGTCGGTCGAATGTATGACCTCCAGCCCTCGCCCAAGCTACGGCCGGGCGCCATCGTCAACAATCCGCACCGTTGTCTTTGCAGGGGAGCTTTCATGTCGAGAGAGCAAGACTCGGCTCGTCGGGTAATCCCGTCCGTCCTCGCAGCGGTGGCTTCAATGCTGCTCGTATCGGGGTGCGTCGGCGGAGGCCTCGCCACCACGCCATCATCCGGAACGACAACGACCGCAGCGATCTCCTCACCGTCGCAAACCCCGCAGGTGACGAGTCCGGTGCCGTCGACGAGTCACTGGCCGGATGTCGGACAGGCGCCGGTCGCGGACCCGGTCGCGGGCCTCTACTTGTCGTATGCGACGTGGGGTGACATCGGCGGCGCGTACGAAGTGCTCGTGATTCTTGCCGACGGTCGCATCGTGACCCAGCTCACGACCCCGGATGGGCCGCATGGGCAGTTCCTGAACCGCCGCCTGAACGAATCGGGATTGGCCCTTGTACACGCTCAGGTCGCGAAGGTCGCGCTTTTCGATCGGACCCAATTTCGAAAGGTGGTCCATTCCCCGAATTGCTGTGGCGGCGGCAACCAGGTCACCGTAGTCTCGGGTGGCAAGACGAATCAGGTTGGCGAAGCAACGCTGCCTGCCGGCTCTTATGCATCGAGTCGCGCATGGGACCGCTTCGAGGCGCTCGTGGCTAATCTGGCCAAACCGGACTCGTGGATACCCTCGACTGGCTGGTCGGACGAGGCGTGGACCCCGTTCCATGCCGCCACCTACTGCCTGATCTTGAGACGCGACTACCAGCCCGAGCTTTCTGCGTTGCCTGCCGCCAGTTTGACGTGGCCTGCCGGAGTCCGACCGTTCGCCTCGTTCGGAGCGTCGGCTAGACCTGGGAGCTCGCCCGACGACCGCCTGGGAATCATCCCCGCCACATCTGCATACGAACTGGCCAGATCGATCGCCGAGGCTGCGACGGCTGCATCCGTGGCGCCGAACGATCTCTATGTTCCGCTCAGCGAAGGCGGCTGGCTGCTCTCCCCATGGATTGACGATCCCGACGGAGGTGATCCGATCAGGGTCGACCTGTGGCCGGCGTCGCCGGGCGTCATTGATTGCCCGGTTTCCGCCTAGTTTGCGTGCCGCCTAGATCGAGCCGCTGAACGTGTCGCAACTCGAAATCGAGCCCTTCTGGTAGCCGACGGTGAACCAGTGAACACGCTGGGCCGACGACCCGTGAGTCCACGATTCCGGATTCACGCTGCCCTGCATCTGAGACTGGATCCTATCGTCGCCCACTGCGGACGCCGCATCCAACGCATCTGAGATGTCCGTGGCGGTCAGAGGCTGCAGATAGTTGGTTTCGGTGGCGTGGTTGCCCCAGACCCCCGCGTAGCAGTCGGCTTGAAGCTCGGTCCGAACAGACTGCCCCTGGGCGCCCTGCTGGCCGCTGGACTGGTCAAGCGTTCCCTGGAGGTCCTGGACGTGGTGGCCATATTCGTGGGCCAGGACATAGGCCTCCGCGAATGGTCCTCCCTTGGCCCCGAAGTCGGTCTGGAGCTGCTGGAAGAACCCGAGGTCGATATAGACGAACTTGTCGGCCGGGCAGTAGAAGGGGCCTGTCTGGCTCGAGGCGACCCCGCACGCGGTATCGGTAGAGTCGGTGAAGAAGACTGTTTGGACCTTGGTGTAGGCCTTGCCGCTTGCCGGAAGCGCTTTCGCCCAGTAGGCCTGGATGCTGTCGACGTAGCCGACAATTCGGCAATCCTCGTACGTGTTGGCGTCAGCCCCCGTCTTGCAATGCGAAAGACCCGTCCCTCCGGCGGACGGGACCAGCAGGTTGTTGAGGTCGCCAAGGGGGTTCGAACTGCTGCCGCCTAGCCCGTTGAACAGCAGGCTCACGATCAGGACGAGCAATCCGACGCCGCCCCCGCCGGCGATCATGCCGGTCCTTCCCAGGCCGCCGCCTCCGCGCTGGTCTGAAACCTCAGAGGTGTCGAGGTTGGCGTCGTTCCTGAATGTCACGCGTTCACTCCACTGTGGCTCCGCCCGTTAGTCGGTTGGGTGCTCGGGACGAACGAAATGCCCGAAGGAACCGCGATCACTAGTTGCTCCAGCCAACGTAAAACCCTGGCGGATCACTAGATGTTCGATGCCTCTTCGGGCGAACTCACCTTAGGCCTCAGGCGGCTCTACCCGTGAGGATGAAATCCCGCTTTCTCCGGAGGATTCTGTCTGAGGCTGACGGCGCCGTCACGGGCGTGCCGCCTGACGACCGCCCAGCTCGATTGATGGACCGTCCGAAGGTAAGCTGGCGCGGTGCTTCGCGTTGGATCGATCGTCATCCGCGTCGACAACCTGGCCCTCCAGACGGCGTTCTGGATGGCTGCGCTCGACTACGTCCCACCCGACCACCCGGCCGACGACTTCGTTCTCCTGCGGCCGCGTGACGGGCGCGGGCCGAACGTGTCCCTCGATCGCGTCCACTCGGCCGTGCATCTGCCGCCGCGGATCCACCTCGACCTCTACGCCGAAGATCAGGCTTCCGAAGTCGAGCGGCTCGTGGGGCTGGGCGCATCCCGCGTCGAGTGGAAGGGGCGCCCTGCCGACGCCGACTACGTGATCCTCGAGGACCCGGAGGGCAACCGGTTCTGCGTAATCGACGCATCAGAGCCCCCCATGCCCGCGCCGGCGACCGAGGCCCCGCCCGAGGAGTAGCTCGGGGCGCGTGCCGGGAACCGCGATCAGGTCAGTATCGGGACATGCGAGTCACCGTCGCTGGAGGTTCGGGCGTTCGCGGCCTTCTTGAGGCGCTCGCCGAGCCGAATCAGGGCCGGAGAGACGTCCTTCGGGTCCAGTCGCACGTCGATCAGGAAGAACTGCCCATCGCGGACGCTGGCGGCGGCCAGCGCCGCCTCCAGATCGCCGACGGTCTTCACCACATGAGAGCGGCCGGCGCGGAGCAATTCCGGAAGCTTGCTGTAATCCCAGGGCTGGATGTCGTTGAAGCCGCCATCGAGGATCAACCGCTCCGTGGTGTAGCCGCCGTTGTTGAGCACGATCACCAGGGGATCGAGCCCGTATTTGGCGCATGTCGATAGCTCCACGCCGGTCATCTGGAATGACCCATCGCCCACGAGGACCAGCGGACGCGAGTCCGGGCAGGCGCATTGCGCACCGACGGCCGCCGGCACCGCAAAGCCGAGCGACGCGTAGAACGCCGGCGCAAGAAAGGCCCGCGCTCCTTGTACCGGCAGATCGATCGAAGCGAAGAGAGCGTCGCCGGGGTCGGCGAGAACGACCATCTCGTCGGTGAGGAACGTTTCGAGCCGGCGGAACAGGTGGGCGATCGTGACCGCCTGAGTGCCGTCGCCGATGTCGACCGAGGCGTCTTCGCGAAGCGGCGCTCGCGGGCGATCGCCGACCTGGCGGCGGACGACACCCGATCCGGCCGAACCGGGACCGGCCTCGCGAGCTAGCCCGGTGACGAAGTCCTCGAGCTGGACCCGTTCGTAAGTGTGGAGCCCGATCGCCAACCGATCGCGAGTCGCATGGATACAACGGGCAGGATCGAGCTGCGCTGTATAGGCGCCCAGATTCATGTCCGTGAGCAACGTGCCGAGCATGATCAGGCAGTCGCTTCCCTCAACGTATTCGCGGACGTCGTCTCGTCCGAGCGCCCCGGCAAACACACCGATGAACGAATCGTGCCGTTCCTGGATGGCGCCCTTGTCCAGCAGCGTGACTGTGGCCGGGATCCCGCTCTTTTCGATGAAGTCCATGACCACGTCCTGGAGTCCGAAGCGATGGAGTTCGACCCCGAAGACGACTACGGGCCGTTCCGCGCGGTTGATCCATCCAATCGCCTCGTCCAGGGCCGCGGCCAGGTTCTGCGGGTCGCTCTGCGCGATGGCCGTCGCCGCCGATGCCGGAGGGACGATCGGCAGATCGATCGCGTCGCGAGGCAGCTCGATGTAGACGGGCAGGCTGTAGTTCTTGGCGACTTCCAGCACGCGGTCGATTTCCGAGACTGCGCACTCGGGGTCGTCGAGCACGGTCGCGGCAGCGGTGAGCTGCTGAAAGACGCGGTACTGGGTGTCATACGAACGGACTTTGTGGTGAATGAGCGGATGCCGTCGCCGCTCTTCCATGCTCGGAGCGCCGCTGATCACCACGACCGGCGACTTCTCCGCATAGGCCTGCCCGGTCGTGTTGGCGATCTTGAGGCCGCCGACTCCATAGGTGACGGCGACCACCCCGAGCCCGTTGAGCCGCGCATACGCATCGGCGGCAAACCCTGCTCCCTGTTCATCGCATGTGGTGATCAGCCGAATCGGGCTCTGCTCCAGTTCGTGCATGAAGGTGAGCACGAAGTCCCCAGGCACGCCGAAAACGTGGCCGACTCCATGATCCCGAAGCCGTCGGATGAGATAACCGCCGATCGTGGTCTTCGTCGACTCGGTCATCGCGCAGCTCCTGGACATTCGCCCGTGCGTGGACGCGCTCTCGATCTGTCTCAGTCTCGAGGCCAGCGTACTACGCGCCCCGAACGGCCCGGACCAACGGACCACGTCGTTGCCCGATGCGGGTCGGAATCTCGGCTCCCGGCCGGCCGTGTCCGCTAACTGATCGTCCGCAACTCCGGCCAGAGCGTGGTCCAGGGCGCCCGCAGGCCCGTGCACACGGTGACCTCGTTGCCCTGCTCGCCATTGTCGATGCCGAGCCCGTTGTCGATGTGCGCGACGACGTGACAGCCCACGAAGAACTGGCCCGGGTCGGCGGGTCTCCAGTCGCCCACGTGGACGACTACCGTGCGGTCGGCGGGCGGCGGTCCCCACGCCCAATAGGCGTTGTGGCCCGAGTAGACCGGCGGCAGGCCGGTGCCGAGCAACACGAGGGGGCTCGCCTCACTGTAGTCATTGGTCAGGATCACGGCGTGGGCGCGCTCGTCGGCGGGAAGCGCCGCGACCACGCTCTCCACAGTAGCGACGAATTGGGGCCAGCCGACCTGGTTCGCCGTATCGGGGACCGTGGCGGGCAGCGAAGTCGTGGCGTACGTTGCGAGGGGCAGGAGCGGCAGCGTCAAGTACGCGATGAGTGCGCCCGAGAGCGCGGCGGAGGTCGCGAAGCTCGCGGCTTTGATGCGGAAGTGGCCACGGGCCAACCATCGGTCCAGCAGGATCGCACCGGCCGCCATGAACATGGGCGCCGTGCCGATGACGTAGTAAGCCTTGCCGCCGCTGACGACGACGAGGGCGAGCGCGACCAGGGCGGCGACCCCGATGGCGCGCCACGGAGCCGCTGCCTTCGTCCTCAGGATCCAGACCAGGCCTGCGGCGCTGATCGGGAAGAGGAATGGGCCGGCGAAGAGCCAGAGAAGCGGCACGATCTGGCCGCGGTTGTCGGCTGCGTATTGGGAAATGGCGCGTGCCATCGTGAGCTGCGGCCAGCCGTTCGTCGCCTGCCAGGCGAGGTTCGGAGCCCAGGCCAGGAGGGCGATTCCGATGGCCGCCCACGGCCACGGCGAGCGCACGATGTCCCAGCGTCGAGTGACGACGAGCCCGACAGCCAGACCCGCTCCCAGGAATAGGATCGTGTCCTTGTTCTCGAGGGCAATCCCGGCCACGACGCCCACCGCCAGCCAGAGGCGCCGGTCACCGCCCGCGAGCAGCCTCACCAGCAGCCAGAGGACGATCGCCCAGGCAAGCAGGTCGGGCTCGGTCGTTGTGTCCAGATGGCCGGCTCCGAGATAGCCGGACACGGCGGCCGTGATCGCCGCCAGGATCTCAGCGCGGCGCGAGCCGCCGAGATCGCGCGCTATCAGCGCGACGAGGATCACGACAAACGCCATCTCGAGCGCGGGCAGCAGCCGGATCGCAGTCGGCGAAACCCCAAACAGGGCCACCGACGCAGCCGAGAGCAGCGGGGTCAGGGGAGGCTGATCGACATAGCCGAAGGCCGGATGTTGACCGGCAACGACGAAATACATTTCGTCGCCGTGGAAGCCGTAGGCGCCGGACAGGGCCATGAGTCCCGCGAACATGAGCCCCGCCACCAGGAACACCGGCGACGGGACGGCGAACGTCGAAAGGCGCTGTCTGGATGGCCGCGCGGCCGAGGTTGTCACTGCCGACTGCCCGTCACAGGGTGGGCCCGGCTCGCCCGTGCCCGTCGCCTTGACGCATCTCTGACCTCGCTCTCGCGACCGGCGACGCCGGTGATCGCCCCGCGGTTGATCGCGACCCTGAGAAGGAACGCCACCCACATTCGGTACGGGCGGTACAGGTCCGTGTAGCGCGTGACGGTCGGCTGATCCGGGTGATCACCGAGCCCGTGCAATGCTCCCAGGGCGGCTATCGAGAGTGGCTCGTCGGGGAATTCGTCGGCAATCCCGCATCCCCGCAAGTAGATGCCCGACGACCAGAACGGGCCGATGCCTGGGATGACCCGCACAGATTCTGGACCTTCGATCGGCCCGAGCTTCCGCAGCCGTTCCGCGTCGAGCAGGCCTTCGAGCGCCGCGTTCGCGACCGCTCTGAGTCTGTCGATCTTGATCTGAGCCAGCTCCGGTAGCTCGTCGAGTTGCGCGAGCCGTTCTGGGGAGGGAAATGCGAACGCCTCGCCTCCATCGACTTCGAGCCGCGTGCCGAATCGCGCGATGAGCCGATTCTGAATCGCCGCGGCCTGGCGCATGGAGATCCGCTGACTCAAGATCGCCCACGCCGCACATTCGTAGGGCGAGGTGAAGCAGACGGGCCGAAGCCCCGGAAAGGCCTCGATGACCCGACCGAGCGCGGGATCCCTCTGTCCGAGCTCCTCGAAGCCCAAGCCGTCGACATCGAGGGAGAAGATCCGCGCGATCTGGGACGAAACGGCCTCGATGTCCTGGGTCCCGACTACCTCACCCGCCAGCCGCGACCCGTCCCACCGCAGCGCCACGGCTACCGGAGCAAAGGTCCCATCGAGCGGGAAGGCCATCCGAAGTGGGTCGCCTGAGCCCGACCAGTGGCGGCTGATCGGACCGAAATGCGCGACCACATCGCATGCCGCGTCCCAACTGAAGGGACCCAGCGGCGTCACGGAGAAGGGTGCAGCCTCCTGCGGTGCCATTTCTGACTCCTCTTGCCGGTCTGCCGGCCCAGAAACCAAGCATGAGTCGGATCGATGACTCAGCGGCCGCGTTCATCGGCCGTCTCACGCGGCGGCTCGATCTCGAGACATAACCATGATCGCCGGACACACAACGTGACGCATACCTCAGACTGCGGCGATGAGCTTCAGAGTCCCCGCGGAGGCGTACGACCGCTTCATGGGCCGTTACTCAGTCTTGCTCGCTCCGTTGATGGCGTCCTTCGCCGGGGTGGCGGGCGATCAGCGCGTCCTCGACGTCGGGTGCGGCCCAGGCGCCCTCACGACGGAGTTGGTAACGCGACTCGGCCCGGCGTCCGTGACTGCTGTGGACCCATCCGCGCAGTTTGTTAGCGCGGCTCGAGAACGTTTGCCCGGCGTCAAGGTGGAACGAGCTTCGGCCGAGCGTCTGCCCTTTCCGGACGGGTCGTTCGACGCGGTCATGGCCCAACTCGTCGTTCATTTCATGGCCGACCCTGTCGCCGGGTTGTCGGAAATGGCGCGGGTGACCCGCTCCCAAGGAGTTGTCGCCGCTTGCGTCTGGGATCATTCCGGCGGCCGGGGGCCACTCGGCGCATTCTGGGAAGCGGCTCGCGCCCTCGACCCGGAAGTTGAGGACGAATCCGATCTTGCAGGCGCGCGAGAGTGCCACCTGGAGGAATTGTTCGAGGCGGCAGGCGCGCACAAGATCGAAGCCACGCTCTTATCGGTGAGCGTCGAGCATCCGACCTTCACTGAGTGGTGGGAGCCATTCACGCTCGGCGTCGGCCCGGCCGGCAGCTACACCGCCGGCCTCGATCCAGACCGACAGGCACGGCTTCGGGACCTGTGCCACGAACGCTTCCCCGACGAACCGTTCGTCGTCACTGCGCGCGCGTGGGCCGCCAGGGGACTCGCGTAGCCGCGCACGCCACGTTAGCGGAGCACCGCCGGGAAGCCATCTGGGGCTCATCGACGAGGGAGCCGGCGACCCGAGTGGGTCACCGGCTCCTGCTGATGCGGGTCAGTTGATGTGCTTTGTCACAGAACTCGCGAAGTGGTTGCTGGACAGCCCATTAATGGTGAGCGGCCCGGCCCTGAAGATGCCCCAGTACTCGTTGGAGATGTGGTTGTCCGTGACCGCTACGGTCACCGGCACCGCTGCGCTGAAGAGCGCGATGCCGGTCGGATGTCCGCTGCCGGAGTCGGGGTCGACGCCGTTTCCGGAGATCCAGTTATTCATGATCACGTTGCCCGAAACGTTCTGGCCCGGTGCATGGGCGTGGATGCCCACCCCGGCCTCGCCATTGTTGCGGAGCGTGTTGTGGATGACCCGGTTGTTGTAGGAGGCCGTCCCAGGGAACGGGGCGAACATTCCGACGCCCGCGCCGCCGTTGCCTTCGGAGACGTTGTTGATGACGAGGTTGTCGTACACGCCACCCTTTGTCGGGTCGGCCATTGCCAGGGCGTTGTGGGACGGCAGGGTGATCCCGCAGTCCTGCAGGTTGTTCTTCGAGACGTTCCCGGAGATCACGTTGTGGGCGCTCGGCCCGACCTCATCGGTGACGAGGATGCCGCCGATGTTGTTCTCGACGACGTTGTTCACGAGGCGTGACCAGGTCACGCTCAAGAAGTGAACGCCCTCACCGCAATCGCCTGGGATGTTGCCCTGGGCCTGACATTCGAGGGTCATGGTGGTGTTGAAGCCCGCGTCGTTGAGGCGGACTACGTTGCTCTCTATGAGGACCTTCGAAGTCCCGGCGACCAGGATGCCCTCACCGATCGCGTGCTGCACGGTGAAGCCTTTGACGACGGATCCGCTGGCACCCGGACCGAAGACGAGGAGCCCGTAACCCACGACGCCCATGCCCGCCAACGGCTGGATCCCGCCGTGCTGGCCCGTGGCGTCGATGATCGCGTGATCGCTTATGAGGGTCACCTTCTGGGTGATGGACACCTGCTCGGCATAAGTGCCGCGGGCCACATGGATCGTCGCGCCGGCCGCGGCGACCGAAATTGCATGGCCGATAGTCAAGCACGGCTGGCTGGTCGAGCACGGGTTGGAGTCGCTGCTGTGATGCTTCGCGACGTAGAGTCCGGGCGGCGTGGCCGCGGCCACCGGGGCTACGAGTACGGCCGTGGCCAATGCGGCCACGAGGCCCATCAAGGCGGCTCGAGCGAGCCTGTGCGACGAAACTCTCATGAGACTCCTCTACCGCTGCCAATCGATCCGGGCGCGCGAGCCGGACCCATGCGCAGCACTAAGATGCGACTTCATCCATTCAAGGAAGCGGCGCGGCCGCGCGGTTGACCGCGACGAAGGGTCGGAGTGTGCGACCAATCGCCGTGATGCAGATAGCCCTGTCCCGGTCAATGACGCCGACGGGCCAGGTCGTTGCGCGGGCTAGCTCTGACCACTCGGAAGCAGGGCTTTGAACGAGTAGGCACCCCGGAATTGCCCAACCCTGACGAGTTCCCCTCGCCCTCCCCAATCGGGCTGTGCCATTTTGCGGCCGGCTGGTTCGGTCTCGGCGCCAGAAATTGCCTGGACCCGCAGCCAGGGTAGGGCCGATCAGGTAGGTCCCGGGTACTTATGGGCTACCTCCGGCCCTTACGAGCTGGTCCGAACAGGGCTAGCGTCAGCTTTGGAGGAGCGGGTCGGCTCGCGTTCGTGAACCGGGCACCCGGCCGCCAGGGGTATGGACAGGGGGCGGGAACGTGAGGGCTAGAGACTCGGGCCATCACCGACGTCTGTGGAGCGTTAGCCGGGTAGCATTGGTCGCAATGATCCTGGCGGGCATTGCGGCGTTCGCCACATTCCGGGCTTCGGCAGTTGCTGCCGCCGACCCCACGATCGCGGCCGGCGGCGACTACGGTTGCGACCCGTTGGACCCTCATTACGGCAACCTCGACGGCACTCCCAACGGCGACGCATGCCAGCAGAAGGCGACCTCGAACCTCCTCGTCAACGGCCACTTCGCCGCCGTTCTGGCGCTCGGCGACCAGCATTACTGTGGCAGCCTCGCCGAGTACCAGGAGGCCTACGATCCCACCTGGGGCCGCGTCAAGTCGATCACCCACCCAATCCCCGGCAACCACGATTACCTGACGTCGGGCGGCTCGACGCCGACGACAGGCTGCGACACTTCCAACGCAGGCGCGGCGGGCTATTTCACCTATTTCGGGTCGGCCGCCGGAACGCGGGGTAAGGGCTGGTACAGCTTCGACGTAGGGGCCTGGCACCTGATCGCACTCAATTCCAACTGCAGTGACGCGGGTGGTTGCATACCCAGCTCGCCGCAGGGCGTGTGGCTGGCCGCGGACCTGGCCGCGCATCAAAACCAGTGCATCCTCGCCTACTGGCACATCCCGCTCTTCAGCTCCGGAGGCCGAGCCTCACAAAACGGTTACTGGCTTTGGAGGCAGCTGTATGCGGCTCATGCCGACGTGGTCCTCGACGGCCACGACCACATCTACGAACGGTTCGATCCTCAGGACTCGGATGGCCTCGCCGACCCGAACGGCATTCGCGAGTTCATCGTCGGTACCGGCGGAGCAAACCACACCTCGATTGCATCGATAGCCGCGAATAGCGTGGTTCGCAACACGACCACGTTCGGCATCCTCGGCCTGACGCTGCACCCGGGCGGCTACTCCTGGAACTTCGAGCCTGCGGCGGGCACCTTCACCGACTCCGGCTCGGCCTCCTGTCACAACACCGGACCCACACCGAGCCCGAGTGCGAGCAACAGTCCGAGCACGCCTCCATCCATGCCGCCCACCGCCAGCCCCCCAGCCGGCGGCTCCGCGACGTTCAACCCGGTGGCCGACAGTTACGTGGACGCATCGGCCCCGACGGCGACGTACGGGAAACTCACGAGCCTCCGATTCGACGCGTCACCTGTCGTCCGCTCGTATCTGCGCTTCAACGTGAGCGGAATCACCGGCGGCGTGGCCGGCGCCACGCTGCGAGTTTGGGCCAACACCGCTCAGACGACCGGATACGACGTCTACTCGATCGCAGACAACACCTGGGGGGAGACCACCATCACGAGCGCCAACTCGCCACCGTTCGGCACGATCAGGGTCGGCTGCTCGGGCAAGATCACGGCCGGAACCTGGACGAGCGTTAGCGTGACCGGCGCGATCACCGGCAACGGAACATTCAGCCTGGGGCTATCTACGACGAACAGCACTGCCGTCTCACTCTCATCGCGCGAGGGCATGTACCCGCCACAACTGGTGGTCGTTTCGTCCGGCTCGGGTTCGACCAACCCGCCCACGAGCGCGCCGACTAACCCGCAAACGAGCGCACCGACCACCACACCGACGAGCGCACCGACGAGCGCGCCGACAACAGCCCCGACGATGACACCGACGCCGAGCCCGACCGCCACTCGAACCGGATCCCCCGGCAGCGCCACGATGTTCCCCGCCGCCGACAGTTATGCGGACAGTTCAACTCCAACGTCCAACTTCGGTACGCAGACGCAGGTCCGGATCGACGGTTCGCCCGTCGTCCGCACATTCCTGCGTTTCACCGTGGCCGGAACGAGTGGGACTGTGAAGTCGGCCGTGCTGCGTCTCTACGCCAATACGGCCCAGACGAAGGGCTTTGACGTGTACTCCGTAGCGGACAACACGTGGGGCGAGACGGCGATCACCGCGACCAATGCTCCGCCCTTCGGTGCCACCAAGCTCGGGAGCTCGAGCAAGATCGCGGCCGGCACGTGGCAGAGCGTGGATGTGACCTCCGCGATCACGGGCAACGGAACCTACAGCTTCGGTCTGTCGACGAGCAGCACCACCGCCGTCTCGCTCTCATCGCGAGAAGGTGCCAATCCGCCCCAGCTCGTGATCACCTGGACGGTTGGAGCCTCGATCGTCGCGCCCCCGTGGCCGAACCGTTCGGATCCGTGGCTCATGACCCTGTTCACTCTGCTTTCGGTGCTCGCGCTCGGATTGCTGCTTCCTCAGTGGAGGCCCGTGCGCTGGGTCGTCAATGGGACGCAGGTTCGGCCCTGAGAGCCGGCGCCGTTCGCGTCACGCCGATGACGAGAAGCCACAATGCCAGCCCGAATTCAGCGATGAAGCTCACCGCGAGCCCGGGGTAGCGGATCGCGGCGTAGTCCGGCAGCAGCAGGGCCTGAAAGAACCAGATCAGGACGGCGATGCCGTCGAGCACCAAGAGGACGCCCAGGAACCGGGGGAGGAACCTGGACTTGTAAACCAGATAGCCGAGCGGGAACAACCACGTGCCGAAGAACAGCTGGGCCGTGACGAAGCCTGTCTTGTAGACGTTGATGTCCAGATACGCCAGCCCCTCCAGCTGCGCGGCCGAGAAGGCTTGCATGTGGCTGGCCCCGTCTCCCTGCAGCATCGCGGACACCAGCGGGAACATGCTCGCGCACTGGATGGCGACACCGACGGTGTTGAGCAGGAGAAAGAGCAACGCCAGGTTCTTGTTGACCGATCGCAGCAGGACGTAGAGACCCCAGGCGGTCATGAGAAAGAGGAACGCCGATATGAACGCGAGGACGAGCCCCAGCCGGAACGATCCGGCATTGGTGACCATCGCCTGGTAGACCTGCTCCGATGTACCCCGCCCGATATGCCCCAGCACGTCTGCGAGCACCATTGCCAGGATGTACACGAGGTAGAGGCCGCCCGCGATCCTGGCTACCTTGCCGGCTGTCAGGTGAACTCCTCCGGTCTCCATTCTCAATCTCCCTTTATGTGAAAACCTATTCGTCGATCACCACTACGTCGCCGAGACAGTGCTCGGAGCGGCGGCCTGCCATCGCGACGTCTCACCGGCAGACTCGGCAGCGACCGCCGGCCGGCTGAAGCCCTTGGCGATCAGCCAAACCGCCATGACCATCTCCTGCACCGCGAGCGGGCCCATGAAGAAGCCGAGCGAGAGCCCGAACATGCTCCCAATAGGCGCCACGAAGTAGAGCGCCGCCCCCACGAGCGCCCAGACGGATAGCCACCGCGGCACGAGTCGGTACCGGTAGAGCACGACGTAGAACATCAGCGCGCCGAGAACGAACGGGATGGCGATCAGCTGATCCCAGATCACGGTCTCGACGGTGCGCACGAAACCGGCTAGCGGTCCCGCATCCGGCTGCTTGCTGAGTGCGATCAGCAGGAGATACCCGAGCGCGCTGACGATGTAGATAACCGCCTCGAGCCCGCCGCGGAAGACGACGTAGCCTATTGCCAGGGTTTCGTTGCACCTGCTGCCGATCGGCCAGAACACGACCGGGACCATCGCGAGTGCGAGGCCCGCCAGCAGGAGGAGCAGGGCTCCGAGCGCCACCTGGTTCGGCTGCGCGGCAACCTGGGCCAGGTAGGCCGGGCCGGATAGGACCGCGTCGATGACGACGAGGCTCAGGACCATGCCAACCGTTCCGATGATGTACAGCACGCCGATCCAGACGGCGGCCTTCCGATCCGCGCTCATGCCGGGCTTCCCCGGAGCGACGGCGATCCCTCGGTTCGTGTTCATGCTCTATCTCCCTGCGTGGTTGACGTCGGCGCAGACGAGCCGCCCTCGCCGATTTCCGTTCTTGCATTTGCGACATCTGCCAGGCCTGTCACCAGCGTCGTCGAGGGGCGAGGTTCAACAGGGCTGACCGAGACCAGGGGCATTCCTAGATCACGCACTCTCTTGAGCAACCCATGCAACGCGGCCTGGTCGACCACCGGGCCGGTGATGAGCGTGTCGCCGCCGTCGAGCGTGACCATCAGGCCCTCGAACCAGTCCGCCCATCGAGAATCGAGCTGGCCTGTAATTCGGATCTGATAGGTCGAGGGTTGGCTTGAGCCACCATCTGCCGGCGCCTCGGGCGTGTTCGCCTTCATGGTTATCTCGGAGGTCGGCGGTCAGGCGATCGAGGAGACCGGCTCGGCCCAACGCCAGGCCGTCCAGATGATCAACACCAGGCAGGCGATCTCAATCGCCGAGAAGAAGATGTAGTACGCGGTCGCCGTGCCGACGAACAGCGTGGATACCTGGACGACCGCCATGAATGCACCGGCGATGACGTTGGCCCAGCGGTTCGGCCGGTAGCTCAGGACCCGGGAGAGGAGAACCATCGCGATCGGGATCTCCATGAGGACCGAGGCCGCGAGCAGGGCCTCCCGGCTGAGGCCCCCGGTCACGGTCGGGTCGAACGAGGTCATGACGTCGCAGTAGAGGTAGTTGAGGAGCATGAACACCCAGAGGGTGGACAGCCAGACTTTGATGTCTCTCATTGGTCGCCTTCCTTCGAATCGACGATCTAGTGTTCCAGGGGCGCTCTGCCCCAGGCACGCCAAGTCGGCGGACCTACGCAGGCACGGCCGCCAGGACCAGCGGCTGCTCCGGGCGCTCGGTCGTGCGCAGCAGCGCGATCCCGAGCCACAGGAACCAGCCGATCTGCATCATTCCGAACACGAGGGCCGCGTCCCTTAGTGGCGGGATCACCGAGAGGATCCCCACGAAGCCGACCGCCAGTCCCAGCCAGCCGACCGGCTTGACCAAGCCGCCCTCGCGGAGGGCCGCGATGCTGACAAGCAGGACCCACAGGCCCCCCAGGATCTCGCCGTCAACGCCGCTGAGGCCTTCCGAAACCGGCTCGATCGCCTGCCACATGGCGACCGCCTGTCCCGGGTTGGAGGGATAGAGAGTGGCGACGGCGCCCATGCCGGCGTTGAAGATCAGGCCGCTCGCGACGAGAACGAAGGCCCAGAGCAGGCCGACCAGGGTCGCCGCCTGCATCAACGTCGGGGCCACGGACTTCAGCCGCTCGTGCAAGGCCAGCACAAGGCCCCCGAGCGCAAGGCCGAAAAAGACGTAGGTAATGAGGTGCATCACCTGAATGCTGCCGTGATTGGCGACCAGGAGCGCGACCTTCGCAGCCGGGTCCGTCACGCTCAGGTAATCGACCACGACGAGGAAGAAGGGAATCGCCAGAAGATACGCGGCGGCCAGGTACAGCGCCGCCAGGCCGCCTGCCTTCTGAATCGTGAAGGTCCGACCGACTGTTCTCATCGCTTTCATCTCCGTTCGAATTGCCCGATTCAGTTGTCCAGAGGCGCTCTGCCCCCGGTCTGCACAGGCAATGTGGCCCTCGACGGCATGCGTGTCATACCTCGCAGGAGCTATTCGGGGGACTAATCGCGGGCTCACCGGAGGGCGCACGGGTCGGGCCGGCTGACCGCCTGGCCCTGCCGGGCTTCGTCGCCGGAGCCGTCCAGGTCAGGCGTCGGGGCGGCGGTCCTCGGACAGGAATCCCAGGGCTCGCCCCCTGGCGACCGCCTGCGTGCGGCTGCTGACACCGAGCTTGGCGTAGATGGTGCGGGCGTGCGCCTTCACCGTGTGCAGCGACAGGTACAACCTGGTCGCAATCTCCTGGTTCGTCAGCCCTTCGGCGATGAGGGGGAGCACCTCGAGCTCGCGGCTGCTGAGCGGTTCGGCGAGACGGCTTCCGGCACCTCTCGTCGCCGGTGATGCGGCCCGTCCGCCGTCATCGACGGGAAACGCCGCCAGCAACCGCCGCACGTACTCCGGACAAACCCCTCGGGACGACGCCTGGTGTAGCAAGCGGGCCATCGGCGCACCTTCGTCGACGAAGATGCGGATGAAGCCGCCCGGCTCGGCCAGCGCCAGGGCTTCGTCGAGCGCCTCCCCAGCCTCGGCTCGTTCGCAATGGGCATCGAGCGCGACGGCCAGCAGCACGAGGGTCTTGAGCTCCTCATCGGCCCAGGCCCGTTCCACCACCCGCCGACGATATGGATCCAGCACCGCCAGTGCCGCTGCTGGATCTCCCTGGGCCAGGTGCACGCGGGCCCGGCTGAGTGGAAGATCGTGCGTCTGAGCCAGGTGGGCGGCTCCCTCCAGATCGCCCAGTTGCAGCAACGTCTGCACCCGGGCAGCGGCGACCTCAGTCATACGATGGACGAAATCATTCTGGCGTACGGACTGCTCGATCTCAGCCAGCATGGCGGCCGCGCCGGCCACATCTCTCCGGGCCAGTTTCAGGCGGGCCAGGAACAATTCGCTGAGTATGAATCTGTCAATCGCGGGATCGTATTGCCGCGCC
>Ga0302321_100000605_pt1 | contig 31483 bp, 28 predicted proteins | sample Fen_T0_1_FD_202505 | JGI IMG/M metagenome (GOLD analysis project Ga0302321, IMG submission 202505) | Peat permafrost microbial communities from Stordalen Mire near Abisko, Sweden - Fen_T0_1 | ecosystem: Environmental > Terrestrial > Soil > Wetlands > Permafrost | place: Sweden: Abisko... | reverse complement strand
AATAAAGCCTATGATGTTGTCTACACGCGTGATGCAACCGGTTCGACTGGCCGTCTTCATCATATCGCCTATTGGGTCGATAATCGCGAAGATGTGCTACGCGCTGCAGACATCTATCTAGAAAACGGTGTCTTCATTGAATTTGCTCCCGGCAAGCATGCCATTGCGCAAGGCTTCTTCCTCTATGCTCATGAACCCGGTGGGAACCGTATCGAGATTGCATCGGGTGGTTATCTCATCTTCGATCCTGATTGGGAGCCCATTGTCTGGAGCCAGGCCGACCGCGCCAAAGGGCAAGCCTGGGGAACACCTACCGTTGCGACCTTTCATACCTACGGTACCCCTATGGTTACTCCCGAAGATCCATAAGCGAAGTTGACCTTTTGATGGAGCAAACGCTAACGGGGCGACCAGAGCATTCGTTGCAAAAACATCACGCCATTGTTGAGGCAGTTATCAATCATGAGCCCGACAAGGCGGAGATAGCAATGCGTCGTCGCCTCTCGCTCGTGGCGGATGCTCTCAGGTAAACAAAGGGAAATTGTCAAGACGGGAAAGAGAAGAAAGCCACCAATGAATATGCAACAAAGGACTAGCCATCCACGCCCTTCTGCACGGGCACGCGAACTTGTTCGTGGTGCCTATGACCTGCATGTCCACACCGGGCCAGATCTCCTGCCTAGAAGCGCATCCGATCTCGAACTGGCCTATCGTTGCCGAGAGTTTGGTCTGGCTGGTTTCGTCATTAAGTCTCATTATGTTCCCAGTGCGCCGCGTGCGGATGTAGTGCGCGCGCTCGTACCTGACATCGCAGCGTTTGGCTCGGTAACGCTCAATGCCGCTATTGGCGGCATCAACACAGTCGCAGTCGAAATTGCGGCGCGTGAGGGAGCACGGATAGTCTGGATGCCTACATTTGATAGCGTTAACGAAATGTCTGGTCATGCAGCGCTTCCACCTGGAACGAAGCAACCTCAATGGGCGCGCTTGCAGCAAGAACTGCGCGATCAAGGTGTGAGGAGTGAGCCTGTTCGCGTCGTCGATGAAAAAGGAGCTGTACTACCCGAGGTGAAGGCTCTCCTCAGTTCAGTTGCACAACATGAGCTTGTACTGGCAACGGGACACCTGGGCCGTGACGAGATTTTTGCAATCGTTGAAGCCGCTCTTGCTGCACAGGTAAAACATATCATCATCACCCACCCGGAGTATCCATCGCAGAATCTCTCTGCAGAAGATCAGATCGTCCTGGCCAAACAAGGAGCATTTCTGGAACGCTGTTTCGCGCCAGCATATACCGGAAAGGTCTCCTGGGAGCATATGTTTGCCAATATCCGTGCCGCGGGCTTGGAGCAATCGTTCATCTCGACGGATCTTGGTCAACCAGATAACCCACCAATTGAAGATGGTCTGGCCCTGATGGCCGATCAACTTCTAACTGCGGGTTTTTCGGAAGAAGAGATCCAGCGTATGGCCGTTACCAACACAAGATGGCTAGCAACGGGAGAAATATAAGAAATGAGTGGGCACGACAAAACACGTACCATGCTGGTAATTGGCGCACACTCGGCCGACTTTGTCTGGCGAGCCGCTGGTGCGATTGCAGTTCTTACTGCTGCGGGAGGAAAGGCCACCGTCGTTGCACTCTCCTATGGAGAACGCGGTGAATCAGGGGAGCTATGGAAAGAGCCCGGGCAGAGCGTGGAAAATGTGAAACGTATTCGTCACGCTGAAGCCTCACAGGCGGCAGAGGTGCTTGGAGCGAGTTTTCAGTGTTTTGACCTGGGCGACTATCCGCTCACGATTGATACTCCAGCACTGATACGTTTGACTGAGCTCATTCGCGAGACGGCACCCGATGTCATCGTAACGCACACCGAGCATGATCCGTTCAATCCAGATCATCCGCTGGCATACAGTGCAACGCAGCGTGCGCGTCTGCTGGCAAGTGGAGCGGGCGTCGCGAGTGGCTTTGCGACCATTCAGCCGCCAGAACTCTTCTTATTTGAGCCGCATCAGCCAGAACAATGCGGCTTTGTTCCAACGACATTCGTTGACATTACTGCCGTTTTTGCGCTGAAGCAGCGTGCGATGGAAGCGATGGCGGCACAGCAGTATCTACGCCAGTATTACAGCGAGCAAGCTGAACATCGTGCCAATCATGCCCGCCGCGTCTCAGGCAAAAAAGATATTCGCTATGCTGAGGCCTTTCAGCGTGTTCTTCCGCAGGTGGTGACAACATTATGAACGATCTTGAAATGCGGCGCTTTGCACACTACGGGGTAGCGACTGTGTATGAGGCAGCGGGACGTAAAGGGCTAATCGATCTGCCACTACACCAGATTGTTCCTGGTAGTCGCGTTGCTGGCCCTGCTCGTACAGTTCTATGCGGGCAAGGAGATAACTTGATGGTGCATGCAGTGCTTGATCAGGTGCAGCCGGGAGAAGTGCTTGTGCTGACTATGCCAGAGCCTGCCCCTGTCGCATTGGTTGGGGATCTACTGGCAACCCAGGCCCAGGTCCATCAGGTTGCAGCCTTGCTGATCGATGCGTCCGTACGAGATACAGAGGAACTGCAATCTCTTGGCTTGCCGATCTGGGCGCGTTGGATACGTGTGCGGGGAGCGACGAAAACGCAGGTTGGCACGATCAATGAGCCTGTTGTTGTCGGGGGCGAGACCATTGCTGCTGGCGACATTGTTTTGCTCGATGCAGATGGAGCGTTGGTTGTTTCAGCGGAACGTGCCGCGCAGGTGTTGGCTGCGGCAGAAGAGCGAGAAGTACGTGAAGCCTCTTTAAGAACGAAATTGCAGCAGGGAAAGCTCTCTTACGATCTGCATGGACTACGGGCAATAGTTGAAGGTCAAAAAATGTAGAAGCAGCAAAATGAGGCAAGTATATCTGGCTTGCCTCATTTTGCTGCTTTCTGACTGCTGTGAGATCACAACAGGAGTTCTGCTTTCATTACCTCGTCTTCTGGTGAATAGCGGAGCGTGATGCCAAGTTTCGTACAGATCTTTTGCATGCCAGTGTTTTCAAGGAGGATATCGCCAGTAAGGAGCTGAATCTTTTCGTCGCGACCAAACTGGATCAGGCGTCTCAGTAGTTCAGTGCCTAACCCCTGATGCTGGAAGCGGTCGGCAATGATGACTGCGAATTCAGCCTCACTTGCCACATTGCTTTTGATAAAGCGACCAACCCCCATAATCTCGCTTTGCCCCGTCTCTGGATTATGGTAGTCAGCAACAAGTGCCATTTCCCGGTCGTAGTCAATGAAACAGACCCCGATCAAACGTTCGTGGGCGATCCGCTGACTGAGTCCGAGCACATGAAGCCAACGGAAATAGACGCTGCGCTCCGAAAGTGTCTCATGGAACTTAACCATGAGTGGCTCATCCTCGGGACGGATCGGGCGGATCGTAATGGGTGTACCATCAGCCGATGTCCAGGGTTGCACATATTGTTGTGGGTATGGGCGAATTGCGGGCTTGGGCAGATCATCGTCGCTGATCTCTGCACTATGCAGGACTATACGTGCATCCAGAGCAATCAGACGCTCAGGAGATGCCAGTAGTGGATTGATATCGATCTCTTTGATGCGGCGCTGTTCTCCTACAAGATGGCTAAAGCGGACCAGCAGTTGCTCAAGGGTGGCGATGTCGACAGGGGCGCGTCCACGGGTGCCCTGAAGAGCAGTAAAGATGCGTGTTCGTTCCATCATACGTCGCGCCAGAGTGGTGGTGAGTGGAGGCAGTGCCAGCGCTCGATCCTTGTAGATTTCAACGAGTTGTCCACCCGAACCAAAGAGAAGAACAGGACCGAATTGAGGATCGATGCTACACCCCAGAATGAGCTCGTAGCCGTCAAGCGAGATCATTGGCTGAACCGTCACGCCCAGGAAATGCTCTGCACCGACTTTTTCGCGTACCGCACCTTCAATCATACGGTAGGCATTGCGTACCGCATCCTCATCGGAGAGATTCAACTGTACGCCGCCCACATCGGTTTTGTGCGTAATCGTTTCTGAAAAGAGTTTGAGCACGACCGGGTAGCCAATCTCTTTCGCACACTTGATCGCTTCATTCTCACTGTTGGCAATGCGTGTCTCGACGGTTGGGATGCCATAAGCTGCCAGCAGTTGCTTGGATTCGAATTCGGTTAGTAACGTGCGACCCGACTGTTGGGCGGTAGCGATAATCTTTGTGACGGTTGCTCGGTCGGGGCCACCTTGCTCCAGTTCCTCAGGCGCCATGGGGGTTTCGTATATGCTGCGCAGGTTGGAGACGTAGTGCCACATATAATCAAACACCTGAGCTGCGGTATCTGGATAAGGGAATGTAGGGATATCGGCCCGATGCAGAATCTCATTTCCGCTTGTGACCGTCGCGCCCCCCATCCAGCTGGCGAGGATTGTTTTGCCTGTACTTGTGGCATACTGCTTCAGCCGTTCGGCAGTTAGCGTTGGGTCTGTCATTGCCTGAGGTGTCAGGATGATGAGCATACCGTCGCTGTTGGGGTCCTGTACGGCGATCTCAAGGGCTTTGGCATAGCGTTCGGGATCGGCATCGCCCAGAATGTCTATCGGATTATGATGGCTCCAGTGAGCCGGCAGGATCTTGTCAAGCGAGGCGAGCGTTTGAGGCGATAATTGAGTGAGTGAGCCGCCTGAACTTACCAGCGCGTCGGTAGCGAGAACCCCCGGACCACCTGCATTTGTCATGATCGTAAGGTGTGGTCCGCGCGGATATGGCTGTTTCGCCAGCGCCTCAGCCATAGAGAAGAGCTCATCAATGCGGTTGACGGTCAGGATGCCGCTGCGGCGGCAAGCCGCATCAAATACTTCCTGGCTACTGGCTAATGCGCCAGTATGTGAGGTGGCGGCCTGCGCTGCCTCTTGAGTACGACCAGCTTTCATCACAATAATAGGCTTGCTGCGTGCAACTTCTCTGGCGGCAGAAAGAAATGATCGTGCGTCCCCGATGGTCTCCAGGTAGAGTACAATGCTTGTCGTCTGCTCATCGCTTCCCAGATAGTCGATGAGATCGCCCCAGTTTACGTCCACCATTGAGCCGATGGAGATAAAGGCGCTAAAACCAACATTTTCTCCCAGGCTCCAGTCCAGCACAGCCGTGCAAAGGGCACCACTTTGACTGATAAAACCAACATGGCCTGGTCGTGCCATCGCACCGGCAAAAGTCGCATTGAGACCGGTTAAAGGACTCATCACACCGAGACAGTTTGGCCCGATGATACGCAATTTTCCCTGGCGTGCTTGCTTCAGGATCTGCTGTTCCATCTCAGCACCCATGGCTCCTGTCTCTTTAAAGCCAGCTGAGATGATAATTGCTCCTTTAACTCCTGCTTCGACACATTCTGTAATCAAGCCTGGCACCGTGGCTGCGGGTGTGACAATAACGGCGAGATCGACGGCCTGAGGCAGAGCCGCCAGATTAGGATATGCCTTGATACCCAGCACGCTGGCCCGCTTCGCATTGATAGGAAAGACGGTCCCCCCAAACGGATTGCTGACCAGATTCCAGAGAATTGTCCGCCCGACGCTACCTTCTTTTTCCGTTGCTCCAATGACTGCAACGCTTTGTGGTTCAAAGATAGCGTTTAAGGGATGATGTTGCTTGTATCGAAAAACGGTGGTAGGGGCAATCCGTTTCGAGGTAGATTGCCCGCCAACTCTGTGCGTCTCCATACGACTTTTGGTCCTTTCATATAATGGCCCATATTCCTGCATAGTACGTTCCAGCTTCATCACTTCTTTATCGCTTCGCAGGAAAACTTCTTTGTTCTCTCTTTCATTCGCATGGAACTTACTCGTATGATACAAGCAAGAGCTAATAGAATGATCTCTATTTGTTCCTGTGTGATCACAGAACGGTCACAATAATGTAGTCACGATCCCGTCGACGTATGTCGCAATTTATGGGCTTCTCTCGTGCTTTAGAGCATTTTTTAGTTGTCTTTAGTATGTCATTATCTGGCTGCTATCGTTCCTCTGAAGTAAGCATGCTTCTTATTACAGGATCACCACCGTGCTCGCCCAGGCGTGCAAGAAAGAGATAACCTTCCACTTGCTCTGGTGTAAGCATTACCTGGTAAGAAGGGGAATTGTGGCGGTCAGGAGGTTTTGGTAAGTGCAGCTCTTCAATAATATTTGCATTGGCAAACGTGCTATCCTCAATATGATATGCAATATGACCAGAGAGCCCATAGGGATCTTTGATGCGTGCATAGGTCTCGCGTCGGAAATGATCATTCTCTGCCAGGCGATCACGAAAGATACGGTCGTTTTCATGTCGGCGTTTTCTGTCTGCGGGCATCTCATTGTGTGTGTTGTCCGTTTTCTCCTTGAGCATCGTATACTCTTGCTGGATAGCAGGATCATTGGCAAGGCGTGAATCGTTGCGTAAGATCGCCTCTACCTGCTCCAGGGGCGTTTTCTTGCATTCCTCATTCTCATAGATACGCTGATTGAGGCGGTGAACGATACATGCCCAGAGGAGATGAATACGCTTCAGATCGCCTTTGTCCAGAACATGATGATCGGGATCAGAGATTCTAGTAAAATTGGCCCAGGCATAGTTCTTGATGGCATCTTTCTTCAGGCGTTTCAGTAGCTCCAGGCCGATATTGGCTTCCTCTTCGACGATCTGTGCCTGTGTCAAGCCGGGCCGTCCGGTTTTTGCCTCTGAGCCTACATAACACCCTTCCAATCCAGTATAAGGCAGCTCATGTTCTTTGCCATCTATGCCTGGATAGCATGGATTTCCAACGATCTCAACGGCGCGTCCACGCATGACGTACTCGAAGGCTTCGTACTGGCGTTCATAAGAGCTGCAGCGGTCAAGGATAATCTCTTTGACCTTTGCGCGCAGCTCTCTTTTTTGCACATCATCCAGGTGCTCATTGCTATCGATGGCATCATGCTCTAGTTGATAGAGCATTCGTCCTAATTGTGGCCATGCGCGTCGCAGCAACACTGTTCCATCCGACAGTTGCTCTATACGGGGCTCCGATAGATGCTTCTCTGTTTTATCCATGTGTAGCACCATCCATTTCTGTGCAGAAAACTTTTCAGGTTGCCTCTCGTGCCGAAGTTGGTTAAAGAAGCCGCTAAGATCTTCTCGTTTGTACTTACAGATGAACTAGTGATGTTTATGGCCATACATATGCATCACTTCTTTGTACTCTTCGTAGGCTGCATGATATGCAGGACTTGCAGGATCTTCTACATGCCAGACCCTCTTGAGAATCTCGTAGAGAGTCAGGCCGGTTTTTTGATAGCTAAGGATCTGTGCCCGCCGTGTTGCCTGCTCAGAGACCTGCATGAGCATCCCTTCAAGAGAAGGAGAACGGTGTTCATCGGACAGCGACCCCATTGTCCGTAGCTCTCTACCGCGTATCATGATTGCCCCACCCTTCCTGGCTGCGGCGGAAAGGGCTTCTTTTGCGGTCTGATTTGCGGCCCGATGAGACAATGGCTCTGAGATCGCTTCTTCTGCGTGGCGTTTGCCAGAGGTGGATGTATTCATTTCTATGCTCCTTTCCAGAACTCTCATTACATCAAGAACTGAAAAGCGTAGGAGCAGGTTGCAAGAGAGCAATGATCAGATCGTCTCTTCTGTATCCTTTCTTCCCAAAGCTTCTCCATATAGAGTAAAACAGAGAGTTGTCACAGATGTATCTTGAAAAGGAGGAGGAGCGTCACAGTTTGTTCCCAATTTTGCGCCCATTTTAAAAATGAAACCTGTGATCAATGTGTGAGATACATTCCTTCTCAGGTGATCATATTGTGAGATAGAACTGTTACGATTGGTAATGAAACCCTTACCACTGCGGATATTGGCGACGAAACCTCTATCATTGCAAAGATAAAATTGTGACATCAGTACATTTCTTGATATATAATTTTCGTTGGCGAATGTGCATTGAAAGGAGATTTTATGCAGAACGAAGTATATTTAACTCCTGTCTGGAAGGCTGGTGAATGGGTGCCTGCCGGGGCCTACGTACGTATCGATGATGATTCCTATCGCAAGATTACCCTCCGAACTGCTGGTTCTTTACCCGCATCATTTGATGGTCACGTTGCTTGCTATCGTGCCGCAGCCAGTATTCAGGTGCAGCAGGAAATGGTGGGTATGAGATAGAAAGCTCCACCTGACGGTAAAAGAGACTGAGGTTTGCCATAACATATTCTGTATGTTTGCAATTTTATGTTCTATATTGCGCAAACATATAGAATATGTGTTTAAAGCCTGGATTAGACTTATTTCACCGGAAGGAGCATATGGAAGGTGCTGCCTCTGCTAATCTCGCTCTCGACCCAAAGCAGCCCATCATGGAGTTCAACGATCTGTTTGCAAATGGTCAGTCCGATCCCCAATCCACTTACTTCTTTGATCAGAGATGTATCGGCGCGATAGAAGCGTTGAAAGATCTGCTCCAGATGAGTGCTTGCAATACCAATTCCCTGGTCCTGTATCCAGATCTCTAGCATCGACTGGCGTTGTGACCACGATGGGGGGAAGATCACTGAACTATGATGCCCCACAGATGATTGAGCAAGTGCTAGAGAGAGCTGATACATCTCATCTGGTTCTCGTATACGAATTCCAACTTCTATCTTCCCTCCCTCTGGTGAATATAGCACTGCATTTTCTAATAAATGATCCAGCGCCTCACGTAACAGGCGCCGGTCGGCATGAAGCAGAGGAACCTCGTTGGTTGGGTTCCCTTGACGATCTTCAATGCGGAGGACAAACGTCCATGGTATCTGTGGCTCATGCGTCTCTGGCTGCACTGAATCAGATATATCTGATTCAGTCAGATGTTGTTCTTGTACTGCAATAGCTTCGCGTATAAGATAGACTAGATTCACGGGAACATGTTCAAGTGGGAAGGTCGCCGTTTCTAGCTGCGACATCTCCAAAAGGCGATCAATGACGATACTCAGGCGCTGGCTGGCATTGCGAATCGCCAGAAGAAATTCACGTCGTTCTTCTCGTGCAATGCGTCGTTCATGTCGCAGGAGCGTAGCTGCATAGCCCTGGATCGATGCCAGTGGACTGCGTAATTCATGGCTCACCGTTGCTAATAGCTCGGCCTTGAGCAATTCCATCTGCTGAAGGTCACGATGACCTGTCGTCATTTCCAGATCATACATCTTTTCAACTTGTAGCAGGCTTGCGATGACTGCACCAACCGTATCGGCGAGTAGTGGCCACACTGCCTGCATGTGCTCTACGGTTGCCTGACATGATTGTGTATCTGCTGTCTGTATCTTTCCAAGGACAAAGAAGCTCTGGGTAGATGAGAGCGGCGTGCTAAACGGCTCAGTCAGTGAATGGGCATGTTGATGAAGAGAATTAGAGCGAGGAAGCAGGTGCTGGCAGATAATCCAACCGGGCTCAGTTGATAAGATCTGGATATCTTCACTACTGGAGCAGGTTGCTAGAAGCGCAAAAAGCTCCTGCTCTTCGATGCCATCTCTAGCAAGGATACGTAGTGTCTTCCTCTCTGAGAGCGAATGCCAAAAAGATGGTTTTGATGCAGCATGATAACGTGTGGCGAGTAGCAGGGCACCGTGCTGCATGCCGCAAAGACCGAGTAGGCGTTTAAGTAGAACCGTGATACCGATCTCAAAAGTATCAGGTGCACTCGCGACAAGAATTTGTTGAGCAAGTCGTGCAAACTCAGCCATCGTCGACACGATTTCTGGAGAGTTAGGCGAGCCTGGATACTCACGTTGTGCGTCCATCTGTCCCTCACTTACCATTACTTGTGAACTAGTAGCACTATTTTTCTGCATCTTTCCAGAATAGATACTCCATTATAGTGCGGAAGAGCTCACAGGAGAAGCACAGAAGATGTGGATGAATCACACCCTGGTCACAATGCAGGAGGTGTCATGGTAGTGCTGTCCTCCAGGTTGGTAAGCGGAAGGGTCACAAAGAAGGTAGAGCCTAGACCTTCCTCTGATTCGAACCAGAGATGGCCTCCCTGGCGCTCTACCAGTTCACGACAGAGATAGAGACCGAGCCCCGTCCCGCTAATGCCCCAGGCCAGAGCGTTGTCGGCGCGAATGAAACGGCCAAATATTTGTCCCTGTTGATGTTTAGGAATCCCAATGCCCTTATCTTGTACATCAATATGTAGCGTCTGGTCTGTCGTATCTTCTTTGACGGTGATGCTAATAGCACCTCCCTTTGGGCTGTATTTGATAGCATTGCTTATGAGGTTTGTCAGTACCTGCTCAAATCGTGTCGTATCAATGTTTGCCATGAGTACAGGCTGTGTCGTGCAAACCTTTATCTGATGCCGTGTTGTTGTCTGTTGCATATGAGTGACCACGTGCTGTATCAGGGTGACCACGTTGCCTGGTGTACATTGTAAAAGCAGGCGCCCTGCCTGCAGGCGTGTCACATCCAGCAAATCTTCTGTAAGTGTGCCCAGACGGGCTGTGGCTTGTTTGATCTCTGAGAGTGCTTCTTGCTGCCAATCGGCAAGGAGTGGACCCTGTCCGCGAGTTGTGCGTCTGAGGAGCATATCAGCGTAGCCTGCGATGATGGTGAGGGGGGCGCGGAGCTCGTGAGCTGCAATTCCGACAAATTCATCTTTAAGATACTCTGCTTCTTTAAGGGCTGTTACATCTTGATGAACGACCAGTGCGATCGGCTCTGTGGCTGCGAGCAGCTGACCAGTGTGCGTTTGCGACTCGTTCCAGCTCTGAGATGGTGTGAGAGACACTGCATTGACCAGCACGGGCAGGTTGGAACCGTCGGGATGACGAATTGTTTCTTGAAACTGCATAACTGGTTCGCCCTTTTGCAGTGCCTGCAACGTGGCGAACTGAGCCGGGGAGAGAGGACGGCCCTGGGCATCTGCAAGCTCGATTCCGTTTTGTGCAAGAAACTCACCCATGGGTTGGCCTACCTGCCAAATTGCCCCCCAGACACGGCCGGTAGCCTGGTTGGCGAGTATCAGGCATGCATCCAATCCTCGTACGAGATAGACGCTGCTGGGTAGTGCATCCAGCACTTGCTGGAGGAGTGCTAGCCGCCCACTGGTTTCAGCATAGACGGTCTGTTCCTTTTGTGCCTTGAGGTAGCGCTCCGTGATATCACGATTAATCTCTAAGACAGCAAGTGGCTGTCCTGTCTCATCGCGCATGAGCACCTGGCGACTCTCAACAATGAGCGTACTGCCATTGCGGCGAGTATGGGTTAGCTCCCCTTCCCATTGCCCTTCGTGGTCGAGTACGGCGTCGAGGTTTGTATGACTGATGGAAGGGTGTGTTTTGAGCAACGTCGGGGCGATACGGCCCAGTGCCTCCTGCTCTGTCCATCCATAGAGCCGCTCCGCTCCGCGATTCCAGGAGAGCACACGGCCGATAGGATCACGAACGAGAATAGCATCATGTGCCTGATTAATGAGTTCACTTTGTAGACGAATGTGTTGTACTTGCAGAAGGCGTTCACGCTCGGCGAGCCGTTGTTGGGTTACGTCGCGAATAGCTGCAAGAGCATGAGGCGTGCTATCGATCAGCAGGGACTTCAAGCTGATGTCGACGGGAATTTCAGTGCCATCTTTATGTAGCCCGAAGAGTTGTAGGCCAACGCCCATCGGGCGTGTATGTGGAGCTGAGAAATAGTGTTTCCGGTGGCCTGCGTGATTCTGACGGAAGCGTTGAGGAAGGAGCATTTCAAGTGGCTGCCCAAGCAGTTCCGAACGTGCATAGCCAAAGATCGCTTCTGTTTGCTCGTTTACCATCACGATCTTCCCAATTTGATTGGTGATTATCAGTGCATCTGGCGATATATCCAGTAGCTGGATGAGGTCTCCTCTAGAAGAGATCTGTAGTGGTGCAGATAAATGTGTGTCAGAAGATGCTTGCATGTCAGGCATCGATGCATGACTCCCTTCGTTCTAGAGAGATCAGTGGGCGCCCTGTTGCCGGGGTGCCAAAACAAGTTCGAGAACTGTACATAGCGTAGCGCTTCTACGTAAAAAAAGCAAGTGTGTGATAGGGTGACGATAAAGTAATAATCGAGAAGCGGGTCATTCTTTTTGTTTTGTGATCAGTTTGTGAGAGTGATGATAGCTGTGCACTTCCCTTGCCGTCTGTTCCATTCTATAATAGAGGGACACGTGAGCTCACGATGTTTGGGGGTGTCCCATGCGTCGATGACGCATGCAGAGACGCTATTTGTGTAAAAAGAGCAGAAGGAGTGGAATGGTATGCCTGCAAGGAAAACGACCGTTGTAACGGCTGATGATGACCCGCAATTACTTCGTCTGGTCGCCCGTAATCTACAGTTTGAGGATTACGATGTGCTGACCGCAAGTGATGGCGAGCAAGCTCTGGAATTGATTGAGGCACATGCTCCTGATGTGGTCTTGCTTGATGTGATGATGCCGAAGATGGATGGTTTTACTGTCTGTCATCGTGTACGGGAATTTTCGACTGTTCCCATTATTATAGTCACGGCACGCGGTCAAGATCAGGATAAGATTCGTGGGCTTGACCTGGGTGCGGATGATTATCTGACCAAGCCATTTAGTGTGGATGAGCTGCTGGCACGTGTACGCGCCGTCCTCAGGCGTGCGCAGTTTATGGCGAATGAAGCATCGTACCTGTCACATCCTCAGAAGGTTGGAGATTTGAGCATCGACTATGCGCAGCATCAGGTCATGGTTGCTGGCCGTGAGGTAGCGCTCACACCTATTGAGTATCGGCTGATCGCGTACCTGGCACAAAACGCCGGGCGTATTGTGACGCAAGATCTGTTGCTCTCACATGTGTGGGGTTCTGAGTATGCCGGGGAGAGCCATATGTTGCAAGTCAATATCAATCGGCTGCGGCGCAAAATCGAAGCTGATCCAGTGCATCCGCGCTACATCAGGACGAAAGTGGGGATCGGCTATCTTCTGGCCCTTCAGCCCGACTCACAATGAGTTTGGGTAAGCAGCGCTTATTGTTCGTAAAGTCAGGAAATGCTCAAGCAGAGCGATTTCTGTCCTCTATTCTTGTGAGCGGCACAGTTTAAGTAGTGTTATGCTATGCATTTAGACGCCATGTGTGTGCACCTGACGTACAGCTGCGCATGCAAGAGGGATTTTTTCGGCAATGAGTGGTGAAAGTTGCTCCCCAATGCCAAATTCTGCGCCGGTCATTGTAATAACCACGACAGGTGGGCATTGCCCATAGATCATCGTGGTCAGTGCTGCAAGTTCTCCTGGCGTTGTGTAATGAGTGCCTACCGCACTTGGTTGTGCATGGAGAGGTACCGGGCGAATGTGCAATTCGCCCGGCTCTCCTTCATAGCTAGCGTCTATCATGATGACAAGACGTACTGTGGCCATCCACTGTGCCAGCTCTGGTGTTAACTGGTGGACTGTGTGAATAGCGCAGTCCACGTCACCGTCCTGGGAAAGCTGTTCTGCAACAGCCCATCCCAGTCCGTCATCACTGCGTAGCGGATTGCCAATGCCAATGATCAGCGTTTGCATCGTGGTGTATTTCCCCTTAACCTCTGCAATTTTTGTGTGAAAGCTTCCCCTCTAGCAGAGGTTGGTGTTCACACCACTTCTCACCCACCTGAAGATACTAAAAACTAGCGGATGCGTTCATCAACCACTGTACCACTAGCGTTGACCATCTGCACGTGCAGCGGCATCTCGCCCAGTGCATGTGTAGAACAGCTTAAGCATGGGTCGAATGCACGAATCACCGCTTCCATGCGATTGAGCACACCATCTGTAATCTGAGCATCCTTGATAAAATGTTGTGCCACTTGTAGCACACCTCGATTCATTGCCAGATTATTGTGCCCGGTTGCGATGATCAGATTTGCCGAACGCATCAGTCCGTTCTCATCAATCTTGTAATGATGGATGAGCATGCCGCGAGGTGCTTCAGAGAAGCCGATGGCTTCAAGTTGGTTTGGCTCGGCGTGTGCCCGCACATGTGTACTCAGGATATCGGGCTCGTGCAGCAGCTTCTCCATAAGCTCGCTGGCATGCAGGATCTCGATGAGCCGTGCATAGTGATAGAAAAACGAGCTGCTGGCTATCTCGCCATATGACGTCAGGAACTCTTCTCGCTCACGATCTGCTTCCGGTGTGCCATAGCCCTCGCTTGCCATGAGCCGTGCTAATGGCCCGACGCGATACATCCCATCCTGTATACCCAACGGTTTGTAAAAGGGCGATTTGAGATACGACCAATTCTCGACTTTCTCTTCAATGAACGTCTCATACTGGCGTAGATCGAGCCGCTCTGCAACGACGCGTCGGTTCGAATCAACGATGCGCAATGTGCCATCATACATATCGGCCTGGTTTGCGTCGTTGACCAACCCCATGAATAACGATGGGAAATTGGCAAAGCTGGCGATCTCCTCTTGATACTGCGATAGGCTTCCTTTGAGCCATTTCAGCGTGCGCAAGGTGATCTCTCGTGCCTCAGGAAGCATTACGAGCATCTTCTCACGCTTTTCTGCGGTTAAGGGCTCGCTTACACCACCGGGCACGACCCAGGCGGGGTGAATGCGTTTGCCTCCCAGCAGTTCGATGATCTGCTGCCCGATGGAGCGCAGGCGAATGCCATCGCGTGCCATCTGGGGATTCTGTGCCAGGATGCCGAAGATGTTGCGCTTGGCTGGATCTGAGTCCATGCCCAACAGTAGATCAGGAGCCGATAGGTAGAAAAAGCTGAGGGCATGGGATTGCGTGATCTGCCCAAGGTTCATGATGCGTCGTAGTGTGACCGCAGTATGTGGGATGCTTACAGCCAGCAGCGCATCACAGGCCTTACCGGAGGCCATCAGGTGACTGACGGGACAGATGCCGCAGATGCGGGCCATCAGCGCAGGCATCTCGCCAAATGGGCGTCCTTCACAAAATTTCTCGAAGCCGCGCACCTGTGTTACATGGAAGTGGGCGTCCTCGACCCGCCCGGCATCGTCTACTTGCAAAGTGATTTTGGCGTGGCCTTCGATACGTGTAACCGGATCTATCGTAATATGTTGTGGCATAACTTTTTAAAATTCCTCTCCAGGCTTATCAATTGTGTCCCTACTTTCCAAACCGGGTAATGTCACTCAGATCAGGCATACGGCCAGCTACCAGTTCCGTGAGCGCAAAGTAGAGCACATCGGCGGAAGGTGGGCAACCGGGTATAACGGCATCAACTTTGACAACCTGGTGGATCGGCAAAACACGTGGCAGGATACGTGGGACGACCTCGCTGGGAGCATTTCGTAAATAGATATGCTGCAAGACCTTTTCTGTGCCAAATGGGTTGCGCAGTGAGGGCACATTGCCGGTTATGGCACAGTCACCCATCGAGATCAGCAGACGCGTATGCTCGCGAATCTTTTTGATCTTTTCCAGGTCAGCCTCGCTACTGACTGAGCCCTCGACTATTGTCAGGTCTACCTGTTCTGGAAAGATTTTCGTATCTACAATAGGGCTGTACACGATATCGGCGACGGAAGCAAGCTCGATGATCCGCTCGTCTATATCGAGTAGCGACATATGGCATCCTGAGCAGCCATCCAGCCAAACGGTGGCGACAGAGACTTTTTTCGTAGGTTGTGTACTCATTCGTGCTGCCCTCGCGCTCTCTTCAAGTAAGGTAAAAAGCCTGGATGCTTCACTGACTCGGCCACCGAGTTGCCTTTTTCGATCAATGCCCCGGTTGGGCAGACCTGCACACACTTGCCGCAGCTGGTACATGAGGTGGCCTCGCCCCACGGCTCGTTGAGATCAGAGATGATATGGCTTGTGATGCCGCGCCCCATGATATCCCATGTATGCGCCCCTTCGACCTCATCGCAGACGCGCACACAGCGGGTGCAGAGGATGCAGCGATTGGGATCAAGTGTGAAGCGGTGATGGGATGCATCAACTTTACGGCGCGGCGAGACATAGGGTACACGTACATGATCCATACCGAGCTTCTGTGCCATCGATTGCAGTTCACAGTGTCCATTCGCCACGCAGACAGAGCAGATATGATTGCCTTCGGCAAACATGAATTCGAGCAATGTACGACGGTAACGGTCGAGCCGCTCAGAATGTGTGGTAATCTCCATGCCTTCTTCGATCCTGGTGACACATGCAGGTAACAGTTTGTTGCTGCCCTTCACTTCAACCAGGCAGAGGCGGCATGCACCGACGTTGGACAACCCTTCCAGGCGGCACATCGTAGGGATAAATATGCCCTCTTCCTGTGCAGCCTCCAAAACCGTGCTGCTTTCGCGTGCGCTGACATCACGACCATCGATGACCAGCGTCTTCACACGTTCCGATACTGTCATAATTGCACCTCCTGTGCCACGGCCTCGAATTGGCATTGTCCTGCCGGGCAAACATGGTCGGCAATGTGCGCCCGATATTCGTTCTCGAAGTATTTGATGGTGCTGAGTACGGGGTTGGGTGCGGATTGCCCTAAGCCGCATAGGCTGGTATATTTAACTGTCTCACAGAGCTCCTGGAGCAGCGTCATATCTTCGTCGCTTGCTCGTCCTTGTACGATTCGTGAGAGCAGTTCATACATTTCTGCCGTTCCTACCCGGCATGGCACGCACTTGCCGCATGACTCTGACATACAGAATTCCATGAAGTAGCGGGCAACATCAACCATGCATGAGTACTCATCCATTACAATCATACCGCCTGAACCCATAATTGATCCCAGTGAGGTGAGAGATTCGTAATCGACGGAGGTATCGAGGTGTGCGGCTGGAATGCAGCCACCACTGGGCCCACCGGTCTGTACAGCTTTGAAGAGATGACCATCGGGAATGCCCTCGCCGATGTCATTGATGATCGTGCGCAACGAAGTTCCCATCGGCACTTCTATCAGGCCTGTATTGACGATCTTGCCAGCGAGCGCGAAGACTTTGGTGCCTTTACTGCGCTCGGTGCCGATACCCGCGAACCATTCCGGTCCATTGGCGATGATAGGCGCAATGTTGGCGTAGGTTTCAACATTGTTGATCAGGGTTGGAGCGTGCCAGAGTCCACTGGCTGCTGGGAAGGGTGGCCTTGGGCGTGGCTGGCCTCGCTTGCCCTCGATGCTGGCGATGAGCGCGGTCTCCTCACCACAAACAAATGCCCCGGCTCCTAAACGTATGTGGATATGCAGGTTAAATGCAGTGCCTAAAATGCTGCTTCCGAGCAACTTTGCTCGCTCAGCTTGCCTGATGGCTGTTTGCAGACGCTTGATTGCCAGCGGGTATTCCGCACGAATATAGATATATCCTTCGCTGGCACCAACGGCGTAAGCGGCTATTGCCATGCCTTCCAGTACGCGGTGAGGATCACTTTCCAGTACACTGCGGTCCATGAACGCGCCTGGATCACCCTCATCGGCATTGCAGATGACGTATTTCTGAGGCCCACCAGCTTTAGCAACGGTGCCCCATTTCAATCCAGTAGGGTAGCCAGCGCCACCACGGCCACGTAAGCCACTGCGACTGATCTGGTCAACGACCTGAGTGGGAACTAGATCGGTTAGGACATGGGAGAGTTGCTGATAACCGCCAACTGCAAGATAGTCTTCCAGTCGCTCAGGATCAATCTCGCCTGAATTCTCTAGCACGACCTTGGTCTGCTGCGTGAAGAAAGGCCGGTCCGTTGAGCAAGCGAGTCGCTGTACAGGCTCACTATCAAGACTCTTAACGATGTCTGACGTGTCCTCAGGCGTAACGTTTTGGTAGAGCATGCCATCGGGGCGAACGGAGACCAGTGGTCCAGCGCTACAGAGCCCCATGCAGCCAACGCCTTTGACGCGGCAGCGCTTCAGGCCACTTTCGTGAATCTGGTGCTCCAGACCTTGCACAATTTGATCGCTATGTTGAGATAAACAGCCTGCAGCGACGCAGACACGCAGGGTGTGATCAAAATCTTCGGCAGCAGCGCGTTCGGCTTCAGCAATCTTTGGTAGATCCTCTGATGTAAGAGCTTGCACTATCTGATGTGTCATGATTTTTTCCATCCTCCCAACACTTCTAGAGCGTGCTCAGGCGTCAGATGACCGACGACGTTCTCATCCATGATGGCAGCAGGGGCCATACTGCACGCTCCCAGACATCTAGCTGTGAGCAACGAGATCTCACCATCTTCGGTCGTCTCCCCGGGAGTAATGTTGTGAGTCTTTGTCACTGCATTGAGCAGGGCCTGACTGCCTTTAATATAACAAGCGGTTCCCTGGCATACGATACAGCGATGTTTCCCTTCCGGCTTGAGCGTAAAAGCGTGGTAGAATGTGGCTACTCCATAGACCTTGCTGAGAGGAATGTGCAATTCGTTGGCGACGAAGCGCAGTGATACGTCATCAAGATAGCCTGCAGCACTTTGCGCTGTATGTAGCGTTTCGATAAGTGCATCGGGAGTAAAGCCATTTTTACGCATCGTTGCGGTGATCATTCGCCGTCTTTTTTCTTCTGCTGTGAGAACCGGCGCAGATTGCTTCATTATACATCTCCTCCAAGCATGCCCAGCGAAGGGTTTTTCAGAGCCGTACCCTTCGTTGGCATACTGTCTCTTCAATTTTTTTAATCCAAGGGGAGCACATCGATTGCTCGCACATGGCACTCGTCCTGATGCGCGATCTCCAGTGCGACATCGCCACATTGAGGGCAGATGCCCGTGGTCGACGTGCTTTCAAAGCGGTGCTGACAGGACAGGCATTGATAGGTTGCCGGGAGCCATGAAAGCGTCAATGCGGCCCCTTCAATGGGTGTCCCCAGCGTCAGTATCTGGAAATACTGGTGCACTGCTTCCTCTGTGAAATGTCCAGAGGTTCCTAGCTCCAGTTGTACACTTGCTACGCGGACCGCTCCGGCACTTTCCATCGATGCCAGTATGCTTTTAACGGCCTCTTGCATCACTGCTCCTTCATGCATATGTTCTACCTGCCTTTCAGGCTACTATTCATGATTATCCATTGATAGAATACATAAGCGTTTCTATTATGGATTAGAATGAAGTGTCATTACATGTTCACTCTAGTCTTTGCGAGACTTTCTTGCTTCTCGTGTAAAAGTAAGTATTGTATGATCCCTCCTGAGGCAAAAATGATTCTCTGGACCAATGGGTAGGAGTCCAACGCTTCTGCGGGTCGAATCAGCTCAGGTCTCTCCAATGTGTATTCTTGTCCATTCCAGTACATTGTGCATGTTCCAGCAGCCATTACATTGCGGCACCAATCAACATTGGCCCCATATGGCAACGGAATGACGAAGCCATCTCCAAGTGGCCTGGCAACAACTGGCGTCTCATACTCTTTACTGGAGCGACGCCCAACATGCTTGATGCAAGCGTAAATGCGCGAGCGGTCTCCGGCAATAGTATGTAATACGACCGGGTTCAAGCGGCGCTTGTTGAAGCTGCGTATCCGGTTGCGTAGCTCTTCCCGTTGCATAGCTTTTGCCAGGGCAATGCAGACGAGGAAGAAAGTTCCAATAAGAGATGTGATAATGAGCAATAGCCTGAAGAACATACGAAAGATGTGGAATGTACTCTGTCTCCTTTGCATCTGTTTCTGCATAATCTTGCCTTCTTTCTGCTATGTAGGGAGCACATCTTCTCTGTGGAGAGTGTATATTTTTTACTATACACATGCATCACAAATATGCAGGAGATGTCACAATCGTATAACAAACTAGTATTCTCTGTGCTCTGCCATGTTCGTGTCTGGTCTCTGTACCTCTATCTATTGTTCGTAACGTCATCTCTTCGTACGCGCGAGCTTTTATCGCAAGAGGTGCCTGGGCTTATCAATTGTGTTTATCCGGGCTTGTTAGCTCCATCTCAACGGGAGGGACTATTTGCGCTGCTAGCTTCTTGCCACGCTCAGCTGCGATGGAGAAGCGCCCATAATTGTAGTAGGCGGCGCAGGCACCTTCTGACGAGACCATGCACGTGCCAATGGGTGTTTCCGGTGTGCAGGCCGTGCCAAAGACTTTGCATTGCCAGGGCTTGATCACGCCCTTCAGTACTTCTCCACACTGACAAGCTTTCGGGTCGGCGACGCGAATGCCAGGAACCGCAAAACGTTGTTCAGCGTCCCATTCAGCAAACTCCGTGCGTAGCTTGAACGCACTCTGTGTGATGAAGCCTAAGCCGCGCCACTCGAAAAAAGGTCGTAGTTCCATCGTGCGAGCCATAGCCTGCAGCGCTCCTGTATTGCCTTCAGGGCGCACAACACGTGCATATTGATTCTCAACCTCGGATCGCCCCTCGCTGATCTGCTTTACCAGCATATAGACGGACTGCACGATATCGAGCGGTTCGAAGCCCGAAATGACGATTGGCCTACCGCGTTCATGTGCGATAAACGTATAAGGGCGCAGGCCAATTACCATGCTCACATGACCAGGGCCGACAAAGCCATCAAGCTGAAAACCTGGCGAGTCGAGAATAGCCTTGAGTGCAGGAATGATGTTCACGTGATTACAAAAGACAGAGAAATTTTTTATATGTTCGGCCTGTGCCCTCAGAAGTGTAACAGCGGTAGAAGGAGCTGTTGTCTCAAAGCCAATCGCAAAAAAGACCACCTGACGATCAGGATTTTGGCGAGCTAGCTTGAGTGCATCGAGCGGCGAGTACACAAAACGTACATCGGCGCCATCAGCTTTCGCATCGAGCAGGCTCTCGCGCGATCCTGGTACGCGCATCATATCGCCAAAAGTAGTGAAAATGACCCCATCGGTCCGTGCAATGGCCAGCGCATCATCGATACGCCCCATTGGCAGTACACATACTGGACAGCCGGGACCATGCACAAGGTCAATTGTGCTAGGAAGGATATCCTCGATGCCATGTTTGTAGATAGTGTGTGTATGCCCACCACATACCTCCATGAATTTGAAGGCATGCCCCTGAGCAAGCTGCTCAATTTCTGCGACCAGGCGATGGATGAGCGCTGCATCTCGGTACTCATCAACAAATTTCATATGTTTATACTCCTTCTACTGCGCTGTTGGTGGCTCAGACCTTTCCGGCCTGTAAATTTCCAGCGTGATGGTTCATCACATCAGCCCGTCATGTTCAAAGAAAACATGCACCATTTCCCATAAAATATGGTAGAGCGTCTCATGTATGTCCTGGACGATTATTGGATCTTGTGTTGGTACAACAAAGCAGAAGTCGGGCCGTGTTCGTCGTATGTGCCCGCCTGTGCCGCCAGTCAGCCCTAGCGTCAGCATTCCCATGCGTTGGGCCTGCTCCATCGCCCGTGTGACATTAGGGCAATTACCATCAGGAGAGAAACCCAGCGCGATATCCTGAGAGCGTCCCAGGATATGTAGCTGATGGGCAAAGGATGTTACCACGTTGTGAGTGCTTTGGTGCTTGAGCAGGCCGTTGGGTGGGTCCTCGTTGGTGAGGGCCCACGCCGGCAAAGGACGCTTGTTAACGGACACAGGGCGCACTGACACAGAAGCGACGTGTTGTATATCGGCGACCCAGAGTTCGTTACCAAAAGCGAGGAGGCGTCCCGCGCGATGGTAGCGCTGGGCCATGGCCCAGCATGCTCGAGCAATTTTTTTCGACTCCGTAGAAAAAAAAGTCTCTTCAATAGACATGCTCTGCTTGAAGCATGTTGTGATCAGCGTCTGGAGCTTCTCATCATTTATGGTTTGTTTCATCCCTCTTCCTCATCCCTCAATCATTCAATTGTTTAGTTACTCAATCTGGCTCTGGTGCAGCATCGCGACCTCATCAGTGTAGGCATTGCCCATCTCCTGTAAGAGCTGCATCGTTTCCTGGGCCTCACGCTCGTCAATCTTACTCATAGCAAAGCCTACATGAATCAAGACCCAATCTCCTGTCTGGACGCCTTCTGCGGCAAGGAGAGCGATGCTCACTGCACGCTTGACTCCGGAAACATCGACCTTTGCGATCTGGAACGTTTCGTCCACTATCTCTACAATCTGGCCTGGAATGCCAAGACACATAATAGTTCTCCTTTGTTACATTACTCTTCCTGATGGGGCCCTTGAGTTATCACACGCAATTGTGCGGCGGCCACTGCGAGTTGCCCCAGGCTGAGTCCTCCATCATTGGGAGGAACACATCGATTGATGTAGACCTGAAACTCCATTGCTTCCAGGCAGGTTACGAGTTGTTCTAGCAGAAGCTGATTCTGGAATACTCCACCGCTTAGTGCTACTCTGTTCAAGCCCACCTGTTTGCGTACCTCACAGCACGCAGCGGTAAGCATCTCAGCAACAGTAAGGTGAAAGCGTTTCGCGATGGAGGCTGCTGGAACGGCTTGTAGAATATCCTTGACAACAGCATCAATGAGTGGTGCAACGTCGAGTTGCATGGGTTGGCCTTCGTGCAGCAGGAAAGGATAGCCAGTGACACGATCACTGCACGTCGTTGCCAGTGCCTCCAGCTCTATGGCTGCTTGTCCCTCATAGAGTACTTCGGTCTGCATGCCTGATAGGAGAGCCGCGACAGCATCGAAGAGTCGGCCAAGGCTGGAGGTTTGCGGACAATTGATCTCTTTTGCGATCATTTGTGCTAGCACGCGCCATTTTGCTTGTTCAAGCTGGCGCACAAAGGGAATATCCAGTGCGAGAAAAGCATCGCCGTAAGTCTGAGCAAGATACGTCGCCGCCATACGCCAGGGTTGATGTATCGCCTGTTCTCCGCCAGGTAATGGAACATAGGCGAGATGAGCCATGCGCTCAAAGTGTAGCAGGTCAGCCACCATAATCTCGCATCCCCATAGAGCGCCATCTGTGCCGTAACCTGTGCCATCACCGGCTACGCCAATCACCGGCCCGGTCAGCCTATGCTCGGCAAGCACGCTGGCGATGTGTGCATAGTGATGTTGCACGCCGATCCGCTGTGGAATATCTGAGTCAAGGGCATATTGTGTCGCAAGATAGTCTGGGTGCAGGTCATAGGCGACTGCAACTGGCTTGATGTCGAAAAGATTTTGGAAGTGTGCGATACCTTCGCGGAACGAGACCAGCGTCTCCAGGTTCTCTAGATCACCGATATGATGGCTGAGAAACGCCTGCTGCTCTTTGCCAAGACAGAATGTATTTTTAAGATGAGCCCCGCAGGCTAATATGGGCATTGGTAAATTGAATGCCAGGGTAATTGGCTCTGGCGCGTAGCCACGCGAGCGACGGAAAAACTGCTCTCCTCCGGCTGCAAGACGTACCACTGAATCATCACAACGCATATGGATAGCTCTATTATGCGTCAACATACCATCAATGAGAGGTGCGAGGCGTTTGCAGGCATCATCGTCTTGATAAGCGATAGGTTCATCGCTCAGATTACCGCTAGTCATCACCAGCACTGCGGGCTTGCCTGCTTCATGACGAAGAGCCTGGAAAGCACTCAATAACAGGTGATGCTGTGGTGTATATGCCAACATGAGGCCCAATGTCTTATAGTCAGGAGCAACTGCCGGGGCAATAGGGCTATGATCGTGCTGCTGTAAGAGGACGATAGGTCGCTGGTATGACTGAAGTAGCCTGGCTTCTGCATCGCTCACAAAACAGAGCTGCCGAGCTGTCTCAATATCAGGCACCATGAGTGCAAACGGTTTGGCCTCGCGCTGTTTACGCTGGCGCAACTGCTGCACCGCTTCTTTATGTAGCGCATCACATGACAGGTGATAGCCGCCCAGCCCTTTGATTGCTAGTATCGCCCCTTGCGAGAGAAGCCGCGCTGCTTCGGTGATAGGATCACTATTCTCCATATGATATAACTGCCTTTGCTCGTCTTTTCTAAGCAGCGAGAACTGGGGACCGCAGACGGGGCAAGCATTAGGCTGCGCATGGAAACGGCGATTCAGTGGATCTGCATATTCTTGCTGGCAGGCAGGGCACATAGGAAAGACACTCATCGTGGTCTTATCGCGATCATAGGGAACATCCTGAATAATGGTGAAGCGTGGACCACAGTTTGTGCAGTTCGTGAACGGATAGTGGAAGCGTCGATCTGCTGGATCGTAGATTTCGCGCAGGCAAGCGGTACATGTAGCTGTATCGGGTGAGATCAGGGCCCGGCGTTCTGTGCCAGTCTCGCTATGAATAATGACGAAATTGCTCTCATGGTGCAATGGAACGCTTTCGCAGGTTATTGCCACGATGCGAGCAAGCGGTGGAAGCTCATTATGTAGCGCATGTTGGAAGCCTGCCAGCGCTTGTTCCTCTCCCTCGATCTCGATTACGACGCCAATGCTGTTATTGAGAACGAAACCAGACAAGCCCCAATGCAAAGCCTGTGTGTAGACAAAAGGGCGGAAGCCTACACCTTGTACGATACCTTGTACGACAATATGGAGTCGCTGGTATGTTGCTGCGTGTAGATTGCTCAAGCTGGTCTCCTTCTCATGCGCTTACGTATATTCTTGTTTGGTCTGCCTCTCCACATAGCTGTACTCGCTCACATATATCCTTGCCCCTCACGAAGATGATATCAATAACATCTATGGCTACGGTTCTGGTAGAACTGTATGGATCGGTTATTATTAATAGTAAAATGTTTCCGTATAGAATGGTAGCTTCTTTTCTCACAGACGGATCACAAGATAATTAATAATAGCACATTCCAGAATAGTAGTATATATTACATTATCTGGAATGTGCTACATAATTTATCGTAGTAACACAAGAAATCTATCCTAAATGGAGTTCTATTGTATGTTGCGTGCTCTGATGTCATAAAAGATAGCACATGTCGGATCTCTTATAGTTGTATCGCTGGAGACATGGTGGTTTTCTGTGCCCAATTAGCCGGGTGCTCATTGCTCATCGCTGGTGGGCGGACAATCAACAGAGGCAGTCTGGTAGCTGCAAGAACCCGTTCGGTAACACTGCCCAAAGCCAGACGATGCAAGCCGCTGAGCCCGTGTGTAGCAATTGCAATCACATCACAGCCGCCGAACACGCCTGCTCCTTCGGCGTCTTCTCCGTTCTCTGCTACTCTGACAATGGCCTCCGCTGCGTCCGTATCCACGGCCACTGACCAGGAGAACGCGAGGTTGAGGTGATTAGCCGTTGGGGCTACCAATCCCTCACGAAGATGTTCTACTGTCCGTTTTAGATATGCCCTGGCCCTCAGCAACGTGGGCCTTGGTCTATCGTCCAGCACTTCTTCAGCGAGTGAAGGGAACGGAGGAATGACGCGTACCAGATGCATGGCACCTTGTGCTGGATATGCCAGGGCAGCGATCACGTTTGCCGCAGGGAGCAATGCAGCCTTTGCGTAGGCTGAGCCATCAAGTGTCACCAGGATGCGTAATGGGCGAGATGCATCGGGATGTGGACTGGCAGGTACGGGACCACCCTCACGCAAGACCAACACCGGGAGAAACGCATGCCGCGCGACTTTCTCCGCCACGCTACCCAGGAACCAACGGGTCATGCCTGTAGCGCCATGGCTGCACAATGTGATCAGGTCAGCCTGATAGGTATCTGCGACAGAAAGAATAACATGAGCTGGTGAACCAACCTGCACAACGATCTCAGTTGGAATGGTCTCCAGAATGGGAGAGGTAGCCAGATGCTCCAGATACTTTTCCGCTTGAGTCAGGCCAGGAGCGAACTGCGTGTCTACTTGCGTCCGTGGTGGCAGTCCGCCGATCCAGATGTCATTCGTGTTATTTACGACACGTAGTAAAATTACAGACCCGCCGGAAGCTTGCACGAGCCGCGCCGCCACTGCAATTGCACGCTCTGCACGCGCCGATCCATCCACAGGGACAAGAATACGCTTAAACATGTTCACTCTCCTTTGAATGAGACATTTCTACTCAGGCTAGAAACAACTTAGCGTTACGCAACGAATATAGCCCGTTCGTCTTTCAATCTAATCACAGGAACGTATAGAATGTTCACAGCGCGGTCACAGGTGTTTTTATTGCAGAAAAGGGGAGCGCTTTACAGCGTCCCCTCTCTTCTGTCTATGGTGTCTCGGACTGGCGCTATCTACTATTGCCCTGGTATCCTCATCACAGTTGATACTGATTAAAGGTATTAAGAGCTCGCATATAGTTTGCACGTTCGAACGCTGCTGGCTCTGCAACGGCTCGCTGGCTCATGCTGCCCCTCATCTGGGTGATGGAAACGTACTCATGTTCTTCCATCCAGAGGTGCAGCTCGTTCAGCAAACTGGTGAGCCGTTGCGTGCCCTGGGATAATAGTTCAGATGCCAGCATTGCCACATTAGCTCCTGCCATCATTGCTTTTATGACATCTTGCGCCGTATGTACCCCGCTGGTGAGTGCGAAATCGGTATCGATGCGCCCATAAAGCAGCGCGATCCAGCGTAGAGGCAGCAACAAGTCATTTGAAGTGCTTAACTCCAGATGAGGCGTCACCTCCAGGGCTTCCAGATCGAAGTCAGGCTGATAGAAGCGATTAAACAGTACCAGACCATTGGCCCCTGCATCTGCGAAGCGCTTCGCCATCTGCGGCATCGAGGTGAAAAAGGGGCTTAGCTTGAGTGCAAGAGGAATCCTCACGTTTGCGCGAACCTCTCGTACCAGTTTGATATAGACATCTTCCAACTCTGCGCTGGAGAGGTCTGGATCGGTTGGTACATAATAGATGTTCAGCTCCAGGGCATCGACCCCAGTCTGCTCTATCTTCTGCGCATACTGGACCCATCCTCCTGATGAGATACCATTTAAGCTACCGATTACTGGAATCTCCACCGACTGTTTCACGCGATAGAGATGATCCAGGTAGGCATCTGGCGTCAGGTTAAACTGTTCCATATCGGGTAAGTAGCTCAACGCCTCAGCAAAGCTATTGGTGCCACGATTCAGGTAATGGTCCAGCTCATGGCTTTCATGTGTGATCTGTTCCTCAAACAAGGAGTACATCACGACGGCTGAGGCACCTGCATCCTCCAACTTGCGTACCCGATCCAATTTCTTGGAGAGCGGGGACGCCGAAACGACCAATGGATTTTTAAGTGGTAAGCCGAGATAGGTGGTTGTCAGATCAGTCATGAACGTTCTCCTTCTGCTGCGCTTCGTGCCCGGGTTGGGCCGCCATCTGCTGATATTGCTGCCAGTGATCCTTGATGCCTTCTTTGGCTTGGTTCATTAACATTTCGGCCCGCGGCTCATTGCTTTGTAGGAGCATACGATAGCGTGTTTCATTGTAGGCATATTGCTCCAGGGGCAGTGATGGTGCTTTAGAATCGAGTTGGAAGGGATTTTTGCCCTCGGCTTCCAGCATAGGATTATAGCGATACAACGGCCAGTAGCCGCTCTGGACCGCCAATTTTTGCTGTTCCAGCCCCTTGCTCATCTCGATGCCATGCGCGATACAGTGGCTGTAGGCGATGATCAGTGAAGGACCGTCATAGGCCTCCGCTTCCAGGAAAGTGCGCAGCGTTTGTTGATCATTAGCTCCCATGGCTATGCGTGCGACATAGACGCTGCCGTAGGACATTGCCAGTAGCCCCAGATCTTTCTTTGGCAGCGCTTTGCCACGTGCGGCGAATTTTGCGACGGCTCCTAGCGGTGTAGATTTGGAGGCTTGCCCTCCCGTATTGGAGTAGACCTCTGTATCCAATACCAGCACATTGACGTTACGCCCGGAGGCTAGCACGTGATCCAGTCCACCGAAGCCAATATCATATGCCCAACCATCACCACCGATGATCCAGACACTTTTCTTCACAAGAGCATCTGCCAGACTGAGCAAGTTCTGGATGCGCGCTTGCAATACCTGCTGATCTTGTGTGTTGTCGGCATCTACTCCCTCTGAGGGATGGCGCTGCAGGAGTTGCTTAAGTTGGGCGACACGCTCGCGTTGTGCGTGTATGCCAGCCTCATCTGACTGATCGGCGTCCAGGATGCCCTGTACCAGGTCTGCACCGACGATATCGCTGCATTGGTGCAGCAATTCGCTGGCATACTCGATCTGTTTGTCCACCGTGAGACGCATACCCAGGCCAAACTCGGCATTATCTTCAAACAACGAGTTGGACCAGGCGGGCCCTCTATGCTCTCGGTTCATCGTCCAGGGTGTTGTCGGCAGGTTGCCGCCATAGATCGAAGAGCAGCCAGTTGCATTGGCAACCAACATCCGGTCGCCGAACAACTGAGTCGCGAGCTTGATATAGGGTGTCTCGCCGCAGCCAGAACAGGCACCCGAGAATTCGAATAGTGGGAGCAGTAGCTGAGAGTTTTTGATAGCTGACCGGTTCAGGTTTGTTGGATCAATATCTGGCAATGCCTGGAAAAACTCCCAGTTGGCCTTCTCTTGTTCGCGTAGTTCTGGCTGTGGGGCCATATTGATGGCTTTGCGTCCGACCTGGCGTTTATTTTTCACCGGACATACGTCTACACAGAGCGTGCAGCCTGTGCAATCTTCAGGGGACACCTGGAGTGTATAGTCCATGCCAGGGAACTCTTTGAAGTGCGCTGAGGTGCTCAAGAACGATTTGGGTGCATCGGCCAGCAGGGCAGGATCGTAGATCTTCTCACGGATAACCGCATGAGGACAGACCATCACACATTTTCCACATTGAATGCAGATATCCGGGTCCCAGACAGGAATCTCCAAGGCAATATTGCGCTTCTCCCAGACTGTACTGCCGGAAGGATATGTTCCGTCGACAGGTAGAGCACTGACCGGCAGCGTATCACCCTCTCCTGCGATCATCGGACCCAGGACACGGCGAACAAAATCGGGAGCTTCTGCCGGGACAGGGGGGAGCCGTTTCAGCATCGGCAGTGCAACGAGGGTACGGTGTGCTGTGTTACCTGTGCTCTCCTCGTTTTTCTTGCCATTTGTACCAACCGCTTGCGTGACTGCTTCCTTCACGAAGAGTGGAACCTCGTAGAGATTAGCCAGCGTCTCATCGACTGCCTGGAAGTTGCGGTGAACGACGGCCTCACCGCGCTTGCTATATGTTTTTTTGATGCTCTTCTTGATCTGCTCGATTGCCTCGTCTTTTGGCAAGATACCGCTTAGTGCGAAGAAGCAGGTCTGCATAACCGTGTTGATGCGCCCACCCATGCCTGTCTGGCTGGCAACCTTGTGTGCGTTGATTACATAGCAATGGAGGTGTTTATCTATGATCGCTTGATGTATTTCGTAAGGCAGGTAGTTCCAGACCTCATCTGGTCCATGGAGGCTATTGATCAGGAAGACGCCACCTGGTTTGGCATATTTAAGGACATCAGAGCGCTCTAACAATGAGAATTGGTGGCAAGCTACAAAGTTTGCCTGATCAACGCCCACCAGGTAGGGAGCCCGGATCGGTTGCGGTCCAAAGCGTAGATGCGAGATCGTCACCGAACCCGATTTCTTGGAGTCATAGACAAAGTAGCCTTGCGCATAGTTCGCCGTCTCCTCACCAATGATCTTGATCGAGTTTTTGTTAGCCCCAACTGTTCCATCGGAACCCAATCCCCAGAAGACGCATTGGACTGTCTCAGGGTCTTCGATAGAGAAGGTAGGATCGTAAGTCAAGCTGGTGTGGGTCACATCATCGTTAATGCCGATGGTGAAATGATTTTTCGGGTTCTTCTGGCGCAGCTCATCAAAGATACTCTTTACCATAGCAGGAGTAAATTCTTTTGAGGAAAGGCCATAGCGTCCACCGATCACACGCGGCAGAAACGATTGTCTGTTGCCTGTATCTCTGCCCTCATTGAGTGCCGTAACTACGTCAAGATACAGAGGCTCCCCGACGCTGCCAGGTTCTTTCGTACGATCCAGGACTGCGATTGCTTTCACCGTTGGTGGTAACGCCTGCAAAAAGTGCTCAACCGAGAAAGGTCGGAAGAGATGCACATTGATGACGCCCACTTTCTCGTCCTGCTTCGCCAGATATTCAACCGTCGCCTGAACCGTTTCGGCCCCTGATCCCATCAGGATAATTACACGCTCGGCATCAGGAGCTCCCACATAATCGAACAGGTGATAACGCCGTCCAACCACCTCTGCGAAGCGATCCATTGTCTGTTGAACAATGGTTGGGCATTCTTGATAGTATGTATTGACGCTTTCACGCGCCTGGAAGTAGACATCAGGATTTTGCGCAGTGCCGCGAATGAAAGGATGGTCAGGTGAGAGTGCTCGTGCCCGGTGGGCCTGTACCAGTGGATCATCGATCATCGCCTGGATATCTTCGGGATTGAGTTGTTCGATTTTGTTGATTTCGTGCGAGGTGCGGAAACCATCAAAGAAGTGAAGAAAAGGCACACGGGACTTGAGTGTGGAGGCGTGAGCGATCAGTGCTAGATCCTGTGCTTCCTGTACAGAACTGCCCGCAAGCAATGCAACCCCGGTCGCACGGGTTGCCATCACGTCGGAGTGATCCCCGAAAATTGAAAGTCCCTGTGTGGCAAGTGAGCGCGCCGCTACATGAAACACCATCGGCGTCAGCTCCCCGGCGATTTTGTACATATTGGGAATCATGAGGAGCAAACCCTGCGAGGCGGTGAATGTCGTGGCTAATGCACCCGTCTGAAGGGCACCGTGAAGTGCTCCAGCTGCGCCGCCCTCTGACTGCATTTCTATAACGAGTGGGACAGTGCCCCAGAGATTGCCTTTTCCAGCCGCCGACCAGGCATCGGCCAGCTCTCCCATAGCTGTCGATGGGGTGATCGGATAGATCGCGACCACTTCACTCAATGCATAGGCAATGTTAGCAACGGCCTCATTGCCCTCAATGGTGGTCCAAGTGCGTTCCATATATCCCTCCAAACGGAAATTGTGCTTCACTACTATGTATTTAGACAATGTTAAATATATTAGGAACGTTATTCTGCGTTTCCTGTATGTATTGTCCTCTAACGCTTGTTTGCAGTAGTTTGAACATGAAGCAGCTCAAGCTACTGTTTTGCCTAGAGTATATGTCACATTTCTCTCATCGGTATCACAGGAAAGGAAATAGACCTCACGGCCCTCTCACAGGGGCCAGATTCTCGTGTTCGCTGCTGCTGTGGAGATGAGCGGAATGCTGGCTATGGGGTCGTCGAATAGATTGTGATTACGTTGTGAGAAAATTCCCTGTTTTTGTGATTGCCTCGTGAACCGGACCGCTTATTATAAAAGCGTGAGAGGAAAGCCTCTCAAACAGTAACCAAGAGTAGATGTGGAGGAAATGTGAGTAGGAAAAGGGTCTGTAGAAGACAAGGGACGCACCACAAGGACAAACAATCTCTCAAGTAAAATAGAGAGTAACGCGAGGAGCGATAAAAACCGTCGTTGAAGCGCCCTGACAATCAAGCTACGAGGAGTGGCAAAGAAGCTTCTGGGATTCAGATAATTTCTACTTGATAAGAAAGGGATACTCCATTGTACAAGTGATCAGGTTACCTTCTAACAACAGTGATTTGATGAGGAAAGGGATACGCCGTTGGACTAGAAATAAAGATATCTTCTAATCATCGTTATTTACAGAGAAAGGAGTACGCCTCTGAAACAAGCCATAGCGTTATCTTCTAAAAAGTTATCTT
>Ga0302321_100000604_pt1 | contig 31519 bp, 33 predicted proteins | sample Fen_T0_1_FD_202505 | JGI IMG/M metagenome (GOLD analysis project Ga0302321, IMG submission 202505) | Peat permafrost microbial communities from Stordalen Mire near Abisko, Sweden - Fen_T0_1 | ecosystem: Environmental > Terrestrial > Soil > Wetlands > Permafrost | place: Sweden: Abisko... | reverse complement strand
TTTCACCTTGACGCAGATGAAAGCTGACATTCTTAAGGACATCACCCGTCTCGGCATAGCGTTTGCTGACGTTATCAAACTTTAACATAGTCGATTTCAGTCTTTCACGAACAAGGCATCAACAAAAGTTTCCGCATTAAAATCCTGTAGATCATCAATGCCTTCACCGACACCTATGTAGCGGATGGGGATACCCGATTGTTTGGCTAACGCAAAAATAACCCCGCCTTTTGCCGTGCCATCCAGTTTGGTCAGCACAAGCCCTGTCAAACCAATCGCTTCATTAAATAATTTTGCTTGCGACAGGGCATTTTGTCCTGTGCCGGCATCCAATACCAGGATAACTTCATGGGGCGCAGTTTCGTCCAGCTTGGACATGATGCGCTTTACTTTCTTCAGTTCTTCCATTAAGTTGGATTTGGTATGCAGCCGCCCGGCGGTATCGGCGATCAAGACATCTACGCCTTTCGATTGTGCTGATTGGATGCCGTCATAAATCACGGACGCGGAATCAGCCCCGGTATGTTGCGCAACGACATGGATGTTATTGCGTTGCCCCCAGATTTGCAACTGCTCCACCGCCGCCGCCCTAAAGGTATCACCCGCCGCCAACATCACACTGTGGCCTTGTGCGCTCAAGCGTTTGGCGAGTTTGCCTATCGTAGTCGTCTTACCCACGCCGTTCACACCGACGACTAATATGACAAAAGGACTATCCTGTTTAGGAATTTGTAGCGGTTTGCTGCAAGGCTCAAGAATACTGAGCAATTCCTGTTTTAAGGCAAGTGTTAATGCATTGCTATCGCTTAGTTGCTGGCGCTCAAGACGTTGGGTAAGACGATTGATTATTTTTGAAGTGACATCAATGCCCACATCGGCCATGAGTAAGCTGGCTTCTATCTCCTCCAAAAGATCGGCATTGATATTCTTTTGGCCTGGCAAATTTGCCAGGATGCTGCCTAGCCCGTTTCGGGTGCGTGATAGCTGGGTTTTAAGACGCTGATAAACTGATTCTGGTGCGGGTTCACTATAAGGTTCGTCTAGCTCTATTGTTACAGCTTTTGGTTCTAGTGCTTTCGGCTCCGGTTTGGTCTCGAAGTTTTCTAATTCAGGACGGCTTTCCGCAGTTGGCAATAGAAACTCTGCAACCCCGTACCGACTATAAAAACTAATGGCAATCAGGGGCAACATTAGCAATGCAGCAAAGCTGGTATGGGCAACGACCACCCATAGCGGCATGGCAAATCTATAGCCGATAACGCCTAGAGCCACTTGTACAAACAGCAGAAAACTCAACCATAACCCGGCTTTTCGTACAAATTTGGAATGTTTTACTGCGATAGCAACCAGCATTAGCCAGTTTAATAAGATAAAACAGACCAGGGCGGCTACCCGATGCAACCAATTTACTGCAACCTGGACTGCATAAGAGATTTCACCCGCTTTTGCCATCAAGCCATTCAATATGCCCTGATAATCCGCCTCCGGCCACCATTGCCTGTTACATTGGGGAAAACCAGTACAAGCCAAAGTTGCATGATTGACACTAACCCAACTACCCAAGGCGATTTGCAAGAACAGCAACACTATCGAGAACCGTGCAAACCATATCGGCCCTGTACGTTCAGCAGAACGTGAAATATCCCGGTCAGTCCGCAAATAAAGCCAGAAAATTGACCAGAAAACTGTCATCCCCAACAACAAATGCCCTGTTATCAGGATTGCTTGGTCGGGAGTTTTTAAAAGCCCTATTCCTAAAGCAACCTGCAAACCCAGCAAAAACGCCAGACCAAAAGAAGCCGTCATCGCGGCGACCCGGCAATGGGCTTGCCACCATGCCATCAACAATATCACCAAGGCAACTGCGGCTAATGCGTATGCAGCCTTAAAATGAAGTGCTTGCGGCTGGATACCGAACAGGGATTCAGCGCCCGTTACCCTGGCTAAAGATCCAGCCACAATGACGATCAGCGCCAAAACCACGCCAAACAGAGTTATTTTTCTATACATTTTTTTCCATCAACCAATTTGTGAAATTCGCAATAAGTGCATGAGATCACTTTTTACCTTGTAGGGATCAAAACCCGGTTCGTACTGCATCATCAAATTACCCATCGGATCCATTAACAACAACAGGCCGTCCGGTATGCTGCCATTCCTGATTTCGGCAATTTTTTTCTGTAATGCCGCACTGGGCTTTACTTTTAACAGCACTTTATCATCTTGCAGCCAGCGGTTTGCAACTGCCGGCTTCACATCTGTTAAAAAAATAACTGCCCGTCGGGTGCGGGTCAAGTCTTTGTTCAACATCAAACGCAGTTGTTTGGTCTTATGGATAGACTCAAGGCAAATTTTATTGCAATCGTCTTGCGGGATTACATTCAACGTCACCCAATGCCCTGCAAGTTCAGCGATATTATCGGAGGAAAAGGCATCCAATCCTACTAAATCGCTACGTTCGGTTGCCACTACTGGGGTTATAAGTTGCCCCTTATTGGTCTTGCCTTCGATAAAAGGTGCTTTTCCACCCAAAATCCAAGCTATCGCTAAAGGGATAATAGCCATCCCAAATATCAGCAGGATAAACAAACGATTCTTTTTTTTTTGATTAATCATGTTGTTTTTTAAAGCCATACTTAATAAAAAGCACGGTAAGCGTTAATGCCAGCAAGAACCATTGTACCGCATAGGCGATGTGTTTTTCAGGTGTCATGCTGGTTGGTTCTTGCCATTCCCGCTTAAAGCCATTGGCGGCTTCTTTATCCAGCTCAATCTGGAAGCTCCATAAAGGATAACCTAGCTGTTTGGTTAATACTTGTGTATCAACTACCTGGACTAAGGCAGGCCAGCTATCGGTCGGTAGCTCCGCACCCGCCAATTTTAACCCGACACTGGGAAAACGGTTAATTCGACCAGTAATGGTGATTTCCTTAGTAGCTACACTAACATCAGGCAAGTCGGCTCGGCTTTTACCTAAAGGCAGCCAACCTCGATTGACCAAAACCGCCTTGTTTTCATTTTTTAACAGGAACGGGGTCAGCACAAAATACCCTGCCCTGCCATTGCTAACCTGATTGTCCAGCAGATACTGATGGTTGGTATCATAGTGCCCTATCGCTTGGATAGGTTTATATAATAACGCTTCTGCTGTGTCCAGTAAGGTTGCCGACAATACCAAGGTTTCTGTTGATTGCTGTTGCTCTTTTAAGCTGATTAATACCCGTTTTTCTTCCGCACGGTTGAGTTGCCATACTCCCAAGGAAAGCAAGATGGGTAGTAGGCATAGATAAGCTATCAGTGGCGTTCGTTGGTATTTCATTAGCCAGTAAAAATATGGATTTGATCTGGCATGGTAACGTAGATTGGGTTAGGCGCACATAGCGGATGTTTATAAAATTATCACCGGATTGTCCGTGCGCCGTAACCCAACACATACCGCCGACCGAAACGCCCTTTAACTCAATTCCCAGTCTTCTAAACGTAATCCCGACACTTGGTTAAACTCTGCCGTGTTATGCGTTACTAGCGTGGCATTATGGGCTCGGGCAATGGCGGCAATCAACATATCATTGCCGCCAATGAGTTTGCCTCGCACATGTAGGTCGACGCGAATCTGTGCGTAATGCCCGGCGCAGCGATCATCAAAGGATAAACTTTGCAAGGGTTCAAAAAATAACTTTAATCGCTGTAAGTTTGCTTCAACCCGCCTACTGCGTTGCGCTCCAAACAACAATTCGGCTTTTACCACACTGCATAAAGCTATTTCAGCGGGTGTATGCTGCCGAAAATGTTGCAAAATAACAGGATGCTTATCATTAAGCAGTTGAATACAGACATTCGTATCAAGTAAATAAATCAATTGAATTCGTGCCGGTCTTCTACGGGTAATTGCTCAGGCCGCTCAAGCGGCGCACCTTCCCACTGGCCAAAATTGTCAAAATACGCTTCTGGCCAATTGGCATGAATAGCGACATCGCGTTTTACCAGTTCTGCCAAATAACGGGATAAACTTAATCCTGCCTCATTAGCTCGGCTTTGCACTTGTTGGGCGATGTTGTCGGGGACATAACAATGTAATTGCGTCATCACATTCTCCAAATATATTTGCACTATGTGTAGTATAATAAGCTATATTCACCAGAGCGACGGTTTCGCTTTCGTCATTTTTCAAGACCAAGGGGGCAGTCGATGGTTACCAATCATTGGGCGGGTTTACGCCGCGCAGAAACATCGGTAATTGGTTCGATTCCAGTGAGATTGCGCGGCTAACCTCCCTACACAAGGTTGTACAATTTAGCCGCCGTACGAGGTTTATCGTTTGCCCACCACTAGCATTGTTCCCACGCTCCGGCGTGGGAATGAATCCTGCGCCGCTCCAGCGGTGCGGGACGCAGAGCGTCCCTGGCGGCATTCCCACGCCGGAGCGTAGGAACGATAAAAAATGGTTAAAGCGTTAAAAAGCCCGAACAGCCCGAACATAAAGTGAGTTGAACTTACCGTAGGTGAGCTGGTAGCCAACGTCGAAGCCCTGATCCCACGCAACGTTAGCAACGTCCTCCGTAGAGCTCCAGTAGTAGTCATTAGCAAAACCACCCACAACACCCGCAACTTTTTAATTGCCACGTTTTTTATACGCTTTTTCAATGGGGAGGCAATAGCCAAGGAGTTTTGTATCTCTCCTAGACTCCAGAGCGGGAACGATGAAACTAGAAAAAACAGTTGGGCATCCAAAATCCCGTTAACCCTTCAACAGGGCTCTCCTGAGCGCAGCCGAAGGGCTCAGGGCGAACAGCCTAGCACAAGCATCAACTGTCGTTTATAGGATGAAACTTGTCACTTTATACGGTTTTTTATTGCTAGCTATTGGAAATCTGGTTTGGATAACCGAGAATAGGTGCCAATGTTGACTGTCCTGTATTTCTCATAATGATTAAAGTTATTCTTATTGCCATATTTCTAATGATACTTTTCAGCTTAGGTTCGGCGCTGTATCATCTCGTCAAGCATAAAGAAGATGGCTCGTCCCAAAAAACGGTTAAGGCATTGACTTTTCGCATTGGATTGTCCGTCCTGCTATTCATTTTCTTGTTTATCTTGGTGGCGACGGGAATCATCAAACCTCACGGTATTGGTAGCAAAATACATCCGCAGAAATACACAGCTAGTGAAAGTATAAAATAACAACAGGAAACCCTGAACAAGTTGATTCCGGTCATGGTTCGACCGTTCGACCAGCTCACGACTCACCACGAACGGAATCAATATGTTGCCGTTCGGCCTGAGCCTGTCGAAGGATTTTTCGCAAGTTCATTAACAATCACTTTCAATCCTCAGACATAAAAAAAGCGCTGCCTATTCGACAGCGCTTTTTTTCGGCATTGTATTGAGGGTTACATGACGTACACAAAAATAAACAAGCCCAACCACACCACGTCAACAAAGTGCCAATACCAGGCGGCGGCTTCAAAGGCGAAATGGTTTTCAGGTTGAAAATGGCCTTTCCAGCTACGGAATAGCACCACACTTAGAATAATCGCGCCAACGCAGACGTGAAATCCGTGGAAGCCTGTCAACATGAAGAAGGTAGAGCCATAAATGCCTGTACCCAATGTCAAGCCCATTTCGGTGTAGGCTTCATGGTATTCGAATGCTTGAAAACTGACAAATAAAAACCCCAAACTGACCGTTGCTATCAACCCTTTAATAAGCTGGTCACGGTTTTTTGCCAATAAGCCATGATGCGCCCAAGTGCAAGTCACGCCGCTGGACAGCAGCAATAGGGTATTGACAAAGGGCAATCCCCACGCACCCATCGGTTCAAATTCACCATTGGCTTTACCATCGACAAGTTTACCGCCCAAATGCTTAGGGCCATTGGTCGGCCAGACGGCTTCATAGGATTGGGTAAGCAGTTCTTTCGTCGCAGCACCGTCACCTTCACCGCCCAACCAAGGCACGGACAAATTACGCGTGTACCAAAGCGTACCGAAGAAAACGGCAAAAAACATCACTTCTGAGAATATGAACCACATCATGCCCATTCGGAAAGAAATACCGACCTGGGTATTGTAAGTTCCCGATTCGCTTTCCGTCGCTTGCAGGGTAAACCATCCCGCCACCATGACGATGAAAATGGTAAAACCTAACAACATGAAGTTCACGCCGCTAGGCGAACCATTTAAATAATTTGCAAATCCAGCCAACATACAAAACAAACCAGCAGTTGCAAGTACCGGCCAAGTCGCCTTATGTGGGATGTAATAACCATGCGATGTAGACATAATTTCCTCTTCTATTTTTGCACTGCTGCTTTAGTATTATCAAAAAACGTGTATGAAAGCGTTATTGTTTTAAGATCTTTCGGCAAATCCGGCTTAACCGCAAAGCGCATGGGCATACGTTTTGACTCCCCCGGTTTAAATGTTTGCTGATTAAAACAAAAACATTCTACTTTCTTAAAGTATTCCCCAACGACACCGGGCGAAAAACTGGGGATTGCCGTAGCATCCATGACCTTATCGGTCATATTCTTTGCATAAAAATACACGGTATGGTATTCGCCGGGGTGTACTTTTAGCTGCCTGGTTTCTGCTCGAAACTCAATCGGCGTCGATTCGTTAAGTGATGTGATAAATTCAACATTTATCTCCCTGGCCATATTAACCTTATAGGGGACTTCTTTTGCTGCAAGTGTATCCGCTTTGCCGTTAAGTCCAGTCAAATCGCATAGCACATCATAAAGTGGCACCAAGGCGTAACCGAAACCGAACATACCTATTACAACCAGAACCAAAATCTTAACAATTTTAGTATTTTTTTGCTTTAGACTTAGCGCATCATCCATTAAAAATAGCTCTTATCGCTTTGGCAATCTGTTCTATAACGGCTGAGGGCATTGCATATAGGTAAAAGCTAAGTGCCAATAACCCTAGTATGGATGCGGTCAGCAGATTTTTTGTTTTTAAGTTCATTAATTATCATTGAGCAGCTTCATGCTGATACTCAGTAGGCACAATAACTGGCGGCTCGGTAAAGGTGTGATAAGGGGGTGGAGATGGCAATGTCCATTCCAAACCTTGAGTGCCACCACCACCGTATTGAAGCGCGCCTTCCCAGACTTCATTCGTCACTTTTTCGCCTGTTCCGCCGCGTATGGTGTCTATGACTATATACAGGAACAACAACTGGCTAGCGCCAAACATAAAACCGCCAATACTTGAAATCATGTTCCAATCAGCAAATTGGACAGCATAATCAGGGATTCTCCTTGGCATACCTGCCAAACCTAAGAAATGTTGCGGGAAGAACAAGATATTTACTGACACCACAGACAGCCAGAAATGTAACTGACCAATTTTTTCGTTGTACATGTGGCCAGTCCATTTAGGCAACCAGTAGTAACCAGCAGCCATTAACATGAAGACAGAAGCAGGAACCAGCGTGTAATGAAAATGTGCAACAATAAAATAAGTGTCGTGATACTGCAAGTCTGAAGGGGCAATCGCCATCATCAAACCGGTAAACCCACCTACTGTAAATAACGCAACAAAGGCTATTGAAAACAGCATGGGAGCTTCAAAAGTCATGGCACCTTTCCACATGGTAGCCGTCCAGTTAAAAATTTTTACCGCAGTAGGAATGGCAATTAACATGGTGGCGTACATGAAGTAAAGTTCGCCAGCAATCGGCATCCCCACCGTAAACATGTGATGTGCCCAGACGATAAACGACAAGAAGGCAATCGCAGCCGTTGCGTATACCATCGAGCTATATCCAAACAACGGTTTTCTGGCAAACACAGGGATAATAGTTGAAGCTATACCAAAAGTAGGCAAAATCATGATGTACACTTCAGGATGCCCGAAGAACCAAAAAATGTGTTGAAAAAGCACCGGATCGCCGCCGCCCGCTGCATCAAAAAAACTGGTTTCAAAAAATTTGTCGGTCAGCAGCATGGTGACCGCACCGGCAAAAACTGGCATCACGGCTATCAATAAAAATGCGGTGATTACCCAAGTCCAGACGAACATCGGCATCCGCATCAACGTCATTCCGGGTGCACGCATATTGAAGATGGTCGCAATAATGTTAATAGCACCCATGATTGACGAAATCCCTAGCAAATGCACCGAGAAAATGGCAAAAGGCAACGCTGCTCCGGTTTGCAAAATCAGGGGTGGATATAATGTCCAACCGCCGGCAGGCGCACCGCCTTCCATGAACAAAGTACTGGCAAGCAATAAAATACCGGCAACCAACATCCAGAAACTCATATTGTTCATGCGTGGCAAGGCCATATCCGGCGCACCGATCATCATTGGGATCATCCAGTTAGCCAACCCTACAAAACCCGGCATGACCGCCCCGAACACCATCACTAAAGCATGCATAGTGGTCATGGAGTTAAAAAATTGCGGCTCGACAAATTGTAAACCCGGCTCAAATAATTCTGCACGAATCACCATCGCCATAGTGCCACCAACAAAAAACATCGCCAAAGCAAACACCAAATAAAGTGTACCTATGTCCTTATGGTTAGTGGTAATAATCCATCTTAGGATACCTTTAGCTGGGCCGTGATCATGATCTTCGTGGCCATGCTCGTGGTGTTCATCATGTTCAGCTACAACAGCAGACATATCATTTCCTCATTCATTCTAAATTAATCACTGCTAGTGATTTTTACAAAGCAGCAAAACAAAAACCTTAGCACACTCGAAACATTATTTATTGGCTGACTGTAACGCCTCAATCTCCGAGGGCTGCTTAAAATCACCTGTCGAATTACCCAGCTTATTTCGCGTAAACGCGAGTACGGAAGCAAAATCAACTGCATTCAATGTGTTCCCAAAAGCGGGCATCATACCCTTGCCTTTGCTCATGATTTCAACCTGTGCATCAATAGCTCCGGTTACTACCTGACTTCCCTTTAAGGCAGGAAACACGGGCGGCATACCGACACCATTTGGTTGATGGCAGGATTGGCAATTTTCTTCATACACAGATTCGCCCTGAGCCACTAATTCGTCCAAAGACTTTTCGGCTATAACAGTGGCTTTATCACCTGTTTTAGAAGTTTTATCGCCGTCTGATTTATCTGCCTTTGGCTCTTCTTTGATCTTATCGACAGATTCCGGTTTGTTACTTTCTGATGAATTTTCATCAGCCGATTCCTCTTTGCCTTGCAATAATTTTTCTATTTCGTCTGCCTTTATTGCATCGCCGTTAGAATTTCCCAAGGCATTTCTGGTATAAGTAATGACTTGCGACAATTCAGCAGGAGTCAATTTACCGCCAAACGCAGGCATACTGCCTTTGCCTTTCATAACCAGATTGGCTTGGGCTTTGATGTCACCCTTAACGACCGCACTCCCAGTTAAAGCCGGGAAGACTGGCGGCATCCCACCGCCATTTTTTTGATGGCAGGAGACACAGTTAGCTTCATAAACAGTCTGCCCTGCCGCAATCAAATTGTCATGAGGCGAAACCTCTTTATTGGTCGTTTTGGCTTGATGCTGCAATAACTTGCGACCTTCATCACCATCCTGATCGTCAGATTTAACATTATCTACTTTGGATGATTTGCTATCTTTATCAGCTTTTACAGGTTTACCACAATCGTCATCACCGCCTGAATCGGGCAACTTGGCCTTGATTGCCTTAGGTTGAGTCTCATCACCTTTGGAATTGCCCAAGGCGTTACGAGTATAGGTAATGACGGATGCCAGTTCTGTCGCTGAAAGCTGTTTACCAAAGGCAGGCATGGCATTTTTACCATTCAGCACCAAGGTAGCCTGGGCATTAATATCCCCATTAACTACAGGGCTTCCCTTTAAAGGCGGAAACGCGCCAGGGATACCCGCACCATCTGCCATATGACAAGTAGCGCAATTGCTTGCATAGATTTCAGTGCCCTTGCTTATCAATTCATCATGCGGCAAATCAACCGCGCTTTTCCCTTTACAAACCTCAAGCTGCTTCTTTTCTACCCAAGCATCATAATCTTCTTGCTCCATCGCTATCACCACCACAGGCATGAAAGCATGGTCTTTCCCACAAAGCTCGGTACACTGCCCCCGGTAGATGCCCGGCTCTTCGACTGAAGCCCAGGCTTCATTGATAAACCCTGGTATCGCATCTTTTTTCCAGCCCAGATCAGGCACCCACCAGGAATGAAGAACATCAGCCGCCGTGAATACGAAACGGATTTTTTTGTTAACGGGGATAACTAAAGGCTCATCAACACGCAATAAGTAATGAGAAACAGACCGGGGATCGGTATTCGAATCTAATCGTCTTGCTTGGTTGCTGGCATGATCCAGATTACTGAAAAAATGAATGTCGCTACCTAAGTAATCATATTCCCATTTCCATTGCCAGCCTGTGACCTTAACAGTCATATCAGACTCTTCCACACCATTCATTTCAATCATAGTTTTGGTGGCGGGAATAGCCATAGCCAACAATATCAACGCCGGAATGATAGTCCAGATGATTTCAACGGTGGTATTTTCGTGAAACTGCTCGGCGACGTGTCCCTTGGATTTACGATGATGGTAGATGGAGTAAAACATGGTGCCAAACACACCAATACCGACAAATACACAGATCCATAAGATCAGCATGTGCAGGTCATAAACGTCGTGACTGATCTGCGTATGGCCTTGCGTCAAATTGAGCGTATATCCGCCCGGTGTAGCTTCAACTGGGAAACCTTTAGGCAGACAAACGCTACCCTCCACTATTTTGGAAGGGCATTCCTCGGCTGCTTGCAAAGTTCCCAAACCTGAAACCAATAAGATCAGGGCTGCGAATAGTTGCTTTGTTTTCTTCACTGAGAAAACTCCTCTCTATAAATTATAAATTCTTGGACGGGCTGCATGGCATCAAAAAACACGGTGTTCACCAGTACCCATGCATAAATTTGACAGTAACCAGCAATTAAATTAATTGGGTAGATTCTAACCTATCAAACCTTTCTGCGCCAGAAGCCGCTGCCATTTAGTTTTAGTTGAAGCCAATGCGTGTCGCATGTATCACGTGTTTTAGGGCTATTAGTCACTTCTAGTTGCCTATCTATTTCATAATTATGAACAAAAAAACAATCATATGGAATCTTAGAGCTCAGAAAATTTTGAATTCAATCATTTACTGAATTAAATGAATAATTCTTGGCTAACACATCAAAATCGGGAATGTTCATATACGGCAACACTCCTAGCAAAGGCAACTCCAACAGTTTTTTTATTGTGGACACTGTCTCGCTAGAATACATTGCATTAGCATCCGTAAACACGGCTATCCAGCCAGCACAGCTTACACCATCAGCCATTATCGCCCGATACGTTAGTTTTGCATGATTAATACAACCCAGCCGAATGGCTACTACCATTAGCACAGGCAAAGCCAATGCGATTGCAAGATCGCTGTTGGCCTGGTTTTCATTGAGTGGCGAATACCATCCGCCAGCACCTTCAACCAGGATTATCTGGGCTTGATCTTTGATGGCATTAAACGCCTTTACGATGACACCTAACTCGACAGGATTATCCTTACCAGCAATATGCGGAGAAACCGGAAGAGTAAAGGCGTAGGGATTAATCAACCCATAATCCAGCTTCGTCGAAGCATTTTCTTGTAGCATGAGCGCATCTCCGTTTACCAGCACCCCATCTTGGGCTGCGCAACCAGAAGCCACCGGTTTCATACCGACAACCGACTTCCCGTTGCCTTGAAAATACCGCATCAAAGCTACTGTCGCCCAGGTTTTACCTACGTTGGTGTCCGTTCCGGTAATGAAGTAGCCTTGTTCCATATAGATAGTTTACGCCCTAATCGCAGCCATAATTACCTCAAAAGTCGCCGGAATCAGGCCATTTCCATCTTGCTGCTGGTATGTACAAATCATGCGCTGCATCGCTGCCTTACTGGTGAACTGTTTATTGCACCCTGCCATGACCGTGTGTGCGCCTAGCTGTTTTAATTCAGCCATCAAGTCCCAAACTGATTGGTAAGTTGAAATATAAGAACGGCTTTCTAGCTCGAACTCTTGAAAATCGGCTTGTTGAAGAAAATCGGTTAGCTGTGTTGTGCTGTAAAAAGCATTCACATGATCATAATCATCGACTTCCCGCCATGCGCTTTTTAATTCATGCAGGGTAGAAAGCCCAAAGGTTGTGAAAAAAAATTGGCCTTCGGGCTTCAATATTCGCCTCACTTCACTCAAGACTTTCTCAAGGTTGCACCACTGCACGGCAAGATTTGATATCACTAGGTCTGCCGATTGCGATTTTAACGGCAAATACTCCGCATCCGCGCAAAGATAAGCAACGGAATGGTTATATTTCAGTTTGTTACTGGCTATTTGCAACATGGGCACAGCAATATCTAACGCTATAATCTGTTCTGGCATACAACAGGTTTTTTGCGCCAAAATCTCATTAATTAAAAAACCTGTACCACACCCTAAATCGACAACTGTATTGACTTGACCGATAGCGCCTACGCGCTGCAATAAATTCCTGCCAACATTCCTCTGCAACAAAGCAACGCTATCATAAGTTGTTGAAGCAATAGCAAACGATTGTTTTATCCTAGTTTTTGCCAGCATTATTTCATATCCATAAAATGGCAGATTGTTTTCACCACAGCGTCTTGGTGTGCTAAAAATGGCAGGTGCCCTGCCCTGTCAATCACCGTCAGGTCGATTTCAGGTAATAACTCTTGCATTTTTCCAGCTACAGCAACGGGAATTAAAGTGTCTAATTGCCCTAAAATAACGACGACTGGCATTTTCAAGTCGGCAAATTCACCTCTTAAATCAGCTTGTTTTAGGATTATTAAACCTTCTTGCAATGTTTGCGGATCGGGCGTTGGTTTTTCAAAAACTATGGCTTTTAATTCTTGTAAGGCTGTTTTCTGGTCAGCTAATCCTTTAATTTGAAGGGATAAAAACCGGAGCAATGTCGCCAAACTGTCTTGCTTTAAACTTTCTGAAAAACTGTCGAGAACCTGCCCATCCATGCCCGGCCACAAACCGTTCTGGACAAAACACGGCGTACCCGCAAGCAGAATCAATTTATCGACACGTTCAGGAAAACAGCGGGCAATCTCCAACACCACTTCAGCCCCTAGCGACCAGCCTAACCAACAACTAGGTTCATCAGGAATCGCATCAACCAGCGCTTCACTGACTGTCTCAAGCGTGAAAGGCGTAATCACCTCGCTTTGCCCATGCCCAGGCAAATCAAGCAAGGTCACTTGATAGTGTTTTGCCAACTCCTCAGCAAACAAACGCCAAATACCACTGTGCATTGCCCATCCGTGGACTAGGGCTATGGGTTTACCCTTGCCAAAGGTTTCAGTATGGATTTTGGTCATGCTAATGCTTTGGCAAGGGCTTCCAGCAACTGATCTATTTGTTGCTCTTCATGCTGCGCGGAGAATGTAACTCGTAATCTTGCGGCGTTTACGGGGACTGTAGGCGGCCTAATCGCGCTGACAAGAAAGCCGCTATTAAATAAGGCATTACTAACAGCAACCGCTTTTTCAGATTGCCCCACTAACACGGGCTGGATAGGCGAAGATGATGCCATCAATGGCAACCCCAACTGCCCAGCACCTGCCCTGAAACGCTCGGTAAGTTTTCTAAGCTTTTCCCGCCGCCAGTTTTCCGTCTGGATAATTTTTAAGCTAGTGCGCGTGGCTTCTGCGATAGCTGCGGGTAAAGCGGTGGTGTAGATGTAAGGTCGGGCTTTTTGCAGCAGTGTTTCAATAAGCTCTTCTGATCCCGCGACAAATGCGCCAAAAGTACCGAATGCCTTTCCTAATGTGCCGACAAATACCTGAACATCATCTTGTTTTAAGCCCGTTTGCTCCAGAATACCGCCACCATTCTCACCTAAAACGCCTAACCCGTGGGCATCATCCACCATCAACCAAGCCGAATGTTTTTTTGCAACGGCAGATAATGCTTGCAAGGGTGCGGTATCGCCGTCCATGCTGAATACCCCATCAGTGACAATCAGCTTATTACCCGTAGCCTTATCTAATATTTCGTTGAGATGATCGGTATCGGCATGGGAGTAACGTTTGAATTTTGCACCCGACAACATACCACCATCCAGGAGCGAAGCGTGATTCAATCGGTCTTCTATAACCGTATCCCCTCGCCCCATCAAGGCCGAAATAGCGCCCATATTAGCCATGTAACCCGTGGAAAATAACAGCGCCCGTTCGCGTCCGGTAAATTCCGCCAATTCTTCTTCCAAGGCATGATGCGCGCTACTGTGTCCACAGATCAAATGCGCCGAACCACTGCCTACGCCGTATTTGTCCGCCGCTGATTTGAAAGCGTTGACTACATCAGAATGGTTAGCCAACCCCAAGTAATCATTGCTGCAAAAATTGATGACTGGCTTGCCATCGCAAATTAGGTTAATGCCTTGCGGGGATTCGATAATGCGTCTGGAACGGTACAACCCCTGCTGATTTAGCCGATCAAGGTTGGCGGTTAAATCAAACAAAACAGCAACCGTTAATCATTACCAAGGAACGATGCTTTATTTACTATGATATTACTCATTTATTACGTGGTTTACATCTACGTTAGCCCAATTCCAATTCAATGGAAGCAATTGAAAGTCAGGAAGATTAGACGATATGATGTTCTTTAGATCAGCTTCTAGCGTCACTAAGTTTCTCTCCAGAAAAACAACATCATTTTTGGATAAATCAAAATAGAATTGCGAATTCAGGAGAGTGAATTTCTGCGGGGAAGTTATTCGTACTTCGATGTTATATCGACCTTCTTTCCACCAAAAAGACTTTTTTCTTGCTTCCAACAAGGAAAACAGCTCTTTGCTATCAAGAACTTCTTGAACGTAGCCATCAGGCTTAGTCTGCTTCAGATAATTGAAGTGAGCTATCAATGCTTGTATAAGTGGCCGGTCGCTTTCATGGTAGCTGGATTCTTGAAAACGAACAAATTTCTCAAGAAGCGACTGCGTTCCAATTTTTATTGCGATTGGTGACTGGTCGCGACTAATGATCTGTTTATTCCCTGCCGCATCAGTAATCTCGCTAAATGTTTCTCCGAGACCTGCCCAACGAAGAGTTCGAATATCTCCATCATTATGACGCAGAACTAATTCCATGCCGTCGATGATAATATCTTTTTTATCAACACTGAATGCCATTCGCAAATTAAAAATTGGACCCAATGAAGTAAAACTAACTTCGGCATATTGATTTGGCAGAATCCGAACAGAAGGCTGAACGTATCTTTGAAAAAGCCAAGTGGCTATTTGCGGTAGCCATGCTGCTGCACCTATGTAAGCGGCTATCTCTTCTGGTTTCAACTCAAAACTCCCAGTTCAGCAAAAAAAGCCGCGACATTAATTATATTTCGATCCACTCATATTCACCCCTAACCGCTCAAACAATACCCGGTCATGGTTAGTCATAGGATTATCCGTAGTCAACAATTTCTCACCATAAAATATCGAGTTAGCTCCCGCCAGAAAGCACAAAGCCTGCATCTCATCACTCATATTATTGCGTCCAGCAGATAGGCGCACACGGGATTGCGGCATCATAATCCGCGCCACTGCCAACGTCCTGATAAACATGAACGGGTCTAGCTCTTCAGTTCCCATGAGCGGCGTGCCTTCAACCTGAACCAACATATTGACCGGCACACTTTCAGGATGTTTCGGCATATTGGCGAGTTCGATGAGCAGATTAGCCCGGTCTACGTCGCTTTCGCCCATGCCGACAATCCCGCCACAACACACATTAATCCCCGCATCCCTGACCCTTGCCAACGTATCCAAGCGATCTTGATAAGTGCGGGTCGTGATGACTTCGGAATAATATTCCTCTGAGGTATCCAGATTATGGTTGTAGTAATCGAGTCCGCCTTCTTTTAATCTTGCTGCCTGTCCGTCCGTCAACATCCCCAAGGTCACGCAGGTCTCCATACCCAGTGCTTTAACGCGCTGAACCATTTCCACCACCTTTTCCACATCCTTATCTTTGGGCTTGCGCCAGGCAGCGCCCATACAAAACCGTGATGCACCCTGGGCTTTGGCTTGTTGCGCGGCTGCTATGACGGCATCGACAGACATCAATGGCTCCGGCGTTAGGCCAGTCGTGTAACGGGCGCTTTGCGGACAATAACCGCAATCTTCTGAGCAAGCCCCAGTTTTGATGCTCAACAAGCTACTGACCTGGATTTCGTTGGGATCAAAATTCAGTCGATGAATGGTTTGCGCCTTGTATATAAGGTCGTTGAAAGGTAGGGCATAAAGTGCCAACACTTCATCTGTGTGCCAATCATGGCGAATAAATCCTGGGGTTACAGACATTCGGTTAATCTCCCACTACAATGATGATGTCTAAAGGGTAAAAAGCGGCGACCTTACTTGTCAACCTGATAAAATGAATAAAGTTTACAACTGGCTAACCATTATACAGGACACCCTGCTTCCACCCACTTGTATTTTGTGCGGCAACCCAGGATATAACTCACTGGACATCTGCAAAACCTGCTATATACGCTTACCCAGAAATAATCTTTGTTGTTATCGCTGTGCGGAAATATTTACTGTAGCCATCGCTGTACCTGCACTCTGTGGCCGCTGCTTAAGCGAAACTCCAGCTTTTGATGAAACCTACGCACCTTTTATCCATCAAGAAGAAATCCGGCATTTAATTACCGGATTAAAATTTGGCGCACAGTTTAAAAACGCCCGCTTACTCGGTAGCTTATTAGCTGAATATGTGGATAAAGCAGCAGAAAAACCGGATTGCATAATCCCAGTACCGCTACACAAAGCCCGCTACCATGAACGCGGATACAACCAAGCGCTAGAAATTGCCCGAACGGTTTCAAAAACCTTACAAATCCCCATCGATTATTCCAGTTGCGTTCGACATAAAGACACGCCGCACCAAACTGGATTAACCGCAAAAAAACGCCGCCAGAATTTGCGGCGAGCGTTTTCAGTCAAAAAGGCAATTGATATTCATAATGTTGCGATTCTTGATGATGTCATGACAACCGGCTCTACCGCTAATGCACTTGCTATCGAGTTAAAACGGGCAGGCGTAAGCCGTGTTGATGTTTGGGTGTGTGCTAGGGCTTGATTAAAGAAATGAGGTGCAATCCATAGTAAGTCATCAATCCTTCTCCCAACTATCCCTTAACGTCACCGTCCGGTTAAATACCAGCTTGCCGTTCACGCTATCTATTGCATCAAAGCAAAAATAGCCCGTCCGTTCAAACTGGTAGCGGCTATCGGTAGTGGCGTTGCTCAGGCTTGCTTCAACGCGGCAATCCTTAAGTATCCGTAAGGAATCAGGATTTAATGCGTCCAGAAAGTTTTCTTCGTTATCTGGATTGGGAACGGTAAAAAGCCGGTCATAAAGCCTGATTTCAGCAGGTAGTGCATGTTGCTCGGATACCCAGTGGATAACGCCCTTAACCTTGCGGCCTTCGGGATTTTTGCCCAGTGTGTTGGGGTCGTAGGTGCAGCGTAATTCGATAATGTTGCCGCTATCGTCTTTGACGATTTCATTGCATTGGATGATGTATGCGCCACGCAACCTGACTTCGCCGCCATTCACCAAGCGCTTAAATTTCGGTGGAGGAAAAGCGGCGAAATCATCTTGTTCAATCAAGATAACCTTGCTGAAAGGCACATCGCGGTTGCCGAGTTCCGGCTTTTGTGGATGATTGCTGATGACGAGCTGCTCGGTTTTGTTGTCAGGGTAATTGTTAATCACCAGCCGTAACGGATTCAACACCGCCATCGCCCGTGGTGAGTTTTCATTCAGGTCTTCGCGGATGCAATATTCCAACACCGACATTTCTATCCAGGAATTTTGTTTGGTCAGGCCGATGCGTTCGCAAAAATCACGTATTGCCTTGGGTGTTACGCCTGCCCTGCGTAGCCCTGCGAGTGTGGGCATACGGGGATCGTCCCAGCCGTTCACATGTTTTTCCATCACCAGTTGATTCAATTTACGCTTGCTGACGATGGTGTATTCCAATTGCAAACGGGCAAATTCGATTTGTTGCGGGTGGCAGGGTGTTTTGAGTTGTTCCAACACCCAATCGTATAGCGGGCGGTGGTCTTCAAATTCCAGGGTACATAAGGAATGAGTGATGCCTTCCAGTGCATCGGAAATGCAATGAGTGTAATCGTACATGGGATAAATGCACCAAGCATCGCCTGTGCGATGGTGATGGACGCGGCGAATCCGGTAAATGGCGGGGTCGCGCATATTGATATTGGGTGAAGCCATGTCGATTTTTGCACGTAATACGTACTGTCCATCAGCAAATTCACCCGCCCGCATACGCCTGAACAAGTCCAAGTTTTTCTCTATAGGACGGTTACGGTCTGGACTTTCCTTGCCGGGCTCGGTCAATGTGCCACGAAAGGCCCTAATTTCCTCAGCCGACAAGCTGTCAACGTAAGCCTGGCCTTGCTTAATAAGTTGCTCGGCATATTGATAGAGCTGCTCGAAGTAATCGGAGGCATGGTATAAACCGCTCCATCCAAAGCCCAGCCATTGCACATCCCGTTCGATGGACTCCATGTATTCGACGCTTTCTTTTTCAGGGTTAGTATCGTCAAAACGGAGATTGCATGTGCCGTTGTTCTCAGCGGCAATCCCAAAATTCAAACAGATGGATTTGGCATGGCCAATATGCAGATAGCCATTCGGTTCCGGTGGAAAGCGGGTGGCAACCTTGCCATTGTGCTTATTGGTTTTAAGGTCGTCGGCAACGATATGGCGAATAAAATTTGCCGGGGTTTGGTTATCGGTTATGGACATTAGGCCTGTTTGGTTAGGAATGTTATCTGAAAGAATACACCAAAAGAGTGCTGCGTAAGATCATTAAGGTTGTGGCGAACTATTGATTCGGACTTATGAAGTATTAACTCCGTTCGCCTTGAGCCTGTCGAAAGACCAATAGGCTTCGACAAGGCTTCCCTGAGTTTATCGAAGGGCTCAACCCGAACGGGGTTTCAAACATAATCGAGCCATCAATATCGCTATTGATGAAATACTACTGTAATTGCTGGATTCAGTAAAGCTGGGGTGTTAATGATTCCTGAACAAGCTGAGTTCGTTCATGGCTCGATCCTTCGACGGGCTTAATTCAGAGGCTTTTTAAGGAAAAGCATTAGTGTAAGGACATGAAAACCCGATTAACGAACTTGCCGAGCTTGAGATTGTGTTAAGGCAGCCCTCTGTTGTTATTGAATGCTTTATCAGATAGCCCCAATCCACTATCGTAACTTGGAAAAGCAGTGGCTCACCAAATTAAACATGGAAGATACTGGAAGTTGACTAACGTGGATTTATGCTTTATTGTCTTTGGACGCATTTCAATAGTTTGTTTCAACAACAGGTCTTAATTTATGATTGTACTGTTTAGAAATATTCCAGACGATTCCTACCATAACGATATTACCGCTATTGTTCAACCTGTCATTAAAGGCGGATTTTTCAGAAAGCAAGGGAATATAAATAGCATCGAAATTTTAGCGTTAAAGGAAATTAATACCGGATCTCTCGAATTTCAGGCCCTGGCTCATATCGAACCGGAAGACGCGGCTAATCGGGTTATAAAAAAACTTCATGGACACTATATTAGAGGTTCTCGCGTTACGGTACGGCAATATTATTTACGAAACTGGAAAAATGACAAAAGGAGTGAAGAAAAAGACGTGGATTGGCAACTTCAAGAAAAGCGCACGAATCCAAGTAGGCGCAGGAATTTGAAAGTTTATAAAATTGCTTTGCCAGAATATAAATAATCTCTGATTTAAATGCTATGGTCGATAATCCGAGGATTTCAAGTTAGCAAACAGCCTATTCCTAAGTAAAAACACTTTTCCCGTAATAAATCCTTGGATAAAAGCATCTACAATCCATGCTATCCGCCATCGACAATACTGATACGCCGTGGTGCTCGATTACCTAGAACCTCCTAACACAAAGCAATAAGGGCAAATATAATTCATTGCCTCTGACAAACCCGCAGGATGTTCCTCACGCGGGACGAGGTTTGTAGCCCCATTCCTAACGTTTTTCTGACGCTGATATTTTTGAACCCCGCAGAAACCCTGTGGACGGGGCAACATGCCCGTCCGGCTGAGGTTATCTGCAAGGATACCTGAAAAGTATGCTGTTCAGATTATTAATGAGATTAAGCAGGAATACTACTGGATTTGACTATTTCAGTAAAGACAAGGTGTGGGGTTTTATCTGGCTTTCTGATAGTGTAGCCATTACGTAATGCTATCAACTATCTAACACCAACATACGAGTAACACCTTATGAAAAAAACAACCTGGTATTCAAAGTTTGCCAAGGCTTCTTCACGATTTTGTGGACGGCCTATCGTTTTTGCGCTTTCCGTAGCAACAATTCTGGTCTGGATAATTACTGGGCCGATGTTCAATTACAGCAATACCTGGCAATTGGTTATAAACACAGCGACGACGATTATCACGTTCTTGATGGTTTTTCTCATTCAAAGCACACAAAACCGTGATACGGAAGCGATTCAAATCAAGCTGGATGAGTTAATTCGGGCAACAAAGGGGGCGCACAATGCCTTGTTAGATATTGAGGAACTCGAGGAAATTCATCTCGACACGTTTCGCGCAAAATATGAGATGTTAGCGGAATTGGCCAGGAAAAATTCTGAAAGCGGCATCCTGGACACCGATACGCCTGAGACGGATAATTAGGATGTAAGCGATCAAGGAGTTGGTCAGTCACAGCGGCGGTTGCTGAGTGCCTGTAAGATTGATATATACGCTATCCCCAACTGACAATACACCACATTCATTATGTATGGCATTTTGCCCGAAATAAACCTTATTCTGCCATTTTCTGAGGCGGTTAAGAGTTGTTAATGGCTCTTTGCCAGTTTCTGCCGTTTCCGGGTCTATGGTCGGTACTGAACAGCGCGAACAAGGTTTTGGTAAGCGAAAACCGATAGCGCCAATAGTGATTTCACGCCACAAATCTTCGGCATAACTTTCACAACCCGACACCACCAGATTAGGCCGAAAGCGGGTCATAGCTAGATTGAGTTGCATGGCCTGATTCAGCGTGACCAGCGAGCTTTCCGAAATCAGCAGAAAAGGAAAGCCGTCCGAGAGTGCGGTTTGGTCTTCAGGTTTAGCAAAGACTGGATTGACAGAACGGATAGTGGCATCGGGTTGGTAAACCAAACGACATTCCACATTCAGAAATCGGCTAAACCAGTCATCTGCCTCAGCCGATACCGCTATTGTATCTAACTGATCGTGCCAGATAGTGCTGTTAATGATGTCACCCGTTTTGGGTTCTAGCGACAGGGACAAATTACCCATACCGGGCGCAGACAATATCAGTTGGCTTTCCGTTAATGCTGTTTTTATCAAAGCCATCCGGGGTAATCGGCGTTGGCTGAGGAATTGCCGCTCAGTATCGACCAACATCCACTTTCTATCATACTTAAAGCCAGTTTCCACCACAGGCCAGCTATTTACTCGTATGCCAGCGAGAGATTTAACCGGATAGATGTAAATGTCGCTGAGTACAAGGCTTGTCATTTTGTTTAGCCGTTTAATCGGCAAGAAAGCGGACGGGCTAAAATGCAGATTTAAAGTGTGGAGAACGGGGAATTACGCATTTATGTAAATGATAATTTACGCTGTGTTGCCAGTAATTTGTCAGCCAATTTATTATTGACCTTATCAAATTTGATACCGTAAATAATGACAGCACCATTTGTTTTACGCATAACTTTACTTGGAATTTCAAATTCTTTGAAGTCGGCAAAGCGTATCGTTAAAGAAACTTGTTTGTTGATGGGCAATTTTATGTTTGTTGCAACCAAAATTCCTCTGCTGCTGATGTCAACAAGTTTTACCGATATTTCCTGGTTTACACCAAAGCTAAAATTAAACAGGCCGATTTTGCGTAAGGTAACGCCAATATCGCTTCTGATATAACGTATGCCCATACGTCTATTGATCTTGAATGGAGCTGATACGCTACTTTTAGACCAATGTTCGTCAGGTTGTGCTGGATTTGTAGGTTTCGGCATGGATAGTGAAAGCATTGTGTAACGAAATTAGCGTAAGTATCGACCCTAAAGTAATATTTTTCAAATGTTTAAGGTAAGACTTGGCGATTATAATAAAAAAATTTGTTCAATCCGTTAGAATAAATGATGTTTATTAATTAATGCTTACCCGTGAAAATGCGATCCACTAAAATGTTGCCTCGAATAGGTTTAATTGTTTTCATTTTTTTTCAAATAGTTGCTTCAAATCCCTTGTTTGCGAAAGGGAAACAAACAATCAAAATTGCTTACCTGACGCAAATGCAAAAAGCACGACCTGTGTTATCTAATCTTGATCCTATTATCGAAAACAAAGGTGTGTTAGGCGCTGAGCTTGCGATTGAAGATAACAACACGACAGGTCAATACACCAAACAGCAATTCACTTTGGAGAGGTTTATTGTGCCAGTGGAGGGTAATGTTACTGATACATTTAACAAGAAAATCGCCAAAAAATATGCTTATGTTGTCACAAATTTACCGCCCGAATTAACCAACACGGTAGCTGATTTAGCGGAGGCAAAGGATGTTTTGCTGTTTGATGTCGCAACCGTTGATGATGCGTTGCGTAACAAAGAATGCCGGGCTAATGCGTTGCATTTGTTGCCCAGCCGAGCCATGCGCGCCGATGCGCTGGCTCAGTACATGATGAAAAAGCGGTGGACGAAGTGGTTTCTGGTGATAGGTGCTGCTGCCGAAGATAAGCTCTATGCCGAAGCCTTAAAACGTGCAGCCAAACGATTCGGGATGAATATAGTCCAGGAAAAAACTTGGGAACACAGTTTCGATGCCAGACGCACGGCACAATCCGATGTGGCTGTTTTTACTCAGATTGATGATGATTACGACGTGTTGGTGGTTGCTGATGAACAAGGGCAATTTGGGGAATACCTTGATTACCGTACCTGGATCCCACGGCCTGTCATCGGTACACAAGGTTTGGTGGCGACATCTTGGCATAAAACGCATGAACAATGGGGGGCTACGCAGATTCAAAATCGTTTCAAAGAAAAGGCAGGTCGCTGGATGGAGGAGCAGGATTATGGTGCTTATTTGGCAGTGCGGGCGATTGGGGAAGCGGCAACCCGCACCCAATCGAATGAATTAAAGCCGATTAAGGACTACCTGCTAAGCGATCAGTTTGCATTGCAGGGTTATAAAGGTACTCCCTTATCATTCCGGCCTTGGGATAATCAATTAAGGCAGCCTGTGTTGTTGGCTGCGCCCAGGTCGTTAGTCGCGGTTGCCCCGATTGAGGGTTTTCTGCATCCCAAAACCGAGCTGGATACCTTGGGTTACGACCAGCCGGAAACAGAGTGTCAATGGAGTAAAGGGAAATGAATAAATGGGCTATAAGTCTGCTGTTATCGGTGTTGACGGCTTCGGTACAGGCTGAAGTCGTTTTTGTGACCCTGGAAAAAGATAATGCCCTGGCGCTTGTCGATCCGGTTGACGGCAAGCTGATTAAAACGGTGGAAATCGGTCAACGTCCTAGGGGTATCGCCATCAGTCCAGATTATAAGGTGTTATACATTGCTACCAGCGACGACAACACCATCAAAATGGTTGATACCGAGACCTTGAAAGAAATTGGAGTGTTGCCTTCAGGAGATGACCCAGAAACTTTTGCGCTTAACCCCAAAGGTGACCGCCTCTACGTATCCAATGAAGATGACAGTAGGGTGACAGTTATCGACATCGCCATGAAAAAAGCCATAAAGCAGATTCAAGTGGGCGTAGAGCCGGAGGGGATTACCGTTAGCCCGGATAACCGCTGGATTATCAGCGCGTCTGAAACGACCAACATGCTGCATTGGATTGATGCCAAGACAAATAATATTGTCGAAAATACACTGGTCGATCCACGCCCCCGTGCCGTCACCTTTACAGCCGACAGTAAATTCGCCTGGGCGACTTCGGAAATGGCGGGTAGCCTGATGATCGTGGATGCCAAGACCAAGCAAGTCACCAAACGTATCGGTTTTGAGATTCAGGGTGTAACCAAAGATAAGATACAGCCTGTTGGTGTGGTTATCGATAAGGAAAGTAAACGCGCTTATGTGGCGTTAGGCCCCGCTAACCGCGTGGCGGTAATTAATGCCCAAACGTATGAGGTAGAAAAATACCTGTTGGTTGGGCAACGGGTATGGAACCTGGCGTTTTCACCCGACCAAAAACGCCTGTACACCACGAATGGGGTCAGTAATGATATTTCCATTATTGACCTGAATAGCCAAACCGTGACCAAATCAATAGCTGTGGGCAATTATCCCTGGGGCGTTGCCGTCAAGCCATGAGCCAAGTCAATGCGTTATCCATAGAGGACTTGAGCTTTTCCTACAGCGGTAATAAAGCGCTGGATCATGTTGGGTTTAACATCCAATCTGGCGAATGCACCTTACTACTTGGACCTAATGGTGCAGGGAAAAGCACCTTATTCGCCCTAATTACCCGCTTATACGATGCCCGTAGTGGACGAATCGAGTTATGTGGGTTCGATATCAAAAAGCAAACAGGCAAGGCTTTAGCCCGATTGGGCGTGGTCTTTCAGCAGTCCACACTCGATATGGATCTGACGGTGATGCAAAACCTGGGCTACCATGCAGCCCTGCATGGTATGGGGCATAAGCTCGCCAAACAGCGAATCCAGCAGGAATTGGAACGGCTCAATATGGTTGACCGACGTTTCGAGAAAATACGACAATTGAATGGCGGGCATCGACGGCGGGTGGAGATTGCCAGGGCTTTGTTGCATAAACCTTCCTTGTTGTTGCTCGATGAGCCTACAGTCGGTCTTGATGTGCCTAGCCGTCAGGATATAGTCGAACATGTCCATCGCTTAGCTAAGGACGAAAACATGGCCGTATTATGGGCCAGCCATTTGATTGATGAGATTTATCCCGATGACCGCCTCATTATCTTGCACAAAGGCCAAATCAAGGCGACTGGATCAGTTGATGAAGTCCTGCAACAAACCGGTGCAACTACAATTAAGGACGCTTTCTATGCGTTGACGCAAGGAGCTCAAGGATGAAGATCCTGCATTACTGGCGAGCCATGTGGGGCATCATCTGGCGGGAATGCTGGCGTTTTGTGACACAGCGGGAACGCTTTGTGTCCGCGTTGGTACGTCCTTTGGTCTGGTTGTTCATATTTGCCGCTGGATTCCGTTCAGCCTTAGGATTGGCGATAAGCCCACCGTATGAAACCTATATTCTCTACGAAGTCTATATCGTACCTGGGCTATGCGGCATGATCCAGCTATTCAACGGGATGCAAAGCTCGCTTTCCATGGTGTATGACCGCGAGATGGGCAGTATGCGTATCCTGTTGACTTGCCCATTGCCCCGGTGGTTTTTGCTGTTGTCCAAGTTGCTGGCAGGTACGGCGGTTTCCATCTTGCAGGTTTATGTATTTCTCGGGGTTGCTTGGTGCTATGACATCCGTCCGCCATTGCAAGGATATGCTTGGATTTTGCCAGCGTTAATCTTATCAGGCCTGATGTTAGGCGCGTTGGGGTTGCTGTTGTCATCATTGATAAAACAATTGGAAAATTTTGCCGGCGTGATGAATTTTGTGATTTTCCCGATGTTTTTTATGTCCACTGCGCTATATCCCTTATGGAAAATCAAGGAATCCAGTGCCTTACTACACCATCTTGCGGAATATAATCCTTTTTCTCAGGCGGTTGAGTTGATTCGGTTTGCTTTGTACGGTCAGTTTAACCAACATGCTTTCATCTATACACTAGCCGCTTTTATTGTATTTATGACGCTGGCAATCTTGGGTTATAATCCCTCCAAAGGGATGATGACCAGAAAAGGAGGGGGTGGATGAACCCAGGCTGCGAAAACATTTCAAAAAAAGACCAGGCATCAGTGTTTTAACGGCCAAATCATAAGGATCAACAATCATTACGGTGAATAGGTGAAAAACTCATTTTTTCTTGTTATTCCAGCACAAGAAACCAAACCTGAACGGCTAAAATTATTTGAGCCAAAAGCGTTGGAGCAATGGCTATTTGAGCTTCCAACGGCCAACCCGAGTTTGGCCACACGCTTGATTCAGGACTTTATCACCGATTTTAATACCCTTAAAATGCCGTTTCAGTTACGATTGGATGCGTTGGAGCTACTGCGCCCCAAGGTTCTTATTATGGAAGATTATCTTCGTTCCAGATTGATAAGGACAGCTTTCCCGAAAGAAGAAAATGACTTGAAAATCCTTCAGGTGTTAGCTTCGATAGAGCGGGAATTCACGATTGGCTACTGGATAGTTATTAAAGAACTCACTCACCGTCAAGTAAGCTGGTTTCAGGGAAAAAGCTTGGCTTTGTCTTTGCAACGCTGCATTAAGGGATTGAGCAGTGTAGTCATTAGTCACTTTATCATGGGCTTGCCGATCCCTGATTGGGTATGGATAGACTTACATTCACTGTTTAAGCTGAGCGTAAAATCAAAAAAAGATAACGTAAAAGTTTCCGATCCCACAAACCATATCAATAAGGCAAGTACTCCAGAGGAATGCTATCGTCAGATACTTTTGTTGTGTCTTTCTCGACCTACTGGGTTACTGCAAAAAGAAATTCCGCTGGTTTACAGCTTTATTGAAAGCTTATTTCCCTTTTTTAATTTGAGCACAAAAGCAGCTCCTGGTCAGTCTATGCAATATGCGATTATGACTGACGAGGATAAGCCCCCTTTTGCCCAAATTGAAATGAAAACCGTACGGGATTCAGCCACGCTTTATATTGATTTCACCCGGCTTTACAAAACCTTTGAAAAAAAGGACAAATTTATTAGCCTGACAGAAACCCGGTTTACCTCGATGCACATTTTGAAAAGTCATGAGGACAAACCAACTGCTGAATTGCTCGATTACCTTGAGCAAAGATGGTCTGGAATTGAGCTTCAGAAAGAGGCTGTTTTTAGTGATCGGCTAGACCGATACCTTGCTATAGGCATAGCTTCCGCCCATAGCCTACAAAGTTCGGATTTAAGCGAGGGCAATAGCGACGCTGAGCAGGAAATGCTAGTCCACTCAGAATCTGACCGATTGTTGTTTTGTGTCTTTGTCAAAACCGGAATTTTATCGGTTGGCAATTTAGTCAGCTTCAGAAAAGCCGATCAGCCTGGACAAAAGCGGTCGCTAGCCGTTGTTAACGAACTGATAGTAGCCAAGCAGAGCGGTAAAATAAGTTTTGGGGTGAGCCTCATAACAACGCACTATCACTCTGTTTACTACACGATGGCAAATGCGGCTGATACTGATTCCGCTAACAAAGGCCTTTTTTATAATGCCGATGACCAATTTGATGAGGCCAGTTTTCTAGTGGTCGATAACTTTATGTTAAAGGAAGGCGATCTCATCAAAATGCTTATGAATAAGGAAAGTATTCACCTTATTTTAAAGGACAGAAGGAATGTTGGCCTGGGTTACTGGCAGTTTGAATGTCAACGGATTGCCGAAAGAATAGATAAACCAGCGCAACCTAAAAAGGGCTATGATTTTATCTGATTTCAATAAGAGAATTACATTTCACCGTAGGTAACACATAAATCACTTGAAAAGTTTTTACATCGTGGTAAGTTGGTTCACTAAGTAGACACGAATCAAAACAGCCTATGGCTTTTCAAGCAAGTAATAAGGCAGTCATAAAGAAAGTTTACTTGAAGAAAGTATTTGCAACACAAGCTGTCTAACCCGTATTGATAAGGTTTTGAGCAAAGTATCATAATAAAAAATTACAAACCATGAGGATGAAAAATGAGTAACGAAGATAATGTGAACAAAACTGTGGGCTCGTTGAAAACCACCGTCAGCAATCAGATTGCTGCAATGATGAGTTTAAAAGAGAGTAATCCAAAAGCTTTCTATGGCATTCTTGCAGCGGTGATCTTGCCCATACTTATCATAATGATGAGTGGCGGTGAATCCAAAACTGTTTCTGGCCCTACCATTAAAGCATTAGCCATCGGTCAAAAATACTCGTTAAAAAGCCCAAATACTGTCGATCCTAGCGCCAAGATTCGTCTGGTTCCAGTACCCGGAACCTTGGCCGCTTATGATGATAGCGAAGAAGCGGACAGAAATGCGCCTTGCCAGCACATGGCTCAAGGCACGCCAATTGAGGTGATGGAGTTTTCCGATTTTGGTGGCAATAAAAAAATGTTCGTAAAGGTTAAAGTTACGGACGGCGAATGTAAAGATAAAGACGGCTGGGTACTCGCAATAGACGTTCAGTGACACTAATTATAGATTGACACACTGCCAATAAAAATCCATAATTAGCCGGATAACTTCTATTGCGGGAATAGCTCAGTGGTAGAGCACAACCTTGCCAAGGTTGGGGTCGCGAGTTCGAATCTCGTTTCCCGCTCCAAAAAACCAAAAGGCCGCGATAAATCGCGGCTTTTTTATTTCAGCTTAAACTACATAATGGCTGCGTAGCAAAATGGTTATGCAGTGGCCTGCAAAGCCATCTACGCCGGTTCGATTCCGGCCGCAGCCTCCATGAGACGATTCAACAAGATTCAACGAAGCACACAAACCCCGCGTGTTACCTAGCATAGCGGGTTTTTATTGCCCAACGAAGTTCAACAAAATGTATTGACATCCGCAACAAATGGGGATGCTTTTTAAGGGTACTTTGATATTTTTAAAATGAGATACCCCCAAATGTTGACAGATACAGGTTTACGTTTTAGTTTTTCAACCTGTTCGATGTAATCAAGAAGCCCAATAAGTCGGCTTGTGCTCTCAGCCATAAAGATCCATTCATTTGGTTTTTTTGGCTAACTGCCAGTCTACCGCTGAAGCTAAGTTAAGCCGTATGGCGACCGCCAGCAAACGCTTGTCCCGTGTCCATAGCCGGGTATTGCCCAATAGCTGGGTAGAAGCAAGCAGGTGCGCGTCAACCAGTCCTATGCCCAAACCAAACAGCGAATGCGCTTCAATGAAAAAATTGACCTCATCGTCAAAGACAAGCGGGGCTTGAGGCAGGTTGTCCAGTGCCGCCAAAATCATTTCACGTTGGCGCAAATTCCCTAACGCCAATTCACCCCGGACAAAGGGATGGCTTAATACGCTATCCTGAATTAGCAAACTGGCTAATAGCGGTTCATTGTCACGAAGGTGATCAACCCATACCGATGTATCGACCAGAACCATCATGCTAGGTGATAGTTTGCCGTCGCGGAATAGTGTCCAGTTGCGGCTCGCTGCCCCCCAAACTCGCCAGCCTTTTTGCGCTTTCGCGCTCTATCAGGGCTTTCAAGGCTTCCCTTACCAAGCTGGATTTCTCCTGCAAGCTGGTCAAAGCCTGCGCTTTTGTCAGCAATTCATCATCTAATACGATTGTGGTTCTCATGGCTTGCCTCCCAGTTCATCATCGAATGATGCGCTCTTTTGTGCATTAAAGCAAATTGTGGATTTATCGTCTCAACGCTCTGCGTCCAGCATTGCTGGAAATCATGCTGCTATGGCAACTGCCAGCTCCCACTCATAGCCGATTTTGAATCTAAAGCTTAAAATAACGCCACTGACCGCTTTGCCTCAGGTGGAAGATGGTACTATCCCCTCCCGCTTCCGTTGGTAGTTATCGTAGCTTTCTCTTGTTGGACAGTCGGATGACATCTTTTTTTGACACTGCTATTGACCAATATTTTGCAGTGTTTTTATCGATCCCACGCTATGCGCCACTGCCATTAAGTTAGCGACAAGCTCCTTCTCCCTTGAGGGAGAAGGCTGGGATGAGGGGAGTTTATAAAGCTTTTCCTTGTTTTGTATCTCCTCACCCCAACCCTCTCCAGCAGGAGATGGAGAGGGAGTTGGCATTGCTTAACTTAATGGCAGTGACGCTCTGCGCGGGAATGCAGCCAGAAACGTTCTACGCCCCGCACCGCTGGAGCTGTACCCACACTGGAGCATGGGGAGCGATACAATGGAATACACAGTCCAGGCGTTGAATTTCTCCCCTTATTCCAATCTACAGAACTGAACGCAAGGATAGGTTTAAACTCAGTTGCTACTTGCGGCTTGATCTATAAGTGAGCGGACTGTCACATAACTGTTGAATTTAACCGAGATTTTCTTGGTTCTCAATGGTTTCCACCTTTGCGTATTTCGCACTTTGAATGACCTATTCAATTATTCGTCGTATCATTAGCAGGTCAGGAAATACACGTTGAAAAGCTAGGTGCCATTCTCGGATTTTCGACTACTAGTTAACACCCAAAAAACAGGACGTTCTATGACTCTTCTTATTCAAGAGTTAGCAAAAACTGAATTACTACAGAATGTATCAGATAACCTGTTGAGACAGGTGTTAGCGCATGCCAGCCCTTTGGAATTACGGTCTGGTGAATTACTGCTTTCCCCTGGGCAGGATAATCAACACATCTACTTGTTGCTCTCAGGCACACTCACGGTGCATTTTAATTCGCCGGATTCACCCGTCATCAGGGAATTAACCGAAGGTTTATCGGTGGGTGAAATGTCAATTATTGACGATACCACCCCGTCTGCGTATGTGAAGGCCAAAGAGCATTGTCGGGTATTTCCTATACACCGCGATTTTCTGATTGACCTTATTCAAAACGCCCATCCGATTGCGTACAACTTGCTTCGGATACTCACACAGTGGATGAAAGTCAATACCCAAAAAATCATCAATGATCAATTCCAAATATCGGAGCTGACCAATCAAGCTAACATCGACGGCCTAACCGGACTTTACAACCGCCGCTGGCTGGATAATGCGCTTCCGCGCATCCTCACTCAAATGATTAAAATCACACAGCCACTCTGCATTTTAATCATTGATGTCGATCATTTCAAAAAATACAATGATCTACACGGACACCAGGGCGGGGATCTTGCGTTGATTTCTATGGGTAATGTGTTAAGAACAAATAGTAGGCCTTATGATTTCGCCACGCGATTCGGTGGCGAAGAATTTATGGTTTTATTGCCAAACACTAACCAAGCCGATGGCATCGCACTGGCGGAACGGATACGCCAAGAAACGCAAAATCAAATGATCGCTAATCCAGATGGCTCTCCCATGCCTGGCATTACCGTGTCTATCGGACTTGCCGTAAGCGATTCAAGCTCTACCACCCAATCACTCTTTGCTGCCGCCGATAAGCAGTTGTATATAGCCAAACAAAGTGGGCGTAATTGCTTGAAGTATTAGTTATTTGCGCTGTTCAAAGCCGTATCGGTGTGGGTAGGTTTATCATGGTAGATGCATAGTCAATGTTGATTTGGATACTGTTGGAAGCCGTTTTATAATCCAAATGCAGCGCATTGGTGAATCTATGTTTAGTTAGCAAATGCCCGCATGGAGTGGAACGAAATACGAGAAGCCAGTAATCT
>Ga0302321_100000601_pt1 | contig 31564 bp, 31 predicted proteins | sample Fen_T0_1_FD_202505 | JGI IMG/M metagenome (GOLD analysis project Ga0302321, IMG submission 202505) | Peat permafrost microbial communities from Stordalen Mire near Abisko, Sweden - Fen_T0_1 | ecosystem: Environmental > Terrestrial > Soil > Wetlands > Permafrost | place: Sweden: Abisko... | reverse complement strand
CTCGCAGCACCAATCTACCCGAGCCGCCCGACCAACTCTCTGGCAGTAGTGCTAGCCCTCAGGAAACCTGACCTTGCAGCGTGCGATCGGTGAAGCAACCTCGTCGCCCGACGGGTGAGTGACCCCCTTCGATGGCTTTGGTGGCCCCCGTAAACAAGAAAGCCGGCTAGGGCAGCGCCTGTAACCGGTTCATATCGCTTAGTTTTTCGGAGCGGGAGAAGGGATTCGAATTCTCGGCAGCGCGTCGCCTAGAACCGAGAGCAGGGATTCTACCGAGCAGAATGCGACCGCCAACGCGGTCTCGGCAACGCTCGGGACGCTTCAGGACGATTCCCGGACGTTTCACCAGGCCGTGGTGGACGCCAACCAGCATCGCCTGAAGCGCCTCGAACGGCTGGCAGCGCTTGACCCGTCGGCGCGTCCCGCGCTCGCCGCCGCGCGAGCACTCGACGCCGCGTACAACCACGACGAAGTGCTCGCCGAGGCGGCGCTGGCAGAAATGGCCGAGGCGCTTGGCGGTGCTCGGTGACGGCCCCGGTTGGCGCCCTCGTGCGGGCGGGCGAGCGGACGGACGAGCGGACGGACGACGGTCGCGGTAATTCGAGTGTAAACGAAATCCACGCCATCGTTTTCCCGACCACCCCTCTCGCGACCAGCTGGCGAGCCGCGGCGTTCGAGGACCCCCTCGACCGTGTTGCCGGGAAGCCGGGCAAGCGGAGGCGGCAGTCATCGCTGCCCGAGGCGCGCCGGTGAACGCGCTCCCCGCCGAGCAGTTCGCCACCGAGACGATAGCAACGTCGTCGCCGCGGACCGCCACCGCGAGGCCCACGCGACTGCCGCGGTATCCGGCCCTCCAGGAGTGCGTCGATGACAGTCCACCGGACGCGCGCTGCTCGCACACGGAATGCCGATACCACTTGGCACACCGTAGCCCCTGGGAGCACACGCCTCACCCAACGCGAGACTGCGCAATCGATGTGGCAAACGAAGGTCCGCACACGCTGGAGCAGATCGCGACGTTCCTCGGACTCACGACCGAGCGGGCGCGGCAGCTCGAGGAGCAGGCCTTCGAACAGCTCAAGCTCAATTCGACCATGAAGGGGTTGCACGATGAATCACCGCACTGAAGCTGAAACGTTCACGCTCCGTGCCGGCCGCCAATACGCGGCCGCGTGCGGACAAACCTTGGTGTCAGCGTTCGAAGACACGCTCTCAGGCGATCTAGCCCGTCTTCAGATGCGGCGAAGACTCCGAAGCGCGTTTCCGGGCATCTCCCGCGACATTGTCGACAGGCTGATCGATGAGCTGCTCACGCCATGAAAGACTGGTCAAAGGAGCGCTGGCGAAAGCTGTATCTCCGCGAGTCCATTGAGCAGCGACTCTGGTCCGTAATGGCGCGTGGGCTGCGCGACTACCTGATCCGCCTCGCAGAAGACGACGGCGCCCTGATCCGCGATTCCGCCGAGCCAGTCGAAGACTTGCTGCGCGCGCTCGGCGCTCATGCGGGCGAGGCCGATTGGGTCCGCGCGGCCATCGAGCTTCTCCGACGGGATGGATTCCTCGGCGGGAACGAGCGTTCGCTATTTGTGCGCAATCTGCCCGCTGCCCAGGCATGGGAGCCGCGTGCGGCGCCGACCGCCGGCGAACCACCGACTAAACTGACCTCTACAAGTTCGTCCAACGAGCGAGTCCGGCAGTTCCGAGAGCGGCAGCGCCTCGTTGACCGCTCCGCATCCGCACCCTTCGAGAGCGGAGCCTCGACCCCGGCAGATGCCCTTCAGCCCGGTAATTCGGGCGCTAGCGATAGCGTTACATCGGCCGTTACAGACGCTGTTACAAGCCCCGTTACAGGCGTTACCGGTAACGTTTCATTGGCCGTTACAAGCCCCGTTACATCCTCGCGCGGATCCAGAAATCTCAAGAGTTCTGAGAGCTTCTTAGATCTCCAGAAAGACAAACAAAGAGACCCTCATCCTTCTTCGACGCGCGCGAGCAGCGTTACATCGACCGTTACCAGCGCCGTTACAGGCGTTACATCGAGCGTTACATCAGGCGTTTCATCCGGCGGGCGGCGCGGGGACCGAGCCGACGACGACGAGGACGAGAACGAATCATATTCTCGTGCAGATCGGGAGCAGGCGGTGGAGAACTCGGTCCACGCGCGCGCCATCGAAGTGCGCGATCACCCCGAGGTCGCAGCTGTCAGCCATCCTGAGCGCTGGCCGGAGGTGCAAAGCGTCGCGCAAGCGTTCTCTAGGGCCGCAGGGCTGGCCGAGCAGCGCCTAGGCCAATACGGTCGCGACCCGGGCGTACGCGCGCTCGTGGACCTGTACGCGGCGGGATTCACGCAGGCCGAGCTCGAGCGCGTGGTCGCGATCGTCCCCAAACTGCAGTGGTGGAGGGCGTCGAATCGACGCCTTGGCTTGTCGTCCCTGAGCATCGAAGTGGTGCGACGCAATCTTCCGGGTCTCGGGCCACCACGTGAAATGAGCCCGACGGTCGCGAAGGTGTTGGCCGGCGTCCAACGAAGGCGAGAGGCGGGTTAAGCAATGGCCAGCCATCAGTCACGACGCGGAGCACAAGAGCCGCATGCGGGCGAGAACACCCAGGGAGTCGACTCATACCCATACGACCCCACCCTCCGCCTCGAGTCACTGAACGGGCTCGATCGACTGCGTTGTTTCGCCGACCGCGCTCTCGCAGCGGACTTTTTCGCGGTCTTTCAAGCGGTAGAGCGAAACACCGCGATGGCCGAGGCGCGAGAGCGTGAGCGCACCCAAAGACGAGAAGCGAAACTCCAGAGTCTACGGACGCTCGCTGCGCGCGCTTTCGAGGGCGAGCTCGGCTCCGAGCCGAAGGAGCTCGCCACGCACCTGTTGCTCGACGAACACGGGACACGTGCATCCGACGAACGGTCTCTCCATGAATTCGCGCTCGCCATGGGGCAACTGCGGCGCCTCTCACGATGATCGCCGGCCACGGCCGCGGCCCCCCCGACCACCTCAGAAGGAACTACTCATGCAACGAAATCCCGTCATTGCACCAGCAGGCCTAGCCGGCATCGTTCCAGTTGCGCCAATCGTCCCGCGCAACGGCTGGTGGTCGAACTACCCGCAGTTCGGTGAAGAACAATCATTCGCGCCTGACGCCCACAACCGCCAGCAGATCTTGAAAGCCGACGAGCTCGGCCCGCCAGAGGTCTACACGCTCACGCTCGGCATTTCGTACACTGAACAGAACTGGCCGGGTGCCGGGCGCGCGTTCGAAGTCGAAGCCGAGATCAACTTCGGCGCAGGCGGCGCCACACAAGTGGTCAGAATCGATTGGATCCAAGGTGCCCAAATTTCGCTGCCCATGAACGCTGTGAACGTTGTCGCCACCTACAACATCGACGCGCTAGCTGCCCCGCAGCCTCCCGCCGACTTGAGGCTCAGCGCAATGCTTGGCAAGGGGCCCGCGCTCGGCAAATCGCAGTGGACAGATCCGACACCGTTCTCGCTCGTCGCCGGAGGCGAGACGCCGCCGCTGCGTATTCCGGCATTCGCTTCGCGCATTCACCTGCTCGCGGCAAATTCGGCCGGCGCCGATTTGAACTTCACCGCCGGCAACTTTCTGGTCTTCTTGGGTGGCCCCCTCACAGGCGACCGTCAGATCGCGAGCGTACGCCTCGACCAATACCTGAACGCCATCGGCGAGGGCATCGTGATCCCGGGCCAAGCCAAATACACGACGATCTTCAATCTATTTGGAAGCGTCGTGAACGCGCGGGCGCGGATGCAGTACGATATTTTTTGATCGGACCGTCGATGGATTCGCCGGCGGAGCTCAATTGCGAGCACCGATCGGGGGAACTTCACCTTGGATGTCGTCGCAGGCTTTCAACCGGCGCAGGATCACTTCGGCGACACACAGGTCAAGTCCGAACCTTAGAGTCAAGAGCATCGCGAACTTTGCGACCTAGAAGTTCCGGCGTGATCGGCTTCTGGATGAACGCGACTGTGGAGTAGAAAATGCCATGGCGCACGACCGCATCGTCGGCGTAGCCAGACATGTAGAGCACCTTCATCTCAGGGCGGACCAGGAGCAGCCGCTCGGCCAAGCCTCGCCCGCTCATGCGCGGCATCACGACGTCCGTCAAAAGAAGGTGGATTGGCGCCGTGTACTGTTCGCACAAGAGAAGCGCATCCCCACCGCCTTGAGCGTCCAGCACGTTGTATCCGTATTTGCGGAGAATCGTCCGCGCGAGGAGGCGAACGGCCTCATCGTCTTCGACCAGCAAGATCGTCTCTGAGCCGAGGAGCACGCGGACGGACGGAGGGGGAGAAGCTCGGACAGCGGGGGCGACACCATCCGTCGTGGGCAGGTAGATCTTGAACGAGGTGCCCTCCTGAGGCTCGCTGGATACTTGAATCGTGCCGCCGCTCTGCCTCACGATACCGAACACCGTTGATAGTCCGAGGCCAGTGCCTTTTCCCGGCTCTTTCGTGGTGAAGAACGGTTCGAATAGGTGAGCCTGAGTCTCTTTGTCCATGCCGGTGCCGGTATCGTTTACACTGAGCAGGACGTGTGGACCTGCCTTCGCACCAACGTGGTCTGAAGCGTACTGGTCATCCAAGACGACTTCTGAGGTCTCGATCGTGAGCGTACCGCCGCTGGGCATTGCGTCGCGTGCATTCACGACCAGGTTCATGATTACCTGTTCAATCTGCCCTGGATCGACCAGAACCTTTCCAAGAGACGGCGCGCAGAGCGTCGTGAGCGTTACATCCTCGCCGATGAGGCGACGCAGCATATTTTCCATGGTTCCAACGACCGCAGTCAGGTCGACGATTTGCGATTGCAACGCCTGCTGCCGGCCAAACGCTAGCAGTTGTCTCGTCAGAGCTGCGGCTCGCAGACCCGCCGCGCGGATCTGGTTGAGATCTTCGAGCATCGGGTCGCCCGCCTTCAGCCCCGCACCAAGCAGCTCGCTGTAGCTGAGAACCACCGACAAGACGTTGTTGAAGTCGTGAGCTACGCCCGCCGCGAGGCTACCGGTGGCCTCGAGCTTCTGAGCTTGGTTCAGCTGCTCCTCCAACTTTCGGCGCTCAGTAAGGTCCCGAGTGATCTTCGCGAATCCGAGGAGCACACCGGAAGAGTCGTGCATCGGCGACAGGACCCCGCTGGCCCAAAACATCGATCCGTCCTTGCGGACGCGCCAGCCCTCTTCCTCCGCGTGCCCCGTCCGAGCAGCAATTGCCAGCGCCTCCTGCGGTCGCCCGCTTTTGGCGTCGGCGTGTTCATAGAAAAGAGAGAAATTCTTGCCAAGAACCTCGTCGGATTTGTAGCCGTTGATGTGCTCAGCGCCAGCGTTCCAGCTCGTCACGTTGCCAGCCGCGTCGAGCATGTAAATTGCGTAGTCCTTCACGCCGTTTACAAGCAGACGAAACAGATCTTCGCTCTGCTGGCCGCTGACCTCGAATGCGCTCCCGCTCCCGGCAACGTGCCCGAGCGCTCCGGTCGCGGCCGGCTCGCGGATTGCCGCGGCGCTCTTGTGCACTGCCGAGCCCTGTTCGGCGCCGTCGCCCTCCAACTCGGCTTTCATGGTCATCGCATGTTCTCCGTATCCACCTCGCGCCTACGACCGCACAGTTTCGCGCAACTCGATCGTCGGCGTGGTCGGGGCCAGTCTCCAACCGTTGCGATCCCGCGCAAGCGCTAACGACCCCGAGCCCTTTTCAACACGCCGCCGAGCAAGGCTGACGATCCCGCGAGCGCGACCGAAGCCCCAGCCAGATTCATACCTGGCGAGCGATCGTACCAGTATTCGACCCAGAGTGCGCACCGCCCAATAGGACAAAACCGCCACACACTTTTCAATGTCAATCGGAGAGGTCGCGTGACGGCGACTCGAGCGCGAGTTCGGAGTTCCTTCTCGACGCAGGCTGAACCGTGCCACGCTGAACTGGGTGACTTCACCGATTCCATCCACGGCCGGCTTGGACTCTGCCGAGGCGGCGCGTCGGCTGACGCAATACGGGCCCAACGACCCTGCGCCCAAGAAGCATCGCTCACACCTCGTCGAGCTGCTCTTACAGTTTGCTAATCCCCTCGTCGCTATTCTGCTCTTCGCAAGTGTCGTATCGGCGTTCGTTGGGGAGCTCGTCAACGCCACGATCATCATCGTCATCGTCTCGCTCAGTGTTGCCGTAAATTTCGTCCAAACGTTTCGGTCGCAACAGGCCGCAGAGCGCCTGCGAGCAACTGTAGCCCCGACGGCAACGGTGTTGCGCGATGGCGCGTTCGCCGACGTGCTCCGCGCCAACGTGGTGCCTGGAGACGTCATCCGGCTCAGCGCTGGGGACCTAGTTCCCGCGGATGCGAGGCTGCTCGAGACCAAGGACCTACACGTTCAGGAGTCGGCGCTCACCGGCGAATCCATGCCCGTAGAGAAGGAGTCTAAGGCGGGCGATGAAACGCAGGCCACGATGGTGCTGCTCGGCACCTCCGTGGTGAGCGGCACGGCGACCGCTTTGGTGCTCGCGACGGGGACCAAGACCGCGTTCGGCGACATCGCGACCCGCCTGAGCGCACGCGCGCCCGAAACGGAGTTTGATCGAGGGATCAAGCAATTCGGTTCGCTGATCATGAAGGCCGTGTTCGGCCTAGTCATGTTTATCTTGGTCGTGCGGATCGGGACACACCGCAGCGCGTTCGAGTCGCTGCTGTTTGCCGTCGCGCTTGCTGTCGGGTTGACTCCCGAGTTCTTGCCGATGATCACGTCAGTGACGCTCGCGCGCGGCGCCGTGGCGATGGCCAAGCACAAGGTGATCGTCAAGCACCTGTCCGCGATTCAGAACCTCGGCAGCATCGATGTGCTGTGCAGTGACAAGACCGGAACTTTGACCCGTGGGGTCATGGCCTTCGACTCGTCGTGCGACGCGCTCGGGCAAACCTCCACGGTACCGCTCTTCTACGGCCGACTGAACAGCAAATTCGAGACGGGCATTCGGAGCCCACTCGACACGGCCATCCTCGCGGGCGCCGAACCCGAGGGCTCCACGGTCTACACGAAGGTGGACGAGATCCCGTTCGACTTCGAGCGACGCCGGCTATCCATCGTCGTCGATAAATCGGGCGACCGAGTGCTGATCGCAAAGGGGGCGCCAGAAGGGATACTGGCCGCTGCAACAACGTACGAAGGCAGCGACGGAAAGCAGCTATCATTCGCTGACGCCGCACGAACGAAGTGCGTCGAGACGTATGAAGCGCTGTGCACTCGGGGCTTTCGGGTGCTTGCCGTGGCAACCCGCTCACTGACGGTGCAGGCCGCCTACACGACCGCTGACGAGCGAGAGCTCTGCCTCGTCGGGTTCATGGCGTTCGCCGATCCGCCGCTAGAGGGAGCGAAGAATGCGCTATTGGCGCTCAAGCGCGACGGCGTACACGTAAAGATCCTCACCGGAGACAACGAGCTCGTGACTCGGCACGTGTGCGCGGAAGTTGGGCTCGACGTCAAGAAGATGGTCCTCGGCAGCGAGCTCGAGACGATGAACGACTGGGCCCTCGCGCACGTAGCCGAACGGACCACCGTGTTCGCTCGTATGTCTCCCGCCCAGAAGAATAGGGTGATACTGGCGCTGAAACGCCGAAGCCACGTAGTCGGATACTTGGGCGACGGGATCAACGACGCGCCTTCACTCCACGCCGCGGATGTGGGGATCTCGGTCGCGTCCGCGGTGGACGTCGCGCGCGACGCAGCCGACATCATCCTCCTCGAGGAGAGCTTGCAAGTTCTGCACGACGGCATCCTCGAGGGGCGCCGTGCGTTCGGCAACGTGACGAAATACTTGCTAATGGGCACCAGCTCCAACTTCGGCAACATGTTCAGCATGGCAGCGGCGTCCGTATTTCTGCCGTTCTTGCCAATGCTTCCGACGCAGGTGCTGCTCAATAACTTGCTCTACGACTTGGCGCAGATCACCATTCCGACCGACAATGTCGACCCGGAAGTGATCCGGAAACCTCAACGCTGGGACATTCGCACGATCCGCAATTTCATGCTGATCATCGGCCCCATCAGCTCGCTCTATGATCTGCTGACCTTCTTCGTGCTCTTGCGCGTGTTCCACGCCGGCGAAACGCTCTTTCATACCGGCTGGTTCGTCGAGTCCCTCGCCACGCAGACGCTCGTGTTGTTCGTGATCCGCACTCCGAAGAATCCGTTGAAGAGTCGACCGAGCTTGCCCCTCGCACTGACGACGGTAGCGATCGTGATCATAGGTGCCGTGTTGCCGTACTCGCCAATCGCCGGGGTGCTCGGCTTCGTGCCGCTCCCGGCGCTTTTTTTCGTGTTTCTGGGCGTCGCAACGCTGACCTATCTAGCCCTGGTCGAAGTCGCGAAGCGGTACTTGCTGGCTGGCGCTCGCCAGCACCTCCATCGAGGGCCAAGCGCCGAGACCAAAGCCGCCCCGAGCGCCAAGTAGAACCAAGGAGCAACAACACGCCGTGGCGCCCAATGCAAGCGGGGCGTAAACCGCAGCTTCAGCCGATCGCCGAAACCTGCTCCGCACTCTCAGCGAAGCGCGGTACCAGGAACGCCACAGAGCGTGGCGCAAGCGCGTCTCACGCGAAAGCGCGCTGCGAGCACGCTCTCCAATCGAGCACGCTCTCCAATCGAGCAGTCTCGCCGCGCACACGAATTGCATACGACTACTCGATGATCGCGAATTTGAAAGCATATCTCGTAGGTGGCGGCATTGGCTCCTTGGCTGCTGCCGCTTTCATGATTCGCGATGGCAAGGTGCGCGCAGAGAATATCTCGATTCTGGAGGCGGGACCGCTGCTTGGCGGGAGCCTGGACGGCGCGCAGGTCCCTGGGGACGGTTACTCGATGCGCGGCGGACGCATGCTGACCACCGACAACTACGAGTGTACTTGGGACCTGTATCGTTCAATTCCATCGATCGTTACCGCCGGGAAATCGGTATTCGAAGAGACGGTCGAGTTCAACGAGCGATACGCGCCGCACTCGATGGCGCGCCTGGTCGACAGTCGGCGAGCAAAGGTCCCGGTGACTTCGATGGGATTCGACATGCAAGACCGCGCCGAGTTGCTAAAGCTCACCAACGCTGACGAGGATTTGCTAGGGGCGAGCAGTATCACCGATTGGCTTTCGCCTCGCTTCTTTGAAACCGAATTTTGGTACATGTGGGCGACCACGTTCGCCTTTCAGCCTTGGCACAGCGCGGTCGAGTTCAAGCGCTACCTTCACCGCTTCATGCTGGAGTTTTCGCGAATAGAGACCCTCGGCGGCGTCAAACGAACGATCTACAACCAATACGACTCGTTGGTTTTGCCACTGGAAAGATGGCTGGACATGCAAGGCGTGCAGTTCATCAGGAACTGCACCGTCACCGACCTCGATCACGTTGACGTAGCTGGCAAGTTCGTGGTCACCGGGATCCATTGTCTGAGATCCGGCGGCAAGGATGTCATCACGGTCGACGACGGGGACCTGGTGTTCGTTCAGAACGGATCGATGACGGACGCTTCAAGCTTGGGCTCGATGGGCCAGGCCCCCCACAAGCTAACGAAGGCAGACAGCAGCAGCTGGGCGCTCTGGGAAAAGCTGGCCAAGGGTAGACCGGAATTCGGCAACCCTGCAGCGTTCAACAGTTGTATCGCCCAGTCGTACTGGGAGTCCTTCACGGTGACTCTCGATACTCCCGCCTTCTTCGATCAAATGCAGCAGTTCACCGGAAATCCTGCCGGGACGGGCGGCCTCGTTACCTTCAAGGACTCCAATTGGCTCATGTCGGTAGTGCTTGCGCATCAACCGCATTTCCCGAGCCAGCCCCCCGGTATCCAGGTCTTTTGGGGTTACGCCTTGCATCCCGACCGGGTGGGCAATTTCGTCCCGAAGCCCATGGCTGATTGCAATGGTGCACAAATCCTCGAAGAGCTGTGCGGGCATTTGCGCTTCGATCTCGAGACCATCGAGGACGCAAACTGCATCCCGTGTCGGATGCCTTACATCACGAGCATGTTCATGCCTCGCGAGCGCGGCGACCGACCACTGCCGGTGCCGCTGAATTCGAAGAACTTCGCGTTCATCAGCCAGTTCGTCGAGATTCCGGACGATGTGGTTTTCACGGTCGAGTACTCAGTGCGCGCCGCGCAGATAGCCGTCTATGAGCTGCTTGGCGTCGATCGCAAGGTTCCTCCGGTCACACGCCACGACAAGTCGCTTCGAACGCAACTGGAAGCCTTGATCAAGGCTTTCAAATAGCGAATCGCGTGAGCGCGCTCGGATCGGCGCGCTGTCGGGGCTGCCCAATTCCCGAATAGAGGGTGCGGCTCATCCGATGGCGTCGATCCGGATTCATACTTGGTTCGCCGTTTTAGGCTGGAGACTCAGTGTCCAGCTTTGAGTGGAACACCGCTCGTCGCACAAAGAACGCGTAGGGCGTTCTTGTAGAAGACGCGCGCAATATCCTCCTCACTCATCCCGGCATCACGTAAGTCCGCCGCAAGCCGTGGTGAGTCCGCTGCGCTCTTGAGGTCCACGAGTGGGCTCACGCCAGATTCGAAACCGATTCCCAGCGCGACGTGGTCGGAGCCCGCCACTTGGACCAAATAGAGGATTTGTTTTACGACGTGCAAGATGCTGCTGGTGCGCCCGGGAGCGAGCATGCCGTGAACAGCCGTGACGCCGATGATGCCATTGCTGGCCGCGATCTCGCGAATCTGGGCATCCGCTAGGTTCCAGGGGCTGTCGGCGAGGGCGCGCGCGTTGGAGTGGGTTGCGATCACCGGGACGTGCCAAGCTCGGGCCATGTCGGTGACCTCGTCGACGCTGAGCGCCGAGGCGTCGGATACGTCGACGAGTGCGCCCGCCGCCAGGATCTGACGTACGACCTCGTGACCGGCACGAGTCAGCCCCGTGATCGGTCCGGGTCCGATGCGCGTCGAAGACGTCGCTACGTCGTTGTCACGTTTGCCAGCGATGCTAAACACGCGGACGCCGCGCGCAACCCACAGCCCTACCTGCGTTGGGTCGCGCGCCAGCGCGTCGGGCGCTTCTAGGCTGATCCAGGCTGCAATGCGGTCGGAGCGGCGAGTGCAGCCCTGGAAAGCAAACTTCTGAGAGAGGCTGAGCGCCGTGCGTAGCTGAAAGAACGCGGTGCTTGCATCCAGCCTCGGCAAGCGGCCTTCGCTGTGACCAGGGATCGGCAGCACGACGCCGATCACGTTGCCCCGGGCTAGCTCGACGTACCCGGCTTGCCCCTGACCCTCGGCGAGTGAGCCGTCCCTCGTCACGATGAGCGAGAGCCCCACTCTCAGGTCGATGACCGGCATCTCGGCACGCACCAGGGCCGGCGCTCCCCCGAGCAGAAGCAAAGGCAGAAGCAACAACGCGAAGCGCGCGATAGAAGACCGCGAGGGCACTTGGGTTCCTCACATGGTCAGCTGAACTTGCACTTGGTCGAGGACTTGCGTCACGCCGGGCGCGCCCCATGCGGCGTCCGAGGCGTCCCGCACGGCTTGAAATGAGAAGGCATGTCCAGTCAGCGTCACCTTGCTGCCGGAGGTCGCGACGTGGATCTTCTTCACGTCGGCTGGGTCCTGTCGCTGCAGAGCAGCTTCGACGAGCTCCTTGACCTGCATCGCAGAGGCTTCAGGCGTCACTGTGATTGTGTTGGAGACGCCGACCACACCCTTGAGGTAGCGAACAGCCCGTTCGGCGGCGTCGAACTGATAGTGCCATTTCACTTGCCCCGTGAGCGTCACCTGGGAGTGGCGAACCTCGGCGGTCACCGTCCGCGGCACGAAGACATCCCGTTCCAAGGCTTGTTGAACCGCGGTGGCGAGCTCCGCGTCATTGCGCTGGTGGGCTCCGAGCAGCTTGACTTCGAGGTCGAGGGCAATCGTGCGCACGCCGCTGACGCGTTTGGCGGCAGTTTCGGCGGCCCACTTCTCGGCATAGTGGTCGACTGTGCCCCGCAGGGCGACCGCTCCGTGATCGACGGTCACGCCAATTTGCGCTGCGTTGACCCGGGGGTCGAAGGCCAATTCCTGTTCGATATCATTCTTGAGCTGGATGTCCGTCTTGGTCATGCGGTGCGTCACGCACGATGCGTGCCCGCATCCGGCTTAAAGCAAAAGCCACGCTCGCGCGTTGCCTTGCGACACCGTTGTGCCCCACTTTGAGGCTGTTGCGCTGGAGCGCCGCAACGAAAGGTGTTGCGGCGCCGAACGAGCCACCAGGCGCGGTTAATGCAGGGGCATTGAGGTGACGGAAGCAAACATGACGGAAAACGAAATGTTGAACGACGAGACCCCGGCTGACGTCGCGACCAGGGTTGAGGACGAACGCGTAACCTTGACCAGGGCGGTGCGGGAATTCGAGGTCGCCAAAGCGCGGATCGAGCAACACGCCGAGCGCGTCTACGACGAAAAGCGGCTCAGCCTCGTGCTCGAGCTGCTGCCGGTTCTCGACAATCTCGACCGAACCTTAGAAGCCACGAAGCCGACCAGCGACGCCGCGCTCGTCGCGGGCGTGCGCATCGTGCGTGCAGAGTTCGAAGGGGTGTTGACCAGGTATGGTGTCGAGCGTGTCGACGCCTCGGGACAGCCTTTCGACCCCAAACTGCACGATGCCGTGTCCACGGTGTCGGTGCAGGACCCCGCGCTCGTGGGGACCGTGGTGAGCCAGTCGGCTCCAGGTTACCGATTTGGCGACCGCGTATTGCGTGCTGCCAAGGTCAGCGTCGGCGTTCAGAGCACGTTGGTCCCCACTCCTGCCCCGAGCCGCGCCGTACCGGTGACGGTCGAGCCCGCCATCTTTGCTCGCCTAAGAGGCTATTGATCACAACTTGAAGCGACTTCTCAGCCGAACGCGCCAATAGTGCAATGCGAACGCGTCGAACCTCGCACCACAGTCTTGAGTAAGCGAGACGGAGCAAGAAAATGTTACGAAGTCTGAAAGATCTCGAAGGCTATACCATTGCCGCGACAGATGGTGATGTCGGACGCGTCGTGGATTTCCTGTTGGACGACGAGCGGTGGGCCATCCGCTACATGGTCGTCGAGACCGGCGGTTTCCTCGATGGGCGCCCGGTGTTGATCTCCCCCATGTCGCTCGGAACGGTCGACTGGCTGAGTCGTCGAGTTCATTTGGCGTTGACGGTCGACAAGATCAAGAACAGCCCAAGCGTCGACACGGATAAGCCCGTCTCCCGCCAGCACGAGCGGGACTTCAACCGATACTACGGATACCCGTACTATTGGGGCGACTTGGGACTGTGGGGGATCGGCGCCTACCCGAACTTGCTTTCGCCTGGCCAATACAGGGAGGCCGCGATCGAGCGCCCTGATGACGCTTTGGCAGACGTTCATCTGCGGAGCGCCAAAGAGGTGCGCGGCTACGACGTTCAGGGAAGCGACAAGGCGATTGGCCACATCGAAGATTTCATCGTCGACGACGAGAACTGGGCACTACGTTATCTGGTCGTCGACACCCGCAACTGGTGGTTCGGCAAGAAGGTCCTTGTTGCACCGCAATGGGCAAGCACCGTCAGCTGGAACGAGCGCAAGGTCTACGTGGATGTATCCCGCGATTTCGTGAAGAACAGCCCGGAGTGGAATACGACGGCGATCAATCGGGACTACGAAGCTCGCCTACACGACTATCACGGGCGCGCCGGGTATTGGGTCGTGTGACAAAGATAGCAGCGGCCGTCTCCCACCCATCGGCCCTCGACTCGACCGAGCCGCGGACAGCTATGGGTGAGGTGATCGTCCGCTTCTCCCACGTGCAGAAATGCTTTGGTTCCAAAGTCGTCTTCAGCGACTTGAGTCTCGAGCTGCGCCGCGGCGAGACCACTGCCATCCTCGGCGCCTCCGGCAGCGGGAAGAGCGTGCTCCTGAAGATCCTCATCGGGCTCATTGCAAAGGATTCGGGCAAGATCGAATTCGACGGCGAGGACATCTCGAACATCGACGACGCGAAGTACCGCGAGGTACGGCGCCGGATCGCCTATGTCTTCCAAGGCGCTGCCCTCTTCGACTCGTTGTCAGTCCGTGAGAACGTCGCATACGGTCTCCGGGAGCAATCCTGGAAAACGATGAACGAACCCGAGATCCAGGCGCGTGTTACCCATTGTCTCGAGCTCGTCGGCCTCCCTGGCACACAAGACCTGCAGCCGCCGGAGCTCTCCGGCGGGATGCAGAAGCGGGTCGGCCTCGCCCGCACCCTCGCGCTCGAACCGGAGGTGATCCTGTACGACGAGCCCACCACCGGTCTCGACCCGATCAACGCTGCGCGCATCAACGAGCTGATCCTCGGCATTCAACACAAGCTCAAGATCACCAGCGTCGTCGTCACGCACGACATGGTGAGCGCCTTTAGCGTGTCGAACCGGATCGCCATGCTCGGACGCGGAAGGGTGATAGCCTTCGCTGCGCGGGACGACTTTCGGAAGACCACCGACCCCTACGTTCGTGATTTCATCGAAGGAAAAGCGCCTGCACACGAGGATGTAAAGTCCCTCCTGGCGTCGTCATGACTTCAGCGCGAACAGGCCGAATTAAGCTAGCTCACAGCGAAACCCACAAAAGCGGTCGCGCCGGGTGGTTGCGCGCAGCGGTGCTCGGTTCGGATGACGCAATCGTCTCGACGGCAAGCCTCATGGTCGGTGTAGCGGCTTCGGCCGCGTCGAAGGGAGCGATCCTGATCGCCGGCGTTGCAGGCTTAGTGGCAGGCGCAATGTCCATGGCCGTCGGGGAATACGTATCCGTGAGCTCACAGCGCGATGCCGAGCAAGCCGACGTCGAACGAGAAAAGCGTGAGCTTGCGGGAGAGCCCGAAGCGGAACTGGACGAGCTCACCATGATCTACGTGAAGCGCGGTCTGGATCACGAATTGGCGCTGAAAGTGGCCGAGCAACTCAGCGCCAAGGACCGCCTTGGCGCGCACATGCGCGACGAGCTCGGCATCGACCAGTCTGCGCTCGCTCGGCCATTTCAGGCCGCGTGGATCTCAGCGGCGAGCTTCGCGTCTTTCGCGCTGGTCCCGATCGCGGCGCTCTTGGTCGCACCGGAGGCCTTCCGCATCCCCTTGATCGCAGCGCTGTCACTCATGAGCCTCGCGGCGCTCGGAGCCTTCGGCGGTCAGCTGGGCGGCGCGGCGCCCGCCCGTGGGGCATTGCGCGTCACGCTCGGCGGGGCGTTTGCCATGGCGGTTACCGCCGTGATTGGGCGTCTTCTAGGCACCTCCCTCGGCTGAAACCTTTGGCCTCGCGACCGTCGCGCGAGACCATATCCGGGCTAACACCAACTGAGCGACGAGCGCCATCACTCCGTTGAGCAGTAGCGCGTGTCGCACGCCAAGCAAGCTAACGGTAGTGCCAGTCAGCAACGCTCCGAGTGAAATGCCTCCGCGCATCGCCAACATGTACAGGCTGACCGTTTGCCCGAGCAAGCGGGGGCTCGCAGTGGCTTGTAGTAGGGAGTTCGCGGCGGTGTTGGTCACGGTCATCGAGGCGCCGGCTAGCACAAGCAGCGGAGGCATTGCCCAGAACCACGGATTGAGCGCGGTGAGCACCAACACCGCCCCGTAACCGAGGGCAAAGCCAGAGCTCAATCGCCGCCGATCGACGCTCGGCGCGACACTCAATAACCCCATTGCGCCGACCAAGCCGCCGATACCGAATGCGGCCAACGCGGTGGAAAAGCGACCGGCACCGCCGTGGAACGCCTCCTTCACCAACACCGGGCTAAAGGTCACCAGCGGTGAGCACAGCACGCCGGTCGTGAGCACCGTGAGGAGCGCGCCGCGCAGCTGCGCCTGCCCCAGAATGGCCGCTATCCCGACCAATAGATGCGCCCGAGCAGGCGGCTTCGAGCCCGACGGAGTGGGCGTCCAGCGAGGCAAGATCCACAGCGCCACGCCGATGAAGGGCACGTAGGACGCCGCGCTCACCACGAAGCATGCGGTCGCCCCGAAGCTGGCCATGAGCACGCCCGCGATCGACGGCCCGAGGATGCGAGACAGGTTGAATTGAGTCGAGTTGAGCGCAAGTCCCCGGTCGATCTGATCGTGTGCGACAATCGAAGGCACGATCGACTGGAAGGACGGCATCGAGAGTGCATCAGTGATTCCCACCACCACCGACAGCACGATGATCATCCATGGCTGAATCAGGCCCGCAAGCAGCAGCACCACGATCGCGCTCGGGCACAACATCTGTACGGACTGGAAAAGCGCGATGACGCGACGGCGGTCAGCACGATCCGCGAGCGCGCCGCCTGCCAGCGTGAGCAGCCAGACCGGCGCATTCATGGCGAATGAGTCGAGCCCGATCAAAAACGACGACGCCCCCAGAGTGAGCAACAGCCACGGCTCCGCGACTTGCTGCGCCCAAGTCCCAATGCTCGAAAGAAGACTCGCAAACCAGAACGTGCCGAAGCGTCGGGTTGCAAGCAACTTCAGTGACGCGCGCAACGACTTACTCACGAGCAAAGCAGCGAACCCACCTTCCCTGGGATTCTACGATGTCACGCCTAGCCCGCACCGTTGAACGATACTCTTCGGTCGCCGCAGCAAGAACCCCGAGCACGTTTGAACGATGGGCTCGCCGGCTATGTTCTGGACGCCAGGCGGATCGCGAGCGGCGGAGCACTGTTGGGTTCGTACTGGAGCAGCCACTGGTGAAGAGTGGCCTGCGCCGCGTCATGGTCGACTCCCAATCGCTCTGCAATGTGGACGACAAAATCACAGGGCGGATCATCAGCAACGCAGTCCGATTCGCCAACCGGCAAGCCATCCATTCTCGGCACGTAGCAAGAGAGAGCAGAGATCGTGCCGTCCAAACCCAACCCTTCGCGGCGAGCCCGATCGTCAAAACGTCGACGATTCTCAGCGTGGCGTGCTGAAATGGAATCCGGAAAGACCAGCGATTTGCGCACGAGCGCCTCAGCGCGTGACGCAAGCGTGTCTCGCGTGGACCTATCGTCCCGTCGCAAGCATGCGTTTCCCCGTTTCAATTGTCCTGGTTCCAAGTGGACCCCAGAATCCGACAAACCGCAGTGGCGATCACGTGCTCTTCATTCGTTGCGATGACGCGTACCGCGACCCGGCCACCTTTGGTAGAAATCAACTTCTCGCTCTTCGCATTTGGCTCGTCCTCGAGCTCGATTCCGAGGAATGCGAGGCCAGCGCAAATGCGCCCACGGATCGTGGGCGCATTCTCGCCGATGCCGCCAGCAAACACCAGTGTGTCTAGCCCACCGAGAGCCGCCGCGAAAGCACCGATCCACTTCTTCACTTGGTAACAGAAGAGCGCAACGGCCTCCGCGGCTCGCACGTCACGTGCTTCGCGGTTGAGTAAGTCACGGATGTCGGAGCTAGTCTCAGACATGCCGAGCAGGCCGGATTGAAATTTACCAGCTCGTGAAATTGCTTCGCACTCATATTTTCGGTGCGCGCGAGATACCCGACCAAACCGGGATCGAGGTCGCCGGAGCGAGTGCTCATGGGCACCCCGGCAGTCGGTGTAAAGCTCATGCTAGTGTCGATCGACTTTCCGTCGAGAACAGCACAAAGGCTCGCGCCACTGCCGAGGTGAGCCAGAATGAGCCGGCCAGTGGCCGCGGCCGGGTCACCCTCGAGAGCGAGCTCCCCCATCAGAAATTCATAGGACAACCCATGAAACCCGTAGCGGCGCACGCCCTCTGCCTCGTACCGACGCGGGATCGGCAGTAAGCGCGCGACACGCGGCAAGTCTCGGTGAAACGCGGTGTCGAAACAGGCAACTTGGGGCACCGAGGGGAGCCAGCGCTGAAACGCCTCGACCAATAGGACCTCCACGGGCAAGTGCTCGGGGTCGAATGGACTCAAACGGCGGAGCTCTTTCACCAGGTCCGCCGTAATTGGTCGCGGTTCGCTAAAGCTCGGACCGCCATGCACCACGCGATGCCCCACCGCCGCCAACCCCTCCCGCCCCAAGCGCTCTTCGAGCCAGCCGATCAAGACAGTCACTGCCGCGGGGTGATCGGAAGCGATCAGCGGGCGCGAGAGGTTGTCTGATGAGCTCGGGCCTTTCACGTGCAAGGCCGATTCGGACCGACCGATCCCTTCGATCGCCCCCTGGAAGATGCGCTGTGGCGGGTCACCGGCTTCAAACAGGGCGAACTTGATGCTTGATGAGCCGCCGTTGACCACCAAGATCCGCAGATCAACGGATTTCATGGTGCTTCGGTTGACCCAGGCGGCCAAGCGAGTGGCTCACGGCCGCGCTTCCACCGCCGGCTCGCGCGCCGCCCTTTGGTCGCCCGAGCCACGTGCCCAGGCGATCGCCGCATCGAGCTCGTCGAATCGGAAGCTCTTGACTTCAGCTTCGGCAAAATGTTCCGCGATGTGAGGGACGAGGCTCGCCAGCTTGCTATCGGCGGCAAGCGCAACGCGCTCGACCTTCCGATGATGGTCACGCATGAATCGAACGTGACGAATGACGCTCCTCAGGTTCTCCCAGCCTGGAAACTCACGGCAGTGGATGACGACGCCGCGAAGTTTGCCGTGCGCTTCGAACCAAGTGTCGGTCGTGAACGCCAGTGCATCGAAGTCATTCGCGCTCAGGGCTTCTTTGAGCTCGACCACGATCACACCCGAGTCAGCCTGAAGATGGAAGGAGATGGCGGCGCGTTCAGAAACCGAGGTTAACCATTCCGCCGCCTGCGCTCGCTCTCGAGCTCCAAATGCCCGAACCGGGCACGGCATCACGAAGCGCACCAGCCGCGTCGACTCCCGAATCCAAACGAGATCGGTGACGATCGCGCAGGCGTCCAAGAGCCGCACGTATCGCAGTCCCATCTTCGCGTCTTCCCAAGCCTCGCTGGCCGCAAAGCCTTCGAACTCCGGTCCCAGCTCAAACAACAACCGCACGCGACGACCATCCCTGCGCGCGCGGTCCAGCAGCGGCTCGACGAGCTCGTAGTCCTCCTTCGAGAGCTTGCCGGTGGCCTTGAGGCCGTCTATCGCAGCAAGCAGATCGTTCAGCTTCTCGAGCATTGCGGATCTCCTGAATTGATGAACCAGCCGAGACGCCGAAACAGGCTGCGGGTCCCCCGAAATGGGAGCAGCCGTACGCGCACACCACGTAGGATCCAACCGGTCACCACCGCCACCAAATTGCCGTTGAAGCCCAGAACATGCCGATGGCGAACAGCAGCCAGATCGCGTCGCCAGACCACCCCCAAGCCTGGTGATTGAACGTGGAGTCGCGGGCGAGCGCAGCCCGCTCCATCCGGCGTCGCTGAACATAGCTCGGATATGGCGGACCCCATCCGCGGTAGCCCCAACCGTAACTGACTGGAGTCGCAAAACACAGGACCATGAAGAGCAGCCACAAGAACCACCAGGAAAACAGCATTCGAAGTCTACCTTCTTTATACGACGCAGAGCCGGGGCCGGGAGAACGTGCTGCGTGAGCCGCGCACGCTCTCCGCGCAAATCGAGGCCAGAATCAGAGCGTCATCTGCATTTTCACTTGATCGATGACCTCGGTCACACCGGGCGCAGCCCAAGCGGCGTTCGCAGCGTCTTCGATCGATTGCCAGGACGAGGCATAACCGGTGAGCGTGACCAAGCCGCCTGACAGATCAACGCGGATCGACTTTGCGTCCGCCGTCGCTTGCCGTTGCAACGCAGCTTCGACCTTTTCTTTGACCTGCAACGCAGACGTCTGCGGCTTGATGGTGATCGTATTCCAGATGCTGATCACGCCGGTGAGATTGCGAATGGCGCGCTCGGCGGATTCGCTCTGGAAGTGCCAGGGAACCTGACCTTCGAGCGTGACCATGCCGTTGTTCACTTTGGCGGTCACCTCTTTTGGCACCAGTACGTCCCACTTGAGCGCACTCTGGATGGCTTCAGCGATGTCCGTGTCGCTGCGCTTGTGCTCGTTCTGAATCTTGACCTTGAGATCTTGAGCCACGCTGCGAACGCCGGCCACGCGCTTGGTCGCGTCTTCAGCCGCCCACTTTTGCGCGTAGGTATCGACCGTTCCCAATAGTGAAACGGCCCCCTCATTCACGCTCACTCCGATCTCGGCAGCGTGGACTTTGGGGTCCCATGAAAGTTCTGTTTCGATGTCTTGTTTCAGCTGGTCGTCGGTTTTGGTCATGCACCGCCCCACGCACGATACATGCCAGCGGCGTGACGACATCGCTTCCACGGAACGCAAGTTCTGGCGCCGAGGGTCGTGCGGCACGCTTGCGCCTCGCTTCGTGGCGTTCTCGCTCTGGACTCCCATCGGACGACGGGCCGTGCGCCGCGTCTCTCACACGCCACGCACACGCCATCCAACGCCTGTCCCCGCACTATTCATGGCTCGGTTCGTGCACCAGTCACCGTGAGTCGCGCCTTCGAGCCGCGAAAAGCACCACCAAAACGGAGACCTCAATGACCCTAGCTCAGCACAAGACCGAAGAGCATCGAACGGCAAACAAGAGCAAAGACGGATCGCTCGAGCGTGTTCGCGCGGCGGCCCAAGAGCTGCACGCGGCGATCACGAGTGCCGCGGCAAAGCACGGCGAGGCCGTGAAGGAAGAGCTGAAATCCATCGTCCCGAAGGCGAAGGCCGTCGTCGCGTCCCTCAATGAATCGCTCGGGGTCCAGACTGAAGCCATCAAGAAGCAGCTGAGCCAGGCAATCCCTCACCTCGAGGCCACGCAGAAGCACGTGGCGGAGAGCCTGAAAGCTACGGGCCACGCAGCCGAAGCTTCGGTTCGACAAGCTGTGCTCGACGCGCACGCGGCAGTCCAAAAGATCACCGAAGCCCTTGCTGCAAAGCGCACGGCCGAATCCACCCACGTTCACTCGTAAGGAGAACTCATGCGCAACTATATCGCCATCGTATTCCGCGACAAAAGCAAAGCCTACGAAGCCCTCCACGGCCTCTGGCAGCTCGACCAGGTCGGAGACATCACCGTCCACGGAACGACCGTGGTGCATCGCGACGCCTTTGGCCAAATCCAAGTCGACACAAAAGAAACCCATCCCGCATTGGCCACGGCCGTGGGAGTGGGCGTTGGCGCGCTGCTCGGCCTTTTCGCAGGGCCCGTCGGCATCGCAGTCGGCGCCGCCGCTGGTGCAGGGTTGGGCGCCGCAGCGGGAGGGATCGTTGGCGGCTTGGCAGACTTGGGCCGTGCTGACACGCGCGACAACGCGCTGAACGACGCGGCGTTCGTGCTCGGTATGGGCGAATCCGCAGTCATTGCCGATGTGACGGAAGACTGGAATTCGCCGATCGACAATCTTGCGCTGAGGCTCGGCGGCTCCGTCTATCGTCGCGCGAAGAGCCTCGTGCGCAATGATGATCCCTACTTCTACGACAACTACTTCTATCCCTACGAGTACATCCCCTCGAGACACACGATGTACTGGTGAAGGCCATGCCCGTACGGGTGTACGGGCACGCTTTCTGGCCATGACTGAAGGACGTAACACGGGACGCTGGAGGCCTTCGAGAGATGGACCAAGAACGCGAGATTCAATTTGGCAATTTCCAAAAATGTTGGCTGGACGTCAACGGAGGTACGGCGCAGCTGGCGGCGGTTCCGGAGCTTACCTTGAGCACGTATCCGGTGCGCGGCTTGAGCCACGGCGAGCTGTTCATACTGGTTACCCGAACTGCCATGCCTTCGATCGTTAAAGTCGAAGTTTCCGATCGCGGCACCCACTTGCAGACGAGCGAGATCGAACAGATTCGGAAAACCGCCGAAGGCATTTTCCGCGGCCAGGTCGGTTAGGCGAGATGATCAAAAATCGTAGACGGACCGCGCCAAATTTATTGTTAGCCACTGGGGCGTCGACATTTGACGTCGGAACGGAGTCACTCGCAATGTCGACACTCGAAACCAGTTCGCAGGTTTCATGCATCACCTGGTCATTCTGCACATGACGCGCCTCTTGAAACACTCAGCGCGAGCAGCAGTGCTAGCTGTATTCGTAGTTTCTGCATGTCATCACGCTGCGGAGGCGACTCATCCGCCAATTTCCGCGAGCGGGACAATAGCGAGCGCAGCCGCTCAAACGCGCGCCGCTCAACAAGCTAGCGACGCGCTGGCAGATTCTGATATCCAAGCCGAGGTCAGCGCAGAGCTTGCCAGGGACCATAAGTTCAATCCAGCCGGCGTGATCGTCGCGGTCACTGACGGCAGAGTGGAGCTCACCGGAAAGGTTGATAACCTCATCTCGAGGGAGCGCAGCACGCGAATCGCGGAGTCAGTGCGCGGCGTGCGCACGGTCAGCAACCTGATGGAACTTTCGGCGACCCAGCGACCGGACCTTGCCATACAGCACGACGTGTTTACCGCGCTGGATTACAACAGTGCGACGGCCAAAATGCCGATCCATGCAGACGTGCGTGCGGGCATTGTCACCCTAACGGGAACGGTAGAGTCGTGGCAAGAAAAGCAGCTGGCCGCGCGCATCGCGGACGGCGTCCGCGGCGTTCGTCTCACTCAGAATGATTTGATCACGAAGTACAAGGCCAAGCGCACTGATGCAGCAATTGTGGCCGATGTGCGGAGCCGACTGCAGTGGGATGCCCTGGTCGAACACGACCCGGTTAACGCGAACGTGACGGATGGGCAGGTAGTGCTCTCCGGATCGGTGGGCAGTGCCGCTGAAAAGTCGAGGGCCGTGGTCGATGCATGGGTGGACGGCGTGGCAGGCATCAATGCCACTGGTCTCGTGGTGCAATGGTGGGACCGCCCCGATACGAACCTGCGACCCGACACACCGAAGTCCGACACGGAAATTGCGGCTGCGATCAAACAAGCCACGTATTACGACCCCCGGGTCAGCGAATTCGACATCAACCCGAGCGTCGCGAACGGCGTCGCAACGCTCACCGGCACCGTCGGGACTCTCAACGCCAAGCTGGCGGCTGAGCTCCTCGCGCGTAATACCGGCGGCGTCATTGCTGTCAAAAACCTGCTGGATGTGCGTTTTCGGGAATCAATCGCCGACGTCATTCTAGGGGGCCGAGTCACAGATGCGCTGGCCATCGACCCCCTTCTGGATGCCCGCGAAATCTCGTTGACGGTTAGCGGTGGGGTCGTGAAACTCAGTGGGTCGGTTAGCAGCTTCTTCGAGCGAGCCGAGGCGGCCGACGTCGCGAGCCGGCTTTCTGGCGTTACTTTGGTCGACGACGAGCTCAACGTTCGCATGCCATCTGTGCCCTACGTCTACTCGGCATACCTCGAACCGTACGCGCCGTACGTGACGAATTGGTATGATCTCAGCGCGCAGCCGTTTGGCACGGACGCCGAGATAACCAATCGAATCAAGGCCGGGTTTCTTTGGAACCCGTTCATGCACGCAGGCGGCATTCACGTGAGCGTAGTAAACGGCAAAGCAACGTTGACGGGTACGGTACGCTCATTTCGCGAGCGGCAAGCCGCTTCGGATGATGCATTCGACGCCGGCGCAGTCGTCGTCGATAATGAGTTGAAGGTGGGCTAAAGGCTCCCTAAGCGTTTATTGATCCCCAGCTTCGGAAGTTGCTCGATCAACGTGATGGCGGCCGTCGTGACCTGACCAGGTGAGAATGCCTAGACGATGAGACATTGGCCGAAGGTCAGCTGCTTGTTCGTGGATATCGGTGGCGTGCTGCTCAGTAACGGGTGGGATCACCACGCGCGAAAACGTGCCGCCACCCAGTTCAGGCTCGCATGGCCCGAGATGGAGGCGCGGCATCGGCTGAACTTTAGCACCTTCGAGGAGGGCAAGCTCACCCTGCACGACTACCTGGGTCGGGTCGTGTTCTACGAAAAGCGACCGTTTTCGCGTGCGCAATTTCGTCGGTTCATGTTCGCGCAATCGACTCCCAACGCCCAAATGCTCGCATTGGTCACGCAGCTCAAGCACCGCTACCGGCTCAAGGTGGTGGTGGTCAGCAACGAAGCCCGCGAGCTGAATGCGTTTAGGATCCACCGGTTCAAGCTCGACCGCATCGTCGACTGCTTCGTATCGTCCTGCTTCGTGCACGTTCGCAAGCCAGACGCGGACATCTTTCGACTCGCACTAGACATTGCTCAGGTGCCCGCTGCTCAGGTGATCTATCTCGAGGACACGCCGATGTTCGTGCAGATTGCCGAAGGGTTGGGCATCCGCGGAATCCGCCATGAAAACTACCGTTCCACGGTCAAAGAGCTCTCCGCGTTCGGGCTCGCGTGAACTCAAGGTCGTCGTAGTGCGTTGATGATTGCCACGGACCGTTTTCCAGATCCTGGGCCCGCGGTCGAACAATGAGAATTGAACATGATGAAGAAAACGCTTTCGCCGGAGCAACTGGAAAAGACGAACGCCTATTGGCGCGCTGCCAACTACCTGTCCGTTGGTCAGATTTACCTCTACGACAATCCGCTCCTAAAGGAGCCGCTTCAGTTGTCGCACGTCAAGCCGTTGGTGGTCGGTCACTGGGGCACGACTCCTGGCCAGAACTTCATCTACGTGCACTTGAACCGGGTCATCAAGAAGCTCGACCTGGATATGGTTTACGTCGCGGGCCCCGGTCACGGCGGGCCGGCGATCGTGGGAAACGTTTACCTCGAAGGCACGTGGAGTGAAGTCTATCCAAACGTAACCCAAGACGAGGCCGGGCTGAAGAAGCTCTTCAAGCAGTTCTCGTTCCCTGGCGGGATCTCGAGCCACGTCGCGCCGACCACTCCGGGCTCGATACACGAGGGCGGCGAGCTCGGGTACTCACTCAGCCACGCCTTTGGCGCTGCGTTCGATAACCCCAGTCTGATTGTCGCTTGCGTGATCGGCGATGGCGAAGCGGAAACAGGCCCGCTGGCTACTGCGTGGCAGTCCAATAAGTTCCTCGACCCGATCAGCGACGGCGCAGTGCTGCCAATCCTGCACCTCAACGGCTACAAGATCAGTAACCCGACGGTTTTGGCACGCATCGAACGCGAGGAGCTGGAGCAGTTTTTCCGGGGCACAGGCTGGACGCCGTACTTCGTGGAGGGGGATGACCCGTTGCAGATGCACGAGCTCATGGCCACCACCATGGACAAGGTCATCCTTGACATCAGGCAGATCCAAGAGAGAGCTAGGAGCAAGAACGACGCGACTCGGCCACGTTGGCCCATGATCGTGCTCCGTTCACCCAAGGGCTGGACTGGGCCAAAAGTGGTCGACGGACTACCTATCGAGGGCACGTTTCGGGCGCACCAGGTGCCGTTGCTCGTCGACTCCGCGCATCCCGACCACGTCGCACAGCTGGAGAGCTGGATGAGGAGCTACCGCGCCGAGGAGCTGTTCGATGACAGCGGACGGCTCAAGCCCGAATTGGCTGAGCTCGCACCCCAGGGCAACCGGCGCATGGGCGCCAATCCTCACGCCAACGGCGGACTCTTGCTGCGCGACCTGCGCATGCCGGACTTTCGCGTCCACGCGATCCACCTGGCCGCCCCTGGCGCTGTGGACGGTCAGGACACGCTCGTGCTCGGAAAGTTTTTGCGTGACGTGGCCACGCTCAATCAAGACGAGCGCAACTTTCGCGTCTTCGGGCCGGATGAGACGCTATCAAATCTCCTTGGAGCCGTCTTCGAAGCCACCAATCGGCAATGGGATGCCCGCACGGAAAAGAACGACGAATTCCTGGCACCGGCAGGGCGAGTGCTCGACTCGATGCTCAGCGAGCACCAATGCGAAGGTTGGCTCGAGGGCTACCTACTGACAGGGCGCCACGGGGTCTTCAACAGCTACGAGGCCTTCATTCGCATCGTGGACTCCATGTTCAGCCAGCACGCCAAGTGGCTCAAAGTCACGGCCGAGCTGCCCTGGCGCCGCAAGATCGCGTCACTCAATTATCTGCTCGCATCCCACGTCTGGCAACAGGACCACAACGGGTTCACCCATCAAGATCCAGGCTTCCTCGACCACGTGATCAACAAGAAGGCCGATATCGTGCGCGTGTATTTGCCGCCTGACGCCAATTGCCTGCTTTCGGTGTTCGATCACTGCCTACGCAGCCGGCACTATGTCAATGTCGTGGTCGCGGGCAAGCATGCTCTACCCCAATGGCTCACCATGGACGCAGCCGTGGTGCACTGCACCGAGGGCATTGGCATCTGGCAATGGGCGAGCAACGATCAGGGCGCCGACACCGACGTGGTGATGGCCTGCTGCGGTGACACGCCGACGCTCGAGGTTCTCGCGGCCGTGTCGCTCCTTCGCGAGCATCTCCCTGACTTGAAGATCCGTGTCATCAACGTCGTCGATCTGATGAAACTTCAGTCCCAGAGCGAGCATCCGCACGGTTTGAGCGACACCGACTACGACTCCCTCTTCACCAAAGACAAACACATCATCTTCGGTTTTCACGGCTATCCCTGGCTGGTGCACCGGCTCACCTATCGCCGTGCGAACCGGAATTTGCACGTCCGCGGCTACATCGAAGAGGGCACGATCACGACGGCATTCGACATACGAGTGCAGAACAAGCTAGATCGTTTCCACCTCGTGCAAGACGTCGTCGACCGGCTGCCACACTTGGGCACCAGGGGTGCCTATCTGAAGCAAATGACGCAAGATAAGCTAGTCGAGCACAAAACCTACATCGATGAGCACGGAGAAGATCTGCCGGAGATTCGCAACTGGAAGTGGGCCAGCCAGAGATGAGCAGGCGAGAACTCGAAAGCACTGCAAGGTCCCTGGTTGCTGACGACAAGGGCCTGCTCGCGATGGACGAGAGCAATCCCACGTGCAACAAGCGCTTTGCCAAACTGGGCATTTCGCAAAATGCTGACACCCGCCGCGCCTATCGCGAGCTGATCGTGACCACCCCAGGTCTGTCGGAATCAATCAGCGGAGCGATTCTTTACGACGAAACGATTCGGCAGCACACGAAAGACGGTACGCCCTTCGCCAAAGCGATCGTCGACGCCGGCATGATCGTCGGCATCAAAGTCGATACCGGCGCAAAGCCCCTCGCCGGTACTGTGGGTGAGACGGTAACCGAGGGCCTGGACGGGCTGCGTGAACGCCTCGCTGAATACGCTGGCATGGGCGCGCGATTCGCCAAGTGGCGTGCCGTGATCGCGCTAGGCGACGGTGTTCCCAGCCGCGCTTGCATCGAGGCCAACGCGCACGCCTTGGCTCGCTACGCTGCGTTGTGCCAGGAGGCGTCCTTGGTCCCCGTGGTCGAGGCGGAGGTGCTCATGGATGGGGAGCACACGCTGGCGCGCTGCAAGACAGCGACGGAACAAGTGCTGCACACGGTGTTCGAGCAACTCTACTCTCAGCGCGTGACCTTCGAGGGCATGCTCCTGAAGCCCAACATGGTCCTTCCTGGCCTGCGCTGCTCCGAACAAGAATCCGTGGAAGAGGTCGCCGAAGCGACGGTGAAATGCCTGGTCCGATTCGTACCGGCTGCCGTTCCCGGGATTGTATTCTTGTCCGGTGGTCAATCGGGAGAGCTGGCCTCGGCGCGGTTGAATGCCATGAACTCGAGATTCAAGTCGCTGCCATGGGCGCTCTCCTTCTCATTCGCTCGAGCCATTCAGGAACCTGCCATGCAGATTTGGCAGGGGGATGAAGCGAACGTGGATTCCGCACACCGCGCGCTGTTTCATCGGGCTGTGTGTGACCGAGCGGCAAGGCGCGGACAATACGATTCCGACCTGGAGCTGAGCGTCAGCCAGGCCGGGGAACGCCATTGACAAGCGCGGCCGATGCAACTCGCGCGCGGGCGAAGCGCCTCATGGCAGTCATCACCGACCTCGGACGAGCCGCGCTAGCATGGGGTCTGCCACCGCAGCGATGAAAGAGATAGCGATGCCCAAACCGACTTGGAAACCTTTTCACCCAGCAATGCACGGCCGCCTTTCCACGACCGTGAAAAATTCACTACCGGCCACGACCTTCGCCTTTCCGCGTGCGCGCAAAGAACCGATGACCGATGCCGCGCATGTTCGCGACGCGATGGCCCGGTTCAATCAAGTCGGTGACGTATCGGACGCCGAAAGGGACCTAGCGTTCTGCAATATCCAAGAAGCGGCTCGCCACTTCGATATCCAGATGAAAGAAGCGAACTGGCGTCAATTCGGAGCATGATTCAAGCTCATGAAGGCCTGACCGTCGATATCGTTGGAGCCCACGCCCAGGAGTTCGTGACGGGCAAACGACACCCAGCCAACTCGCTTCCAGCCCTGGATTGACCCCGGCGATGCTGCTGGCGGCTGTGGGAAACTGGGTCGGATTCAATGAGCCCTCGACGCGTTCGGGGCGTGAGGGGCACGCTTGCGCCTCGTTTTGTGGCGTTCTCGTTTCGCAGTCGTTCACCGGACCTGCAGCCGGGCGTCGTGTCTGCTCCCGCGCCGCGCGGCAGGCGCCTCGACCGGAGGTCCTGCACACGTGATTCGCGTATTGCACGGCAACGCTAGCGGCGACACGCACTGAGGCGGCGACGTGAATGGTCAGCGGCGACGGCGCAATCCACCGCTGGCCCACATGCTGCAGGTGACGCCTGCAGGCGCAGTCAGCCTCTGAACGACTCCAAACTCGTCGCCACCTAGATAGCGGCGCGAGCAACAGTTCGCGATCCGTCTCTGTCCGCCTAACCACGCATGCAGAAAGATTCAGACATGACCTATCAAAGTGTGAATCCGTTTGACGGTACGGTATCGAAGACCTTCCCTGAGCTTACCGACCCACAACTCGAATCGGCGATGGCGACGGCGGCAACTTGCTACGAAACTTGGCGGGGGAAAACGTACGCCGAGCGGGCGGCCGTGGTCGAACGAGCAGCGGCGATTCTACATTCACGCGCCGATGAGTTCGCCCGCCATGCCACGCTCGAAATGGGGAAGCGGATCTCGGAGGCGCGCGGAGAGGTCGAGTTCAGCTCACAGATCCTTGCGTACTACGCCAAGAACGCCGAGCGCTTCCTGGCCCCGGTGCAGCTCCATCCGACGCTCGGAGAGGCCCATATAGAGAGCAGCCCCATCGGCGTGGTCTTTTGCGTCGAGCCGTGGAACTTCCCCTATTACCAGCTCGCGCGCGTGGCTGGGCCGCACTTGATGGCCGGCAACGTGCTGGTGGTGAAGCACGCAGGCTGCGTGCCCGAATGCGCAATCGCCTTCGAGAAGCTCTGGATCGAGGCGGGCGCACCCGCCGGCTTGTACACGAATCTGCTCGTCACGCACGAGCAGTCGGGGCGCATTGTCGACGATCCGCGAGTCAAAGGGGTCGCGTTGACCGGCAGCGTGGCGGCCGGCCAGAGCATTGCCGCACGAGCTGGGAAGAACCTCAAGGTGTCCTCGATGGAACTCGGCGGCAGCGACGCGTTTATCGTACTCGACGATGCCGATCTCGATCAGACCGTCAAATGGGCCGTTTGGGGTCGGATGTACAATTGCGGGCAGACGTGTTGCGCAGCGAAGCGCTTCATCGTCGTCGACAAGCTCGCCGACAAATTCTTGGAGAGGTTTCAGTCGGCGCTGGCAGCGTTCGAGCCGGGTGATCCCATGGATGAGAAGACGACCTTGGGCCCTCTATCCACGGAGTCGGCCCTCGTCGATCTGCTGAAGCAAGTCGACGCTGCGCTCGCCAAGGGAGCCACGTTGGTGATGGGCGGCAAGCGAGTGGACCGTCCGGGTTCGTTCATGCAGCCCACGATCCTGACCGATATCAAGCCGGACAACCCGGCCTTCAGGCAAGAGTTCTTTGGCCCCGTCGCGCTCTTCTTCCGGGTCAAGAACGAGGACGAGGCGATCGCCCTCGCCAACGATTCCGACTTCGGACTGGGTGGTTCTGTGTTCACCAAGGACGTGGCGCGAGGCAAGCGCGTCGCGAGCCGCGTCGAGACAGGCATGATGTTCATCAACAACATCTCCTGGTCCGATGCCGAGTTGCCCTTCGGCGGCATCAAGGACTCTGGCTACGGACGCGAGCTCGGGAACATGGGTATCCAGGAGTTCGTCAACAAGAAGCTCGTGCGCGTCGCATCGATGGCAGCGCCGGTTTAGGCAGAGCACTCACGAGGGCGGCCGAGCGTGCCAGATACGGGGCTTCGCGTTAACGCCGAACCCCACTGCTCGCCTGCGCCGAGTTAACTGCAATCGAAAAGCGAGGAACGAATCATGTCACGTACCATGCGGCCGTCGTAGAACATTTTGGTAAGCCACTCGTCCTCAAGGAAGTGGACATCCCCTCACCTGGCCCCGGTCAGATCCTCGTCAAGACGGAGGCTTGTGGCGTGTGCCATACGGATCTCCACGCCGCGCGGGGCGATTGGCCGCTGAAGCCGTCGCTCCCGTTCATCCCAGGGCACGAGGGCATCGGGACGGTATCGGCCGTCGGAGCAGGTGTGACGGCGGTCAAGGAGGGCGATCGGGTCGGAGTGCCGTGGCTCTACTCGGCGTGTGGGCACTGCGAGTACTGCCTGTCCGCTTGGGAGACCGTCTGCAGCGATGCTCAGTTCGGCGGCTACACGAAGAATGGCGGCTTCGCGGAGTTCATCTTGGCGGACCCGAACTATGTCGCCCACATTCCCGCGGGGCTCGCGTCGACAGAGGCTGCGCCGCTCATCTGCGCTGGGGTGACGACCTACAAAGGCCTGAAGGTGACCGAGGCTCAGCCGGGCGAGTGGGTCGCCATTTCGGGCATCGGCGGGCTCGGGCATCTCGCGGTCCAATTTGCCAAAGCCATGGGCCTCCACGTGTGCGCAGTCGATATCGACGACGCCAAGCTCGAACACGCCAAGCGCCTAGGCGCCGACGCCGTCGTCAATGCCAAGGTGGGCGACCCAGCCGCTGCCGTCCAGAAGGTGACCGGTGGTGGCGCGCACGGGGTCCTGATCACTGCACCGTCGCTCGGCGCATTCAAGCAGGGCGTGGCCATGACGAGGCGCCGCGGCACCTGCGCTCTGGTTGGGTTGCCCCCCGGTGACTTTCCGGTGCCCCTCTTCGACGTGGTCGCGAAGTGCATCACCATTCGAGACCATTCGAGGGTCATTCGTTGGCACGCGCCGGGACATGGCGGAGGCGCTGGCCTTCGCCGCCGCCGGCCAGGTGAAGGCCGATATCGAGCTTCAGCCGCTTTCGGCGATCAACGGAATCTTTGAGCGGCTCCAGGGCGGCGACGTGCCGTCTCGGGTGGTTCTCGACTTCGCGAGCCGTTGAGCTGTTTAGGCGGCGCCCCGTGAACTACTTGGCGACCGCTGTCTTCGCCCGCGTTGTGAAATGAGGAGTCGTGCTCGGCGGATGACCCCCGCCACGAATCAGGTTCGGCAAGTTGAACAACCATTTGATCGATCTCACCCAAAGGCTCGGCGTGCCGCAGCTCTCACAACCAAATAGCGGGCGCACGTCGGCCAGCATGAAGTAACCCATATTCAGGAGGGCTTGGAATGGCCGAAAGCCGAAGATGCTGATCGAGAAACTGCGCGCGACCCAGCTCGTTGGCGGCAGGTTCCTCAGGACCTCAGCCACCGCTTCTCCTCCACGCTTCATCGAACCGTCGGGCATCACGAGGTGGATCGTCGCGTAGGCCTCCCAGATGTCG
>Ga0302321_100000600_pt1 | contig 31591 bp, 26 predicted proteins | sample Fen_T0_1_FD_202505 | JGI IMG/M metagenome (GOLD analysis project Ga0302321, IMG submission 202505) | Peat permafrost microbial communities from Stordalen Mire near Abisko, Sweden - Fen_T0_1 | ecosystem: Environmental > Terrestrial > Soil > Wetlands > Permafrost | place: Sweden: Abisko... | reverse complement strand
TGCACAAAAAAGGTACCCTCGGAAGGGGCGCCGGAAGGGGCGCAGACGTGGCCGGATCTTCGTTTGCAGACGCGGCCGCGAAAGCCCAATAGGAGGGGCCGGACTTTCACGGGACGAAGGCCGAACCTGACTGGTCAACGAAGGTGACCGCAGAGGTGGCGGCGTATTGAGTGAGGCCATCCAGTCCGCTCCCACCAGCGTCCGTTCCGGCACCGAAGTTGAAGGTCAGTACTTGGGGCCAGACGGCGGCCTTGGGATAGAAGCCTTCGGTTGCTACCGTGTTGGACACGAGTCGCCCCACGGTGTCGAAACGCAAGGTTCCGGTCGCAATCTCAGTGGCAATCCCCGGCAACGCCGATGTGGCGCCATCGGATTCAAACGCCAGGTTCATTCCGTCCGTCATCACGTGGTAGGTCCAGGCACCGGAGTCTCCGGGGTGGATGCCAACCGCATCGTCCTTGCAGAAGTAGATGTCGAGCTGGATGGCCTTGCCGAGGGAGTCGTAGACGCTCATGCTGGTCGTGAAGTTGGATGTGGTCTTCGGATTGGCGGGATCCCAAACCATCGCAGATGCGGTTTGGTCAAGGTTTCCGCGAAGGGTGATGCTGTCGGTGGCTCGTGGTGGCTGGGGACCACGGCCGTCCAGGCCGGCCCTAACCACGCCGCTTCCTCCCGCATCGCCGGCTCCACTTCCATTGTTGACGGTGACGTTGACACAACCACTCGCCAACAACATAAGCGAGAGGACAACTCGGACTTGCTTCATGGGAACCTCCAGGCCGTGACCTAGGATCGTCAGGTCCGCGACAAACTTCAGCTGTTCCTGTGCAGCACGGATGGGTGGACTCCTCATCCCAACCTTCTCCTCGCGCGCGAGGAGAAGGGGCCAGCCGAAGCTACTTGTTCACCAGCCACGCCGCCGCTGGCTTGTCGGTGAGGGCAAAGCCGTTGCGCTTGGCGAGGGCACGGCAGGCCGGGCAGAAGTCGCGTTCGCGATCCGTGGTGGTCACCTTGCCCATGGCATCTTCCATCAGGCAGCTCTTGGTCGGGCAATGGGGAAGCCCGAGGGTGTGGCCGATCTCGTGGACCGCCACCTTGGCCAGGCGTTCGATGGCGTGGGCTTGGTTGCGCGCTTTCTTGCGGCAGCGGAACGAGGAGATGACCGTGGCGGTTCCTGGCAGCTCGCCCAGGCCCATGACACCCCAGTCGGGGAACTCGTCCTTGGTGGTGGAAATGTCGACGTCGGTCAGGCCCAGGATGCGCCAACCGTCTTTGGGCATCCGCTCGTTCAAGTAGGTCAGCAGTCGCTCGGCCCGGTAGCGTTTGCGCGGCGGATAGTAGGCTGACTTGGGCAATTCCAGGCAGGCTAGCACGCGCACCTCGATGGGTACGCTCGCGCCGATGGAATAGAAGGCGCGCAGCGACGCGACGACTGCGTCCACGCCCTGGGCCTTGCTGGTGCAATTGCCCAGGGGCTGGACGTAGAGCGCCCGGCCAGCCGGTAACGTGCACGGCGCTGCTTCGCCAGAGCCAAGCACAACGAGCAGGATGCTGAAAAGGTGGGTCATGGATGGCCTTCCCCCATTCTAATCGCAGCGCGGCGATGTAGGGTCGTGGTATTATTTCGATCAGGTGGTGGGAACGAAACGGGTGGGCTGACGTTGATCCGGACAGGAGGTGACGAGCATGACCGCCCTGGAAGGGAAAGCGCTTCTGGACCATGGCAAGGCCATTGCGAAGCGGTACGCGGGACGTGTGGGGCCGGATGTGGCAGAGGAGCTGGGCGCCGAGGCCGTGTTGCGTGCGCTTCGCTCGCCCCCGCCCGACGGTCATCTCGAGCCATGGCTAGAGCGCATCTACCGCAACCTGGTCGTCGATGTGTGGCGGCGGCGCAAGCCCGCCACGCTCGATATCGCTGACGTTCGCGGCTTGGCTGTTGCCGGCACGCCCGAGGACGCCGTGCTGGCCAGCGAGCGGCGCCGCGTGGTCAGGGCAGGCGTGGCGCGTCTGCCGCGCGAGGCCCGGCGGGCGTTGCTCTCGCGCTACTACGGAGAGCTCGACGACGAGGTTTCGGCCACCCGCCTCGGCATCGCCGGTGCGACCATGCGCACGCGCATCCACCGTGCCTTGGGCAGGCTGCGCGGCCGGCTGGGGGATTTGCGCGGGCTGCTGCCGCCGATCTTCGGCAAACTTGGGGCAGGCGCCGCGGCGCTCGGGTTGGCGCCGGTCATGATTGCAGCGCTGGCCCTGTCCAGCGCCGCGCATCGCGCGCCTACGGCGGCCGAGCACTCAGTCTCCGCGCTGCCGGACCGTCCCGCGCCCCCGATGGCGAGGCGTGTGCTGGCCACCCGAACTGAAGTGCCAGCTTCCATCCCGGAGCCACGCAAGCGCATACGCGCCACCACGCGAATCAGCGCCCCTGTCCGACCTGCGCAAGTAACGTCCACGCAAGTCATCACCTTTGTCGAGCGCGAGGAGGTCGTGGCCGAGATCCAGCGGCCCGATACCATCGATGTCTTCGCCGATCCCGTGCAAGCCTCGCGTCCGTGTCTGGTCGATGCCCCGTCGGATCTCCTGGCCCAGTTCGAGAAGATGGTGGAAGACCGTTTGTAGCTGCGCTTCATCCCGTCCACAGGGCGCGCAGCTTGGCGCCCACGTCGAAGCGCACGCTCACGGTGTCCGCGCTGCCGTCGCTGGTGGACAGGGTGGGATCGTGTTCGGTCACGCGCTCGAAGCGGTCGAACAGGCATTCGGGAATGAAGCGCGTGAGCGGCGCGATGATGTGGCGGTCGCCGTGGCGGTGTTGCTGGCGTACGAAGAAGCGCAACGGCCGAATCAGCTGCAGGGTGCTCTTGGCGCGGGTCATGGCCACGTAGAGCAGGCGGCGCTCTTCCTCGATCTCCTCGGGCGTGCCGGTGGCCATGTCGGACGGAATGCATCCGTCGACCACGTTGAGCACGAAGACCGCGTCCCATTCCTGTCCCTTGGCCGAATGGATGGTCGACAGGATCAGGTAGTCCTCGTCGAGCAGGGGCGGTCCCGCTTCGGCCCCCGTGGCGCTGGGGGGATCCAGCGTGACCTCGGACAGGAAGCGCTCGCGGCTGTCGAAGCCGCCCGAGATCTGTTCGAGCTGTTCCAGATCGCCGGCGCGTGCGTGGGCATCGCCGTGCAGCGCCTCCAGGCGGGGTTCGTACCAGCGGCGGACCAGGCCGATCTGTCCCGGCCAAGCCGTGGCCTGGGTGTGCAGCGAAAGCATGAGGTCGCAGAACGACGGCCACTCGGCACCGGCGGCTCCCGCGGGTGTGAAGGCGCGCAAGGTGGTCAGGTCAAAGCCGTGGTCCTCGACCCATTTCCAGGCGTGCCCGGCGCCCGCCGGTCCCACGCCACCCAGCAACTGCAGGGTACGGAACGCGGCGATGGAATCGCGTGGATTCTCCGCCCAACGCAGGATGCCCATCATGTCCTTGACGTGCGCGGCTTCGAGGAAGCGCAGCCCGCCGTACTTGACGAAGGGAATATTCCTGCGTGCCAGCTCGACTTCGAGGGCGTCGCTGTGGTGGGCGGCGCGAAAGAGAACGGCCTGGCGTTTGAGCGCAAGTCCAGCCTCGCGCTGTTCGAGGATTTGGTCGGCGACGTAGCGGACTTGCTCGGCCTCGTCGTGCACGGTCACCAGATGGGGCCGCTGGCCGGCGGTGCGCGTGGAAAACAGATCCTTGGTGAAGCGCTGCTTGGCCAGTCCGATGACCCCGTTGCTGGCGTCGAGGATGGGTTGGCTGGACCGGTAGTTCTGTTCCAGGGTGATGACGGCGGCCGGTGGCGTGTACTGGCTCGGAAAATCGAGGATGTTGCGCACGCTGGCCGCGCGAAACGAATAGATGGACTGCGCATCGTCGCCGACCACGGTCACGCCGGCTCCGGTCGGTTTCAGTTTGAGCAGGGTTTCGGCCTGCAAGGTGTTGGTGTCCTGGTACTCGTCGACCAGCACGTGGTCGAAGCGCGCGCCCACCCGTTCGGCGAGCGCCGGCTCGGACATCATCAGCCACCAGTAGAGCAGCAGATCGTCGTAGTCGAGCACGTGGCGGGTGCGCTTGGCGTCCACATAGGCGGAAAAGAGCTGGCCCAGCTCTTTCTCCCATTCCACGCACCAGGGATGGGCCTGCTTGAGGCAGGCGCCCAGCGGTTCTTGCGCGTTGACGGTGCGCGAGTAGATGGCCAGGCACGTCGCCTTGCGCGGAAAACGCTTCTCGGTGCGCGCGAAGCCAAGCTGGTGGCGCAGCAGATCCACCAGGTCGGCCGAGTCTTCGCGGTCGAGCACGGTGAACGCGGGATCGAGCCCAATCGAGGTGGCATGCAGGCGCAGCAGCCGGTTGGCCACGGAATGGAAGGTGCCCGCCCAGGTGATGTTGGACGCGCCGCTGGTTCCAGGCGCTTTTGCCTGGCCCATGATGAGCTGCGCGCGGCGGATCATCTCGCTGGCCGCCCGCCGGGTGAAGGTCAGCAGCAGCACCCGCCGCGGATCGGCTCCCTTGGCGATGATCTCGGCGACCCGGTGGGCGAGGGTAGAGGTCTTCCCCGAGCCTGCCCCCGCGATAATCAGGAGCGGCCCGTTCCCGTACTCCACCGCCGCGCGCTGGGCGGGGTTGAGCTTGTCGACCTGCTTGTCCACTTGGGTCCAAGCCTAATCAAATGTTCAGTGTGTGGCAAGGAATGGGATGTCTTGCCTCAGGCACGCGTCAGCTTTCCGGCTTCAACGGTCGCCCAGGATGCAGGCTGATGAAGAGCTGGACCAATTTGCTTCTGCGCACCGGATTTTGCTTGGGGATCATGCAGTCACAGGCGCCGCAGAGATAGAACAGCTCGACGCCAGGTGTTCCGTCCACCAGGTAGTACGAGAAGCGGATGATAATCGGCTTGTCATCGCTTTCGGTGCCGCACAGCTCGCAGCGGAAGGTATTCATGATCGAGCCCAGCGCGGAGAATAGTCCAGAGGAGATGCGCGTGCATCCTAGGCGCCTCGTTCAATGGTCGCATCGCGATCCTGGCCGACGTCGATCCTGCTGACAGCGTCCACGGTGATGGTGAATGCGCCGTAGTCTTCTTCGACTTTGCCTTCGATGATGTAGGGGCGTTGGTGGTCGAGCATGTGGCAGAAGCGGCGGTAGGTTTCGGGGAAGAAGGTGCATTCCATGAGGCCGGTTTCGTCCTCGAAGGTGATGAACTCCATGGGCTCGCCTTGGATGGTGGACACGACCTTGCCGGTGACGAGAAAGCCGGCACAGCGCACGCGGCGGCCTGCGAAGCGGGGGAGAGCCTTGGCTTTGACGACCTGCTTGCGCTTCACCTGTTCGCTGCAGAGGACCATCGGGTGTACGTCGCATAGAAATCCGAGGGCGCGCATTTCCGCGTGCAGGCGGGCTTGCGCATCGTCGGGTTCGAGCGACGGGCGGGGAATGTCTGCTTCGCGGATGAACAGATCGCAGGACTTGCGCCGGGCCGCGCGTTTGCGCCAGGTCGCGAGTTGCCACAGTAGACTGGCGTGGCTCTCCGTCGGGTGAAGTTCGTCGAAGGCGCGCGCGTGCACCAGAACGCGCGCCTCTTCCTCGTCGGGGCGGACGCGTTCGAGAAAATCGCCGAGGTCGCGGTATGGCCGGTGGGCGACGATGCGGCCGCGCGTCTCCGCGCTGAGGTGATGCAGCGTCAACCAGCCCACGCGCACAGTGCCAGAGGTACCTTTCCACAGAACCTCGCTGCGGTTCACGTCGGGTGGCAACACACGCACGCCCAGGCGCCGCGTTTCCGACACGTAGGCAGCGATGGAATAGAAGCCGCCCTGGTTGCTGATGACGGCGGCCATGAATTCCGCGGGAAAGTGCGTTTTCAAATACGCGGCCTGGAAGGACACGCGCGCGTACGAGGCGCTGTGCGGTTTGCAGAAGGAATAGCCGTCGAAGGAAAGAATCATTTCCCAGACCGCCTCGATTTGTTCGGTGGAAACCCCGCGGCTGCGCGCGCCCGCGATGAAGCGGCGAAGGTAGTCGGGCAGGCGCTTCGCGCGATCCTTCTTGCTCATCACCTTGCGCAGGCCGTCCGCCTCGACGTGGTCGAAGCCGGCCAGGGCCATGGCTGCTTTGGCCACATCTTCCTGGTAGACCATGATGCCGTAGTTGTCGTCGAGCACGCCGTCGAGCAGCGGGTGAATGGGCTGCCAGGCGCCGCCGTGCAAACGGCGCAAGTATTCGTGGATCCACTTGTTGGCGGCAGGGCGAATGATGCTGCTGTGGATGACCACGTGCTCGTAGTCGCCCCGCCGCGCCTTTTGCTGCAATTGCCGCGTGGCTGGACTCTCGATGTAGAAACAACCCATGGTGCCGCCAGCCGCGATGCAGGCTTGCGTGGGCAGATCGTCCTCAGGCTGCCAGGTGGCTTCGTCGAAGGCGTGCCCGTTTGCCTGCACGTTGGCCACGGCGTCGCGAATCACTGCCAGACTACGATTGCCAAGGAGATCGATCTTCACGAGACCAGCGGTTTCGCTGCTGTCCTTTTCCCACTGGATGATGGGCACGCCCTTGGGCGCCATTTCGATGGGGACGTAGCTGTCGAGAGGCTCGGGCGTGATGACCACGCCGCCCGGGTGCACGGAAATGTGGCGGGGAATTCCGATCAGGCGCTGGGCCAATTGCAGGATTTCGGGCCACGGTTCGGGGAAGTCGAGATCCTTCATCTCGGGCATCTCGCGCAGGTGATCGAGTAGTTCGTCGTCATTTCCACCAAGGTCGTTCGCAAGCTCGCGCCAGAACCAGGGCAGGCGCTTGGACACTTGTCCGATCTCGGCGTCGGTCAGGCCGAAGACTTTCGCGGTCTCGCGGATGGCCATGCGGGGCTGGAAGTTGGCGAAGCACGCCACCATGGCGCTGTGGTCGCGGAACTCGTCGAGCACCGACGCGATGGCCGCGTCGCGCTCGTCCCAGGCGAAATCCACGTCGATGTCGGGCGGATCCTTGCGGCCGGGATTGAGGAAGCGTTCGAAGTAGAGGTTGAATTTCACCGGGCACACGTTGGTGATGCCCAGGCTGTAGGCCACGATGGAGGCGGCGCCGCTGCCGCGGCCGCAGATGCGCGGCGAACGCTCGACGATTTCTTCGACCACGAGAAAGTAGCTGGAAAAGCCCATGCGCTCGATGGTGGTTAGCTCGTATTCGATGCGGTCGACCACGGTCTCGTGCAGCTCGGCGCCGTAGCGCTTGCGGGCACCGGCGTAGCAGCGTTCACGCAGGACTTCGCAACTTGGCTGGCCCACATTCGCGCGCCACGGCGGCATCACGAGCCCAAGCTTCGGGCCGGTGAAGGTCAGTCGTTCGGCCACGAGCTCGCTGGCGGCAAGTGTCTCGGGCCAGACGTCAAATCGGCGTTCGTAGTGCGCGGGCGGTGCCAGCCAGGCGTCGGGCGGGGCGACGTCATCATTCTTCAAGCGCGAAAAACTGGTATTGCGGGCGATGGCGCGCAGGAGGCGGTGCACCTCATGGTCATCAGGAACCAGAAAGAAACTGGAAGGTACCGCGACCGCGGGCACACCCAGCCGCCGGGCCTCGGCACGCGCCTTGGCCGCGCTCTGCGACGGCCGGCGTGGTAAAGCCGCGGCCACGTTCAGACCCGCCTCATGAAAAGCCTCAAGCAGATCCGCACCCGGTACCAGCACGGTGAGCCCCGTCGCGAGGGCAGGCACGTCGTGCAGTAGAGTGAAATCCTTGTCGCAATGTCGCCGCGTGATGAGCCGGCACAGGTTGCGATAGCCGTCATCGTTTTCCACCAAACAAACCACGCGACGTTGCGACCGCGGCTCGCTGATCTCGGCACCCACGATGGGCGTGACGTCTTCCTCGCGGCACGCCTGCAAAAACGGCCACAGCCCATACAAGTTGTCGGTGTCGGTGAGCGCAACCCGCCGGTATCCGTGCTGCCGCGCCGCCACCGCCAGATGTTCTGGCGCCGACGTGCCCCACATCAGCGAACAATGCGAACGAACGACCAGCGGGATCATGACGGAAGAAGAAAACCACAGAGGACACAGAGGACACAGAGATCGGACCGGAGGAAGAAGGGTTTAGGATCCGGATCCGGAAAACCCTTTCCTTTCCGGCCTCTGTGTTCTCTGTGTCCGCTGTGGTTCAATTTCTTTCTCCCTCGCCACACCCCAACCCGCGCCCAAAGCACACCGCCGTTTCCCCGAATTTGCCGCGGATGGCGTCGAGCGACTGCATCAGCCGGTCGTCTTTGGGGGGAGACTGGCTGCGGTCGCCGAATAGATCGAGCTGCGCGGGCGGGAAGGTCAGGCGATCCAGACACAGGCGCAAGTGGCGGATGCGCACGCGGCGGGTCCAGGCGCGGTCCAGCACCACCTTCGCCGTCTCGAAAAGCAAGCGGTCGTTGGCCGACGGGGGCGTAAGGCTGCCTTGCCGGGCCACGCGCAGGCCGTCGGAATAGTCGAGTACGATGCCCAGTCTTTGCGCGGCCATGCGGCGCTGGCGCAAGTTGCGTCCGGCCTTTTCGATCAGCGCAAACAGCGCCGCGTGCAGCGTCTCCACATCGTTGCTGTCGTTGCCGAAGTCGTGGTCAGCGGTGAGCGTAGGTTTCTCGGCGCCCACCGGCAACACCGGCGAACCGTCGATGCCGCGCATCGATTCGTAGAGGATCTGCCCGCGACCCGCGAACACCACCTCCAGTTGCGGCAGGCTCCATGCCAGCACCTGGCCCACCCGATCCAAACGGAATTCGCGCAAACGAACCAGGTCGCCGTCGTCGAGGCCGGGCACCAGATCCACGGGCAGCGGCGCCAGGAACGCCTGTTCTTGCCCTTCTTCCAAGATGTATTCGCCGGCCGGCTTCACCACCCGCGTGGCCACCTTGGCCAGCAGCTTGTTGTGCGCCACCGACCAGATGGGATCCAGTCCCAGCTCTTTGCGCACGGTTTTGCGAATTCGCCACGCGATGTCGTAGGCCGGGCCGAACAATCGGCGCGTTCCAGTCGCGTCCATGAAGATGTGTCCATTGCTGTCGGTCATCTCGATGAGCGGCGAGTAGGGCAGGGCGCGGGCCAGCAGATCGCGCATGGCCTGCTCGTAGCGATCGGCGTGCGGCGCGATGACCACGGTGTCGGGGCACAGGCGTCGCGCACGGGCCAGGGCCATGCCCTTGCGGATACCGTGCAGGAAGGCCTCGTCGCTCATGTCGAACACGGCGGCGCGGTTGGCGCCCTCGGGCGCGATGACCACCGGCCGCCCGCGCAGGCGTGCATCCAGCACGCGCTCGACCGCCACCGCGAAGTCGGCGACGTTGAGGTGAATGATCGTGCGCGCGTCCATTTTTCACGCACTTACGCTGCCAGCACGCCGGCCTTGTGCAGAAGTTCGAGCAATCGCCGCGCGTTGCGTGGCGCCTGGCCGCGCACGTGGTTGTTGAAAAACAGCACGCCGGTTTTCGCGTCCTCGATCAGACGGCGCAGCCGCTGGTCCATCCATGCCGTGAGCTCGTCGTCGGAATAGTCGTAATCGAACTGCGTGGCCATCTTGTTCGAGCGCCAGCCCAGGGCGTTGCGGCCGTGGAAGCGGACGTAGAAAAGCTCGGGGTTGGTCACCACGTCGAGGGAGGGAAACAGCCCCGGCAGCTCGGGCTCATCGACGGTGACCAGGGAAACCCGCCGCCGTTCGAGCTCGGCGAAGACCTTGTCGTTGGCCCACGCGGCGTTGCGGAACTCGACCGCGAGCGGTAGCCCCTGCAATTCCGTCAGCAGGGCCCCGAGGTACGCGCGGTGCTTGGGTGACCTGTCGAAGCTGGCGCTGAATTGAATCAGCACGGCCAGCAGCTGGCGCGATTGCACCAGCGGCGCGATGCCCAGGCGGTACTTGGCGGCCTCGCCCTGCCAGGCCTTGGCGTCCACTTCATGGGTCAGGGTGCGGGTCAGCTTGGCGCAAAAAAGGAAATCCGGCGGCACCAGAGCGCGCTGGCGCTCGATGGCCTCGGCGCGCGGCATCTGGTACCAGGTGTAGTTCAGCTCGGTGACCGGAAAGTCGCGCGCGTACAGCGGCAGCATCTGGCCGGCCTTGGTGCCGGGCGGATAGACGCCGGCCTCGATCCATTCCGGGTAAGAATAGCCGGACGTGCCAACCCAGAGGGCGGCGCCACCAGTTCTCTGTTTGGGGGTAGCAGCAGACATCACGAACCGCTTGGACTGGACTAATGTTCAGTATCCCCAAGCCACTCGCATCCGTCAAGGCGATCCGCGGCCGCATCGTGCCGGGGCTCGATTCTGGGCGCTAGCGTTGACATAGTGAAGCCCAGATGCAAACGCTGGTGACGGGAGCGACTGGACTCATTGGCAAGGCGCTGATCGATCGTCTTGAAAGCGCGGTGGTGCTGACCCGCGATCAGGCGCGCGCCAAGCACAGCTTCCCGAAGGCCGAAGCGCATGCGTGGTCGCCCGAGTCAGGGCCGCCACCTGCGGCTGCCCTGGATGGTGTGGACGTGATCTTCAATCTCGCCGGCGAGCCGGTCGCGGAAGGTCGCTGGACGGACGACAAAAAACGCCGCATTCGCGATAGCCGGGTGCTTGGCACGCGCAACCTGGTGGCCGGACTTGCCGCCCTGGAAAAGCGGCCACGCGTGCTGGTGTCAGCCTCGGCGGTCGGCTACTACGGCGATCGCGGCGACGAAGAGCTCGTGGAAACTTCAGCGGCCGGCAGCGGGTTTCTCGCCGAGGTGTGCACGGCCTGGGAGCACGAAGCCTTGGCCGCTGCGGATCTGGGCATACGCGTGGTGTGCGTGCGCATCGGCATCGTGCTGGCTCAGGGCGGAGGCGCACTGGCGAAGATGCTCACGACCTTTCGCCTGGGGGCTGGCGGCAAACTGGGCGACGGCCGGCAGTGGATGCCGTGGATCCACCTTGACGACGTGGCCGGCATCCTGCTGCACGCAAGCCAGGACGCGCGCATCCAAGGCGCCCTCAATGCCGTCGGGCCGCGCCCAGTCACCAACGTGGACTTCACGCGTGCTCTCGGCCAGGCCGTCCATCGGCCGACTCTACTTTCCGTGCCGAAGGTGGCGCTGCGCCTGGCGTTTGGCGAGATGGGCGGGATCCTCACCGACTCGCAACGTGCACTGCCCAAGCTGGCCGAGCAGACTGGCTACGCCTTCAAACACGCCGACCTTGGCGGCGCGCTGAAGGCGGCGCTAGGTTAGTTTCACGAATACCTATCGATCTCGATGGCCCGCCACATGTACCAGCTTGCCACCGACGCGAAAGGCGACCAGGCGCGCGCCGCACGTTCCATGGCTTCGGCGCTGGGCAGCTCGCGGCGGCCGTAGGTGATGGCGAAACCCTTCTGCACGCCCAGATCCGCCACGGGCAGGACGTTCGGCCGACCCAGGTAGAACATGAGCAGCATCTGCGCACTCCATTCCCCGATGCCACGGACTTGGGTCAGGCGTTCGACGATGGCCGCGTCGGGCATGGATTCCATCTCTCTGCGCGTGGGCAAGCTGCCGTCCATGGCATGCGTGGCCAGATCCAGGAGCGCAAGAGTCTTGTTTTGCGACAGTCCGGCGGCGCGCAGCTTCGGCCGCGGCAGCGCCAGAACGGCGGCTGGGTCGTCGATGCTGTCAGCCTCGTCAGGGCCCAGCAGTGCCGCCACGCGGCCGTAGATGGTCGCCGCCGCCTTGCCGGAAAGTTGTTGCGCGATGATGGCACTGGCCAGGGCCGAGAACGGGGCAGGGCCGCCGCGCGATTTGGGCGACGTGGCCTGCAGGGTGAACGGTCCCGCCCGGTCGATCAGTTTGCCCAGGCGCGGGTCGGCGCTTTTGAGGTGCGCGATAGCCGCGTGCTCGTCGAAGTCCACGTTCGAGGTGCGGCCGCGGTAGCCCTCGCGCCACAGCAGCCGCAGCTTGGTGTGCACGCCGCTGCCGGCCGAGTAATCGCCGAAACCGGAGCGCGCGAAGACGCGGTGGCAGGGCACGAGGATGGGCCAGGGGTTGGTGGCCATGGCACGGCCAGCGGCCCGGACCGCCTTGGCCGATCCGGCAAGCGCCGCCAGCTCGCCATAGGTGCGCGTCTGTCCGGCCGGAATGGCCTGGGCCGCGCGCTGCACACGCAGCAAGAAGGGAGGCAAGCCGCTGGTGTCGAGGGCAACGTTCGAGAAATCCTGCGCCTCGCCCCCGATGTGGGCCTGCAAGGCTTTGGCAACCTTGGCGATGGCCGGCGGTGCTGGTGCTTCGGTTCGCAGCCCGGCGCGGGCCAGATCTGCGGGCCCAAGGTCGCGCCAGTCAGCGCCCGGCAGCAAGATGCGCGAGATGCCGCGGTCGCCAAAGCCGATGGCCAGCGTGCCGAGGTCGGTTCGGACTCTTGTGAAAAAGCTCATGGATCCTGAGATGAACCTTTTGGCCGAAGGATTTGTGGTCCGCGTTCAAAGGCACGCGACTCTCAATGTCACAGAGGAGTCTGACCATGATTCACAGCCACTATCCAAGGAAAATTCGTCGGAGCCATGCCTGGGCCAGGTCGGCCATGCGCTGCGGTCTTGTGCTGGCATGGGCACTACCGGCTGCCTGTGACAGCAGCGCTTCGTTGTCGGCGGGAGCGAAGTCGCCCGACGCTAGCGCCGAGGACGCCACGGTTTCCGCCGACGCTTTTCCCGTGTCGGCCGGCGCCGTGCAACCGATCGACAACTCCGGAAAGCTGGGCGGCACCTTGTCTGGCTACGCATGGGTCGCGTCGGGCACTGGCACCAGCCTGGTCACGCCCAACCCCTGCAACGATCAGGGCTGCTTTACGAACACGGGCGGGAGCTTGTGCATCACTGGAAGCATCGCCGCGCTGACGTGTACCAATCCAGGCACTGCGCAGATCGCATGCGACTGGGACAGCAATTGGGGCACCATGATCGGCTGGAACGTGACGCCCGTGAGCCACCAAGCCTGGGGCACGGCTGCTTCGACCGGCCTGGCCGTCAGCTACGCAGGCGGAGCCGGCGAATACCGCCTGATGGCCCACCTCGCCGGAGATCCGGACAGCAAGGTCTACTGCATCGAGAACTACGTCTCTGGCCAAGTCGCCAAGCCCGGCGCGTTCTTGTCCCAGTGCTGGTCGAACAGCGGCGACGTGCTTCCGGATTTTCAGGGCGTGGACTTGTTCGGCTTGCAGCTCATCTCGGCGCAGACACCGATTGATTTCGACTACTGCATCTCGGCCATCGCGCTTTACTGAACAACCGATTCTGGCAGGATGCCATGGGGATCGCCCTTTCCACGATGGTTGTGTTGCCGCCGCTGCCCGAGCCAGCCGCGCCGGAGCTCGATGACTCCGACGTGGGACTGGTGCGCGCGGCGCGGGCAGGCGATCGGCGCGCCTGCTTCGCCATTTGGTCCAAATACGCGGCGCTGGTACGGCGGCTGGTCTGCCGGTTCCTCGGCCCTGGGCCGGACTACGCCGATGTCTGCCAGGAAGTGTTCCTGCGCATCTTCAAGCGGCTGGATGAGCTGCGCGAACCGGCCGCGTTACGCGGTTTCGTGGTCAGCATCTCCCTTGGCGTGGCCCGCAACGAGTCCCGCCGCCGCCGCATCCGCGCCATCGTGGGTCTCGTGCCCGATGAGATTTTTCCCGCGGCGCCCACCCCGCCGGGCCAGGACGAGGCCCGGGAAGCGGCGCGGGCGCTATACCGGCTGCTCGGCACCTTGAGCGCGGAAGATCGCTCGCTGTTCGTCGCCCGCTTCATCGAGAAAATGGAACTGATCGAGGTGGCGGCGGCGCACGGTATGAGCCCGTCGACGGCCAAACGCAGGCTGGCTCGGCTGGTGGTGCGGGTGAATACGCGTCTGCAATCAAGCCCCGTGCTGATGGAGTACGTGGGGCCCCTTGGACAAGGGAGGGATCTATGAAGGACAAGCGCGAAGCCTCCGCCGAGCTGAACTGCCAGCGGCTCGGCGACCTGGCTGGCCTTGCGGCTCCGGCGGAGGCGCCATCGCCCGGCGCGTGGGCCGAGATCGCGCACCGCCTCGACCAGCGTGGACCATCGCTGCGACGGCTTTGGCCGGCGCTGGCGGTGGCCTCCTTGGTCGTCCTGTGCACGGCTGGCTACCTGGTCGTGCGGCGGCCGCTTGGCTATCGCGTGGTGGATTGCACTTTGGCAGCCGATGGCGTGTTCGCGACCACGTCGATGCGCGAGGGCACCATTGCGTTCGACGATGGCAGCCGGATATCGGTGGAACAGGACGCGCGCTTTCGTCTGGGCATGCTGCCCTTTGGGCACGGTTCGGACATCCGACTCGAGGAAGGCGACGCCCATCTGGCCGTGGTTCATCGGCCAGGCGCGCGCTGGTCGGTGCAAGCCGGACCCTTCCACATCGACGTAACCGGCACGCGCTTTGATGTGCGCTGGGCGCGCCAGCTGGGCCGTTTCCAGGTCACCATGCTGGAGGGCGAAGTGCTGGTCGCAGGCGGCGCCATTCCACCTGCCACCCATCTGCGCGCGGGCCAGACGCTCCGTGCAGATTTGCGTGCATCGAGCTTCGCCATCGCGAATGCCCAGTCGCCGCCCACAGCCGCCACGCGCGCGGGCGCCACGGATTCGGCGAAAGCCTCTTCCGCCGAGCCGGCCAAGCAGGCGCCAGTGGCACCCCGCGCTCCTCACCCGGCACTTCCCCCGATTTCATCGCGCAAACGGACCGAGCTTGCAGCATGCGATGAACATCCCGCCGCGACCATACCTGAGCAAGTCCCAGGCAAGCCCGAACCGCCATGGCCCACGCCCGGCGCGCCGACGCGCGAACCGCCTGCCGCCAATTCCACGGCGCCGCAAACCTCGACCCCACCCGCGAGTCCAACGCCACCGTTGCCAACCGTCGTCGCCAAGGCCGCAAGCGTGCACGTCATCTTTGGTGAATCCGGACAACTGGCGAATGGCTTCACGGGCGAGGCTTCGGTGGAAAGCGGCGACGGGACCTCGTTCTCGACGCCAGCTTCGTGGGACGCGCGCGCCCACCTTCGGCCCGAGGCTGGGCAACTATGTGCGAGTGGAACCGTATCTGGCCTGGTGTGCGTGAACGAAAATCTTCCCAAGATGCATTGCAACTGGGATCGCAACTGGGGCGTGGCCATTGGCTGGTACGCGCGGGCCGACCACAAGGCATGGGGCGACGGCGCCGCGGGTGGCCTCGCCGTCGAGTTCCACGGCCGCTCGGCCAGCTACCGTCTGAACGCGCACCGCAAGGGCGATCCCAAGGAGAAGATATACTGCATCGACAACTACAAGTCCGGCCAGACGGTGCGGCCGTCCATGTTCAAGTCAGAATGCTGGTTTGACAAAGGCGACACCCTCCCGGACTTCCAGCAGGTCGATTTCTTCAACCTGCAGTTCTCGTCGGGAATGAGCTACGTCGCCTTCCGTTATTGCGTCTCGGGAATCACGCTGCTGCCGTGACGATCCCCTACATCGTGAATGCGATGTCGTCGATCCACACCCCGAAGTTGGCGCCCACGGGGATCTGGAACAGGATCTCGTAGAGGCTGCTGGGATCGAATGCCGTCCCGGCGTGGCCCCAGTTTTCCTGGGCGAGCTGGCTAAAGGTGATGGTGTACTTGGTCCAGGTCGTGGTCAGGGTTTCGCGATAGCCGTAGTGGTCGTAGCACGCGGTTGGGCCCGACGAGACGCTGGTCTGGCAGACATTGCCGTCGGGCTGCGTGTCCTTGTCCGGGAAGGCGACGCGCACCACCGCCGACGTTCCAGCGTCGATCTTGGCCCAGAAGCTGATGCCCTTGTAGTTGGACGCATTGTAGGGGCTGCCCAGGCCGACCCACAGGTTGGCGCCCCAAAGTACGTAGCCCGACCCATACGTGTAGGCTGCGAATTTGTGGCATGTATCCCCACTGTCGCTGGCCACGAAACCGGTGGTCGGGTCGGGAAACATCTTACCGCTGGGGCTGCTGTCGTGGCTGTCGGACCACGCGCCGGCGCGGCCACTGACCGAGGGGATGAAGCGATCGCCGTCGCTGAAGTTGTCGATCAATTCCTCGTTGCTCGCCAGACCCTGACAGGTGGTGCTGTCGGCAATGACCGGCCGGCCATCGCCTACCTCGAAGACGATAGGGCGCACGTCCATGTCGCCGCCATCTCTGCCAACCACGCCGCCGCTGCCCCCAAGGCCGCCGTCGAGGAAGATGATTCCCGCTGTTCCGCCTGCGCTGCCGTCGTATTTTATCAGGCCGCCGGTGTTTATCATGCCACCGGTCATCATGGTGCCGCCGCCTCCGCTCGTGCCGCCGCGTCCACCAACGACCGTGCCGCCGCTGCCAGCGCCCGCAGTTCCACCCCTGCCACCGATGGGAGATCCGCCTGGGCCAAAGCCAGCCTGGCCGCCTGCACCGCCGTACTGAATGCCGCCGCCTGAACCGCCTGAGGCGGTTGTCCTGCCACCACTGCCGCCGCTGCTCGGCGGATAGCCTCCGGCACCGCCGCTGTTCGGCAGATAGCCTCCGGCACCAGCGCTGTTCGTGACATGGCCTCCGGCGCCGCCGCTGCCGAGAATGACGCCGCTGCCGCCCGTCGAACTGGCGGACTGATCTTCCGGCGAATCCATGGGCGAGCGCGCCCCGCAGGCGAGGAGCAATCCGAAAAGCAGGGCTAGTCTTTCGTGTCTCAATTTCATGGTCATGGCCTTTGTCAGAGTCGCCGCTACTATGGCATGGCTCAATCGATTTGAGCACGCGGCAACGGCAAATTGCCGGCAAAGACCGTTCGCGCGCCAATGGAATGCACAGTTTCTCGTGCCAGTCATCACATACACAAATGGTGCGTCTTCCCCTTTGCACACAAAATGAGGTCTAATAGCGTTCATGCGGTGCTTCGCCCTGCTTGCAATGGTCGTACTTACGATTACATGTGGGCCCTCCCCTGATGCGAAGTTGCCTGGCTATGCCACGCCCACGGGTGGATCGAACGCAGGTGCGACCGGAGGCACGACGGACACCGGAGGAACGACGACGGTAAGTTCGGGCGGAATCACAGGCGCGGGTGGAACGAAGATTGTTGGCACTGGGGGCTCTACGGTTGTCGGTAGTGGCGGCAAAACGGGAACCGGCGGTACAACAGGCGCAGGCGGCAGAGGTGCGACAGGCGGCATCCTCGGCAGCGGAGGCAGGGTGAACGCTGATGGTGGTCCGGGCGGTGTGATCGGAACGGGCGGACGTCGCGATGCGGGCGGAATTCTACCTGGGACCGGCGGCACTTTAGTTGGTAGCGGTGGCGCTGGCAGCGGCGGCGTGACGAAAGCCGACGCGGGCCGCGGCAGCGACAGCGGCTTGGGCACCGGCGGAAACGCGGGCAACCGTGATGCTGCGATCGCACCCGGTGACAGCGGATCGAACTGCCTTTCGGCAGTGGTAAGCAATGGTTACGCCTGCGGCAGTACTCCCGCGTGCAGCGCCTGCGTGATCAATGGGGCCTCCCAGGAGGCTGCCTGCAAGAAGGGCTTGGACTGCTTGGAGCAAGCAGGAGGGGCGTCGTGCACCTCCAACTGTCAGCTGACCTGCCTGAATTCCGCCGGTGATGCCCAGATTCAAAAATGCATCACGGCGCTCATGACCGCTGCATGCAGCGGCACTGGCTGCTAGGTGCCCGTGAAGCGGCTGGCCTGGCTTGCAGAGAACCACGTGCAAGACTAGCCGACATGATCAAGGAGTTCGCGACGTGAGTGCCGATGATGGCGCGAAGAAATTGCCCTACGTGGTGAAGCTCGCGCGTGGCGACTACTACTGGTGTGCCTGCGGGCTGTCGAAGCGTCAGCCCTACTGCGACGGCTCGCACCGAAGCACCTTGATCTCGCCCATGAAGGTCGCCCAGTCCGAACCCGGCGAGGTCAAACTGTGCGGCTGCAAGCAATCGGCGACCAAGCCCTACTGCGACTGCACGCACGAGAAGCTGTAGGCGCTAGATCCGCCCACCCGTGAGCGACATGCTGCTCTTGGGCGTGCGGCTTTCGTTGGCGGCGCTGACGCGCACGCCGGCGCGATCCACCACTGGGCAGCGGTTCTCGCAGGTGCCGCAGCCGGTGCAGTGGTCGAGATCCACGTAGGGAAATTTCAGGGTCTTCTGCGTGCCGTCTCGGGCGGTGATGGTCTCGACCTTGAAGTAGATGGCCTTGGGCGACGTGGGGCAAACTTCTTCGCACACGATGCATTCGGTGTTGTAGCCCCAGGGTAGGCAGCGGCCCTTGTCGAAGAAGGCCGACCCGAGACGCACGGGTGGCTTGGCCGGCATTTCGCCGACTTTGTCCGCGACCTTGAGGTGGGTGATGGCGCCCGTGGGGCAGACCTGGCCGCACAGGGTGCAGCTGTGTTCGCAGTAGCCGATGCGCGGGATCAGGATGGGCGACCAGAAACCCTCCAGGCCAGCCTCGTGCAGCGCGGGTTGCAGGCCGCCGGTCGGGCAGACCTTCATGCACGCGTCGCACTTTAAGCACTTGGCCAGGAAGTCGGGCTCGTCGAGCGCGCCAGGTGGCCGGATGCGCGCCGGGTTGGGCCGTGGATCCACGCCGTCGGAGGCGCGCATGAGCGGTACCGCGGCCACGCCTGCCATGCCCGCGGTAAGCCACTTGCGGCGCGAGAGATCGGTTTCGACCTTGGAAAGTTTGAGGGCGGGCAAGAAACGGTAGGCGAGGCCGCCGCGTTTGCAACCCTTGGTGCAGTTCAGGCACACCATGCACTCGGTGACGCGCACGGTGCCCTGGGGATCGGCGGCGCCCTGGCAGTCGGCCCCGCACACGTCGCATTCATTGCACTTGCTCGGATCCTTGCTGATGCGGAAGAGCGAGAACTTGGACAGCAGGCCCAAGAAGGCGCCGAGCGGGCAGAGCACGCGGCAGTAGAAGCGCGGATAAACGAAGTTCAGGGCCAGGGCGCCGAAGAAGACGATGGTGACAAGGGTGCCCCATTGGAAGTGGCGCTCGCCTTGGTACAGGCCGTAGGCGGTGTTGCTGGCCGCGGGCAGCACCGAGACGGAAAGTCCGCGCCAGGTCGACGCAATAGGATCGAGCAGCCCGATCTGTACGCTGCCCGCCGCCGCCAGACCCAGCATCACCGCGAGCACGGCGTATTTGATCTTGTGCGACGAGCGCGGGGCGTTTTGCTCAACCCGCTGCAGAACCTTGCGCTTGCGGCCCAGGTGTCCAAGGACGTGATGGAGCACGCCCATAGGGCACATCCAGCTGCAGAAGAAACGGCCAAACACCAGCGTCAGCACGATGAGCGGCAGCGACCACAGGAGGGTGTGGTGCAGGACATGCGACGACAGCGCGGTGGTCAAAGTGACCAGCGGGTCGATTTCGAGAAACCACTGCACGTCGTAGCCGCGAATGAACTGCGACGTGCTGGCGAAAACCAGAAATAGAAAGAAGAGCAGAAAGACGGCTTGGTAGCAGCGGCGCAACCAGAGGAACATGGCTAACCTCCCAGCTCCTCGAATTTGAGATTTCTCCACTCGGGCGTGCCCAGGCCGGCCTTCATGCCCTCGACGATGAAGCCCAGGCTGGTGGGTGAAAGTCCGAGCAGGCCGGCACCGAAGGCGTCGAGCGCGACTTCATCGCTGCTGACCGCGATGGTGTCCATCTGCTTGACGTCGGCCAGGCTGCCGCCCGTGGGACCGTTGGCCAGCAAGATGCGGGTGGCGTCCATGATGGTGAGGGTGGGTTTGATCATGGAGGCCAGATCGACGATGGACAGGTGGATGTTCTGGTGCAGCTTCACGCGCTGGCCGCCCAGCATGCCGTACCAATTCTTCATGGCCATGGTGGCGCCGGAAAGGCCGTGTTGTTTCACCACGGGGATGTTGATCACGCGATCGGCCTCGACGAACGGGAACAGAATGTCTGCCGTGCGCAGCAGCTTGCCCGCCACGTCGACCTCGCGGAACGCCGGGGCATCGGGCCGTACGACGATGGCGCCCGCAGCCTTGGCGGCCTTTTCGATGCCCGAGCGAGCAAAGCACTGTTCGGGCGTGTTCACCGACACGTCGGTGACCCAGATCTTGCTGGCGCCCGCGGCGGCGACCAGTTTCACCACCTCGGCCACCACCTCGGGGTTGGTGTTGGCGGCCTGCTCGGGCAGACGGTTCCAGCCGATGTTGGGTTTGATGACCACGCGCTCGCCGCGCTTCACGAAGCGGCCCATTCCGCCCATGGCCTCGACGGCGCGGCGGACATTGGCGGCAGGATCCGGGCCGCGCACGATGGCCATTTCCAGCGCGCCCTGGACCTTGTCCACGCGGTGATCTTTCAGCTTGGGCAGGGTCTTGCCTCTGCCATGGCCGTCGCGGGCACGCAGTCCAAGTCCCAGGGCCACGGAGCCGGCAGCCACCGCGGCGGTAAGGCCCACGCGGAAGAGGGCACGCCGATCAATCCCGTCGGCTCCAGCTCCGTCGCCGCCGCTTGCGTTCTTGCCACCCTCGCGCAGCCGAGACTCGGGGACGACATCGCCGGGGCGCGGCGGATCGCGGTCTGTCATCGAATCCTCTCGCCGCCGCTCATCTCATCTTCTCCTTCAGCGAGCGCGCCACCACGGGCAAGGCAGCCTCGGCCTTGGCATCGAAGGCGGTCAGTTTGGCATAGTAGCGGGTGTGGTGGAAGACGAACGACATGGGACCCGCGATGGCCTCGGGCCAGCCGTCCACGAACTTGGCGGTGGTGGACTTTTCCTTGTCGAAGATGGCCTGGGCGTTCTCGGGCGTGGCCATGTCGTAGACGTCGCACACCAGGTCGCTGCCTTCGGGCGTGGCCATCTCAGAAGCAGCCAGCTTGCGGAAGTGGCGGTCGATGAAGATGGGCGCGGCGCCGTCAATGTAGTCGAACAGCCCCTTTTCGTCGTAGAGCGCGACCTTTTCCTTGAGCTTCACGCCAGCGGGCGGCGCCTCGAACAGCGCGCGCAAGGTTGCATCCGCCTCCTGGCCGCTCGGGCGCGCTGCCGCGGGCGCGTGCTCAGTGGGCGGCGTCTTGCGGCCTTGCCACACAAGGGTGCCGATGAGGGACGGCGGGATCACTGCCAGAACTGCAAACAGAAGGATGCGCACGGTGCTGAGAGAGGGTATGTCGGGGAAGGCACGTTGATCAAGGCCGACCGCAGCGTATTCCGTCGAGCCCAGCGCAATTCCGGAATTGCGGTGACACTAACAGGTGTGGATAATCCAATGCGGAGCCGGGTATGTTCCTGGCTCTGCGCCGTTCGGTTTCTGCGAAGGAGGATACGATGACTCGTCTTGGCTCTTTGGTTTTCTGCGCCGTGTCTGTCATGGGCATCGCGTTTCATGGATGCGGAGGGGGCTCGTCGGGTGGCGGCGCTGGCGGCTCGGGTGCAGGCGGCACGGTCAGTGCGGGCGGCGCACTCGGCACGGGCGGTGCCGGCAGCGGGTTGGGCGGCACCGGAGTGGTCGCGGCCATTGTTCCCGTCGACAACGCCGTCACCGGCTGGGTTCTTGACCCTAGCGAACCCAAGGTGGCGGGCAAGGTGGCTGCCATTGCCACGACTCAGACGGCCGCGGTCGACCTCATCGACGGCGGCGCCGATCCGTTCTACGGTGCCAGCTTCGCGCCGACGGTGTTCGCCTGGCAGAACTACATGAACTCCACCGTGAACCCGCCCGACGGATACACCCTCATTCTGTATGTTCTGCAAATGCCCTCGGTGGCCCAGGCCACGGCGCTCTACGATTCACTGGTCGACGGGACGCACTCCCTCTATTCGACCAACACCTGGACCGACGCGAGTGTCGGCGATAAGGCTCGCATCACCAACAGCGGAACGGATTGGTGGATCAATTTTCGCAAAGGCACCTACTATTCTCAGGTCCGTTTGACGTATGCCGAGAAAACCGATCTGGCGGGAAAGCAGGCAACCATCGACTTCGCGTTGGCGGTCGCCGCGAAAATGTAGCGCTTCCTGCCAGCGACGCTGCCCAGCCAACGATGAAGCGGGCAGCGTCGTCGGACGCTATGCCGTCACGAGGTCGTAGTTCGCGGCCCCAAGCCCAAGCTCGTAGCCCCGGTCAAGCCAGCGCACCTTCGCTCCCTCGACGGGCGCGACGTCGTGCGTGGCCCGAAGTTGATTGACCAGATCCAGTGCGTAGCGATCAAGGGCGATGGGATCGGTCGAGGCGAGGATGCGCTTGGGCGTGGCGTCGGGAGGGTCCTGCGTGTCCTTCATGGTGACGGCTTGCAAGGCATCGATGATGGTCAACTTGATGCTGTTGCGAATGGCCGGCAGGTTGTAGAGGGCGGGCAGGGCGGTGGGAAGGTTGTCGTGGTATTTGCTTGGAATGTCGATGATGCCGTAGATGTTCTTGAGCGCGCCAGTGACCCCCGAGACGCCATGCGACTTCAGGACCGGGCAGTTGATGGTGAGGTCGGTTTCGTCGGTGAGAATGCGCGAGAGCGCGGGCGCCGAGCCTTCGATCTTCTTGCAGGAAAAGTTGCCATAGCCGGGGCCAGAGGAATCCGTGGTCGACGCGACTGTTCCCATGAGGCGTGCACCTTGTAGATCTTCATTGGTGTACTTGCCGGCGCTCGTCAGTTCGTCCATGCGGCGATCCCACACGACGATGGTCGACGGGGTGACGCCAAGCCGTGTGGTTAGGCTGCGAATAATCGCTCGCACCACCGCAGGCGATGTAGGCAATTTGGAATTGAGGCAATTGACCTTGAGGCCGATGCGCATGCCCGACTGGTAGCTGGGCAACAGAACCGGCCAGGGGTTGTCCGCACCGCCCGCCAGCGACGACAGCGCAGTATCGATCATCTCCTGGACCACGTCCGGTTGGACTTGCAGGGTGTTTTTGCCAGATGCGGACTTGACCTGAATCAAGCTGTCGTCACGCTGGACCTCCACGACTTTTCCCGCTCCCTCGATCAGCGTCACGGCGGCATCGTCACCTGCGCCGGCATCCTCGACGAGGTTCGTGCAAACCGGCCAATCGCCGCCCACGCTGGGGAAGCAACCAGCGATTCCGCCCAGCGACGCTGCGGCAGCCGCGCCTGCCGCTCCGGCTAGAATTTCTCGTCGGGTCATTCCTGTCTTAGCCGCCATGTGTTTCCTGCCTCCGGCGAAAATCGGAAATTCAGAAATCCGGATGAAGATTAGCACATAGACAATCTGTGCTCTGGTACAATTCCCGGCGGTCGTTGTGGGGCATGGGATTTGTCAACGACCGCGTCGTGAGCGGTCACAACCGATAAGGAATGCCGGCATGAAAGTCATTTCTCGACGGAGCTTCGTAGGTGGATCGATCGCGGCGGCCGCGGCCTTCAGGTACGGTCATGTGTTTGCCGCGGGCAACGATCCCGACATCGTCGACGTGTCTGGTAGCGATCCGGCCAAGATGGTAGCGGCCGCGCTGGCTGCATTCGGCGGAATTTCAAAGTTCGTAAAGAAAGGCGATTTTGTCGTGATTAAGCCGAACGCGGCCTTCGCCAATCCGCCCGCTTGGGGGACGACGACCCATCCCGACACCGTGGCCGCCATCGTCAAGGCTTGCCTGGATGCCAAGGCCAAGGAAGTTCTCATCCTTGAATTCCCGCAAGGCAAGGGTGAGAAGTGCCTCGATCGGTGTGGTCTGACGGCGGCCATGGCCGCGCTGCCAGCGGCAAAGGTCAAGCTTCTCAGCGGCGCCGGCGATTTCCAGAAAGTCGATGTGAAAGGTGGGGTAACGCTGAAATCGGTCGAGGTTGCCAAAGCCATCCTTTCGGCCGACGTCTTCATCAATGTGCCGGCTGCCAAGGCGCACTATCAAGCGGGCGTGTCCTTCGGACTCAAGAACCACATGGGGCTCATTCTGGACCGGCAGGCCTTCCACACCGCCATGGAGCTACACCAGGCCGTGGCCGATCTGGGCCGCGTAATCGTTCCCCATCTCACCATTCTCGATGCCACACGGGCGCTGCTCACCAACGGGCCGGCCGGGCCGGGCGATACCTCGATGCCTGGGCGCATGATCGCCGGCCGCCGAGTGACCACGGTCGATGCCTACGGGTTGACCGTGGCCAAGTTCAACAACAAGTCCATGACCCCGGCGGATGCGCGCCACATCGAGTTCGCGAGCAAGGCCGGGCTTGGCGAAATCGACGTCGCCAAGATGAAGGTCAAGAAGGTCAACGCGTAGCCCGTGGCCATGAAACGCGCGGCCTTCGTAGTGGCCGCGGTGGCGATGCTCTATGCAACGCCGCTGCGAGCTCGCATGCCCGAGATTGTGAACGATCCGCGCGATGGCGTCTGGATCGCCCAGGACGACAAGTTCATCTTCAATACCCTTGATCGTTGGTCGGTGTTTTCCGCGGGCGCCACCGTCAACAAGATGGTGATCGACCAGGCCATCCTGTGGCTTGCCACCGACGACGGCGTCATTCGTTTCGACATCGGCAGCCAGAAGTCGACCAAACTGACCATGGACGATGGCTTGCCCAGCCAGCGGGTAAGCACCGTCGCCTTCGACGATCAATACGTCTGGTTTGGCACCAACAAGGGATTGGTGCGCTACCGCAAGACCGATCGCGCGCTCAAGGTGTACGACGAAGGCAACGGTTTGCCCAGCAAGGCCGTCACCTACTCGGTCACCATCGGGCGGCAGGTTTGGTTCGGCACGCGCGCCGGCATCGCTGTCTACAATCCGGACGTGGACGGTTTTCGCTCATTCGGCGAGGCCGACGGCATGGCCTCGGGCGACGTGGCCGAAGTCTTCCAGTTCGGCGCCGACCTGTGGTGCCGCACCGATGTTGGTCTGTCGCGGTTCCGCATCCAGCAGCGCGTGTTCAACAATTTCCCTATGACCTTGATGGGCGCGCAGCAGATTCGCGTGATGGCCATCGACGGCGAGAACATGTGGCTGGGGACCGACAATGGTCTGTGGCTGTTCGAAGGCGCCAGCGACGCCATCCGGATATTTCCACAGCAGGATGCGCTGGGTAGCAGGATGATTGTCGGGGTCGAGCCGGGATCGTCGTTCATCTACTTCACGACGGAAAAGGAGATTCTTCAGTACAACAAGCTGACCCAAGGCATTCGCCGCTTCACCAGCGCTGAGCAACTACACCGACAGGAGTTCTCGACCGGGACACTGTCCACCGGGAAATTTGTTACGGTACTCTTCCCCGACGCGGCCGAAGTCTATAATCCGGCGGTTGACCAATGGGTCGAACGGAGCCTTTCCCTAACGGTGGCGAGCGAAAGAAAAACCAACGCTCGTATCTTCGGCCAACTCGAACTTGAACAACCATTCATCGACGGAAAACGTGACGCTCAGAGTGCCTACGCAACTTCCAGTGGCGGCCTGGGATTTGGGCGCCAGCTCGACAAGGATCGCAGCCTGAACGGTTCGGTCTACCTCGACTACGGCCAGTTGAATTCCACCGGGATTCGCGACCTGCAGTACAAGATCGAGTATCTGGGAAACCAGAACGATGTAGTGCGCGACGTGCGCATCGAGGACAAGCTCAAGTACCGCTACATCGAGGAGGGCCTCGATCGCCAGCTCCTGATGCAAGGTGCGCATGTCGGTCTGGCCACGCCCGGCACCGAGCCCAAGGCCAAGCTGGAGGTCGATGTGGGCTTCCGCCGCGGTCAGCTGGTGCGCGACTTTCTTACTGGCCCGTGGCAGGAGATTTACCAGCTCTCGCAGAAGTACATCCTGGTCGGCTCCGAGCGCGTCTACGTCGACGGCGAGTTGCTTAACAACGGTACCGACTACACCATGATCTACCCCAGCGGACAGATAACCTTCCTGAATCGCGAACGTATCGACGATCTCAGCGTCATCACCGTTGAATACGAGCGCGACCTCATGCCCAAGAAGAACCCGGGCAACCTTTCACTGCAGGCGCGCCTGCCAGCGTCCAACGAGGTCGGCACCTGGGCGCTTTCCGGCACGCCCGTGATGCTCAGTTCGGACACGGCGCTCTTCAACCAGCTGGACGGTGGCGCGCCCAAGTACATCGATCGTGGCTGGTTGGCCGGCGTGGTCGCCACCTATCAGCAGAGCGGCGGCAGCATCCAGATCTACATCCACAACATGGGGATCCCAGGGAACGCTGAGGCCATCTTCAACTACGACTTGCCGAACTCGCGAGTGGAGATCAACAAGATACCTGATCCAGCCAATCCGACGGCGACCATCGCCAACGCCGTGGTCGACATGGGGTTAGCGAGCGCCTACAAGGCCTACGCGTACACCGGTCAGTACTACATCGAGGTCTCGATCGACGACCACTCGGACGCAGCGCTGGTCTTCGTGAAGACCTTCACGTTGTTGATCTTGAATCGTGGCGCCTTGGTCACCGAGAACCTGGGTGACGCCTTCAAAGAGACGCTGCTCGCTGCGCGGGCGGCGGTCTCGCCCGTGCAAGGCATGGAAGTCGGCGCGCGCGCGGTGCAGCTCCAGCAGATGTCGGGCACCCGCTACACCGATGTCAACGGCAACCCCGCCGAGACGCGGCCCATGCACCTGACCTCCGGCGCCGTCGATGGCCGCTACCAGACCCAGGTGGGCGAGGGCGGACTGCTCACCACCTATGCAGAGGCGGCTGGTTCGCACGATTCGAACGGCGGGCGGCCCGACGGTCTGGCGGGCATGGGCTTCATGCGCCTGTCGAGCTCTCGCCTCGAGGGCATGGTGTCGGCGCGCATGAACTCGGAGAACTGGACGCCGGTCGGCCATACCACGCCTACCGCGCCCGACACCAAGGGGGTTTCTCAGCGCACCTACAACGATGCGCGCATGGGCACCCTGCGCGATCAGCTGCAGCTCAATACCACCGGCTACCCAGCCGCGTGGTTGCCGGTGACGGCCATCTTTACGCGCCAGCGCGCCTGGCTGCCCGACGGCAGTGAGGGCACGGGTGTGCTCCAGCACGCCATTGCGCGCGTGCAACTCAATAAGGCTGGCTTGCCCGCGACCACCCTGCAATTCGGCAGCACCGAGCTCGACAATCCCAACGCTTTGCAGATGCATCGGTTGCAAGGGTCGGCCCAGACGGACTACGACCTGGCGCCGCTCTTGTCCTTCACCCACATCAAGCGCTTCAATGTTCGGGCCCTTTACAGTCTTTCCCAGGCCGAGACCGATCAGAACGGTGTCTATCAGTACGGTGATCGCGTGCGTCTGATTCGCCTCGAAGGCAAACTCTCGCCCACCACCACCGAGTCGCTGAGCGCGCTATTCCGCTCGCGCGATGTCGGACGGCAAACCGATCAGGATGGTGCCTACTGGCGCAGCCTCTACCACTGGGAGCTCATCTCGGGCGCGCAAAGCACCATCCTTCCGGGAATTGTGCCCAAGCTGAACTACAACGCGTTCTACAACGACTGCCGCACGCAAGTGGTTTGCTCGCCGAGCGATGCGCCTGTGCCTAGTCCGTGGGCCAATACCGGGCCTGCGGGATCTGCCGTCTTTCTTCCGGGCGCGCAGCAGACGGCCGTCGTGGGAGGCCCAGACCGGGACTCGCAGGGGACGGTTGGCGGATCCCTGGGCATCTATCCTGGTGCCTGGTTGCCCGCCCTGGCGCCGCTGGCCTTGGTTCCCAGTGTCGCCATCGGCAACGGCGAGCACTCCACGGACACCGTGAAGACGCAATACAGCCGCGTCTACGACTACGTTGGCAACGAGGTTTGGGCTGGTCGTAAGCTGGAGCTCTCGCTTTACCAGCGCTATCGCTACACCACGACTGGCCCGGCGGCGGGGCAGAACGCCACCATGACCGTGCTGCAGAACCGCATCGTGTACCGCCCGATCTTCACCTCGCCCATCACCCTACTGGTCAACTACGAAGGCGACAGGTCGCGAGATGTCTCGCCGCCCACCTATGAGCCGGGGCTGTGGGCCGAGACGCAAAACCACTCCGACATGCTGGAATGGCTGATGCGCTGGAATCAGCTCCTCACCACCCGGGCCAGGTTGAAAGGTGGACTCGAGCACACGTCGGGAACCTTTGTGAAAGACCCAAGCACCCAAGTGAGCACGTCCGCCAATCACTCGAAGTATTCCTATGGTGGGGAGCTTCAGATCAGGCTCTACCCGCTGCCCGACGTCTCGGCCCTCTACATTTACGTGAGCACCGAGTACAAGCAATGGGACTCGCGCGGCGACGGCGCCTACACCGCCTGGGAGTTGCTTCCGATGGGCGGTGTGATTTGGCGCTTGGGCGACAAGCTCTACCTCGACGGGCACTTCTACTACGACTACCTCTACTGCCTGTCGGGTGTTGCCCCTGCCTGCACGACAACCGGCAAGATTCTGCCCTACGTGTTCTTCACCATGAATCTTTGATGACAGGTTGGTGGTGAATGAATCTCCGGGCTCTCTGCCTTCTCAGTGCTCTCTGTAGTTTCTCGGCCTGCAAGTCGCGCACGACGGAAGTGGTCGTCTTCCACGCCAGCAGTTTGTCGGCGGTGCTGGGCGAGGCTGCGGAGGCCTTTGCCAAAGCGAACCCGCAGGTTCGCGTCCGCCTTGAACCCTCGGGGTCGCAAGTGGCCACGCGCAAGGTTTCCGAGCTTGGCATGCGTGCCGACATCGTGGCGGTGGCGGACGCGGCGTTGATCGACAAGATGATGATTCCTTCCCACGCCACGTGGAATGCCGTGTTCGCGACCAACGAGATCGTCATCGCCCACAAAGATCACAGCAAGTGGACCGAGCAGATCGCGGCCCAGAACTGGCCCGAGTTACTCACGCGCGCGGGCCTTCGCCTAGGCCGCGCGGATCCCGACACCGCCCCCATTGGCTACCAGACCTTGATGGTCTGGCAGCTGGCCGAAGCATCGGGTGCCTACGGGGCCGCGGGCGCGCAGCTCACCGAGCGTCTCATGGCCCAGTGTTCGAAGGATCACGTGGTGCACGACGAGGCCGAGCTACTTGCCCTGCTCGAATCGCGATCCATCGACTATGCTTTCCTCTTCCGCTCGACCGCCGAGGATCACCATTTGAAAATCCTAGCACTGCCGCCAGAGATCAATCTTTCCCGCCAGGACCAGTCGGAACACTACAAGCGCGCGCAGGTCGAGATCCGCATGAAGCAAGGGCAGGGGGCCGCCCGCGTCGTCGGTGCACCGGTGACCTACGGCCTGACCATTCCGAGTCGAGCGCCTCACCCGGACCTAGCGGCTGGCTTCGCTGCCTTCTTGTTCGGCGAGCCCGGGCGGCGTCTGTTCGAGCGGCGGGGATTCCATCCCGTCTCGCCCGTGCAGTGCCAGGCGTGCGAAGGGCTCCCCACGAAACTTCGTTCGATTGTCGTCTCCACGGCTGTCCCAGCACCAGCGACGTCACCGTGAAGCGATCCTGGATACAGATCGTCGTCGTGATCGTCGCCCTGGCCGCGATCCACTTCGGCATTGGCATGACCCCTATGCCGCCCTTTTCGTCGGGCATGAACCTGGCGCTGTTCTTCACCAACCTCTTCGTCTTCTACACCGCGGCCACGGTCTTACGTCAGCGTCCGGCGCGCTCGGTGCTGTTGTTCGTCGCGGGCTACACCGCGCTCTTCGTGCTGCTCCTCGCGGTCATGAACAAACCGCCGCTCTTCATCTTGATGGTCGTCGCCTACGCCGGATTCTTCGGCGCCCCGGTGCTGCTGGGGTTCTTTGCCATCTTCGTTCTTTGTTTCGTCATCCTGCAGCCCTTTGCGTTTGAAACCTTTGTTCCGCTCTCGCTCATCTATACGGTCTACTGGCTCGCACGCGGAAAGGCCTCGCGCTTTGCGCGGTTGTGTTTGTGCGGCGGCCTGCTGGCGCTGACCGTGGTTCTCTTCCCGCTGATCCACCTGGGCATGCAGGATTCCCTACAAACCCTGTGGCGCACCTTCACCCGGGGCGACGTGGCCAGCGCCATCTGGCTGAGCATGCTCACCTCAACCATCGCGACCGTCGCTCTTGCCATCTGGGCTGTGCCGCTTGCCTACGCTCTGGCGCGCATTGATTTTCCGGGCAAGCGCTGGGTTGAATCCATCGTCGATGTTCCCATCCTGGTTCCGCAGTCGGTGGCGGGCGTGGCGCTCATCGTGTTGCTCGGTCCGGGCAGCGTGCTCGGCAGCGCGCTCGATAGCCTGGGTTTGCCTATCTCGGGATCGCTGCTCGGCATCGTGATCGCACAGGTGTTCGTGGCCGCGCCCTTTCTGGTGAAGACCGCCATGACCGCTTTCGAAGCCGTTCCCCTGCAGTACGAACTGGCTTCGCGAAGCCTTGGGGCATCGCCGGCCGCCACCTTCGCGCGCATTTCCCTGCCTCTGGCATCGCGCGGGATCCTGGTCGGCGCCACCTTGGCCTGGGCGCGCGCGGTCAGCGAGTTCGGATGCATCGTGCTCTTCGCCAGCTCGCCGGTCACCGCGCCAGTTTTGGTCCACACCGAGTTCTTGCGCGCCGGCGCCTCGGAAAGCCGGCCCATCGCTATCCTGCTGCTCATCATCTGTTTGTGGGTGTTCGTGATGTTGCAGTTTGGCCAGTCGCTCATGCCGTTCGCCCTGCGCGGCCCGCGTGGAGGGCGCCGTCCGTGATCGAGATTGGCAACCTTCATTGCACCTTTGGCGAATTCGCCCTGCGCGATATCTCCCTGCGCATCGCCAAGGGCGACTACTGGGTCATCCTGGGGCCAAGCGGCTGCGGCAAGTCGGTGCTATTGCAGACCATCGCGGGCTTCTTTTCGCCGGCGCGGGGCAAGATCCTGGTCGATGGGCGCGATGTCACCGCCACGGCTCCCGAACATCGCAAGATGGGGCTGGTGTTCCAGCAGGCCGCGCTCTTTCCCCACAAATCCGTTCGGGAAAATATCGCTTACGGGTTGCGCGCCCGCAAGGTCGCCCGCGAGGAGGTGGACCGGACAGTCGACGATCTCATCACGCGCCTGGAATTGAAAGCCATCCTGTCGCGCCCGGTGGCCACGCTGAGCGGGGGCGAAGCGCAGCGGGTGGCCGTCGCCCGCGCCCTGGCCATCAAGCCCGACTTGCTTCTCCTCGATGAACCCATGAGCGCCTTGGACCACAACACCCGGCTGGAATTGCAGGCCGAGTTGGCCCGGGTTCACAAGGAATTCGGGCTGACCACGTTGCACGTTACGCACAGCCGGGAAGAGGCCGCGGCTCTCGGCGACCACGTGGCCATCATGCTGGGCGGTCGCATGGTACAGCGCGGAAGCTCGGCTGAAATCCTAGGTCGGCCGCGTTGTCCGTTCGTGGCGCGATTTTTAGGACTGGATCCATCCTCAATTGCCAAGCTGCCCGCTTGCGCTCACGCGTGCGACGAAAAGCCGGGCCAATGCATCTCCGAGGAGGCAAGCTAGAAGGTCATGCAGCCAGAGCGCGCACCCCTCGGCAAGGTCTTTCAAGTGCCCTTCCTATCGCTGGATGGCACGAGCGTGGAAATGGCCTCGCTGCTGTTTTTGTTCCTGGTGGTGATTGCCATCGCCGCCGCGAAACGCCATCGCCAGTGGATCCGGCGTGGGGTTCAGTTGCTGTCGTTCTTGGTGTTCTACGGGGTGGTGTATTCGTGCCTGGGCGTGTTCGGGATGATTCGCAACGGCCTCTACGGCCTGAC
>Ga0302321_100000599_pt1 | contig 31613 bp, 13 predicted proteins | sample Fen_T0_1_FD_202505 | JGI IMG/M metagenome (GOLD analysis project Ga0302321, IMG submission 202505) | Peat permafrost microbial communities from Stordalen Mire near Abisko, Sweden - Fen_T0_1 | ecosystem: Environmental > Terrestrial > Soil > Wetlands > Permafrost | place: Sweden: Abisko... | reverse complement strand
GGGCTCGACCGCCTTCCGCAAGGCCGAGTATGCCGGCATCGTCGATTGGCTCACCGCCAACGTCGGCCCGGTCACCGGCGCCTTTGTTTCCGACAGTGGTGCGGCCCTGAACGGCGCGAACCAGGCCGTCTTCGTGGCCGGCACCTCGCCGAACAAGGTCATCATCCAGTGCGGCCAGGGCGGCTCTTCCGGCGGCCTGCGCTTCACCGTGCAAGGTCCTACCACCTTCGCCTCGGTCAAGCCCGATGGCAGTGCCACGGACAAGGTCTGGGTTTCCCCGAGCAATCCGCTCTTCGCGATCACGGTCTCGGGCGGCCAGGCCACCGGCGGCGGTACCGCCATCACCACGTCGGCGGCGATCTTCAGCGCCCCCGCCCGCGCCAACATCACGATGGCGGACACGTATCAGGATTCCACCCAGTGGAACTCCCTCGACTATGCCGCGCTCAGCGAGATCCCCGGCGGCGCCCTCGGCGTCCAGGGCTATGTCTTCGCCAAGGGCAAGGAATATTCGAACGTCGATGCCGCCAGCTCCGGAGCCTATGCCCGTTTCACCAACGTGTCGCCCCAGGCCTTCCAGTACCTCGCGGCCAACGGCACCGCCAAGCTCTCGCTGTTCACCGGCGTGGCGGGTGATGGCGCCATCGACGTGGTCCTCGTGGGCCGCGACTACGATTCCGGCACGCGCTGCGTCACCTTCTACGAGACCGGCTACGGCAATGATACGACGGGGGCGGTCCAGTACCGGGCACAGGATGCGTCCAACGTGGACGTGGGCGATGGCACGGGCGCCGGCAACGTTGACCACTTCGTTCAGGCCACCGACCCGAATGGTGACACCCTGGCCGGCTACAACAGCGGCGGCTTCGTCAAGAACGTCCTGAACAAGGCCGGCGGCGCGGTGCTTTCGCCCAACGGCCGGCCGATGATCGTCCTTGCCTATGTCGGCACGGGGGACATTCCGTCCGTCAGCAGCCAGATTCTCACCTTCAACGGCGTGACCAATGGCGTGGTTTCGACCAACGGTGGCGCCGTCAACAGCAATATCGCTTACGGCGCCTACTCCTTCTGGGATCCGGAGCATATGTATTATATCAGCCTGGCCGGTGCCAACTTCACCACCGCCGGCACGGAGAAATTCGTCGCCAAGGGCATTGCCGACAAGATCCGTACGACCGATATCGGCGCGTCCAGCGCCGTCGCGATCTCCGCGATGCAATGCTCCAAGGGCGGTGAAGGCGGCGTCATTGCCCCGAACTGATCCATTCCAAACTGACTAACCAAGACCTCCCATGATCAACATGAAATCCAAACTCCTCACCGCAGCCCTGCTCTCGCTGGCCGCTGCGTTCTCCCTCCAGGCGCAGACTGTGAGTGCCAACGACATCATCGTCGGTGTGCGCAACAGCGGTGCGAACAACCTTGAGATCAAGGCCGGCAGCGTCTCGACGCTGCAAACCTTCTCAACCGAGACCCTCATCGGCAACTACAACAGCTCGTTGACCGCGGCGATCGGTGCCACCTGGTCCACCGCCACCAACTCGGCCGGTGCCATCTGGGGTGCAGGCGGTTCCTCCGGGCAATCGACGCAGGTTTATGCCAGCTCGCTCTGGGATCTCGGCTCCGCCGGCACACTCGGTGTGGCCAACAATGACCATCCGTGGAACGGTTTCTCCTCGTTGGGCACGGCGGCCACGAAGTTCGGTTCGGTCAACACCGGCTTCAACTCGTCCAGTGCTACGGCGACCGCCGATGCCGGGGCCAAGACCATCCTCGCCGGCAACGCCAACTCATGGTCGCTTCAGGGCGGAACGGGCGCGGCCGCGTTCAATAACTTCAACCCGAACAACGGCGGCTTTGCCGGCGTCGCTGCGGCCAATGCGGCGGCCCTCGGGACGAACTACTCGGCTCTCGACCTCTATCAGGTTGTGGTCAATGGTTCGACCTTCCTGGGTACGTTCGCCCTGTACACCGCCGATGGTGGCGGCCACAACGTCGGCGATCTGACGTTCACGGCCTTCACGGCCATCCCCGAGCCGTCCACCTACGCCGCCCTCCTCGGCGCGGTGACGCTCGGTGTCGTCGTCATCCGCCGGAGGCAGCAGAGCCAGACCCAAGTCTGAGCCAAGGATAGATTCTTCCCTAGTCGGGTAAGAGACTGGCCCGGCGGTCGCGTTTTGGATGACGCGGCCGCCGGCGCCATTCCGGCCTGTCCGGGGAAAAATCCTCCCGATATCGTCCTTGCACCTGGTGGCCCCCTTCCTCGCGGAAGGGGGCCGCTTTGTTTTCCGGAACAACTTCAGGAGAGGCTTTACGCCCCGATGGAATTGAATCGGCCTATCTCCAGCCGGAGACGTAAAACACCTCAGCTTGCCGTGCTGCATGGAAAGCAAGTACGGTCGCGGGCATTGGTTCCCGCTTTCAGGGTAACAATTGGGTGACTGACAGGCTGAGAGATTGACGCCATCGCGCATCTTTCGATTTCGTCCGAGCCGCAACGGGCCCACGTTGTCATGGCAGCACACCTCACCTCACGTACCGGATCCGGGGCGCGCTTGTTCCAACACCTCGTGCCGTCCCGGCAAAAGCTGAAAGGTAAAGCCTAGTATCTTCAGAGTTCCTGACCTCTTCAGGGTTCCAAGGGTGGCGAAGGCCAGGTCATCAACCCGAAGTGATCGAACCCAACCCGACTAACCAAGTCCATCCATGATCAACATGAATATCAAAGTCCTCTCCGCTGCCCTGCTTTCGCTGGCCGCTGCGTTTTCCCTCCAGGGGCAGACTGTGGGTGCCAACGACATCATCGTCGGCGTGCGCAATAACGGTGCGACCAACCTTGAAATCAAGGCCGGCAGCGTCTCGACGCTGGAGTCCTTCACGTCCGAAACCCTCATCGGCAACTACAACAGCTCGTTGACCTCGGCGATCGGTGCCACTTGGAACACGGCCACCAACTCGGCCGGTGCCAACTGGGGCGCGGGCGGTTATGCCGGGTCCTCCACGCAGGTTTATGCCAGCTCGCTGTGGGATCTCGGCGTCGTTGGCACGCTCGGCGTGGCCAACAATGACCATCCGTGGAATGGCTTTTCCTCGGTGGGCACGGCGGCTACGAGGTTCGCTTCGCTCAACATCGGCTTCAACTCATCAAGTGCGACCGCAGCAGCCGATGCCGGGGCGAAGACCATTGGCGCCACTAACCCCAACTCATGGTCGACTAAGGGCGGAACTACCGCGGTCGCGTTCAGTATTTTCAACCCGAACAACCTCGGCTTTGCCGGCAACGCGGCGGCAAATGCGGCGTCCCTTGAGACGAACTACTCGGCCCTCGATCTCTATCAGGTTGTAGCCAATGGTTCAACCTTCCTGGGCACGTTCGCCCTGTACACTGCCGATGGTGGCGGCCACAGTGCCGGCGATCTGACGTTCACAGCCATCCCCGAGCCGTCCACGTACGCCGTCCTCCTCGGCGCGGTGATGCTCGGTGTGATCGTCATCCGCCGCAGTCAGCAGGGCCAGATCCTGAGCTGAGCCATTGGCGCAGATTCTTCCCAAGTCGGGCAAGAGACCAGCCCGGCGGTCGCGTTTTGGATGATGCGGCCGCCAGCGCCATTTCTGAAAACGACCGGGTTGGATTCACAAACAGAACCTGACACCTTGAGGCCTCCTTCCTCGCGGAGGGGCCGTTTTGTTTTCAGAAACAAATGAGGGAGGGGCTTTACGCCCCGACACCTCGGGAGTGAGTAGCCAAGATGGCGAGTTTTTCATTTTAGCCTTCCGGCGCGAAATGACGGCCTAAATCCGGTCGCAGTCGACCAGGGCCGAACCCTTCATCAGCCGTCCCGCCGCGCAGTATGGCGAGTATGGTCGGAGCTCCAGAAGGCCGCGAATTAAATGCGCCGCTTTGTGACGCCGCGGCAGTGTTCAGCGCGGCATCTCTGCTTCGCCCTCAATTTTGAACTTCTCGCCGATCTGTTTGATCGCAAGCGGCCCAAGTTTGTCGTCTGGGAACCCGCAAAATAGGCTGATGCGCTGATAAATTTGGGACGACACCTGCACCATCAGGAAGCGAACCAGGGGGTCGGGTTGTGTAGTGTGTGATTAAAACTTCGCCTTGCTCCGTCGGCGCGTGAACGGATCGTCGGGAATCCGTCACAATGCCGTAACATCTGGCGCAGGAAATTTGCGCGATACGCGAAAACGACGCCGAGCGTGTTACGATTTTGCGCATGGCGTGACGGGACTTGAAAGGGCTGACGGCGCTTCGTTTTCTGGCTAGGATTCTTCACGCCATCACGTCCCGGCCGGTGGTTTCCCGAGGGGAAAGCCGACCGGGCGTGGGGCCGGGGAATCGCCTCCAACCTTGCGTTTTCCGTCATCACTTTCCGTCGGTGGTTTCCGTGACTGCAGCCTGCGGCACTTGCTGGCGTTGAGTCTGTTCGGCGGCGGCCTGACCTTGGGCTGGGCCGCCGAATCGGCGACGGCAGGCGGTACCATCTTCATCACCGAATACCGCGTGGCTGGCGTACGCAAGCTGCCCCGGATCGCGGTCGAGGAGGCGGTGTATCCCTATCTCGGCCCGGGTCGCTCGCGCGACGACATCGAGGCGGCCCGCGCCGCGCTGGAGGCGGTTTACCAGGCGAACGGCTTCCAGACCGTCGGCGTACAGATCCCGGCGCAGCCCCTGGCCGACGGCGTCATCTTGCTGCAGGTGGTGGAACGCAAGGTTGGTCGACTGCGGGTGAAGGGCGCGAAATATTCCTCGCCGAGAAAAATCAAGGAGGCGGCGCCGTCCCTGGCGGAGGGCACGGTGGTCGATTTCAACCAGGTGCCGAAGGACATTGTCGCCCTGAACCAGTCCGCCGACCGGACGGTGACGCCATCGTTGCGGGCCGGGACCGAGCCGGACACGGTCGACGTGGACCTGGACGTGAAGGAAAAACCGCCGCTGCATGCGAGCGTTGAACTGAACAACCGGCGCGGCCCGGACACCACGCCCTTGCGGGTGACCGCGGCGGTGAGCGCAAGCAACCTCGCCCAGTCCGGCAACGGGGCGGGCCTCAGTTTCCAGGTGTCGCCGCAGGACACGAGCCAGGTCAAGGTCTACTCCGGTTATTACCTCCAGCGTTTCGCCGGGGCGGACTGGCTGAGCGTGATGGCCAGCGCGACGAAGCAGGACAGCAATGTCTCGACCCTGGGCGACACCGCCGTGGCCGGGCGCGGCAAGTCCGCGCTGCTGCGGGCGAGCTTCAACCTGCCGGTAAGCGATGGCTTCGTTCACTCGGCGGGCGTGACACTCACCTACAAGCATTTCGACCAGACGATCAATCTGCCTGCGAGCGGCCAGACGCCGGCGTCGGTGGTGGTGACGCCGGTGACTTACTGGCCCTTTGAGGCGAGTTACTCGGCGACGTGGCAGAGAAAGAAGGCGACCACGGAATTGAATGCCGCGGTGGCCTTCCACGTGCGCGGCTTCGGCAGCGACTCGGCGGAGTTCGGCACCAACCGTTACAAGGCCGACGCCAACTTCCTGATTTTCCGCGGCGACCTGGCGCGCACCCAGGAACTGCCCGTGGGGCTCCAGCTGTTCGGCAAGGTGCAGGGCCAGCTCTCGGACCAGCCCCTCCTCAGCGGCGAACAGGCGAGCGGCGGCGGCCAGGGCACGGTCCGCGGCTACCTGGAGTCCGAAGCGGTGGGCGACAGCGGCGTCTTCGGCACGCTCGAGCTGCGCAGCCCGTCGCTGCTGGCCCGCGTGAAGGCCTTCCCGGGGGAGTGGCGCTTCTTCGCCTTCACCGACACGGGCTGGCTCAAGGTCAGCAACCCGCTCCCCGAGCAGAAGAACCATTTCGATTTCCTGAGCTGGGGCCTCGGCAGCCGGGTGCGGCTGCTCGACCATTTCGATGGGACCATCGCCGCCAGCATGCCGGTCCTCCAGGTCGGGAAGACCAAGGCGCAGGACTGGCGGATCCTCTTCAAGGCCGCCTTGGATTACTGACCGCCAGAAATACACCGATACCTTCACCGGCATAACCATGATTCCCGCACCCTTTATTGATCTTCCGCGCCGCTTGCTCGCTGCCCTGGCTTTGCTCGCCGGCGCCGCTGCCGTTTCCGCCGCTCCCTGGTGGAACAGCGAATGGACCCTGCGCAAGAAGATTACGCTCGACCCGGCGGCCGCCGGCCCCGCGCTCACCGAGGCCACCGGCCCGGTGCCGGTGCTGGTCCGGCTCTACGACGCCAACTTCCAGTTTCCGAGCGCGCAGCCTGACGGCAGCGACCTGCGTTTCCTCGCCGAGGATGGCAAGACGCTCCTCAGCCACCACATCGAGAAAATCGACCCGCTGCTCAACGAGGCCTTCGTATGGGTGAAGGTCCCTGAGGTTAAGCCGGGCGCGCCGGTCACGCTCCACCTTTATTACGGCAACACCACGGGCAAGGCCCCCAAGGTCGAGGACGCGAAGGCCACTTACGACGAGAACACGGTCCTGGTCTATCATTTCAACGAGCGCGGCCAGCCGGCCCTCGATTCGAGCGGCAACGGCAACAACGCGCAGAATGCCGGCACGCCCGCCGAAGGCGCGATGATTGGCGGCGGGCTGCGACTGGACGGGCGGACCGCGGTCACGATCCCGGCATCGGCCTCTCTGAGTATCGTCGATGGCGGGACGTTCACGTGGTCGGCCTGGATCCGACCCGCCGCCGCCCAATCCGAGGCCGTGCTTTTCAGCCGACGCGAACCGGGGCGCGCCTTCCTCCTTGGGCTGGACAACGGAACCGCCTATATCGAGGTCGCTCAGCGGAGCGGCAAGACCCGCTCTCCGGGCGGGGCGCCGCTGGGCGCGGGCAGCTGGCACCATCTCGCCGTGGTCGCGACCGGTTCCCAGGTGATGATCTACGTCGACGGCGAGGTCTATGCGACGGCCAATGTCGCGCTGCCCGGCTTCGAGGGCGCGGCGCTCCTCGGGGGGGACTCCGCGGGCGGTAACGGTTTTGCGGGTGAGATTGACGAGCTGGAAATCGCCAAGGTCGCCCGTTCCGCGGGCGCCATCAAACTGGCCGTGCTGGCCCAGGGTGGGGCGGGCGCCGACAAGTTCATCACCGTGGGCGAAAACGAGCAGCAGACCAGCTGGCTCAGCGCCCTCAAGACCGGCTACTTCGGCGTCATCATCAATTCCCTCACCGTGGATGGCTGGGTGGTGATCATCATCCTCTTGGTGATGTCGCTCATCAGCTGGTTCGTGATGATCCGGAAGGCGGCGTACCTGAACAGCATTGGGAAGGGCAACGTCCGGTTCCTCAATGAGTGGAGCCACATCGCCAATGACCTGTCGGCGCTGGAGAATCACGAGTCGGGCGACGCCAAGAACATGGGCGGCCGGCTGGCCGGGGCCGAGCACCAGGCAATGTTGAACACACCCCTCTACCGCATTTATCACATCGGCATCGTCGAGGTGCAAAACCGCCTGGCCGCCAACCAGGATGACGCCGCGCTGGCGCTTTCGGCCCGCTCCATGCAGGCCATCCGCGCCTCGCTCGACGGCGGCCTCGTGCGCGAGACGCAGCGGCTCAACAGCGCGATGGTGCTGCTCACCATCGCCATCTCGGGCGGCCCCTTCCTCGGCCTCCTCGGCACCGTGGTCGGCGTCATGATCACCTTCGCCGCCGTCGCCTCGGCGGGCGAGGTGAACGTCAACGCCATCGCGCCCGGCATCGCCGCCGCGCTCCTCGCCACGGTCGCGGGCCTTGGCGTCGCCATTCCCGCGCTCTTCGGCTACAATTACCTGCTGACCCGGATCAAGGTCGTGACGACCGACATGCACGTCTTCATCGACGAATTCGTCACCAAGCTGGCGGAATTTTATTCCGAGCCCGGCGAGTGAGGAGCCCGGACGGACCAGAGACCACAGCCTACGGACGACCGACCACCGAGCATCTGCTTCACGGCTTCAACTTTCACTTACCCTTCCCATGCAGGTACAATCCGAGGACAAGCCTTATGACGACATCAACATCACCCCGATGCTGGATCTCGCCTATGTCTTGCTGGTGATCTTCATCCTGATGTGCACCGCCTCGGTGGCCGGCACGAAAGTTAATCTGCCCAAGGCCAGCAGCACGCCCGCCAGCCTGTCCAAGCCCAAGACCAAGGCGGTGACGGTGAACAACGAGGGCAAGATCTTCCTCGATACGATCCCGGTCACCCTGCAGGAACTGGAGCAGAAGCTCAACCAGCAGAAGGCGCTGACGCCGGAGTTTCCGTTGGTGATCCGGGGCGACAGTCTCACGCAATACCAGGCGGTGATGGACGTGATCGACGTGGCCGGACGGCTGGGTCTCACGCAGATCGGCCTGGCCACCAAGCCCCCGGGCAACAAGTAGCGCCGGTATGCGATCCCCCGAGAAAATCGATTATCGCGAGAAACGGACCTTATTTGGCCGGTTCGGCTTCGCCTTGGGCTTGCTCGGCGTGGTGGGCGTGGGCGGGGGCCTCTTGCGCACGATGTTCAGCCACTCCAGTGGACCGGCGCCCCACAAGGCGCAGGAGATGGTCATGATCAAGCCCCTGCCGCCGCCCCCACCGCCGCCGCCCCCGCCGCCGCCCCAGCAAAACGAGCCGAAGGAACAGATGATGGAGCAGCAGCCCGTGGACGAGGCGGAAGCCAAGCCGGACACGCCGCAGGACAGTGCCCCGAGCATCGGCACGAACATCACGGGCACGGGGCCCGATGCCTTCGGTCTGGGGAAAAACCCCAAGGGCATGGTCGGGGGAGGAGGCACCGGGAAAAGCGGCAGCCGCTTCGGCTGGTATGCCAATCAGGTGATCAAATCAATCTCGGCGGCGCTGAGCCAGAATCCCCGCACACGAAACGCCCAATTCGATATCAAGGCCAAGATCTGGGCTGACGTCGGCGGCAAGGTCACCCGGGCCCGCCTGGTCGACCCCACGGGTGATCCTGAGCTGGATGCCGCCATCAAGAACGGCCTGACCGGTCACCAGCTGCAGGAACCTCCGCCCGACGGCATGCCCATGCCGATCGTGATGCATCTTACCGCCCGCCGGCCCAACTAATCTTCCCGTCCTGTCCCTTCTTATGTTCACGACAAAACATTTTCTTCCGCGCCGGTTTGTGCCGATCGTGGTGCTGGCCACCAGCCTGACTCTGCTCTTGCCCGGGCCGATCGCCCGCGCGGCCACGGACGATGAAACCGCGGAATCCGGATCCGCCACCTCCTCCGCGGTCAGCGGGCTAATCAGCCGGCTGGCTGAGCGGGGCGTGCTCTCGAAACAGGATGCGGTCGAGCTCAACCTGCTGGCCGAGGCCGATGCCGCGGAATTGGCGGCGCAAAAGGCGATGACCAAGGCCGCGCTGGCGCAAGCTGCCGCCGCGCAGGCTCGCGCCCGGGCGCTGCAAGTACTGGCGGAGCACCGGCGCCCAGCCGCCGAACCCGCTCCCTCGCTGGTGGCGCCGGTCAATCGTCCGCCGCCGCCAGAAGAGGAGCCGGTGCCCGAGCCGGCCGTGGTACGGAAAACCGTCAGGTCCCTGGCCCAGTCGCACCAGCCCGGCAAGGTGAAGGCGCCTTCGCACGCCAGTGAACCGCCGGCCGAACTGCCGGCCGAACTGCCCGCCGCGGAGTCTGTCGCCTCTGAACCCGAGCCGGCTGTCACCGAGCCGGCTGTCGCCGAGCCGGCCGCCGCCGAGCCGGCCGATGCGACTCCCGCGCCGCGTCATTCCCTGGCTTCGAAGCGGGCCCGCCCGCCGCAGGCCGCCGAGCCGGCCGAGTCTCTGCCGGACGACGTGGTGCGCGTCACCTATGTGCCCGAATCCGTCAAGGTGCAGCTGCGCGAGGAAATCAAGCAGGACGTGATGCAAGAGGCGCGCGAGGAAAACTGGGCCGCGCCGAACGCGTTCCCCGACTGGGTGACCAAGATCCGCCTCTTCGGCGATCTCCGCGTGCGGTATGAGGCGACGCGCTATCCCGCCGGCAACGACAACACGGGCGCCTTCCCCAATTTCAACGCGATCAACACCGGCGCGCCGTTCGACACGGCGGGCACGATCTTTTCCCCGCAGCTGAACGTCGACCAGAACCGCTCCCGGGCGCGGCTGCGGGCGCGGTTCGGCGCGGCCGTCGACCTCGGGCAGAATTATTCCACCGGGCTCCGCCTCGCCACCGGGGAGAACAACTCGCCGGTGACGCAGAACCAGAGCTTCGGCGCCGCCGGCTCGGGGCAGGGGGGCAACTTCAGCAAGTACGCCGTCTGGCTCGACCGCGCCTTTCTGAAATACGAACTGGGCGGCCTGCCGGACAAGGACCTGACGCTCAGCGCCGGCCGGTTCGACAATCCCTTCCTGTCGACCAGTGTGGTCTGGGCGGACGACATCGGTTTCGACGGGGCTGTCACCCAGGGGCGATATGGTTTTGGCGAGGACCTCACCACGTTCTTCGCCGCCGGGGTCTTCCCGATTTTTAACACCGACCTGAATTTCGCCAGCAACCAGCCGGCCAAGTTCAAGAGCAGCGACCGGTGGCTCGACGGGGCGCAGATTGGCCTCAGCTGGGAACCCGCCAAGGACGTGGCGGTGAAATTCGGCGCGGCGTACTACCAGTTCACCCAGCTCCGGGGCAAAAAATCCACCGCCTTTGTGCCCTATAACTCGACGGACGCGGGCGACACGGATGCCCGGCGACCGAGCTTTGCCCAAAAGGGCAACACCTACATGGCCCTCCGCAACATCACGCCGGTCGCGGGCGACCCCGCTGCCGGGGGCAACCAGAACGGGACGGTCAACCAGTTCCAGTATTTTGGGCTGGCGAGCAATTTCAACGTGCTGTCGCTCGATACGCGGATCGACTTCAATCATTTCGAGCCGTTCCAGATTTCGCTGATCGCCGAGTACAACCGGAATCTCGCCTGGGACAAGGTATACGCCCAGACCCTCGCCGTGAACAACCGCGGGGCCGCCACCACCGAGTTCCCGGCAGGTCTGTATCTCGGCAGTGACACCGCCTGGCTGGTCGGGCTGAGTGTCGGCGACGTCACGCTGGAAAAACCCTGGTCCTGGAACCTCACCCTCAACTACCGGAATGTGGGTTCCGACGCGGTGGTGGACGGCTTCAATGATTCCGACTTCGGCGGAGGCGGCACCAATGTCAAGGGCTTCACCTTTGGCGGCAACCTCGCGCTCTCGCACGGCACCAAGCTCGGGCTCCGCTGGTTGAGCTCCTCCCAGGTCGTTGGGCCGGTCTTCAAGAACGACATCATCCAGCTGGATTTCAGCGGCAAATTTTAATCCCCATGAAACTCATTTATCGATTCACCGCGACTCTGCTCCCTTTGCTCGCCGCCGGCTGGCTGCCGGGGGCCGAGCCGGCGGGGGAAGCCACCGCGCTGCGCACGGCCCTGCGCGACACCATGGTGCAGCTGCGCAGCGCGCAGAGCGATCTCGCGGCGGCCCAGGCCGGCCAAGCCGCCCTGAGCGCGGAAAAGAAAACGCTGGCGGAGCAATATGAGGCCCTGAAAAAACAGATCGTGGCCGACCGGACCGTGGCGGAAAAGTCCGCCGGCACGCTGGCGGCACAGAATGCGGAGCAGAAGGCAGTGCTCGCCCGGCTGACCGAGCAGCTGGCGCAGGCCCGGGCGGAAGGCGAGAAGAGCAGCCAGGCGGCCCGGCTCGCCGAGGCGCAGGTGGCGCAACTTACCGCAGAAAACATCGCCCAGGAACGCCGGCTGGCGGATCGCGAGGAGAAGAACCTCAGGCTGTTTGTCCTCGGCAACGAAATCCTGTCGCGCTACGAGGAATTCAGCCTGGGCAACGCGCTCCGCGCCAAGGAGCCTTTTGTTGGCACTACCCGCACCAAGCTCGAGAATCTGGTGCAGGATTATCAGGACCGGTTGCTGGACCAGCGCGTGAAGCAGTAAGGCCGCTCGGCCGAACGCTGCCCAGCTCCCATGCTCCGAAGGACAAACCAGCCGCCCGCCGATCACCGCGCTCGCATTGCGGTCCGCCTGCTCATGGGGCTGGGATTCGTGCTGGGCGTTGGCTGGGGCACGGTCCGCGCCGGTGACCTGCTGCGCGGGGGTGCGCCGGTGGCCACCGCCGCCGCCCCGCTCTCGTCCGGGGGCAGCACCAGCCTCGGCGGCTCGGCGGTGAACACGCCCTCGCAGGACCGGCTGGCGCGGACGACGCAGGCCCTCGAGGCGGTGAAGCAGATGCAGACGGCGGCGCGCAATCTGGCGATCGCGGGCCCGAATAATCTGAAGGCCGGCCTGACCACGGTGCCCGTGAACAGCTTTCAGCAGGCCAACGGTCTGGTGCCTTCGGTCAACGGCCTTTGGACCGGGGCCAAGCAACCGGTGCTGAAAACCAATCCGACCACCACGACGACCACCACCAATGTCACGGTCCAACAGACCGACCAGCAGGCCCTGCTGACCTGGGATTCCTTCAATGTCGGCAAGTCCACCACGTTGACCTTTGACCAGAGCGCCGGCGGTTCCAATGCCGGCCAGTGGATCGCCTTCAATTATGTACGCGATCCCACCGGGGCGCCGTCGCAGATTCTCGGCGCGATCAAGACCATCGGCATGCCCGGGGCGGGGGGGGTGGAGCAGGTGGGCGGGCAGGTATATGTCTTGAATGCCAACGGCATCATCTTCGGCGGCTCCTCCCAGGTGAACGTCCATGCCCTCGTGGCGTCGTCGCTGCCGATCAACTACAACTTGATCCAGCGCGGGATCCTGAACAATCCCGACGCCCAGTTCCTGTTCTCCGCCCTGCCGCTGTCCGGCGGCAGCAAGGGTCCGACCGGGACCTTTGACCCGGCCGTCGCCTCCCCCGACGGGCTCGCCCCCGAACAGACACCGCTGACGACCGACGGACACTATGGCGACGTGGTGGTCCAAGCCGGGGCCCAGCTCACCGCCGCGACCAATGCCGACCACATCGGCGGTCGGGTGGCCCTCATCGGGCCCAATGTCTCGAACGCCGGCACGATCAGCACGGCCGACGGCCAGACCATCCTCGCCGCCGGCCTGCAGGTGGGTGTCGCGGCCCATCGTTCCGAGGATCCAACCCTGCGGGGCCTGGACGTCTTTGTGGGTGCCATCGCGGATCCGGCGGACCTCAAGCCGGTCGTGACCGGCACGGTCACCAATGCGCGGACCACCAACGCCGATGGCACGGTATACACCGGCCTGATCACGGCCCCGCGTGGCGCCATCACCCTTACCGGCAAGACCGTGAACCAGCTCGGGGCGATCGAGAGCTCGACCTCGGTGGCCTACAACGGCCGCGTGGATCTCGTCGCGGGATACAACGCCGAGCCCAATTCCAATTTTGATCCGTCGATCGCCACCGGCGCCACTCCCGCCCGGTTGGCCTTCATTTACCAGTCTAACGTCGGAGACACAGCCGATGGTGCGGAGGTGGTGAACTCCGGTGCGGTCACGCTGGGCAAAGACAGCATGCTGCGTATTTTGCCCGAGCAGGAGAGCCTGGAACGGACCGTCGGCGACCTGACCCTGCCGTCGCAGGTCAACATCCAGGGACAATCCGTGTTGGTTTCTGCCGGGGCGACCCTGCTGGCCCCGGGGGCGCAGGTGCCGCTGAGCCCCGCGTATCGGGGCGACGGGCAGGCATTCGATGCCGGAGTGGCCATCCAGGCGGGGAGTTGGTACAACCGGGGCCTCAGCCATTCCCAGTTCATCCAGTCCGCTGATAGCCAGCAGATCTACATCGACAAAGGGGCGGCCATCGACGTTGCCGGACTCGCCGGGGTGAGTGCGGCAGTGACGGAAAATATATTCTCAGTGGAGTTGCGGGGATCAGAACTGGCCGGATCTCCGCTGCAACGGGATGGACCGTTGCGCGGCCAGACAATCCAGGTCGACCTGCGACAGCATGGTCCGTGGGACCAAACCCTCAACGGCGGACTGGGTGGCTATACCTGGGTGGGCACGCCCCTGGCCGACACCGCTGGCTGGTTGGGACTGACGACTCACTCGGTCGCCGAGCTGACGACCAACGGCGGCACTGTTTCGTTGAAGGCAGGCGGGGCGGTGGTCCTGCAGACCGGGTCCGCGATCGATGTCTCGGGCGGATCGATCGCCTATCAGGGCGGGGTCACGCAGACCACCCGGTTGATTGCAGGTGGCCGCGCCTACGATATCGCGAAGGCGTCGCCCGACCTGGTCTACGACGGGGTGTACACCTCAAGCCACACCACCGTCGATCCGAAGTGGGGGGTCAGCGAGTCCACCGTCAACGCCCTGATGTCGGGCGTGACGGAGCAGGGCTACAGCCAGGGCGGCATCGGGGGCAGCCTCGCCATCACCTCGGCCGTGCTTGCGCTCGATGGCAGCCTCCTGGGGGCCACGACGGCGGGCGCCCAGCAACGTGCCCTCGCTCCCAACTATAGCCCCTCGATCACCCCCGATCCGGCCAGCCCGAAGAGCGCCGGGGTGCCGGGCTGGTTGTTGGCGACCGACAGCCGGCCGGTGCCGGCCCAACTCGCCATCACTGTGCGCCGGCAATATGTCGCGCCGGATGACAACGTGCGCAACTACTCGCCCACGCCCGCGAGCGTGGTCTTCCGCCCGACCTCGAGCCTGGGCGCCGCGGAGAATTTTCTGGACTCGGGTGCCTACACCTTTCCGCTTCGGCGAAAATATGAGCTCGACCTTTCACCCGCTCTGGTCGACCCCGCCGGCGCCGGGTTCGGCATCCTGAAGGTGGACAATAGTGACAACGACTTGGGTGCCGCCGCGGCCTCCGGCCTGGGCAACATCACCATCATGGCCGGCACAACCCTGGTCCTGCCGGTCGCGGGTTCCCTGAGCCTGGCCGCTGGCAACATCAAGGTGGAGAGCAACCCGGCGAACGGCCGCACCGGGATCGTTGCCCCGGCCGGCTCGGTCACGCTCAGTGCGTTTGACCTCGCGCCATCCGAGGCCGATACCGTGGCTTTCCTGGCCAACAGTGGTAAGATTTCGCCCGAGGATGTGCCCGTCTACAACCCCTTGCGCGGTGCAATCACCCTGGGCGCCGGTGCCCAGCTCTCCGTGGCCGGGCCGGTGGTGGACGACCGTCCCCGTGCGGCCAATTCCGCCGTAGCCCCGCTCGTCACCGCGGGTGGATCGGTCACCCTCAGCGGCAGCGCCATCACCTTGGCCAGCGGCAGCCTGGTTGACGTGTCCGGCGGGGGCACTGTAGGCAGTTCGGGCAAGATAGCCTATGCCGACGCGGGTCGGATTTCCCTCAGCACCGGCAAGACCGGCTTCGGGAATGTGTTGGGCGGGTCGCTCCGACTGGCCGGCGCCTCGCTGCAAGGTTACGCGGGCTTGGGCAAAGCCGGCGGCACCCTGAGCCTCCAGGCTCCTGCCGTCACGGTGCAGGCGCTGACCGGTGGGGAGATGGCGGTCACCGATGCCACGGGTAAACTCACGCTGGCCGCGGCCTTCTTCAGCGCGGGCGGTTTTGCCAGTTTCAACCTGACCGGCTTGGGGGTCGCGCTCGATGCCACGGGAAACTACGCGGCGGCGGCCCCCGCTGTCACCGTGGCACCCAATACCAGCGTGCGGCCCCAGGTGCAAAGCTGGGAAACCATACCCCGGGGGAACGTGGTGACACTCGATGTCGGCCTCCGCGCGCCCGCCCGGCTTTCCTTCAAGACCGTCGGTGAGTTGAAGAGTGTCACCGGGGATATCATCGACACCAACTCGACCGTCCTGTTTGGCGCAGGCTCCGAGATTGTCACCGACCCCCTGGGGACCGTGGCCCTGGCGGCCGGACTAGACGGCAGCATCGACTTGCAGGGCCGCATTGTTGCACCGGGCGGCAAGGTCAGTCTGATCCAAAACCTCGGCACAACGTTCCTGCCCTCGATCCATCTCGGCCCCGCGAGCCTGATCGACGCGGCAGGGACGACCACGTACAAGACCGATCTCGCCGGTTACCACAAGTCCGGGGTGGCCGACGGTGGCTCGATCATCATCGACGGCAACGTGGTGGCCGAGAAAGGGGCCAAGCTCGATGTCTCCGGCGCTTCGGACTCCGTCTTGCTGCCGCCGGGCGATCCCGTTTCGGGGGCCCTGCAACCCGGTGTCGTGGTGACACCCGCGGTCGTGAACAGCAACGGCGGAATCATCACCCTCTACGGCGAACAAGTCTTGTTCACGCAGGCGACGCTGGCCGGGCACGCGGGCAGCTCCACGATCGGCGGAACAACCGCCCATGGTGGCGAACTCGTGGTCGGGTCCAACCGTTCGCTGGCTCAGGAAACAATCACCGTCCAGCCCACCGACCCGGTGTTGATCGTCGCGGCGACGTCGCCGGATTTTGTCTACCAAGGGCTGGGCAAACAGGTGCACGATGCCGCCGGGAACAGTTTCGCCGACGCCAACAATTTCGGCCTGATCCGGTTTGGGGCCGACACCTATGCCCAGGGCGGGTTCGGCACGCTGTCGCTCACGGTGAGCAGCAACGCCTTGAACCAGGCGCTCGGCCTGCAGGCCGCCGGCACCGGCACCGGGGCGCTGCAAATCCAGGGCAATGTGTCACTGGCCGCCGAGCGCCAGATCAACCTCGCGGACGGGGGCGTGCTTTCGCTGGTGCCAGCCGGCAACGCGCCGGTCCCCGCGCCGGCGACGCTGACCCTGAATGCACCCTACATCGTGCTGGGCCGGCCGTTCCTCGGTCCGCTCCAGTCGACGGAACAGGCCAGTCCGTTCGGGTCCGTGGCCGTGGCACCGACCTATGGCCAAGGGACGGTGACGGCCACGGCTGCTTCGCTGATCGACGTCGGTAACCTGGTGTTGCAAGGGACGGGCACCACCACGCTGGACGCGACCAAGGGTGGCACGACGAACGGGGCGATCCGCGGCGATGGCACCCTTGATGCCAGCGGGGACATTGTTCTGCGGGCGGGCCAGATTTATCCGCCCACGGCCGTCACCTTCAATGTCATTGCCCACGACTATGTGCGGGACGGGGTGACGACCGCGAGCACCGTCACGATCAAACCGGCGGGCAGCGTGCCGGCCGCGGCCCTGCCGCTCTCCGCCGGTGGAACGCTGGCCATCTCGGCGTCGGTGATCGACCAGGGGGGGCAACTGCTGGCCCCGCAGGGCATCATTCGCCTCGGAGCCGACGGCGACCAGGATCCCTTTACCGGGGCGGCGTTGGCCGGCGCCACCACGCTGACCCTCCAACCCGGCAGCGTGACCTCGGTTTCCGCCAGCGACCCGGTCACGGGCAAACCGGTGACGATCCCCTATGGCATCAATGTGAATGGTGATACCTGGATCGATCCGACCGGCACCGACATCACCAACCTGGGGCCCACCGCCAAGGCCATCACGCTGAACTCGGCCAGCATCAATTTCCTGGCGGCCACCAAGGACAAACCAGCCGCCTCGATCGACCTGGCAGGCGGTGGCGACCTTTACGCCTACCAGTTTGTACCCGGAACCGGCGGCAAGCTGGACGTGCTGCTGGGCAAAACCGCCTCGGCGTTTGCGATCATTCCAGGCAGCCAGAGTGCCTACGCCCCCTACGCCCCCTTTGACACCGGGACCGATGCGCAGCTTAGCCTGGGGGCGGACCCAGGCTACGTTATCGGCAACTCTGCCCTGACCTATTCCGTCGGGGACAAAATTCACCTGCTGGCGGCCGGCACATTGCCCGAGGGCGACTACACCCTGCTGCCGGCTCGCTACGCGCTGCTGCCCGGTGCCTATCTCGTCACCCCCCAGTCTGGTGCCACCACCCTGGGGGCGGCCCGCAGCCTGACCCGGCCGAACGGGGCGGTCCTGGCCGCCGGCTACCGCTACAATGGCTTTGATGGCGCGGGGAGTGTGCAGCAGACCTACCGGACCTTCGAGGTCGCACCGCAGAGCGTCGTGCGGAAGCGGGCGGAATACACCGATTATTCCGCCGACACCTTTTTCCCGGCCGTGGCGACGGCGCGCGAGGTGCCGGCGCCGCGTGGTCCGTTGGACGCCGGCCAGCTGGCCTTCGTGGCCGGGAGCAAGCTCCAGCTTGAAGGCTCGGTGGCCCTGGCGGCGGCGACCAATGGCCGCGGCGGCCTGGTCGACATCAACAGCACCGCCGACATCCTCATCGGCAGCAGCGCGGTGATCACTGCCCACGCCGACGACACCGACCTGTTGCTGCTCGATGCGGCCAAGCTCGGCGGCCTGGGTGCGGACAGTCTGGTGGTGGGCGGCCGGCGATCCCCGGCGACCGAAGGCACCGCGATCACGGTCAGCACCGACCATATCACGATTGACAACGCAGGCGAACCGCTGACCGGGGCCGACGTGGTGCTGGTGGCCAACAAGGGCCTGACCTTGGCGGACAAGGCCGAAATCACCCAGACGCGGACCCTGACCGCCCCGGCCGACGCGCTGGTCGTGCAGGACACGATCCGGCTGGATCCAACGCCGGGCAACACGGTGTTGACCGTGGCGCGCGGGGGCGCGCCGATCACTTTTCCCTCGGGCCTGCCGGCAGGGAGCAGTCTGCTGCCGGGGGTGGATGGCACCATCACGAATGCGGACGGCACCTCGGCGACTTTCTCCGCCAACACCCCGATCACCACGCTGGCCGCGGGAAGCACCATCACACTCAAGGCCGGCGGTACGCTCACCGCCGGTTTCGATCTGGTCGCAAACCCGGCTCCCGTTCCGATCCCGGTCACCTGGGGGGACGGCGTCCTGCTCAGGGTGAGCAGCGACCCCAAAGCCTCGATCAGCCGGTCGACCGTGGCCACCTCGACGACGCCACAACTGACGGTGGGCGCCGGGGTGAAAGTCTCGGGCGGCGGCATCATTCTCGATTCAACCGCTGGCAACGCGATGGACCCCACGAGCCAGTTGAGCGGCAAAGCCCTCACCCTCGACAGTGGCAGCATCAACGTGGTGCTCGACCAACCAGGTATCGTCGCCGCAACCGGTGGCCTCCAGCTGTCCGGGACCTCCCTGCCGGGGCTGCTGACCGGCGCGCAATCGCTGGCCTTGACCAGCTACGGCGCACTCGACCTCTACGGCAGCGGCACGATCGGTCCGGTCGATGCCGCCGGCCAGCCGCTGCTGGCGAGCCTGGGCCTGCATGCCGGGGAAATCCGCGGCTTTTCCGCCGCCGGCGGCGGTGGCAACGTGACCTTTGCCGCCAAGGCCATCCTGCTCGACAACGCCGCGGTGGCCCCTGTGACCGGCGCGACGCTGCCAAAGGCCGGCTCACTGGGCTTCAATGCCGGCGGCGGCACCATCACGCTGGGTGCCAACAGCCTGTCCGTCGACCAGTATGCGGCGGTTGCTTTGCAGGCCGGCGGCGGCGTGCAACTGAAAGGCGCAGGCACATTCGCCGTGGAAAATAACCTGACGGTCAGCTCAGCGCTGGTTACTGGCGCGACGGGATCCAACTACACCGTATCTGCCGGAGGCGACCTCCGGCTTGAGACGATGGCCTCCGCGCCGACGGTTGCCAGCGATGGTCTGGGCGCCCAACTCTCCCTGACCGGCGCCACGGTGACCGCGGACAGCAAGATCGTTCTCCACAGCGGACGGTTGGGCCTGCGTGCCACCACGGGGGACGTCCTCGTCGGCAGTTCGGCCGCCGCCCTGCTGGATGTCAGCGGCACCAGCCAGAGCTTCTATGATGTGACCCGCTACACCGATGCCGGCCAGGTAAACCTGACTGCGGATCTCGGGTCGGTGAAACTCAGCCAGAGCGCCACGGTCGATGTTTCTGCGAATCGCGGGGGAGGCCGGGCGGGCGACTTGACGATCAGCGCCGTGGCCGGGGCGTTTGTACTGGCCGACACCGCGCACTTGCAAAGCCAGGGTGGGGCGGACGGGCGAGGGGGTCCGGATGGCAGCCAGGGTGGCGCCTTTGCCCTCGACGTAGGGTCGCTTGCCCACACGGCCACCCTCGATCTGGCGCTCAATCCGGACACGGCGGCTGCAGCCGGCGGATTTGTCCGGGCCCGTTCGCTCCGGGTCCGCACCGGTGATGTGCTCGTGGATGGCATGGTCCTCGCCCACGCCTATAGTCTCTCCGCTGACCAAGGAAACATCACGGTCACAGCGGACGGCAAAATCGATGCGGGCGGAACGGCGACGGATGCAACCGGTGGCCGCGTCGACGTGGCCGGCAAACTAACCGCCGGCACCTGGGTCCCCGACGGGGCGGGCAACCTGCGGGACTCCGCCGGCAAGATCGTCACCTTGCAGGGAGGAACGGGCGGCAGCATCGCGCTTGCGGCCGCCAAGAGCGTGACGCTCCAGAGCGGATCAAGCCTGAGCGCCGCCGCCACCTACTTCGATGCGGCGGGCAAGGGCGGGTCGGTGACACTGGAGGCGGGGTCCGCCACGAACGGCGTGGCTCCTTCCAGTTCCCAATCCCGCGATCCCTTCACTGGTACCTTCAGCGGGGCCGCGGTGGTGGATATCCGGTCGGGCGCGCTGATCGATCTGTCCGTCGCCAGCGTGGATGCGATTGCCGACCCGAATACCCGGGCGACGGCCATCGCGACGGCCGCGGGACTCGGCCATTTCCGCGGGACGCTTCATCTGCGGGCCCCGCAAACCACCCCGGCAGGAGCGCTGCCGCCCGACGTGCAGATCAATCCGATCGATGGAGAAATTCGCAATGCTTCCAGCATCGTGGTCGAGGGTTACCGGACTTACAGCCCGGTGGCAGGCTACATTGACTCGGTCGAGGCCGACATCGACGCCGACGGCCGCCGCTTTGCCAGCGCGACCAACACTGGAACCGTCTTGAATAGCCTGACGCGCAACTGGAGCACGGGCGGTGTCAACGCCGCCCTGGATCCGACCGCCGGCGTTTTGCTGCATCTCCAGCCCGGCGCGGAGATCATCGGTGCCTCCGCCGCGCCGAGCGTCAGCACGGTCAGTTATGCGGCACCCGGGACCACCAGCTCGATCGCGCTGCCGGCGGGTGGCATCCTGACCCTGCCGAACACGACGGGAACGGGTGCGGTCTCCACCAACGATTACCTCTTGGCCAGTGCTTCCACCCTCAAGGCCGTGGACGCCGGCAGCTACAAAAACTCCGTGACCAGCATCGGGCCGGCCACCTCGGCCACTGTGCTGACGGTGCTGGCCAACACCTCGCTCAAGGTCGGCACATCCGCGGTGGCCGCGGGCAAGCTCTCCTCGACGGTCGGGGGCACCATCACGCCGGTGACCGGGCCGGCCGTCCAGTTCGCAGCGGGAATCCTGCCGGCCCTGCCGGCCAGCAGCACCGTGACCTTCGCCGGGTCCGGGACCGTGGCGTCGGCCACGACCGGCAATGCCACCGGCCTCGGCACCCTCACTGTGCAAAACACGTTTCTGGCGGGAGTGGAGAAGAAGCTGCCGGCCAACAGCACGGTGACCCTCAGCACCAAAGGAGGCACCGTGACCTTCACGACCGCCGGCACCCTGACTTGGAGTGCCAGGCTGGCGGTGACCAACACCTTCACGGCGCAGCTCCCCGCCAATGGCACTTCGTTCACCACCGGCACCGGTGGGGCGACGGTGGTCGCCGGCAGCGGGGCCGGCAGCGGGCTCACGTTGATCAAGACGACGGCGGCGACCTCGAGCACCGGCGGCAGCGTGGTGACCCTTTCTGCGGGCGGAACCTTGGTGCTGCCCACGGGAACGTTTTCGACCGACAACACGACGACGACGGCCAATGCCGTCCGGGTCGGCCCGACCAGCGGGACGGCGCCGTTCACCGTCACGATCAAGGCGGCCCAAGGCGGAACCATCCGGTTTCCGAACTCGGGCACGACGGGCAGCGTGACAACGCAGAAGGGCGGAGTGCAGACCCTCGCCCAGAATTCGCTCACTACCACCCCGGTGGTGCTCGCGGGTGGCGGCGCGCTCACCTTCGGTTCGTCGGGGGGCCAGATAAACGCGGGCATGCCGGGCGTGATCACCCTGCCGGCGAGCGCCAGCAATCTGGGCTCCGCCGGCATCACCATGCCGGCCGTGGGTGGCAGCGTAACCTTGCCCGCCAGCACGGCGGTCACGGCCGGAGCCCTCGCGGCCACGGTTGCCGGCACCATCACGGCCCCTGACGGGAGCAGTCGCACCTTCACCGCGGGCAAACTGCCGGCGATTGCGGGCGGCAGCACTATCTCCTACGCGGGAGGCAAGCTGGCCCAGGTCTCGACGACCGCCACGGCGATCGCGGTGACCGCCACCAACAATCTCCCGGCCAGCACCCCCACCACCATCGCGGTCGGCAGCGTGGTGCGCTTTGCCACGGGCGGCAGCGTCGGCACCGTCACGGGGACTGTGACCGGGCTGACCATCACCAAGAACCTCCAGCCCGGGGTTGCGACGAGCGTTGTCCTGAATGACAGCATCCAGCTGGCCGGCTCGGCCGACACCGCCACGGTCACCAGCAACAGCGCTTTCAACGTCTCGGGCAACGGACCGGTTACACTTGCTCTGGACAGCAGCAACCCCACGAAAAGCAACGTCACCTTTATCGCCGGGACTGGCAGCATCCTGGCCGCCGTGCCCGCTGGCACCTACAGCGTCTCGGGAGCGGTCGGAGTCAGCCGTCCGACCGCGGGCGCGCTCACGCTCGCGAGTGTCTGGGATCTTTCGACCTACCGCTACGGACCGAATGTGGATCCGGCCAAGCCAGGTTCGGGCGAACCGGGAATTCTCCGCGTGCGGACGCCGGGCGATGTGCAGCTTACTTACACCGGGTACAACAGTTTCACGAGGATACTCGCGGCCGGCTCGCTGAGCGACGGCTTTGGTCCGGTGGTGGCTCCGACGACCGCGGCGGCCAACGGCCTCTGGCAGGCTCCGCTGCTGCCGGCCGGTGCCCAATCGTGGACCTATCAGCTGGTCGCCGGGGCGGACCTGGGAGCCGCCGATGGCCTGCGGGTGTTGCCCGCGGGCGGCTCGGGCGCGACGGGCGGCTCCGTGCTGATCGGGCGCAGCAGTGGGGCGCTGCTCCTGCCGACCACGCCGGACACCACGGGTACCAGTACGACGGTTTCCCGCACGGCCATCATCCCGCAGTTCTACCAGACAATCCGCACCGGCACGGGTAACATCACGCTATCGGCGGCGAGAGACGTGCAGTTCCTCAACCCTCTTGCCACGGTCTTCACCGCTGGTCAGGCGGCGAAAGCGCTGGCCAACTTCGATGTTCCGGTCCTGAACTCCACGCTCGACCAGTCCGCGGCCCAGACTCCTTATGCCCCCGCCCAATACAGCCTGGGGGGCGGCAATGTCGACCTTCGGGCGCAGGGCGACATAGTCCGCTACCGACAGACGGGTACGGGCCTGGTGGCCGACTCGAGCCGGGAACTACCCACCAACTGGCTTTATCGCCGGAGCAATGTGGACAACGCGGGGCTCTTCGCCGCGCTGACCGGCAGTTCCACCCCGACCACGGAGATCCAGTCCACCTCGTGGTGGGTGGACTTCACCAATTTCTTCGGCGATGTCGGCGCGCTCGGTGGCGGCAACGTGACCCTCACGGCCGGACACAATATCTCCAATGTCAACGCGGCGGTTGCCACCAACGCCCGCATGCCCGGAAAGGATGCATCCGGCCAGCCGATCGCACCCGATGCTACGACGCTGCTTGAACTGGGCGGAGGCAACCTGACCGTCAAGGCGGGTACCGACATCGACGGTGGGGTCTATTATGTCGAGCGCGGTGCAGCGAAGCTGCAGGCCGGCAGGGCCGTCACGACCAATGCCACCCGGGTCGCGTTCCTCACCGGCACCAATGTCGATCCCCTGACCTGGCTGCCCACCACGTTCTTCCTGGGCAAGGGTTCCGTCGACGTGGTGGCGGCGGCCGACGTCACGGTCGGACAGGTGGCGAATCCCTTCCTGCTGCCACAGGGAGTCAACAACCGGACCTATGAATCAACCTATTTCTCCACCTTCGGCCCGACGGATTCGGTCACGGTGACCTCCCTGGGCGGCAAGGTCTCCCTGCGGGGCCAGGCGGTGGATGCCGGCATCTTCTCCAACGGTTCCGCCGCCTGGTTGCTGGACTGGTACGTCAGCACCGGGCAGACCGCTGACAAAAATTCAGCGGCGGCCTCGCAGCCGTGGTTGCGACTGGCGCTGCCGCAACTCGGGAATTCGGTCCTATCGGCCCTTAAATTATCCCAGACCGTCGCGGGGATCATGCCCGGGACGCTTCGCGCCACGGCTATTGCCGGAGATATTGATCTGGTGGGTGGTTTCCAGCTGACGCCGACACCGACCGGCACGGTCGAGCTGGTGGCGGGGGGAAACATCAACGGGCTGGTGCCAAACGGCATCACCGGTGACAGCCGGGAATGGCGGACCGCCTCGATCAACCTGTCCGACGCCGATCCCGCCCGAGTCCCGGGCGTCACCAATCCCCTCTCGCTGCCCACTTATTCCAAATCGACCAGCCCCACGCTGTTCAGTGCAGTGGATGCGCTTTTCGCAGAGTCGGGTACCACCAAGTTGAGTCTCGAGCAGAAGCTGGCCTTGCATGACCAGGCGCACGACGACCAAGGCCAGCCGATGCCCTTGCATGCGGCGGACACCGAGCCCCTCCGACTCTACGCCGCCGGGGGCGATCTGTCAGGGCTTACCCTTTATGCGCCCAAGACGGCCAAGATCGTGGCGGACCGGGACATCACGGATATCGCCCTCTATGTGCAGAACACCCGGGCCACGGACACCAGTCTGGTGGCGGCGGGTCATGACCTGATTGCGTATGATCCCGCCTCGACCCTGCGCTTGGCGGCGCAAGAACCGGGAAACATTTTGGTCTCCCAGGCCGGCGCGACCGGTCCGGTCACCGGCACGCCGACGACCGGCGACATCCAGATCGCCGGGCCGGGCAGTCTCGAGGTGCTCGCCGGCCGCAACCTTACCCTCGGCAGTGGCAGCAGCGCCACCAGTGACGGCACCGCGGTCGGCATCGTGAGCGTGGGTGCGGTCCGCAATCCAGTACTCCCGCTGGATTCCGGGGCGGACATCATCGCGGTTGGCGGCACGGGCACCATCTATTCTCCGGCGGCGGCGAGCCTCGGGCTGGCGCCGGGCCTCGCCACCACGTCGCTGGGGTTCCCGGCCTTCATTGCCAAGTTCCTCGACCCCGGGAGCGGCGGCGAACTGGCGCTGCGCTACCTGCCGGTATTGGGCGCAGAAATGGGCCTGACCACGGTGGACCCGGCGGCGATCTGGACCGCATTTGGCTTCACCCCAGGCCAGGCCCCGACCGAGCGACAGGCCGCCCTGGTCCTTGACTTGTTCAACCGGATCCTGCGCGACTCGGCGCTGGATCGGAGAAATCCGAAAAGCGCGACCTTTGGCAAATATTCCAACGGGTTTGCCGCGATCGCGGCGCTCTTTCCCGGCAGTCCAGAACCGACCGAAGCCGATTTGCAATCGAAGGTCCCGGTGGCCCGTCCGGCCAGTCCTTGGACGGGTCGCATTTCCCTGCCCACGCGCCTGATCAAGACCACGGAAGGCGGCAGCATCACCTTGCTCGCCCCGGGTGGCGACATCACCGTCGGTCGATCCACCGATCCGCAAAAGCCGGACCAGGGCGTTCTGACCGAGCGTGGAGGCGGCATATCCGTTTTCGCCGCCGACAGCGTGAATGTCGGTACGTCCCGCATCTTCACGCTCCGCGGGGGCAACGAGCTGGTCTGGTCCACCTGGGGCAACGTCGCCGCCGGCAGCGGCTCCAAGACGGTCTTCTCCGCCCCGCCGACCCGCGTCCTGATCGATCCGCAGAGCGGCGATGTGCAGAACGACCTGGCCGGTCTCGCCACCGGCAGCGGCATCGGCGTGTTGGCGACCCTGGCGGGGGTCAAACCTGGGGACGTGGACCTCATCGCCCCGGTGGGCACCATTGACGCCGGTGATGCTGGCATCCGCTCGTCGGGCAACATCAATCTTTCGGCCGCCAATGTGCTGAATGCCGGCAACATTCAGGCGGGTGGTTCCACGACCGGCGCGCCGCCTCCGCCTGCGCCGCCCAACATTGGCGCGTTTTCCGCGGCGGCCACCGCCTCCGCCGGCTCGAGCAGTGCGGCCAACGATGTGGCGCGGCAGGAGCAGCCGGCCGCCCAGGCATTCGAGCTGCCCTCGCTGATTTCCGTCGAGGTGATCGGCTATGGGGGTGACGATCCGGAGGACAAGGAGAACGCCGAGGTCAGCCCGCCGCCCCCAGCGAAGCTCGATCATGTGTCCTGAATCTTTCAGGCCCATTTTTTTCGTCCTGGCGCGGGCGGCCGCGAGATTCTGTCACCACGGCGTAACGCGTCCGTTGCATGGAATGGATTTACCTGCCGGGTGGGGGAGGCTGTTTCGCAAACGTCACCCGGCCGTCGCCATGGCGTTACACGGCGCACCTATGCTCCACCGATGGTCGCAATTCCTCCTGCTCATGCCGCTGCCGGGTCCTGTGCCCGGCGCCACGGACCGGAATCGATTCAACCCGTGATCGGAACAAGCCATGCCCCTGAGAACCCGCCCCCTCGAAACCGCCTCGATCGTGGATAACCTGATCAAGCACAAATGTTCGCGGTTGATCCTCCTGCACTTGAAGGAAGGTACGAATGATCCCGCGGAAATTGCGCGCATAGAAATGTGCATCGCGCCAACCACGATGAGCGAACGCCTGCGCACCATGCAGCGCTACAACTTGATTCTCCGGCACAACAAATCCAACCGGCCGAAGATCGTGGTCTACCGACTTACGCCGAAGGGCAACCGAATCCTCACCGTGCTCGAGCTGCTCGAGCAGCTCGATGCGCTCCCCGACCAGGATCCGCGCGCGCTGGAGGAGTTGTTTCGCACCGATTTTCGGATCCAAGCGCCACAGCCCTTCCTGCTCGCGGAAGCCCCAGCGCTGAACCGATCGGAAACCCGCAAATCCCGGAAAACCAAAACCGAAAACGTCGCCGTCATATGAAAACCAAACCTGCTTTGCTCCTGCTCTCGCTTCCCCTCTCGACCGTGCTGGCGGAAAACCCGGCCAGACCCGGACCTGCGCCTGCGGCCCAGGTCACCCCGGCCACGCGCCTGACCCCGGGGGCCATCCTCGCCGCCCAGATACGCGAAATCTCGGGCACCAAGGATCTCAGCCACGCCTCCAAGATCCGGCAGATCGCCAGTGCCGCCCGCCTGGCGCTGACCACCACTCTGACCAATGTCAAGGACCCGGAGCAGGCTGTCCGTTTGGCCCTGGACCTGGCCGCCGATGCGGGCCTGGCCGAGCCTGATTTCGCCGACCTGATCATCGACACGATCACGACGGCCGCGAAAAGCATTCCCATTTTTTCCGGACGGGCCGACCTCGGCGAGCTGGTGCGGAAGAACGTCGCCGCTGCGGTGAAAGCGGCCCTGGCCGCGGCGCCCGGAGGCGAGGCCGCCGGCGCCGAGGCCGCCCCACCATCTCGTCCCGCCGCGCCGGAATTTGGGGGCAGCACCGACGCCGTCGTCGTCAGCCCTTCGCACTAAGTCGTCCCACAGCCGTTGTCCCCTGACTGGAATGAAATCCGTCATCCATTTGCTTTTCCCGCTCCTGCTGTCCTTTCTGGCCTGCACGGCCTCGTCGTTCGCAGCCGACAGCGCCGCCGGCCTGGCCGGCCGCGCCCGCCTGTTGCAGGCCGATGTGAAGGAATTCGCCACCGTCCCCGGGCTCTCGCGCGCGAAGCGAGAGAAGCGCATCGCGACCGCGGTTCGAACCGCGGTGGTGGCGGCCACGGCTTACGTTCATGACCCCGAGGATGTGCTCGGGGCCGCGAGCGAACTCGCGGCCGCGGCAAGCCGGGCGGCGCCGGCCTTCACCGAAGTGATTATCCAGGCGGTGAGCCTGGCCCCCGGGGTGACGCGGGTTGACGGTGCTGCCAGCCATGTCCGGTCCGCCGCCCTGGCCGGGGCCAAAGGTCTCGGGGGCGGCCGGAGAACTGTCGCGGCGCAGCCCCGCCGTGTTCAGCCGACGGAACGGATGGAGCCGGTTGAACCGGAGGAATCTGATCGGCCGGCGGCGGTGACACGCCGCGCGGCTGGCCCGGCCTTGGCGGAGGATGGTCCGGCCGGACCGGAAGAACGGCGGATCGCGCGGCACAACGCCGTCCGCGATCAGCAGGCGGCCCTGACGCTGACCACCGACGTCGGGGTGAAACACGACGACAATGTGTTCCTCTCCCCCACCAATGAGGTCGGCGACACGGTCGTTTCCGTCACACCAGGGGTGGCCATGCGCTGGGAAAGCGGTTCCGCGCTCCGCGGCAACCTCGCGTACAAGGAAGCCTTCAACCGGTACGTCGAAAAATCCTCGCCCAACGTCTCCTTGGGCGTGGCCAGCCTGGCGGTCGGTTACGAGGGGGCGGCCAGCACCGCCTCGCTCGATGCGAACTACCAACAGCTCAACCAGAGCAACGCCGACGTCCTGGCGAGCGGGCACCATGAGCTGCTGCGCATCAATCTAACCGGGGCCGGCGCGTCGTATGAGACCAGCCTCTGGACGAAGACCGGCCTCCGCCTGGGTGCCAGTTACGCTGACACCCGCTACGGCAACAGCACCTTTCTCGGCAACCGCCAGTGGGGCCTGCCGATCGATCTGCTTTTCCGGGTCACCCCGAAGACCAGCCTCTCCCTCGGTTACGTCCACAGTTCACAGCGAGCAGATGGGGGCGGAGCCACCAGCAACGATGACTACTACAACTTGGGCGCCCGGGGCGCCTTCACGGAGAAATTGTCGGGCTCGTTCAACATCGGTTACCAGTCCCGCCGGATCGCCACCAATCCCAATGAGCGGATGCTGGCCTTCGCCGGGTTGCTCGATTACGCCCTCACGCCGAAGACCGGCCTGACCCTCGGCCTGACGAGGAACTTCAACGCCAGCGCACTCGGGGCGTCGACGAGAAACACCGCGTTCCGTCTGGGCTTGAAGTCCGATCTCTCGAACCAGTGGCAACTCGGTGCCCACGTTTCGTGGCTCGACAATGAATACGGCCCGGCTGTTTTCCGGACCGACACCGTCAAGCCTGACGAGCGCACCGACCACACCTGGGAGGCGGACTTCTCCGCCACTTACCTCTTCAACGACTGGTTCTCCACCAGCGCCAGCTACCAGCTCCGCCACAACCGTTCCACCCTCCAGGCGGTCGATTTCTCCAGCAACGTCCTGGGTCTCACCATGGGATTGAAGTACTGATCGTCTCGGTTTTTTGCCATGCGCCCCCTCCTTTTTCTTTTCGTCGCCCTGCCGGCATCGGTCCTGTGGAACCCGGCCGTGGGCCTGGCGGCCGAGAAAACGAGCGCCGAAAAACCGGCCGCCCGCCACATCGTGACCTACAAGCTCCGGCCCATGGACCTCATCAAGGTCCAGGTCTTCCAGGAGCCGGACCTCGACCGGGACCTGCGGGTGTCGCGGGACTGTACGATCGTGTTGCCGCTGGTGGGGAACGTGGACATTCGCGGGCTGACCGTGCGTGAAACCGAGGTGCTCCTGACCGGACTCTACCGGAGAGATTATCTGGTCAACCCGCAGATCAACATCACGGTGACCGACTACGCGCCGCGTACCGTCAATGTCCTCGGCGCCGTCAACACACCAGGCTCCGTCCTGCTGCCCCCGGAAAAGGAACTCGGGCTGCTCGATGTGATCGCGCGCTCCGGCGGCTTCGCCCGCGTGGCCAACCGCACCAAGGTCAGCCTCACCCGGGCCCAGCCCGGCGGGGAGACCGAAAATTTTACCATCAATGCCGACCAGCTCGTGAGCGGGGACAATGCCTCCCGCTGGGTGGTGCAAGACGGGGATATCATCTACGTCGGCGAACGGATGCTCTGACGCCTCGCCATGAAAAACCACCATTTGGAAAATCAACCGCCCGACAACCCGTCCGCCCCGGCCTCGCCACAGGCGGAAACGGAGGATAGCGGCTTCCTGCGCACCTTCTGGCTCATGGTGCTCGAGCGAAAGTGGTATGCGGTTACGGTCTTCCTGGTGATCGTGCTGTCGGTCTCGGTCTATACCTTCAAGGCGACGCCGATCTACGAGGCGGTGGCCACCATCCAGGTGCTGCGCCGGGGCGCCCAGGTCCTGCGCGGGGCCGATGTGGTGGAGAGCGCCATCACGAGCGAGTCGGACTTCAACACGCAGATCAAGATCCTTGAAAGCACGACGATTCTCCAGCAAGTCGCGACCCGCCTCACGCCGCCGGAGCTCAAGCAGCTTACCGACCCATACCGGTCCCGGTCGGACGACACGCCCAGCGCGGTCGGGATCCTCAACCGAAACCGGCGCATCCTGCCGCAGCGCTTCACGCTCATCACCGCCATCCGGTTCACGCATCCCGACGCCAAGGTCGCGGCCCGCGTGGCGAACCTCATCGCGGCCGAATACATCGCCTACAATTCCCGGCTGCGCGTCGAGGAATCGATGCGGGCCGTCGACGACCTGAAGGAGCGGGCGGACCAGCAGCGCAAGCGGGTGGAGGAGGTGGCCAACGCGCTGCAGGCTTTCCGCCAGCGCGGCAACCTCATCTCCCTTGTACAGAGCAAGGATATCGTGACCGAGAAGCTGAAGGCGCTGAACCTCATGGCCACGCAGACGAACTCCCGTTTCAAGGAGGCCGAGGTCAAATGGAACCTGGTGCAGGACTGGACCAGGGAGGGCCGGGACCTGACGGAGCTTCCCTTCATCGCCAGCCAAGCGAAGGTGAACCAGCTCGTCCTCCAAATCAGCAACCAGAAGCTGGCCCTCGCCCAGTTGCGCGAACGCTATAAGGACAAACACCCCAAGTTGATCGAGGCGGTCAACACCCTTGCCCAGGCCGGGGTGGAAATGCGGTCGGCGCTGGCGACCGCCGCCCAGTCGATCAAGGCGGAATACGAGGATGCCAGGCGCAGCGACGCCGCGGCACGCAGCGCCCTCGCGGACCAGGAGACCCGCTCCCTCGACCTCGACAAGTCGGCCGTTGAATATGAAAACCTGGACCGGGATTTCCGCGTCAACAACCAGCTGCTCGAGTCCATGATCACGCGGATTCGCGAAGCTTCGGTCAGCAGCAGCATCGAGACCGACAATGCGCGCATCGTGGACAAGGCCATTGAGCCGACGCTGCCGATGTCGCCCCGGGTTTTAACCAACCTCGTGCTGGGGTTCGTGGGCGGGATCGTCCTCGGCCTTGGCGTGGCCTACCTGGTCGCGCTGGTCGACGATCGCGTCAAGACGGTCTTCGACGTGGAGCGGCTGGTCGGCATTCCCCTGCTTGGGATCGTGCCGCGGGTCGAGCGGTTGGACCAGCCCGACAAGGCCCAGGTCGTGTCCAACGGGGCGGACCAGGCGGTGGTGGAGGCGTTTTTGTCGCTCTATTCGACCCTCCGGCTCCGGGACGAGGGGCGCGCCGCCAAATTCATCCTCGTCACGAGCACCTTGCCGGGCGAGGGCAAATCCTTTGTCGCCACAAACCTCGCCCTGACGTTCGCCGGCCAGGGGCAGCGCACCGTGATCCTGGACTGCGACCTGCGCAAGCCGAACATCCAGCGTTCATTCCGCCTCCGGACGAACCGCGGCTTGGTGAGCCATTGCGTGCACGGCCGGCCGCTCGACGAGGTGATT
>Ga0302321_100000598_pt1 | contig 31614 bp, 25 predicted proteins | sample Fen_T0_1_FD_202505 | JGI IMG/M metagenome (GOLD analysis project Ga0302321, IMG submission 202505) | Peat permafrost microbial communities from Stordalen Mire near Abisko, Sweden - Fen_T0_1 | ecosystem: Environmental > Terrestrial > Soil > Wetlands > Permafrost | place: Sweden: Abisko... | reverse complement strand
GGTCTCGGCCGAGAACGCGATCGCGCCGCGCTTGCCGCGCGGATCGGCGACGACGAGGACCAGCACTTTGGCATCGAGCATCGCCGCACCGCCGAGCGCGACCACGTTGCCGAGGAGCCGCTGGTTGGTCCCACCGCCGAATCGCACCACCTGTTCGTGGCAGATGACCTGTTGACGCGCGGTGAGTGGGATGGCGATACCCCCGCGTGGTACGGGGACCTCGATCAGCTCATCGAGCTGCTCGACGATCGCCTGCCGCCCGGTTCCTTGCATCAGCACGGCAGGTCCACCCGTCGGCGCGACGAGCCACTCCGCGCATGGCGCCGTCGCCAGCGTCCGAGGCGAGCCCAGCACGTGCCCATCGCGATGAAACCGACGTAGCTGCGCCCGGTGCTCGTCGAGCGTCCACAGCTGCTGAGGGAACACCGCGATCGCAGTCACAGCGGGTTGCGCTATGCGAATCGGGCCGTGGCTCCGCGAGAAGCCGACGAGGGTCACGGCATCGGTGCCGGCGCACGCGAGCAGCTTGCCATCGCTCGTGAACTGCAGGAGTTGCGACTGAACCAGCACCGGACTCATGGTTTCCCCCCGCGCCATGGTCGGCGTCGATCGATCTCTTCACGACTGCCGCCGCCGGTCATGGCGCCAGATCCGCAGCGACGATCGGGTCGAAGCTGTCGCCGCTCGACCGTCCTCGCTCGCGGCCGCCGCGCCGAAACCAAACGCGAGGTCATCGCGCACCTGCCGCGTTCGCCAATCGCTGGTCGAATCCGCCCGCCGCTCACGATCGCGGACCTTACCCACGGCAGCTCCCCGCGCACAATCGCCACAACCACGAGATTCTCAGGCTTGAGCGGTAGGTGCGTCTCGCCCTGGCCGTACGGAGCCGCCGCCAGGTAGGGCATTGGGGACCAACTCCGAACTGCACGCGGATCGTTCACAGCTCCCGTCGTCGGTGGTGGCGGGAGCGAGCGCGGCTCTACTTGTTCACGTAGTCGATCCAGAGCACAAGCAGATGGCACGGGAACACAAGACATCAATTTGGCACAAGACGCAAGGGGTGTCCAACGTGTCCAACAACATCGCCACGCCCCCTCGCGCGTTGGACGCTCCCCTGAAATTCGCGCTCTCGGCACCGACTTACGGCCCGCTTACGCACGCTGAAGCGCTCTGGTCAGCAACGGATCCGACAGCCCCACCTGGTCGGTCGACGTCAATCGGACGACGCGCCACTACGCCCGAGAACCTGTCCCCGCCCAGCCCGACCCGCTTTGATCGCCAGTTCTTCAGCGCCGCTTGTCGAACTTCTTGATCGCGTCGGGGGTGACGGGCGTGAACAGGTTGACCAGGCTACCATCGGGATCGCGGAACAAGAGCGAGCGATTGCCCCATGGCATGGTGGTCGGTTCCTGCACGACCTTTCCGACGACCGACGCGAGCCTCCGATAGTCGGCGTCCACATCGGCCACGCGAAACTCCAGAATGACGGAGTGATTGTCGGCCGGGCGAGCGGCACCGGCCGCGAACAGCTCGATGGTCCTTCGGTGAGCCATCGCGATGGTGCACGAAGCGGTTTCCAGCTCGGCGAAATCCTCCGTGTACCAGGTCGCCGAGGTTCCGGTGATCTGCTCGTAGAACGCGACGAGGCGCTTGAGCTCATCGGTGATGATTCGAATCGAGATGAAGTCCATGAAGTTCTCCTTGGCGGTCTGTCTCAACGGTCGCCCCCTACATCGCGCCTCTCTGTGACAGCCTTCTGTCAGCATTGTGGGAGCGAATGCTTCGCATCTGGCGCGCCGGATGGGGCGCGGAGGCCCGGGTCAGCGCGCGGGGATCGCCGAGGTCTCGCGCGGCAGGATGGCGTGGAACACGCTGCCCTGGCCGGGCTGGCTGCGCACGCCGACGCTCCCGCCCTGCGCCTCGACGATCCGCCGGGTCAGCGCGAGGCCCAGGCCCGTGCCCTGCGCGCCACCCCCGCGCGCGGGTTCGAGCTGCTCGAACTCGAGGAACAGCCGCGAGATCTGGTCCGCCGCGATGCCGACGCCGGTATCCTCGACCTCGAGCCGGAACGCGTCGGGCGGTTCGGGCGAGGTCCGCACCGTGATCGCGCCCCCGTCCGGCGTGAACTTGAGCGCGTTCGATAGATAGTTGTAGAGCACCTGCTTGAACCGCGCCGGATCGATGACCACCGTCTCGATCGACCGGTCGACCGCGACGGTGACGCGGATCCGCTTCTGCAGCGCCATGGTGCGCAAGAGGCCCGTGACCTCGGAGATCACCGCCTCGAGCACCACGGGCTCGGGCCGGAACTCGAGCTTGCCGGCCTCGACCTTGGCCAGATCGAGCACATCGTTGATCAGCTGCAGCAGGTGCCGGCTGCTGGTCAGGATGTCGCCGAGAAACTCCTGGTGCTCCGGAGATTCGCGCGCGACGCGGCCGTAATACAGCAGCTCCGAGAACCCGATGATCGTGTTGAGCGGCGTGCGCAGCTCGTGCGACATCGCGGCGAGGAACTCGCTCTTGAGCCGGTTCGCCTCGTGGATCCGGAGGTTCTGCTCGTGCAGCGACCGCGATCGCTCGCGCTCGGCCTCGATCTGCCGGCGCTCTCGCAGATCGACGATCGAGACCCGACAGAGCGCGCGGCCCTCGTCCGGCAGGTACACGACGCGGATCTCGCACGGGATCGGATCGCCGGTCGCGGTGCGGTGGGTCCACTCGAGCACGAGGCGCTCGCCGCGCCGCGCGCGCAGCAGGTTGTCGCCGATCGCGTCGCTCGACAGCCGGCCATCGGGCTGGCGCTCGGGGCTGAGCTCGCCCGGCGTGCGCGCGAGGAGCTGGTCGCGGGGATAGCCGAACAGCCGGACCGCGTTGTCATTGGCGTCGTCGATCCGGCCGGTATCGAGATCGTAGATCAGGATCGCCTCGGGTGCGATCTCGAACAGCTTGCGCAGCACGCGGCGCTCGGCCTCGAGCAGGTGCGCCGCGGTCACGTCCTTGTACGAAGCCGCGACGTGGCGAACCGCGCCATCGCGATCCTTGAGCGGCGTCATCGACGCCTCGATCGCGACCCGCTTGGCGGCGACCTGGACGTGCGCGAGCTTGCCGGCGTCGTACCAGGCCGCCGGCAGCGCGACGGGCTCGCCGGCGAACGCGCGGCGGATCTCCGGCATCAGCCCGAGCCCGGTCAGGAGCTCGTCCTTGAAGATATTGTAATCGAGCGGCGGCACCGAGCCGAACAGCTCGCGGAACGCGCGGTTGGCCACCCGGCATTGACCGTCGACGTGGTAGAGCGCAAACGCGACGGGCGCCTCGCCAAACAAGGTCTCGAGCAGGAACACCGGATCGGCGACCGCGGCGAGCTGTGTGCTGACGTACTCCGCTTCAACCATCGGACCCCATCGGTCGCTCGCTACACTATCGCCGATGATCGCGGCTGCCGAGCGCGCGGAGCCGGCGCCGCACGGTGAGCCGCGAGCGAGGCTTGGCGCGAGCGCGAGGAACCCCGCCCTCGTCAGAACAACCCTGACGGCCACGCCGGCGAACCCTCGATCCGGAGTTGGCGCCTGCGCTGGCGCGCGCCGCGTCGCGCCCGCGGGTGTCCGCGGCCCGCGCGCGCGAGCCGGCGCGATACTCGATCTGCGCAATCCCGCTTTGCAAGGCAGCACGGCACCCTGCGCGAGGCGCCTCGTCGCCTCGCGAGGTGTCGCAGTGTGTCGCTGACGCCGACCGCGTTGGAAGATCGCGACAACCTCGATAGAGTCGGGGCCGTGAAGCTCCCCGCCTCGCTCGTCGCCCTCACCCTGCTGACGTCCTGCGGCCCGGCGCCGTCGCCGGTCGCGCCTGCGCCGCCGCCGCCACGGGCCGCCGCCGCGGAGCCGCCGCCCACGCCCCCGGCGCCGTCGGCGCTCGACGCGGCGAAGGCCGAGGTCGCCCGGCTGACCGCGCTCGCCGCTCAGGACGTGCTGCTCGCGCCGTGGACCGGGCCGTACGGCGGCGTTCCGCCGTTTGACAAGGTGACGATCGAGGCGGTGCCGCACGCGTTCGAGATCGGGCTGGCGCTGATGCTCGCTGAGACCGACGTGATCGCCGAGACCGCCGAGCCGCCGACGTTCGACAACACGTTCGTGCCGCTCGAGCAGAGCGGGCGCCACCTCCATCGCCTCGAGACCGTGTTCTCGGTGCTCTCGGGCAACCTGAGCACCCCGGCGGTCCAGGCGGTCGACAAGGAGTGGTCGCCCCGGCGGGCCGCGGCGTCCGACAAGATCACGTTCAACCCCAGGCTGTTCGCCCGGGTGACCGCGGTCTACCAGGCGCGCGAGCAGCTCGATCCCGAGCAGCGCCGGCTGGTCGAGCTGCGCTACGACCGCATGGTGCACGCCGGGGCGAAGCTGTCGCCCGAGGACCAGGCCAAGGTCGGCCAGCTCAACGAGCAGCTCGCCGGCCTGTTCGCGGAGTTCTCCAGGAAGGTGCTCGCCGACGAGAACGCGTGGACCGTGCTCGAGGCGAGCGACCTCGCCGGGCTCTCGCCCTCGCTCAAGGCGAGCTACGCCGCGGCCGCGGCGGAGCGCAAGCTCGACGGCAAGTGGGCCGTGGTCAACACGCGGTCGAGCGTCGATCCCTTCCTCCAGATGGCGGCGCGCCGCGACCTGCGCGAGAAGGTGTGGAACGCGTTCAAGCGCCGCGGTGATAACGGCGGCGACAACGACACGCACGCGACGTTCGCGGCGATCATCAAGCTGCGCGCCGAGCGCGCCAAGCTGCTCGGCTACGCCTCGCACGCGCACTGGCGCATGGCCGACACGATGGCCAAAGATCCGGAGCAGGCCAAGGCGCTGATGATGAAGGTGTGGCCGGCCGCGGTCGCGCGCGTCGCCGAGGAGGTCGCCGACATGGAGAAGATCGCGCGCCGCGATGGCCAGAAGGGCGCGTTCGAGCCGTGGGATTATCTGTACTACGCCGAGAAGGTCCGCAAGGCGAAGTACGCCCTCGATCAGGCCGAGCTCGCGCCCTACTTCGAGCTCAACAACATGATCGCCGCGTCGCAGTGGATGGCCGAGAAGCTCTACGGCCTGTCGTTCACCGAGATCACCGGGACGCTGCCGGTGTTCGAGCCCCAGGTCCGCGTGTGGGAGGTCAAGGACAAGGCGAGCGGCGCGCACGTCGGCCTGTTCTACGGCGATTACTTCGCGCGCAAGGGCAAGCGGTCGGGCGCGTGGAGCTCGGGCTACCGCGGCCACGAGACGTTCACCGGCGCGCTGCAGACGCCGATCGCCTCGAACAACAACAACTTCGTCCAGGGCGCGCCCGGCGAGCCGGTGCTGATCTCGCTCGACGACGCGCAGACGCTGTTCCACGAGTTCGGCCACGCGCTGCACGGCCTGCTCTCGGAGACCAGGTACCCAGGCCTGGGCGGCACGCCGCGCGACTTCGTCGAGTACCCGTCGCAGGTCCACGAGCAGTGGGTCCTGGCGCGGCCGATCCTCGACAAGTTCGCGCGCCACTACAAGACCGGCAAGCCGATGCCGCAGGCGCTCGTCGACAAGGTCACCCGCTCGAGCAAGTTCAACCAGGGCTACACCACGGTCGAGTATCTCTCCTCGGCGATCGTCGACATGGAGCTCCACACCAAGCCCGACGGCGTGATCGACCCCGAGACGATCGAGCGCGACACGCTCGAGAAGATCGGCGCGCCCCGGCAAGTCGCGATGCGCCACCGCCTGCCGCAGTTCAACCACCTGTTCACCAGCGACGGCTACTCCGCCGGCTACTACAGCTACCTGTGGTCCGAGGTGATGGACGCCGATACCCGCGAGGCGTTCGCCGAGGCCGGCGACGTGTTCGACCCGACCGTGGCGGGCAAGCTGCGCAAGTACATCCTGGCGCCCGGCAACGCGACCGATCGCGCCTCTGCCTATCGCCAGTTCCGCGGCCGCGACCCCGACGTCTCGGCGCTGCTCAAGAAGCGCGGCTTCCCGGTCAAGCCCGCCGCCAGGTAGCGACGCGGGGCACCGGGTCAGATCTCGTCGGAGCCCTGGTGGACGCCCTCGAACAAGATGGTCGAGAGGTAGCGCTCGCCGGTGTCGGGCAAGAGCGTCAGGATCGCGCTGCCGGCGGGAGCGCGGCCGGCGACGTCGAGCGCGGCGGCGAACGTCCCGCCGGCGGAGATGCCGACGAAGATGCCCTCCTTGTGCGCCAGCGCGCGCGCGGTGGCGACCGCGGCGGCGTCGCTGACCGCGACCCGCTCGTCGAACACCGTGCGATCGAGGACGGCCGGCACGAAGTCCGGGGTCCAGCCCTGGATCTTGTGCGGCTTCCAGTCCTTGCCGTCGAGCAGCTGGGCCTCGAGGGGTTCGGCCACGACGACCTTGAGGTCGGGCCGCGCGCGCTTGAGCATCTGGCCGGCGCCGGTCAGGGTGCCGCCGGTGCCCCAGCCGGTGACGAAGTAGTCGAGGCGACGGTCGGCGAAGTCCGACAGGATCTCCGGCCCCGTGGTCTGGCGGTGGAACGCCGGATTGGCCTCGTTCTCGAACTGGCGGGCGAGGAACCAGCCGTGTTGCTCGGCGAGCTCGGCGGCCTTGCGCACCATGCCGGAGGCGCGTTCGGCGGCGGGGGTCAGGATGACCTTGGCGCCGTAGCCGCGCATGATCTGGCGCCGCTCGACCGAGAAGGTCTCGACCATCACCGAGACGAAGGGATAGCCCCGCGCCGCGCACACCATCGCGAGCGCGATGCCGGTGTTGCCCGAGGTGGCCTCGATGACGGTCTGGCCCGGCACGAGCGCGCCGCGCCGCTCGGCGTCGAGGATGATGCCCAGCGCGAGCCGATCCTTCACCGAGCCGCCGGGGTTGAAGGACTCGACCTTGACGTACATCGTGATGCTGGCCGGGGCGAGCCGGTTGATGCGGACGACCGGCGTGCGGCCGATGGTTTGCGTGATGTCGGCGTAGATCATGGCGATCTCCTTGCTGCGGGGATGCCCGAGCGTACTCGAGCCGCCGGGCGCGCGCCCGTGGGCTACGAGCCGGCGCGATAGCCGTCCGTCAGCGCCCCGAGGAACGCGACGAGGTCGGCGATCTCGGCCTCGGTGAGCGCGGGCTCCTTGCCGCCGAACGGCGGGTCGCGGTGGAGGTTCGCGCGGTACCTCTCCGGCAGATCGTCGGGCACGCCGTGCGGGTACCAGCGCCCCGGCGCCGCGTCGCGCGTGGCGTAGAACCGCACCGCATCGGCGAGCCGCGTGATCGCGCCGTTGTGAAACCACCGTTTGCGCGTGGCCACGTTGCGCAGCGACGGCGTGCGGAACAGCCCGCAGTACTCGGCGCGGTGGGCCAGGTCGGTGCGCAGCGGCCCGCACAGGCCGAGGTCGAAGTGCGCCGGATCGGCGTTCTCGGGCAGCGCGCGGTTGCGGGGCACGCCGAGCGCGACGAAGCCGTTGTCGGTGAACGCCGGGAAGCCCGCGCCGCTCGCGCGCGACGGGTGGCAGCTCGCGCAGTTCCCCTTGCCGGGCGCCTCGAACAGCGCGAGGCCCCGCGCCTCGGCCGCCGACAGCTTCGCGGTGCCGCGCAGGACCGCGTCGTACTTGCTGTCGTACGGCGAGAACTCCGCCGGGGTCTGCTGGAAGACCTCGAGCGCGAGCAGCGCCGCGTTCAGCGCCGCGTCGTCGGTCGCGAGCGCGGCGTCCCCGAACAGCGCCCGCAGCCGCGCGACGTACGGCGGCCGGCGCAGCACCGCCGCCACGTCCGCGGGCGCGCGGTTCGCCATCTCCGCGGGCGAGAACAGCGGCAGGCGCGCCTGGTCGTGCACGGTCTGCGCGCGCCCGTCCCACGTGTAGCCGCCGGTCGGTCCCTGATCGGTGCCATCGCCATCGCCGTCGAAGAAGTGCTCGGTGAACCGCGGGACCGCCTGCAGGTAGCGCAGCGACGGGACCGCGCGCCCCAGCACGCGATCGTCGGCGGGCGCGAACGCGTGCGCCGGGTCGTGGCACGTCGCGCACGCGAGCGTCCCCGAGGCAGAGAGCCCCGGATCGAAGAACAGCTCGCGCCCGAGCGCCGCGAGCGCGGCCGGCGAAGGCCGGTTCACCGACGTCGCGGCGTAGAACGCCGTGGCGCTCGGCGGTGGGGCCGCGGGCGACGCGGCCGCTCCCGACGCGGCCGCGTGGTCGCCGCGCTGGCACGCGCCGGCCGCCAAGGCCGCGAGCGCGGCGAGGATCGCGTGGTTCACGCGCAGGGTGATCGCATCGCTCGGTGGCGCGCGCGTGACAACTGCGTCACCGCTGGACTTGTCATGCGCGCGCGGCGAACGCGTCACGCGCGCGCGGAACGATGCGCGGATGCGCAAGCTCCCGCTCCTCGCACTCGCGACCGCCCTCGGCGGCGCCGCGTGCGGCGACAACATCGACAGCGTCACGACGCCCGACGCGCCGGCGGCGTCGCCCGACGCCGCCGCCCTCGACACCACGGCCGTCCTCAAGGCGAAGGTGAAGACGATCGTCTTCATCTATGCCGAGAACCGCGGCTTCGACAACGTCTACGGGCTGTTCCCGCACGCGAACGGCATCCCGGGCAAAAACCCCGACGCGACCGGCGCGTACATCCCGCAGGTCGATCGCGACGCGTCCTCGACGCTGCTGCCCAAGCTGCCCCAGTCGTGGGGTGGCGTGACCGCGGCCGGCTTCACCCCGGCGATCACGCAGGCGACGAGCGACAACCTCCCGAACGCGCCGTATGCCCTCGAGGACGTGTACGCCGGCTTGTCGCAGCAGACGATCACGCGCGACCTGTACCACCGGTTCTTCGAGAACCAGATGCAGATCGATGGCGGCACGAACGACAAGTTCGCCGGGTACGCCGACTCGGGCGGGCTGGTGATGGGCTACTACAAGACACACGGCGCGCTCTGGGACCTCGCCGGCCAGTACGTGCTCGCCGACAACTTCTTCCAGGGCGCGTTCGGCGGCTCGTTCCTGAACCACCACTACCTCATCTGCGGCTGCGCGCCGGAGTACCCGAACGCGGACACCGCGGCGGCCGCGCCGACGATCGCCGCGATCGACAAGGACGCCGCCGGCCACTTCACGCGCCTCACGCCGGGCGCGACCTCGCCGGCCTCGGCGATCGACGGGGCGCCGACGTTCCAGCTGTCCGGCAACATCGCCCCGAAAAACTACTTCGGCGACGGCACGTTCCGCGCCGTCAACACGATGCAGCCGCCGTATCAGCCGAGCGGCAACGCGCCCGCCGCGACGGACACGACCAAGCTGTTCGCCGATCCGGCGCGCCCGACCACGCTGCCGCCCCAGACCCAGCCGACGATCGGCGATCAGCTCGACGCCAAGGGCGTGGCCTGGAAGTGGTACGGCGGCGCGTTCACCTCGACCCTGGACCACGCGACCGGCGACCGCGCGTTCCCGTCGACCACGGTGCCCGGCTCGGCGCCGAACTACCAGTTCCACCACCAGCCGTTCAACTACTACAAGGCGTTCGACCCGGCGACCGCCGCCGCCGCCCGCGCCGCGCACCTGAAGGACTACACCGACCTCATGGCCGACGCGGCCGCCGGCACGCTGCCGCCGGTCGCGTTCTACAAGCCCGAGGGCGATCTCAACCAGCACGCCGGCTACGCGTCGCTGGCCGCGGGTGACCAGCACCTCGCGGACGTCGTCGCGGCGCTCAAGGCGAGCCCGCAGTTCGCGAACATGGTCATCGTCATCACGTACGACGAGAACGGCGGCTGGTGGGATCACGTGGCGCCGCCCAGGGCGGACCTGCTGGGACCCGGCACGCGCGTCCCGGCGCTGATCATCGCGCCGTTCGCGAAGGCCGGCACGGTCGATCACACGCAGTACGACACCGCGTCGATCCTGCGGCTCATCGCGCGCCGCTTCGACCTCGCGCCGCTGCCCGGCGTGGCCGCGCGCGACGCCGCGCTGGTCGCCAACGGCGGCACGGCGATGGGCGATCTCACGAACGCGCTCGACCTCGCGCCGTAGCGCGAGCTTGCCGCGCAGGTCGTCATCTCGCCCGTCGGGCGGTCGAGCCGAGAGGCGGTCATGGCGTCGCGGGCGCGCGCGCCGACATGGGGGCGCCGACGACGAGCACCGACTCGATCTGCACCGTCGCCATGAACACCCCGAGCGAGACCGAGAGCGGCAACCCGGCGGTCGGAATGGTGCCGGTCAACGTGGCCAGCGGCGCGGCGCCACCGCGCGCGTAGACCGAGCAGGTGAACTGGGCGCCGACGTGGCCCATCGCCAGCGTGAACGCGGCGGAGCTCGACGTGAACATCGTCTCGTCGCCGTTCAGATCGAGCTGCCACCGGTTGGCCAGGCCCAGGTCGATGATCGTGCAGGTACTTCGGTCCGTGATCGCCACCTCGAACAGCACGGCGTTCGCGAGCGGCGGCAAGAACGTCATCGCGACCAGCACGCTCGACGGATCGCCGATCAGAAATGGCGGCTCGAGCCCGGCTTCCGGCGCCCCGGTCAGCACGATGGCGCTGCTCGCCGCAGTGTCGTTCTCGTGACCCCAGCCGGCCGGCAGCCCGCTGGCGAAGCCCTCGAAGCACGTGATCATGTCGCGCCCCGCGCTGCGATCGCAGATGCCCGAGACGCCATCGCCATCGCCATCGTCGGTGCCGGCCGCCAGCGGGCACGGGTCGACCGCGTCCGGGACGCCGTCGCCGTCCTCGTCGAGCGTCGCGCTCAGCGGCGGACAGCCCATCGCCTGCGGTCCCGCGTCGGCCGGGGGCGGGGGCCCGGGGAGCCCGGCGTCGATCGGCGCGTCGATCGGCGCGTCGGGCGTACCGCCGTCGGCATCGGCGACGCAGGCCGCGGCCTCGCAGTGCTGCCCGCCGGGACAGGCGATGGCCGGGCTGCACTGCGCCGCCGCCGGCACCGATGGATCGAAGCACGCGCCGAGCAAACACACCCAGACCGGATAGACCCGCACGCCCGCATCTTACCCGGCCCCTTGCCCCGCGCGGGCGCACAATCGCCACGCCGCGAGCTGTCAGACCACGCGTCAACGCAGTGGGCAGTAGCGCGCGAGCGCCGGTTCATCCTCGGTGATCGCCCCCTGGCCCACCGCGACCTCGTCGAGCGCCCCGTCGTAGGCGCCGGGCCCGGCGCCGCCCAGCCGCAGCGCATCGAGCGCGGGCGCGGCCATGAGCTGGAGCTCGGCGGGCGCGCTGCGGGTGCCGTCGACCCACAGCAGCAGCGACGGCGGCGCCAGCGACGCGAGCACGTAGTGCCACACGCCAGCGGCGACGGGCGCCGAGCTCACGGTGGGGCTCGGCCCCGCGCCGCCGTCGAACACCGAGATCGAGAACACCACGGTCGTCGGGCTGGCCGCGGTCACGCGCAGCGCCACGCTGCCATCGCTGCTGGTCGCGAGATCGCGCGCGCCGGTGACCGCGGCGGGCCGCGCCCAGGCCTCGAGCGTCAGCGCCGGCATCGCCGCCAGCCCGATCGGCCACGCGACGTGATCGCCCTGGGCCGAGGTGAACTGCAGGCCACCGTCGAACCTGCCGGCCGCCAGCGCCGCCGGCTCGCCGGGGCCCGGGTCCGCGGTATCGCCGAGCGTCGCCGGCGCCCCGCCGGCCACCGCGTTGTCGAGCGTCTGACCGTAGCCGTCGAAGTGCAAGACCCCCGCCTCGACCGCCGGGTCGGGGCCGCCGCACGCGATCGTCCACGACCGGGTCGCCACGTCGGCGTTGCCCGCGGCGTCGGTGGCGCGCACCGAGAACTGATGGCCGCCGGCCGGCAGGTTGACGGCGAGCGGGCTGGTGCACGCGGCGAACGCCGCGTCGTCGAGGCTGCACGCGACGCTGCCCTCGGTCGCGCGGAACCCGATGACGATGCGCGGCCCGACGGTGGTCGCGTCCGCCGGCCCGCCGCTCAGCGTCACCACCGGGCTCACGGTATCGACCGTCCAGGTCACGCTCGGCGGCGAGCTGTCGGTGTGACCTGCGGCGTCGGTGGCGCGCACCGTGAAGCCGTGCCGGCCCTGCGCGAGGCCGGTCAGCGGCGCGGGCGAGGTGCACGCGGTGAACGCGGCGCCGTCGAGGCTGCACGCGAACGTCGAGGCGGGCTCGCTGGAGGTGAACGAGATGCTGGTGCTGGCGACCGGCTCCGCGCCGCTCGGGCCGTCGACGATCGTCGTGGTCGGCGGCGTGAGATCGACCCTCCAGGTGAGCTCGGCCGGCGACGGATCGATGTTGCCGTTGATGTCACGCACGCGCACCGCGAACTGGTGGACGCCCTCGCGCAGGCCGGCATAGCCCGCCGGGGACGTGCAGGGGGTGAACGCGGGAGTGTCGAGCGCGCACTGGAAGCTGTCCCCCGCGCCGGCATCCGGCGAGTCGAACGTGAAGCGCGCCGTGGTCTGTGCGGTGATCGCCTCGGGCGCGGTGCGGATCTGGGTGTCGGGCGTGCTGGTATCGACCGACCACACCCAGCCGGCCGGCGTCGCATCGGCGTTGCCGGCGCGATCGAACGCGCGCACCGAGAACGCGTGGCTGCCGTCGCCGATCGGACCGAACGCGTCGCCGGTCTTGCACGGCGCGTAGGCGCCGCCATCGAGCGCGCACGCGAACGCGGCGCTGGGATCGGGCGAGCTGAACTTGAAGATCGCCAGCACGCTGTTATCAGCCGCCGGTGGCTTGGTGTCGAGCGTGGTGTCGGGCGCGACGGTATCGATCGTGAACAGCTGCTCGGCCGGCGAGTCGTCGGTGTTGCCGGCGGCGTCGATCGCGCGCACCGAGAAGCTGTGCGCGCCGTCGGGCAGCGCCTGCACGAGCGGCGAGCTGCACGGGCGCTGATCGCCGTCGTCGATCCGGCACAGGAACGTGGCGGTCGGGTCGTCGGACGAGAACCGGAACGTCGCCTGGCGGTCGCTGCTGAACTCGCCCGGCGCGCGGTCGATCGTGGTGTCGGGGGCGGTGGTATCGGGCGGCGCGTCGGCGCCGGGGCCGGTCCCCGCGTCGGGCTCTCCGGCCTGCTTCGCCGGGACGCTGCACGCGGCCGCCGCGATGCCGAGCCAGGCGGCCGCGCCGCCGCGCGGCGACACGCGGATGAACCAAGCGCGCATCAGAACCTCCCCGCGAACGAGGCGCCGGCCTGGTGGTCGCCGGCGGTAGGAACGATCACGGTCTCGCCGGGTGCGCCGACGAGCCACATCACCACGGCGGCGGCGACCGAGGCGCCACCGGCAATGTAGAGGAGGTTGGCGCGCTGGGCCGCGGTCCGCGCCTGGTCGTTGAGGTGCAGCCCCTGAGGATCGCCGCACACCGAGCGCGGGCAGCGCTGGTCAGCGCGATCCTGGAGATCCTTGGCGTGGATGCCGAAGTAGATGCCGGTGCCGGCCGCGCCGGCTCCCGCGATGGCGAGCCCGAGCGACAGCTCGCGCGCGGCGCTCCACGTGCCGCGCACCACCACGGGGCGCGCGACCGCGGCGGCCTCGGATGGACCGGGCGGGGGCCACGCGGCGATCGGCGCGGGCTCGAGGTCGGGCACCACGACGACCTGGCGCCGGGTATCAAGGGTGATCGGCACGACGGTGCGCCACGCCAGGTAGCCGGGCGCCTCGGCGGCGACCGCGTAGCTGCCCGGATCGATCGGCAGCGCGGTGTTCCAGGTCGCGGGATCGACGATCTCGCCGTCGCGGCGCACGACGAGGCCCAGGGGCTTGCCGGCCACCTCGATCACCAGGGTCGCGAGTCGCGGCTCGAGCGCCGCGGCGCGCTTGCCGGCCTCGGCCTGGCGCTTGTCGTCGCCGCCGGTACGCTTCGCCATCGCCTCGGCCTTGCGGAACGCGGCCCACGCGCTGGCCGGCTTGCCGAGCCGATCGCGGCAGTCGCCGAGGTTGAGCAAGGTCCCGACGCTGCTCTCGAGCCGGGCGCTCGCGTCGAGCTTGTCGCAGCCGGCCGCGAGCTGGCCGCGCTTGATGAGGTCGCGGCCGTCGCGGAACAGCACCTCGGCCTCGGCGGATTGGGCCAGCGCCGCGGGCGCCGAGATCAGCGGCGCGGCGACGCCGAGCGCCCAGACCGCCGCGAGGTAGGTTCGATCAGCGCGTATCATAGAGCTCCTCGGTAGGGGACGGCGTGGCCGGCGCGTCCTGCGCCGGGGCGGGGGTAGCCACGGGCGGAGTCGCCGGGGGGGCCGGCGCAGCGGCGGGGGGGAGCGGCGCGGCCGCGGCAGGCGCGGACCTCGCGGCGGCGGGTGCGGCGATCGAGCCCGGCGCCGGCCAGATCACCTCCGCGGTCCGGGGCCGCGCCGAGGCGGACCGCTTGGCGGGGCGGGTGCGATCGGAGGCGCTCGACGCGCCCCGCCGCGGCGCCGAGGTCGCGACCGCCGCGGCGTTGCTGCCGCCGCTGGCCGCCGCGGCGATCGCGGGGGGCGCGGCGACCTCGGCCGGCGCGGCAGCGTCCGGGGTGGGCATGGCGTCCGCGGCCGCCGCGGCGATCGCGGGGGGCGCGGCGACCTCGGCCGGCGCGGCAGCGTCCGGGGCGGGCATGGCGTCCGCGGCCGCCGCGGCGATCGCGGGGTGCGCTGCGGCGACCTCGGCCGGCGCTGCGGCGGGCCTTCCGTCAGCGGCCGCGGCGGGCATCACGCTCGCCTCGCCATCGCGCTCGCCGTACACGACGTACGACGTCACGCCGACGCCGCCGATCAGGGCGGCGACGACCCCCGCCGCGACCACCGCCAGCCAGCGCGACCGCCGCGGCCGGAGCTCGTCGGAGGCATCGGACTGGAGCTGACCGGCGAGCGACGACGGCGGCCCGTAGCGCAGCCACGGTATCGGCGCGGCCGCCGGGGAGGTGCCGAGCTTGCCGGCCCGCGAGAAGTTACCGTCGTACACCGAGCGGAAGCCACGGCCGAGCGCCATCGCCGGCGTCACCGGTGCCGCGCTCGACTCGGCGAGGTCGAGCTGCGCGTACAGCTCGCCGAGCGCGCCGTGCAGCTCGGTCATCGTCTGAAACCGGTCCGCGGGCGCCTTGGCCAGGCAGCGCGCCAGCAGCGCGTCGATCTCCGCTGCGATCTCCGCTGCGATCTCGGCCGCGAGGCCGCTGATGAGCGCGCTCGGCGCCGGCGGCGCCTCGTGCATGTGCGCGACGATCAGCTCGCCCGGCGCCTCGCGGACGAACGGCGGCCGGCCGGTCAGCATATGAAACACGAGGCAGCCGAACGCGTAGATATCGGAGCGCTGATCGACGCCGCCAGCGCCGCGGCACTGCTCCGGCGACATGTACACCGGCGTACCGACCATCATGCCGGACTGCGTGAGCGCCACGGCCTGCGCGTCGCCGCCCATCTTGCAGATCCCGAAGTCGAGGATCTTGGTGCGCTCGCCGCCCTGCGCCTCGGCGTCGGCGACCAGGAAGATGTTCTCGGGCTTGAGGTCCCGGTGGATGATGTCATGGGCGTGGGTCACCGCGAGCGAGCCGGCGATCTGACGCGCGAGCCGGAGCGTGTCGGTCACAGACAGCTTGCCGAGCCGATCGATCCGCGCCGACAGCGCCTCGCCCTCGAGCAGCTCCATCACGATGTACGCCGTACCGTCGACGTGATAGCCAAAGTCGAACACCTGGATGACGCCCGGGTCCGAGATCGCCGAGGTCGCGCGGGCCTCGTTGAAAAACCGCTCGACGATCTCGCGGTTCGCGGCCACAGTCGGCAGCAACGTCTTGATCGCGGCGCGCCGGCCGAGCAGCGTGTGCTCGCCGAGGAACACGATGCCCATCCCTCCTGCCCCGATCTTGCGAACGATCCGGTATTGACCGATGTGGCTGGGCGTCATCACCGCCAGGTTGTAGCGGTGATTCGGTCAATTGTCTAATGACTTCATATAGTTGAGTCACCACAGCACGCTGAGCGCGAGCGCCCGTGACAATCACGCACACGGACGACACTCGCGATCTGCGATTCGCGCTACTTAGCCACCGCCGACCTGCACTCACGTGCTCGTTCAGACGCGACGACGGCCCCGCCCGCCGCAGGTCGTGGTCACTCGTCGACCAGCGCTTCGAGCTTGGCGACGGCCTCATCGAGGATCGCGCGAACGCGGGCCAGGCGGGCCGCGGTGAGCTGGCCGCGCTTCGCCGTGCGCCGGAACGCCCGGAGCAGCCGCCGCACGCGATCCATGACGTCGCGCAGCGCGTCCGGGTGGCCATCCCACACGTCCTCGGCCTGCTCGTAGAAGCTGGCGACCTCGTCGCGGTGGTCCTCGAGCTCGCGCGTCCCGCCCGCGGTGATGGCGTAGACCTTCTTGTCGTCGCGCTCGGCGACCTTGACGTGGCCCAGCTCCTCTAGCAGCTGGAGCGTCGGGTAGATCACGCCGGGGCTGGGGCGGTAGGCGCCGCCGCTGCGCTCCTCGATCACCGCCATGATCTCGTAGCCGTGGCGCGGAGTCTCGGCGACCGCGTCCAGCACGAGGTAGCGAACGCCGCCGCGCTCCGCGCGCGGTGGGCGATCGCCGAACAGATCGGACCAGCCTCGCCTGCCGTCGCCGGGCCCCGCGGGTCCGCGCGGCCCGCCGTGGCCCCGTCCGTGTCCGTGCCCACGCCCGTGTCCGCCGGTGAACCAAAGCCGCTGAACATCAAAAAACATCGCAGTGTCCTCCTCGACCTATCGTTACGATGGGTCTATAGATATATCTTTAGACCGGTCGATAACATTGTCAAGCTCGGTTTCTCGGCGCCCCGGGCGGTGTGGCGGCGCCTCGAGTCGCGCCTTCAGCGTTCGCTGGGCTGCGCCTGGGGCGCTGCGGCGAGGCGCTCGATCACCTGGGCGATCTCGTCGATATCGAACGGCTTGCTGAGGCAGCCGCGGGCGCCGCGGCTACACGCGACCCGCACCATCTGATCGGAGCCGTGGGCGGTCAAAAGCAGCACCGGCAGCGCCGGCGAGCGCGCGGCGATCTGGGAGACCAGCTCGAGGCCATCCATGCCGGGCATCATGAGATCGGTCACGACGACATCGACGCCGGTGAGCAGACCGAGCGCCTGCATGCCCGAGCTGGCGCACACGACGCGATAGCCGCGATCGCGCAGCACCTCGGTCAGCGCGAACCGCATCCCGGGTTCGTCGTCGACCACCAGCACGGTCGTCATGGCGCGCCGCATCCCAGCTCCCGCACGCGCGGCGGCGGATCGAAGATGCTCGGGATACCGAGCTTGCGTCGGCGGCCGTCCTCACGACCCACTGCCAGCGCCGCCAGCGCCGCCGATCGCGTGAGCGGATCGTGCTCGTGCACGTCCATCGCGAGGGACCAGAGATCGGCGAGCTCCAGGCGTCGGGAAGCAACCACGGTTTCCGGGGATGCGAGACTCGTGCCCGGCACGCACCGTCGGGGCGCTTTACTCTCGCGCCGCGCGACTGCGCAAACACGGCGCCTGCACGCACGCTTGGAATGATCCTGCCGCAACTTGCAGCGGCTGCACGGCTGTCATCACGTCGCGTACGTCGGAACGCCTTGCAAAGCAGGTCCGTCACGTGTCGAACCGCGGCGCAGATACCGCATCGAAAGCGGCTGCCGGGGTAGGCAGGCCCGATCGGGCGGGCCTGGACATCCCGTGAACCGAAACAGGTCGCGTCGGTGGCCCGGAGCTCCGCGCGATGCAACGCGCGCTCGCCCGTCGTGTCTCCGCCGGCGCGTCCGGCACATCCCTTGGGGCCCCAGGGGGTCGAGCCAAAACCAACGCGAAACTGAACGCCTTGCCCCAGGACCAGCCGTTCATGTGCCGGTGTGCACGTGAACTCCACCAACGGTCCTGACCGGCGGGCCATGCTGTTCCGGTGACCCGGGCCGCAGGTGTTGCGAGAGCGGAAGGACCGCCGAGCGTCTGCGCGCTGGCCGGACCGGCGCACGGCCGTGCGGCCACGGAGCGCCGCCCCCCTGGGGCTCCGGACGCCACCCGGACCGCTGAGCGCAGCGGCGGCCAGCTCGACCGCGGCGTTCGCCGCGGCCGGCTACCACCCCCGGATCGAGGCCGGCCTGACCGCCGTGGAGGGCGAAACCCTCGGCCCGATCACCCTCGCGCTCACCCCGCTGGCCGCGGACGAGCAGCCCCACATCGAGCTGGTCGGCATCGGCACCGTGCTGTCTTCCGACGGTGACAACCTGCGGGTCCAGCAGGTCTACCCAGGCAGCGGCGCCGAGGCCGCGGGGATCCTGCCGGGCGACGCCGTGACCGCGGTCGATGGCATCCCGATCACGGCCATCGGGTTCGATGGCGCGATGTCCAGTGGCCGCATGCGCGCAGCCGCCGCGCGCCCAGGTGACGAACGGCTGTCGAACCGGCCGGCCCACCCGCCGCTGGTGACGCGGAGCTGGCGCGACCAGCACGCCTACGTGCGCGCCAACGACGCCGTGTTCATCGGTCAGTCGATCGAACACGAGACAGGCAATGATAAGCACGGCAACCGCGAATTCGACGGCTGGTACACGATGTCCTGGACCCGCGACCTCACCGGCTGGAAGGTCGCGCACTGGACCTGGCAGCCGCAGCGCACCGAGCTCGAGCAAACCCGCGATGCCTTCAATGAGGTCAGGGCCGCAATCCTCGACGAGGATGCGACGATTTCGATGATGTCAAGGTACAAAGTCGACGGTGGAGTCGGCGTCTACGTCGCCGTCAGACTCAACGCCTCGGGACAAAGTCGAGGTCAACCTCAACGTCTTCTGGAGACGTTTCCAGGCTTTGTTCTACACGTCTTCAGCCGGCCGGATTCTCCGAGCGGAAGCCGATGCGGGCGTGCGTGCCATCGCAGAACGGCTTGGTCGACGACCCGCCGCAGCGGCACAGCCGCGTCGCCGTGGTGCGATCGACGGTGCGGCCGGTGTTGCAGCAGATCTCGACGCTGCCGGTGACGACGAGCGGGCCGTCGAGCTCGGGGCGGATCTCGAGGCGGCCGCCGCGCTCGGCGAGCGGCGTGGACTCGCGAGTCGGCGGCTCCCCGGTGGCGGCGAACCCGATCGCGTTGTGCGAGCCGTCGCAGAACGGCTTGTTCTGCGAGGCGCCGCACCGGCACAGCGTCGCGCGAAGCAGCGCGCCGTGGCCGATCAGGTCGACGCTGGCGCGCACCGCGTAGGGGCCGTTCTCGCGCACCCGCAGCTCGTTGATCGCTGGCGCCGGCTCCTGGGGGCCGCCGTCGAGCCGCTCGTAGGTCAGCGAGCCCGACGGACACATCTGGATGACGTGGGCGAGCTGCTCGACGGTCATCTCGTCGGGGTACAGCCACGGACCCTTGACGTTGGCGAGGAACACCCGGGGTGCGCCGAGCACGCAGTGCCGCGCGTGGATGCAGCGCTTGCCCTCGGAGCGCAGGACCAGCTTGTCGCCGCGCGCCTCCTCGATGGCGCCCGGCGTGTAGGCCGCCGGCGCGCGCAGCGGGACCACCGGCGCCGCGGGAGCCGGCGCGGCCGGCGCGCCCGGCAGCGGCGCGCGCTCGCTGGCCGCCCGCAGCCGCAGCGCCAGATCGTCGAGCCGGGCCGCGCTGGCCGCCTGGCTTGCGTCGAGCGGCACGACGTGGTCGCGGATCCCCGCGGCGACCGCCGCGATGCCTTCGTGCAGCGCGCGCAGCGCGTCGCGCGGCTCGGGCAGCGTGTGCAGCGACCGCGACATCGTGAAGGTCAGGCCGGCGCGGATCGCCGGGTCCTGGGTGCTGCCCGGCAGCTCGGTCAAGAGCTCGGCGAGCGGCGTCAGCACGCGCATCGCGGTCGCCGTGGCCTCGACCGCGAGCGCGCGGGCGTCGCCGGCGATCGCGACCGGCGAGTACAGGACGCCGAGGCTGCGCAGCATGGCCGCGTACATCGCGTTGGCGACGTCGAGCACGGTGGCGGCCGGCTCGGCGTCGATCCAGGTCAGCCCGTCGGGCACCGGCGGGCGCCGCATCACCGGGTTGTGCGCGACGTGCGCGGCCGGCGCGAAGCTCGGATCGTCGGCGAGGATCCGCTGCAGCTCGTTGCGCATCGCCGAGAACCGGCTGTAGTGCGAGTGCCCCGGGCAGGTCGGCGCGCCCTCGCCCTGCGTGACGATCGTGTCGATCGCCTGGCAGGCCGACGCGAGGTCGGTGACCGCGGTGATGCCGGGCAGGCCGATCACCTGCGACGTGACCTGCAGCCGCGGATCACCGCAGAACACCCGCTCGGCGCCGAATCGCTCGACCAGGTGGCCCAGGCCATCGCGGATCCAGCGGTACAGATCGCCCACCGTCGCGTAGTCCTGGCCGCTCGGCACGAGTCGGCCGGTGTGGCCGCCGCGGGCGTAGCTCCGGCCGGCGAACCCGGTGCCCTCGCGCTCGATGACGTCATCGGGGCGCTCGAGATAGACGAAGTGCTGCAGCGTGCCCAGCGAGAACGGCGCGAGCGACACCACGATCCCCGCGGGGTGGTAGCCGGCCGAGACCGGAAAGTTGGGCCGCACCAGGTGCGGCGACGCGCCGGCCGCGTTGAGCAGGTTCGACACCAGCGCCAGGTGCACCATCTCGTCGCGCGCGACCGCGAGCAGCTCGGCGCGCCAGCGCGCGATGTGCTCGGCGTGGGCCGGGTGGCGCCGCTCGGCCCGCGGGCCGATGCTGAACGCGGCGTACAGATAGCAGCACATGAGGCCGTGCTCGAGCTCGGCCGCTTCGCTCAGCGCGAACGCCAAGCTCTCCCGGTGTTCCATCCTGATCATCGGTTCGCTCACGCTATACCTTTCCGCGCGCGTGCGTCGCTGGCGAGCTCGAATGATCGCGAACCGCTAGCGGTACGGCCCCTCCGAGTCGTAGTTGACGACGTCGGTCATGTACTCGGGGCCGATCGGGATCTGGTCCGGCTCGAGGCAGTACCACTCGACGAAGCCGCAGCTGCGGCACACGTAGGTCTCGAGCACACCGTAGCGATGGCCGGTGATATCCGGCGGCTGGACGCTGTTGCCCCGGAAGAACACGCGCTCCCAGACCCTCGGCGCCGCGGTCAGCGCCATCGGCGCCACCTTCGGATCGACGGTCTGACCGAGCTCGTCGGCGGTGTACTCGCGCGGGATCGCGCGGACGAACCGCATGCCGTTACACCGCGTGCAGGGCCGCGGCGGCCGGCGCGGCGGGGGCATCGGGATGACGCCGAGCGTATCGGCGCAGTCGTAGCAGATGCCGAAGCCCGGTTGGTCGGGTCCGGGCTTGTCGAGGTTGCACGTACGGCAGCGGGGCATGCCGTGAGCCTGGCATACCCGGGCGCGGCCGGGCGTGCCGGCTACACCAGCACTTCGATCAGCGAGACGTCGTCGTCGTACCCGGCGGCGCACGGGCGCCCCGGGATGCAGGCGCGGAACCGGTCGAAGATCTGGGCGGGGGCGGAGGTCCTGGCGATCGCGAGCAGCCGGTCGAAGCCGATCATCTCGTTCGAGGCATCGCGTAGCTCGATCAGCCCGTCCGAGAACGCGTAGATCCGATCGCCGGGAGCGACCGCGTGCTGGGTGATCGCGTGGTCCGGCGGGCCGTAGCGATCGGCCGCCAGCGGCGTCCCGCTCGACGCGATCTGCGAGACCTCACCGGTCACGCGCCGGATCAGGATATCGGGGTTGCCGCCATTCCAGATCTGCAGCGTGCCCGACCGGCGATCGAGCTCGCACACCGCCGCGACGCAGAACATGTTGGGCGGCAGCAGCGCCACCAGCTCGCGCTCCATCACCGTGAGCAAGTCGCCCAGGCTCCGGCGCTCGCGCGCGGTGGCGTAGAAGATCGACGCCAGCGGCATGGTGACCAGCGCGCTCGACAGCGTGTGGCCGGTGACGTCGCCGATCATCCAGCGGTAGACGTCGTGGCCCATGCGCGCGCCGAACACGACGTCGCCGGCGAGCCGGTCGGCGGCGAGCACCAGGTGGCGGACCGTCGCGGCCGGGAACTCGCCGCGCGCGAACATGCGGTCGAAGATCGTGCGCGCCACCGCGACCTCGCGATCGTGGCGGGCGTGCATCTCCGCCAGCTCCTCGCGCTGCCGCGCGGCCTGGTCGAGCAGCGCGTGGGCGGTGAGCAAGCGCTCGATCTTCTCGACCAGCGCCTCGCGGACGAACGGCTTCTCGATGAACTCGTCGGCGCGGCTCTGCGGCTGGAGCCGGTATTGCTGCGGATCGATCTCGCCGCTCATCATGATGATCGGCAGGCTCCAGCGCTGGCCGCGCACGCGGTCGACGACCTCGTCGCCCAGGCCATCGGGCAACCGGCGATCGAGCAGCACCAGATCGTAGCTCGAGTGGTCGAGGTGGCGGAGCGCGTCCTCGACGCTATCGGCGACGTCGCAGTCGTACTGGCGCAGGTAGCGCTTGATCGTGCCGCCGATCGCCACGTCGTCATCGACCACCAGGATCCGCACGCGGGCATCGCGGATCGTGGCGACCTCGACGGTCCTCGCCGCCTCGTCGATCACCTTGGCCAGACCAGCGTGACGAGGGCGATGTTGCCCGGATCGCGATACTGGAGGTTCGCGAAGCAGGTGCGGCTGACCAGCGCGATGCCGCGTCCGTTGGGGCCATCGTGGGCCTCGACCTCGCTGGCCAGCTCGCTGCGCCACGCGAACCCCACGCCCTCGTCGCGGATCTCGATCTCGACCTGGGGAAACGCGATGTCGACGCGGACGTGCACCCGGCGCGAGCGATAGGGCTCGCGCTCGAGCCGCGCGGCCAGCTCTTCCTCGAACCGGTGCTCGCGGATCAGCCGGCCCTTGAGCGCCCGGCCGATCTCGAGGTTGCCGTGCTCGATCGCGTTGAGCAAGAGCTCGACCAGGCCGAGCCGGCCGAGCAGCGGCTCGGGCAGGAGCCCCGCGATCACGTCGGCGACGCCCTCGACCTCGTCGCGGGTCCGGCACTCGAGCTCGAGGTGGCGCAGCATGCGCATCACGTCGAGCGTCCCGGTGCGCCGCCGCTGCTCGGCGAACGCCAGGGGGATCCGCTGGGACAAAGACGTCATCGACATCCTCAATCCATCTTGAACATGCGATCGAACTTGGCCATCGTCAGCACCGCGCGCGGCTGACCGTGCACCCCGCGGAGGTGGATGCGCTGGGCGTCGCCGCGGACCCGATCGCGCAGCAGCAGCAGCATGCCCAGCGCCGAGCTATCGACATAGTCGACCCCGCTCAGATCGACGACCCAGGTCTTGGGCTCTTTGGCCAGCAGCTCCTGGAAGTCCTTGACCAGCCGGAAGTCGAAGCGACCGGACAGCTGGATCGTGACGGTGTCTTGGTTGTCGGTGACCTGGATCATGTGTACCTCTTAGAACAGCTCGACGCTGCCCACTCCGAGAGAGTGCTGGGTGACGGCGTCGCGCTGGATGCGCGCGTCGAGCTCGGCGAGCTTGGCGAGCGAGCCGGCCTTGCAGGCGGTACGCACGACCTCGAGCTTGTCGGACACCGACTGCAGGAGCTGGGTCAGCATGTCCTCGAACTGCAGCGCCTGGATCGCCGCGTCGGTCTCGAGCTCGATCCGCGCGAAGATCGCGAGCGAGCGCGAGCTCATCTCGGCGAGCTTGGCGATCGTGTCGCCGAGCTGCTGGTAGCTCGCGACCGCGTGGTCGAGATCCGAGGCCGCCAGCTTGGAGACCGCCGTGCTGGTCTGCGCCAGCGACACCGATTGCACCGCGAGCGCGTCGCGGATCGCCCGGCTGAGATCTCCCGACTCGTTGGCCAGCGCCTTGATCTCGTCGGCGACGACCCGGAACACGGCCCCGGCGCTGCCGATCCGCTGCGCCTCGATCCGGGCGTTCAGCGACAGCATCCGCGTCGTGCTCGCGATCTTCTCGATCTGCTGGCCGCGCTGCGCGACCTTCGAGGCGTGGCCGCGCAGCGACTCGACCTCCATCATGATCTTGACGCTGCTCTCGCCGATCCGGACCATGTCGTCGACGCAGCGCGACAGCACTTCGCGCAGCACGCTGACCAGGCCCGAATCGCCGTTGGTCCCGTTGACCTCGCGCAGCGTGATCTCGTACAGCACGCGCTCCTGGATCAGCTGGTCGCGCAGCCGCGTGAAGGTCGCGTGCAGCCGCGACATCGCGTCCCCCAGCAGCGAGCGAGCGCGGCCGACATCCGAAATGACCTTGGCCAGCGCGGAATCGATCCACGCGGTCAGAACTGCCGGCTCGTCCATACCCCCACTGGGTCGGCCGCACGGTGAGGAGCTTGAGAGGGAACAACACCCACGGCCTCGCCGGATCGGGAAGGCCGGGGAGGTCGTGGGGTCCCGGGGGTTCAGGGGTTCGCTGAGGATCGCCGGCGCCACGCCCTGCACGGGCGACCAAGTGCGGTAGTCTCGCGCTGCTTGGCGGACCTGGCGATCGACGTACACGCGCTGACGAAGACCTACCGCACGCCGTTCACCCGCAAGAAGGTGGAGGCCCTGCGCGGCATCAGCTTCGCGGTCGAGCGCGGCCACATCTTCGGCTTCGTCGGCCCCAACGGCGCTGGCAAGACCACGACGATCCGCACGCTGATGGGCCTCATCCGGCCAAGCGCCGGCACCGCGACGTTGCTCGGTCACCCGGTGGGCAGCCGCGCCGCCCGGGCGCGCGTCGGCTTCTTGCCCGAGTCGCCGTACTTCTACGACTACCTCGATGTCGGTGAGCTGTGCGATCTCGCCGGCCGGCTGTTCGGCCTGCCGCACGCGCTGCGCAAGCGGCGCGCCGACGCGCTGATCGACAAGCTCGGCCTGGGCCGCGCGCGCGGCCAGCCCCTCAAGAAGTTCAGCAAGGGCATGCTGCAGCGCGCGGGCCTGGCGCAGGCGCTGATGAACGACCCCGAGCTGGTCGTGCTCGACGAGCCGATGAGCGGGCTCGATCCGATCGGCCGCAAGGAGGTCCGCGACCTCATCCTCGAGCTCCGCGACCAGGGCAAGACCGTGGTGTTCTCGACCCACATCCTGGCCGACGTCGAGGCGATCACCGACCGCGTCGCGATCATCGTGCGCGGCCAGCTCCAGGCGGTCGGCACGCCGGCCGACCTGGTGTCGCCGAGTCTCCAGGGCGTCGACATCACGGTCCGGTTTCCGGACGCGACCGGCGAGCCCACCGCGGCCCTGGCGGATGGCGCCCAGCGGGTCCGCCGGGTCGGCGACGAGCTGTCGCTCACCTTGCCGGCCGACGCCGACGTCGACGCCTGGCTCGCCCGCGCGCGCACCGCCGGCGCCAAGGTGGTGGCGGTCGCGCCGCGCCACGAGACGCTCGAAGATCTGTTCGTGCGCCGGGTCGCCGGCGCCGACCAGCCGGCCGCCGCCGGGCAGGTCGCGCCATGACCGGGCGGATCTGGGCGATCGCGCTCAACACGTTCCGCGAGGCCGCGCGGATCCGCGTGCTGTACGGCATCGGCGTCCTGGTCCTGGGCTCGAACCTGCTCGCCCTCGTGCTCGGCCAGCTGTCGCTCAACGAGCCCGGCCGCGTGGCGCGCGACGTCGGCCTGGCCGGCATCTCGCTGTTCGGATCGTTGACCGCGATCTTGCTCGGCGTGTTCCTGCTCTACACCGAGGTCGCCCGCCGCACGATCCACGCGATCATCACCAAGCCGATCAGCCGGTGGGAGTTCGTCGTCGGCAAGTACCTGGGCATGGCCGTCGTGCTGAGCGTGCTCGTCGCCGTGTTCGGGCTCGCGATGGTCGCGATGCTGGCGCTCCAGGGCACCGGCCTGTCGAGCGGCCTCGGCAAGGCGCTGGTGCTGTCGTGGTTCGAGGTGCTCACGGTCGCCGCGATCGCGATCTTCTTCTCGTCGTTCTCGACGCCGTTTCTGTCGGGCATCTTCGCGCTCGCCACCTGGGTGATCGGCCGGCTCGCGCCCGACCTCGCGGCGACCACCCAGCAGGCGTCGCCGGTGATCCGGATCACGACCAGGATCGCGCTCGAGATCGTCCCCGACGTCCACCTGTTCGCGGTCTCGGGCCGAAGCCTCGACGGCGCCGCGGTCAGCGTCCACGGCGACTTCGTGCCGTGGAGCTACGTCGCCCTCGCCTGTGGCCACGGCCTGGGCTGGATCATCGCCCTGATCGCGTTCGCCGCCGTGGTGTTCCACCGCCGAGATTTCGTGTAGACCGCGCCCGCGCCGCTACGGGACCAGCTTGTAGCCCAGGCCGTAGACCGTGAGGATGTGGCGCGGGTTCTTCTGATCCTCCTCGAGCTTGCGGCGCAGCTTGACGATGAAGTTGTCGACGGTGCGGCTCGTCGGGGACGCCTGGATGCCCCACACCTTCTCGAGCAGCTCGTCGCGCGAGACCGTCTCGTCGCTGCGCTCGCGCAGCAGCTTCAGGACCTCGAGCTCGTAGAACGTGAGCCGCTTGCTCGTGCGGCCCTTGGTCATCGTGTGCTTGCGCGCGTTGATCTGCCAGGTGCCGATCGCGAAGGTCTCGTCGGAGTGCGTCACCATGCGAGCCTGGCGGCGGAAGATCGCGTTGATCCGCGCGATCAGCTCGGCGACCGAGAACGGCTTGGTGACGTAGTCGTCGGCGCCGGCGTCGAGGCCGCGGATCTTGTCGCTCTCCTGGGCCTTGGCGGTGAGGATGATGATCGGCACGGTATCGTCGCGCTGCCGCAGGGTCTCGCACACCCGGTAGCCGTTGTCGTCGGGCAGCATCAGGTCGAGCAGGATCGCGTCGGGCGCCCAGTCCATCGCGGCGGTCAGGCCCTCGGCGCCGGTGCCGCGCGCCAGCACCTCGAAGCCCTCGAACTCGAGCGCGTCGCGCAGGCCGCGCACGATGTCCGGCTCGTCCTCGATCACGAGGATGCGCTTCTTCGGGGTCTCCTCACCGTCGGGCACAGGTCACCTTTGTACCATCGATCCTGCGCGCGGATCCCTCGCTCGTCGATCGCAATTCCTCGGGGCGCCGGTCACGCGGACGCCGTGCGCGAGGTCTTGAGCGGCAGCCAGATCCGGAAGGTCGCGCCCGGCTTGCCGTCCTGGACCACCGCCACGTCGCCGCCGTGCGCGCGGGCGATGTGCTGGACCAGCGCCAGGCCGATTCCGGACCCGCGGATCGGCGCCAGGCGGATCGCGCGGCCGCGGTAGAATCGCTCGAAGATCCGCTCGTGCTCCTCGGGATCGACGCCCGGGCCAAAGTCGCGGACGTCGAGCACGAGCCGATCGCCGACGTGGTGCAGGCCGAGCGCGATCCGCTTGCCCTCGGCGGCGTACTTGATCGCGTTGTCGATCAGGTTCAGCACCGCGAGGGTGAACGCGCTGGCATCGAGCCGCAGCCACGGCAGCTCGGGATCGATCGTCGCCTCGAGCGTCATCTCGGCGGCGGCGACCCGGCGCGCCGACAGCTCGATCGCGCGATCGACGACCTCGGCGAGATCGGTATCGGCGAACTCGTAGACCCCCATGCCGCGCTCGATCTTGGCGAAGTCGAGCACGTTGTCGATCAGCCGGGCGAGCCGCACGCTCTCGCGCCAGATGATCTCGGCGTACTCGTGGGCCTGCTCGGGGCTCTTGGTGCGGCCCTCGGCCAGCATCTCGCCGAACATCGAGATGATCGACAGCGGCGTCTTGAGCTCGTGCGACACGTTCGAGATGAACTCGCTCTTGAGCTCGTTGAGCCTGCGCTCGCGGCGGATCGCCAGGCCCAGGAAGGTCAGCACGGCGAGGATCACGGTGACCGCGCCGGCGATCAAGAGCGAGTCGATGAGCTTTCGGCGCTCGAGCCCGGGATCGGCCATGTCCTTCTGGGTGACGCGAAGGACCCAGCCATCGACGGTCGACAGGAACCGGGTCTCCTGGACCGGCTCGCCCACGGTGTCGCCGAACGGCGCGCCGTAGCGCAGCTGGCCCTTCTCGTCGCGCACCTGGTAGAGCCGCTTGGACGACGACGAGACCGAGAAGAACTGCGGAAACACGCTGTTGACCAGGTGGATCAGGTCATCCTCGATGACGACATAGAAGGTCCGCTCCCCGGACACGCGCTTCATGAACGAGAACAGGTAGGGCCGTCCGTCGAACGTGCGGTAGACGTGGCCGCGGGTGCCGGGCGGCGCGGTGGCGAGCGGGAGCGCCGGCACGATGCGGGCCAGGAACTTGTCGCGGAACTCGATCCCCGGCTTCACCTGGCGGGTGGAGACGTAGCCATCGGGCACCAGCCGCAGGTGGTCGTCCAGCACGAACACGCTGGTCGCGGCCACGCCGGACGTCTTGACCAGCTCACGCAGATCCGAGACCGGTTCGATCTGCGCGCCGCTCAGGACCTTGCGATCCGTGCTCTCGATCTGCGATTCGATCGTCACGACCCGATCGTCGGCCAGCTCCTGGAGCAACGCGAGCTCGCGCTCATTGGACGAGACCTCGCTGGTGTATGAGTAGCCGTAGTACGCCAGCGCCACGGCCGCAGCCAACACCGCGAAGATCAAGGCATTCACGAGAAAGACACGACGCACGCACTCGAGATCCTGCCACGTTCTCTGTCAGTTGTAAGTGCGCAAGGTTGCTAGCTCACAGGATCATGTGTTAGACGGCTAACTAATGCTTCGTTCAATCCGGATTTGCGGATCTCGCGGCATTCCAAGAAGTTAGGCAAGTTGTTAGGCGGCGACACTCGTCCGAAAGAGGCATGGGATGGATTCCATCTTCGAAGAAGACGCCGATGAAGTTGGCGGGGAGATCGAGGCGTACTGCCCGTCCCCCCGTTGCAAAGCAGACACAACGCACACGATCATCAGCATGTACGAGGACGAGGTTCGTCGCGTGCAATGCGTCGTGTGTGGTGAGGTGCACGCCTACCGCAAGCCGCGGGGCGATGGTGTCGATGAGGCCGGCGAAGGCACGGCCAAGAAGTCGTCGCAGCGTCGCGTGACCTGGGACGACGCGATGGCGCGCGCGACCGAGGCCGATCTCAATAACTGCAGGCCGTACTCGATCCGCGATGCCTACGAGGAGGGCGACGTCGTACACCACCCTGTGTTCGATATCGGCTTTGTGATCGAGCTGTTACCCGACAACAAGGTCGAGGTGATCTTTCGCGACGGGGGTTCGCGGATCCTGGTTCATAACCGCGGCGACCTGGCGTCCCGCATGCCAGACATCAGCGAGATCCCCATCCCCCGTGAAGCGAAGAAAAAGAAGCGGGCCAAGAAGCCCGAACCGTCCCAGCCCCTGACGACGCGAAACAAAGCCGAAGTCGAGGCCGCGGTCCTTCGTGCCCGAAGCGCCGCGCAGCTGCGCGTCGACGAAGCACAGAAGACAGCAGACGAGCGCAGCAACAAGAAGGTGAAAGTGGTCAAGCCAGTCAAGGAAGCCAAGCCTGCAAAGGCCGAGGCGCAAGCTCCCGTTCCCACTCCCAAAGCGGCCAAGCCCGCCAAGGAGGCTGCCGCAGCGGCCCCGGCGAAAGCCGCGGCCAAGGCGGAGAAGCCCGCCAAGGCCAAGCCCGCCAAGCCCGCCAAGGCCGCCAAGAAGCCGGCCAAGGCTACCAAGCCGGCCAAGGCCGCCAAGCCCGCGGCCAAGAAGCTGGCCAAGCCGGCCAAGCCCGCAGCCAAGAAGCCGGCCAAGCCCGCCAAGAAGCCGGCCAAGCCCGCCAAGAAGAAGAAGTAACCGCGGCGAGGCCGGGCCATCCCGGCGTCGTGGACGAGGTGATCCCCAGCTCACGCGAGCACGTGGGACTGTAAGCTCGTGCGCGCAGCGGGACCGGCACGGCGGCCGACCTAATGTAGCTAGCCGCGTGCCGGCGGATCGGGCTCACCGCGCTGGTGGTGCTTGAACGGCAACAGCACGGTGAACTCGGTGAACACGTCGGGCTGCGAGTCGACGGTGATGAGCCCGCCGTGCAGGACGATCAGGCCGCGCGCGATGTAGAGCCCCAGGCCTGCCGAGTCGGGGCCCGCCGAGGTGTGGTGCTTGGCGGGGTGCGCGTGGAGAAACGGATCGAAGATCCGCTGGCGATCTTCCTCGGCGATGCCGACGCCGTTATCGCGCACGCGCAGCCGCGCCCAGCCGCCGGGGAACCGCTCGCTCGGCGCCTCGTCGACCTCGATCACGATCTCGCCCTGCTCCGGGGTGTAGCGGATCGCGTTGTGCACGAGGTTGACCGCGATCTGGTGCAGCTTGTCGCGATCGGCGTCGATCGAGCCGACGTGCTCGATGTGGGTCGCGACGCGCTGGTGGCGGTTGCGCGCCAGCGGCTCGAGCTCGGTGACGACGTCGCTGACGACCTCGCCGAGGTTGACCGGCTCGCGGCGCAGCGTCAGGCCGCCGGCGTCGATCCGCGACACCACGAGCATGTCGTCGACCAGGCGCTTGAGCCGGTGCGCGTTGCGCCGCACCGACCCCATCGGCCGGTCGAGCAGCGGCGGCAGCTCGCCGAACCGGCCCTCGGAGAACAGGTCGAGGTAGCCGACGATGCTGGTCAGCGGCGTGCGCAGCTCGTGCGCGGCGATCGAGATGAACTCGGCCTTGGCCTTGCTCTGGCGCTCGAGCTCGGCGTTCTTGGTGCGCAGCTGGGCCTCGGACTCGGCGAGCGCGCGGGTCCGCTGGCGGACGATCTGGTCGAGGTTGGCGCGCAGCGCGCGAAACTCGGCGCGGGCATCCTCGACCTCGCGGGTCCGCTCCTCGAGCACGTTGCCGAGCCGGACCGCCGCGTCGAACAGCTCGCTCTGCGACGGTGGGGTGGCGCCCGAGCGCTCGAGCTGCGCGATCAGGACGTCGATCGTGCGCTGCGCGGCCGCCAGCTCGTCCTCCAGCTCGGTGATTCGCTCGCGGGGATCGATGTCCGGTGGGGTCATGATTTGAGCGCTCCGATCGCCAGCCCGGTGAGGGTGTGATTGACCTGCAACATGCCCGACTGCTCGCTCATCGACTGGAACCCGATCGTCGGGTAACCCGCGAACGTCGCCGAGAGCTCGCGCAAGGTGCCGCGCGCCGCGGCCTCCGCGTGGCGCGACATGCACGAGAACGCCAGCAGCGCCGCCATCGCGCCGCCGACGCGATCGGACGCGGCCGCCAGGTCGCGCTGCATCGTCCGGATCAGATCGCCGGGCCGCATCACGTGCAGGATGTGGCCGGGCTCGACCGCGGCCGACAGCACGACCCGGTCGTCGACCAGCCGGCGCAGCGACCGCACGTACGGCACGCCGTCGATGTAGCGCGCGAACGCGTGCAGCGGCCGGGGCTCGTCGAGCGAATCGCCGATCCCCGCGATCAGCCGGCGCAGCCGCGCGGCCGCGGGCCGGCCGTCGAGCTCGTCGATCGTCCGGCCGGTCGCCGCGGTCACCACGGTCCGGATCGCGGTCGGCACCAGGTGCGACGAGGTCACCGCCGCGAACGGCAGATCGCTGTCGATCACGACGACGAGCGCGGCGTCCGACAGCACCTGGCCGCCCGCCCACAGGTAGGTCCGCCGATCGCGATCGAGGTCGATCGAGGCGCCGCCGCCGATGAACCGGATCTGCGGCGCGGTCGCCGCCGAGCCGATGCAGAACGCCTCCTCGTGGCGGTGCTGGCCGTCGACCAGCGTGACCGCGATGTGGCGCCCCGGATCGAGCGCCTCCGCGGTGGTGCCCAGCGCGAGCGCCGCCTGATGCACGGCGTCCCGGCCGCGGGTGAGCGGGCTCCTCGACAGCTCGCCGGCGATGCCGACCCCGGCGCGCACCCAGTCGCCGTACAGCCCGAGCGCCGAGACCGCGGG
>Ga0302321_100000597_pt1 | contig 31628 bp, 32 predicted proteins | sample Fen_T0_1_FD_202505 | JGI IMG/M metagenome (GOLD analysis project Ga0302321, IMG submission 202505) | Peat permafrost microbial communities from Stordalen Mire near Abisko, Sweden - Fen_T0_1 | ecosystem: Environmental > Terrestrial > Soil > Wetlands > Permafrost | place: Sweden: Abisko... | reverse complement strand
AGGCAACTTTCATGCGCATGAGGGACAAGGAATAGCTCTGCCCGAGCCGACACTCTCTGCGAAAATAGAGACGTATGAAATCGGTACCCCAATTCCCAACTCCACGCCTTCGCAGCTTAGCGCTTCTCTCGTTGCTTACGTTTGCTGCGATCACATTGACCGCCCAGGAGCAGAATGCGTCGAGCGCCGCAAGCACGGCAGAGACTTACAAAGGCAGTGCGGATGGGTTCGCTTCGGCGTTACCCGGATTTGTGGAGCGGGCTGCAAAATTGCGGCAAATCCCGCAGAACTACGCCAAAGAGATTACATACATCGCGGAGGCCGCGCACTCGTGCTCGAGCATCGCCTCGTATCTAGCGGCGCGCCGGCAAGATGTTCGGAGCGGCAAGATACACGCTCCATTCGGCGGCGAGTACGACATGTGCGAAGCCGGGTTCCACAATGTGACCACTGCGGTCCGCACCTATGACCATGAACAAGAACGCATAGTCGTGATGACGGTTGCTCCCTGGCAAGACGGGAAAGGCATCACGTTGCAGCTTCGTTTCGGGGTTCTCAAGTCAGACGATGCGGCGCAACGGAAGCTCTTCTCGAGCCAAAGCATCGTTACGGCGTCGATCGATGCGCCAGCGGAAGCTCCTCCGCCTCCGCAATGAACCTTCCGCGTCCGTGACGAAGACTCCCTCATCCAATAAAAAAGAGTGCAGGCAAAGCCCGCACTCTCAAGAGAATCGTTCGAACTGCTGCTTCTATTTCAACGTGAAGGAAGCGATGTGCGTGCGCCAGATATCCGAACTGCCATCGGATCCGATATATTCGTTCGCCGACCAGAAGGTCAGGCCATCTGCAGGATCCAGAACGGTTGAACTGTAGTCCCCGAGCCGGAAACTGTCGAAGAAGAAACCGCCGCCCGGAGCGACGTCAACCCTCGCCACTTTGGTCGTGCTGCCTACCCACATCGAGAGGTACTCGGTGTTCGATGACTCGATCCAGGTCAAGCCCAGTTTGTGCTTCGCGTTCTCATCGATCGAGACCATCTGGACCGCGACACCTTTGCCGGGATCAATCGTTCCCTGCTTGAGGAGTGTCGGAGTTCCCGAGGCCACATTGATTTGGTAGAACAGGCCCTTGGGATAGGTAAAGTGGTCCTTCTTCAGAGAAGAGGCCATCGCCGTTAACAGATGTCCGTTGCGGTACTGGACCTGAGTTGTGGTGGTATTTGGAAACACGGTGACCGAACCTGGACCGCCGGGTTGATCCGCCGTGGTGGCGTTCTGGTATTGCTTTACCGGCAACGACGTGTAGGTGAACGTCGGGCTGTTGCTGAGGACGTTGGTCATCTTGGTGACGCGCATGATGGTGCCGCCCGAATCTGAACCGTCCGTGGAAACAAACCACATCGGGTCTCCCGGTACGCTGCCGTGCATCTGTGCTGGCGGCATCGCGCGGAACTGGGCTTTCGGTACAGAGTTATAAGTGACCAGATGGCCCGACAAGAGAGCGGTTTTGTCGATGGCAAGAATCGCTGCATTGCCGCCGCCGCTGCCGAAATCGTTATACGAGATCACGATGGCATCACGGTTGTAGCCAATCTTCTGGTAGTCAGGAAAGCCACCAACGTTGGTGAGGTCGTAGGTCACGAATCCGTCGAGTGGGCTTCCATCATTGGACACGCCGATGAAGAGTCCTGCGTCGCTGCTGTCGAAAGCCGTGACGTACCAGCGTCCTACGATGTCGTCATAGATGACGTAAGGGTCGCCGCCAGAAGACGCGCCGTACAGGGTGCTGAGGGGTTCGTCGAGGAGGAGGTTGCCAGTGGTCTTGTCCCAAACTCGGAAGTCGAAGTTCACTGCTTCCGCGATAAAGTTGCCGCCGACGGCAGCATTGGTGTCAGGGGGCAAGCATCCGCAGTTGGAGCCGTTGAAATCGACGCCTTCGATGCTCTTGCCGATGGTCACGGAAACAAGGGGGTCGATGATCGGGGAAACAGCCTGCGGTAGCGGACCGTTGGGAATCGAACGAGGTTGGGACCATGAAGGCACGGGATGCCCAACCGGGACGCGATTTTGCGGAGTGACTTGCTGCGCGAAAAGGTTCATGCAGGACAGTGCCAACCCGCAGACCAACGCAAGGGGAACGAACTCTTGTACATGTGTTCTTTTCATAATAGGGAACGCCTTTGTGGTGAATTTAGGAATCGAGCTTGGACGGACAGTGGACGCCCACAGCAAAGTCTTACGTTTCGCCCCAGGGCCTTCAGCTCGCAGCCCAACATACTCACCGCGCTCAGGAATGTCAAACGCGAAAAGCCCATGCTGTCGCGGAGTTTGCGGTTGGACGCAATCTTGTGTCATTGCAAGGGATTGGGGCGAAGTGCAACGAATTTCACACTCCTTTCGAATGTTGCAGCGAGGTTACTGACGCAGAATTTCGGGCGCCCCTTGCCCTAGGGATACTTTTTCTTTCACCTGTGACCCAATTTCTGGATCGCTTTCCGCAGATAGAGACAGGACGGCAGAATTGGAAGATTCAAGGCGAACTGAAGCCCCGGATCCGATCTGCTGATTTTCCGGCCGATTAGGTTCGGCACTAGGTTCAAGGAGGATGCGATGATCAAGAACGCTTTAATCGGGTTTGGAGTTGCTTTCGCGGCAGGGCTCGGACTTTCTTTTCTGCAAACCATCAGCGGTTCCGGTGGTTCTGGTTCAAATGTCGTGGTGCCAGCAGTCATGGGGATGCTGACCTTCTTTGCGCTGCAAATGCGCGCCGGCAACCGCAAGGAAACTCGCGTGGATGACGACATCCGCCGCGCCGCTCTTACTGCCTCCGTGCCCCCGGGCCAGGCATCGTTGTTCGTTTACCGCGAAGGTTTCGCTGGGAAGGCAGTTGGCTGGAACGTGGCGCTGGACGGCGTAGCGCTGGCGCAACTCAAGAGCCCACGTTTTACCTGCACCGTGATTCAGCCCGGTCGCCACAAGCTCTCGGTGAGTCTGGGCCTGGGGGGATTTGCCGGAACGCAGAACACACCCTCAGAAACCATGGTCGACGCGCAAGCCGGTGAAATTCTGGTGTATGCAATGAAGTCGAAAATGGGCGCTTTGAGCAATACGCTCTACTTCACGAAGGAAGCGGATCCGCGCGCAACTCTGCAAAAGCTCGCCAAGGTTCCGATGGTAGCCCCGGAACTGCAGGACGCCAAAGCTGTGGCGTGACGTCCGACGACGACCTACTCGAGCATGCCCGAGAAGTAGATCTAGAAAAGGGGCGGCGACTCTGCGCCGCCTCTGCGGTTTCCGCGGTGATTCCCCACGAACAAGGTTTTCAAACCGAGACATAACGACTTCCCGATGTCAAAAAGTCGCCTGTTACCAATTCGTTCGACGGGAATCCTATCGGTCTGCTACATTTCCGGTCTGGCCAAAAGACCGATTTTCAAGGAGACGTTTCCAGCATGGTTGTACAACACCGTACCTTTCACTTCCTGCGCGGGGCAGCCGTTTTGGCGATGTTCGCGCTCCTCGCGACAGGACTCTCACTGGCTGCCGAACCCGCAGCCCTCACGTGGACTCAACTGACTGCTGCTGGATTTCCAGCGCGTGCCGGGTTCGCAACCGCCTACGATCCGATCAGCCAAAAAGTAGTGGTTTTCGGCGGCCGCGATGTGAACGGCATCTTCTACAGCGACACTTGGACTTTCGACGGCACGACCTGGCAGAAGATTCAGACCAAGCCTGCGCCCAACGGGCGCGCCGGCGCCGCGATGGCTTATGACTCCCAGACCAAGGCACTCGTCTTGTTCGCGGGCTTCTCGGGGTTCACTGTCTTCAACGACACATGGTTGTGGGATGGATCGACCTCCACATGGAAGAAGGCACGCCCCAAGCACAAGCCATCGGCGGCCGTGAATGCCATGCTTTTCACCGACCCCGCGAATGGTCACGCGGACATGTACGGCGGCAAACACACACAGTTCTACTCGCGCGATACATTGCAGTGGACGGGAACGGATTGGCATTTGCTGGCCCCGACAGATTCGCCGTATCCGCGGGCCGGAGGAGTCAATGTCTTTGATCCCGTGCACGATAATGTCGTCGTGTTTGGAGGTCTTTCCGACAACTGGATCACGCAGAACACCTGGACATGGGATGGGACCGACTGGACGGAGCGGAATATAAAGAAGCAACCCGACACGCTTTATTTCACGAGTGGGGCATACGATCCGAACCTGAAAAAAGTGGTAGTGTTCAGCGGCGGGAGCGGAGGCGTGGACCAGACCACAACATGGGCGTGGACGGGGAGCAAATGGATGTTATTGACGCCTGCGACCAGTCCGACTCCGCGCGAACAGTTCGGGACAGTGTGGGATCCCGCGACCAGCCAATTTCTGATCTTCGGCGGAACGAATTTCGATACTGGCGAGTTCTTCAGCGATACGTGGGTGCTTGAAGGGAAGTAAACCGGTAGATCGTATTGTGGCCAATTGAACGGTTGCAGTTTCCTCTTCTAACCGCGCGGCCTAACGCCGCGCGGATTTCCCTCTGCCGTGGGTTGAGAGTGTTTCACGCCGATTCACGGGTCATTGAATCTGGATCACACCCTGGGAGCTCGCAGCCTTGATCTCCTCCACGCGTGCTACAACCTTACGGGCAAACGCAAACAAAGATTTCGCATGGGGCGAGTCTTCGCCTTTGAGCACGGCGGGTGTGCCGCCGTCGCCGGACTTACGGATCTCAGGGTCAAGTTCCACGTTGCCTAAGTAGGCCACCTCGAAATTCCTGGCCATACTCTCTGCCCCGCCGCGCGAAAAGATATCAACCTCGTGGTTGCAGTGCGGGCAAACGAAGTAGCTCATATTTTCGACGACGCCGACGATATCCACCTTCATTTGCCGGAACATCTCAATCGCTTTGCGGGCATCCTGGAGCGAGACGTCAGAGGGCGTCGAGACCACAATTGATCCCGTCAAAGGCACAGTCTGAATGAGCGAGAGCGACACGTCGCCGGTTCCCGGTGGGAGGTCGATGACGAGGTAGTCGAGTTGCCCCCACTCGACAGAACCCAAAAACTGGCGAATGATCGAGTGGAGCATCGGACCGCGCCAGATCAGCGGCTTGTCTCCGGGATTAAGAAGGCCTACAGAAATCACCTTAAGGCCATGGGCGAGGATCGGCGCGATTTGGTTTTCGCCCGTGGCGCGTGGCTGCTCGTTGACACCCAGCATCAAAGGAACGTTGGGACCATAGACATCGGCATCAAGAAGGCCGACTTTGTATCCCATCTTGCTGAGCGCGATGGCCAGATTGACGGAAAGGGTGGTCTTGCCGACTCCGCCTTTGCCGGAACCGACGGCGATGATGGCGTTGACGCCGGGTAGGGGTTGCGGAGCGGGTGGTTGCTGGCCTTGCTGATGAGAATGAGAGCTCACTGATTTTCCTCTGGGTTACGATTATACGGGACGCCCGCGGGCATCGGCAGACGCGGGAATTCTTGGCCGAAGGATAGAGATAATGAAAACGCTCGCGGGGAGAGTCTTTCGGCACGGTCGCGGGTCGACCCGAGCGGCCGCGATTGTCATCCTTGTGCTGCTGTTGGGCGCCGGGTCTGCGGTCGGGTATTCCGTTCTCACACACGAACAAGTCGTGGACCTGCTTTGGAAGGACGGGATCGTCCCGCTATTGCTGAAGCGCTTTCCGCAAGCCACTGAGGAAGATTTGCGAAAAGCCCATGCTTTCGCCTACGGGGGATCGCTCGTTCAGGACATGGGCTACTATCCGTTCGGCAACAAATTCTTCAGCGATCTCACGCACTATGTGCGCTCCGGGGACTTCGTGGAGAACCTGTTGGAAGATTCGTCGGACTTGAACGAATACGCTTTCGCGCTAGGGGCGATGGCCCACTACGTGTCCGACAATGCCGGGCACCCGACGATCAATCGCGTGGTAGCCATCGAATTTCCGAAGCTGAAAAAGAAATTCGGGGATTCGGTGACCTACGAAGACGATCCCAAGGCGCACATCCGCACCGAGTTCGGATTTGACATGGTACAGGTGGCGAAGAACCGCTACACCAATGACCGCTATCACGACTTCATTGGCTTTGAAGTGGCCAAACCGCTACTGGAGCGCAGTTTCCAGAAGACCTACGGGCTGAAGCTCTCTGACATATTCGGCGATGAGGATCTGGCGATTGGAACGTTTCGTCGCGGGGTTACCAAGATAGTGCCGGAGATGACACGTGTGGCCTTGCTGGCGCGCAAGAAACAAATGGTGAAGGAAGACCCTACATTCAGCAAGAAGAAGTTTCTGTTTTATCTGTCGCGGGTTGATTATCAAAAAAAGTGGGGGAAAGGGTACCGCCGCCCCGGTGTTGGCGCCCGGGTTTTGGCATTTTTTCTCAAGATGATGCCCAAAGTCGGTCCGTTCAAAGCACTGCAATTCAAGATTCCCTCCACTCAGAGCGAGAATCTCTATATGGCAAGCGTGGACAAGACCGTTGAAGACTATACGACGTACCTGAAAAAGAATCGAAACGGAGTTCCTCAGCTGGAAAACATGGATTTTGACACGGGCAAGGAAACTTCTTTTGGGGAATACAAGCTGGGCGACGAAACGTATTCGAAGTTGCTGGCGCAATTGGCCGAGCACAAATTCGATCAAGTTACGCCGGAGTTGCAGGAAAACATTTTGCACTACTACGCGACAGCGAAGCCGCCAGCGGCCTCCGACAAAGCTCAGAAAGACTGGCCTGAGACTGAGAAACAGCTCGAACAATTGAAGTCACACACTGCGCAACCCGTGATCGAGCCAGTGCCGGTTCCAGTAAAGAACTAGCCGTAGTGCCCGGTTCCGGCCTGCACCTTGCCACGGAACATGCGGTACACAAAAACGAAATACCCAATGGCGAGTACGGCGCCCAGCGTCCACCACGTTAGGCCAACCGTCAGGCCGTGGTTTGCCGCGCTGGTGTTGTAGATGGTCAGATCGTATTGATGATCGCGCGCCGGAAGGACTACGGGATAGAGCGCAAATGCGGCTCCTACGAGCATGCTTGCGATGTAGAGGCTCGACGCAACAAATGCGGCTTTCTCCTTGCCCTTCGGCGTTGTCCACAGCATGACGGCGAGACTGCCGAAGACGGCGATGGGAACCAGGTAGCCCACGGAGTGCTTCGAGTAGTTTGCCGTGATTTCAGGCCGGATGAAATACGTCGCCACGAACGCCATGCAGGTCAGGAAAAATTGCACGGGCCAGCAAAGCAAGGCAATGCCACGGGCGCGACGGCCGAGGTCTTCGTCGGTCTTCAAAGCAACATAGTACGAACCATGCGCAGTCAAAGTCACGAGTGCAACTACGCCGATCAATACGGTGTACCAGTCAAGAATCCCGGGATGCGGACCCAACTTGAAGTCGGTCCAGAGCGGTTCAAAGAAATAGCCGCTGGCATCGAGGGGTACGCCACGTACGACGTTTCCGAGAGCGGCGCCCAGGAAAATGCATAGAAGGATGCTGGAAACGGCGAACACAACATCGAAGAAATCACGCCACATTTTCTCTTCAATGTGAGCCCGGAATTCGATGCCGATAGCACGCAGCATCAGCAGCCACAGCACCATCATCAGGGGAAGGTAGAAGCCGCTGAAACTTGAGGCATAGAGCTGCGGAAAGGCAAAGTAGAGTGTCCCGCCCGCAGCCAGGAGCCAGACTTCATTGCCGTCCCACACGGGGCCGATCGCGCGCAACACGCGGCGGCGTTCTTCATCTTGCTTCGCTGCGAGCAGGTAGATCACACCTGCTCCCAGATCAAATCCATCGAGCACGACGTACGTCGTGATCATTGCTGCAACAATCCAGAACCAAAGGCCAGCCATCATGATTATTCCGACTCCCCTATGAGTGGAGTTCGCCAACCTCAGCAAGGCCCGAAGGCCCATGCTCGATTTCGCGCCGAATTAGAAATAGCCCAAGGAGACCCAACACGGTGTACATTCCCATGAAGCCTAACAGTGTAAACATTCCGTTGCCCGCGGAAACCGATTTCGAATAACCATCTTCAGTCCGCATCAGACCATACACCAGCCACGGTTGGCGTCCGAGTTCGGCGGTCATCCACCCAGCGGTGTTGGCAATATACGGAAACGGGGCGGACAGAAGCAGAATCCATAGCATCCAGGTTGCTTTGAAAATCGTGCCGCGCCACAAGAGAAACAAGCTGACAACCATGACCGCGACAAAGAAAGTTCCCAGGCCCACCATGATGTGGTAGCTGTAATAAAGCAGAGGGATGTTGCCGGGCCAGTCTTCTTTCGGAAATGCGTCGAGACCGCGAACGTTTGCGCTCCAGCGCTGGTAGGTCAGCATGCTGAGCATTCCCGGAACTTCCAGCGGGTTGTCAATGTGGCCGTGCTTCTCGTCGGGTTGCCCCATGATTACCAGAGGGGCGGCGTTGCGTCCCTGAAACAGGCCTTCCATCGCGGCCAGCGTTACTGGTTGATAATCGGCAACTAACTTTCCCTGACGATCGCCGGTGGGAAAAATCTGGAGAACGCTGAAAATACATCCAACAATCACGCCCACCTTAACGAAGATTCGACCGTACTCCATCCACTTACCCGCGAGCAGGTAGAACGCTCCCATCGCAGTCATGACGAAAGCGCCAGTAATGGCGGCGCCGCTCATGTTGTGCGCATACTGCCAGAGCGCCCAGCGGTTGAACACGAAGGCCCAGAAGCTTCCCAGTTGAAGGCTACCGTCCGCGGCCTTCACGTAGCCGACGGGATATTGCATGAAAGCGTCGGTCGCAATAATGAAATAGCCGGAAAGCCACGAACCCACGAATACTGCTACCGCCGAAAGCCAGTGCTGGCGGGGCGTCAATTTCTTTTCGCCGTAGAGAAACAATCCCAGAAACGCCGACTCCAGGAAGAAAGCGAACATGCCTTCCATCGCCAGAGTCTGGCCGATCACGCCTCCGGCGAATTTCGAAAACACTGCCCAGTTCGTGCCGAACTGAAATTCCATCGGGATGCCGGTCACAACTCCTAATACGAAATTGATGCCGAAAATCCTTCCCCAGAAACGAGCGGCCTCGTGATACACGGGATCGTTGCGCCGGAGTGCGATCGTTTTGAGTACGACGATCAACAGCGCCAGACCCATCGTCAGTTGGGGGAAGAGATAGTGAAATGTAGCGGTGAAAGCGAAATGCAGGCGATGAATCAGTAATGCGCTATCCATAAAGTCAATTCCCAAGTCGCAATTGCTGGTTGCAACTCAATCTCTTGGCGCAGTCCACGGCTGACAGCGCCCCCTTACTCGCCTGCGACAAGAACGCCTGCCCCAGTCAGCCTTGCGTCTGTTTGCGCCGGGCCGCTTCGCCGCGTCGGATCTCGCGTCGGCGTGCTGCGTCTTCAAATCGCCGTCTCTCGGCGTCGGTTTCGGGAAGCACCGGCGGCACTGCAATCCTCTTCCCGGCGGAATCAATCGCGACGAACGTCAGGTAGGCAGAGCTTACGTGGCGGCGTTCCTCTTCGCGATAGTTCTCCACCCAGGCCTTGACCCCGACTTCCATTGAAGTGTGAAAGACGCGATTGACGGACGACCGCAGAATTACGAGATCGCCGACTCGCACGGGCACGAGAAAATCCATGTGATCAATCGAAGCGGTGACGACCCACTGGCGGGAGTGGCGGTGCGCGGCCATGGCGCCGGCGAGATCGATCCAGTGCATGAGGCGTCCGCCAAGCAGGGCGTTCAGTGGGTTGGCATCGTTGGGAAGGACGATCTCGGCCATTTCGGAGGCGGATTCGCGAACCGCACGAGGCTGCGTCAGTCTCTCTGTTTCGTTGTTGTTCATGAGGTAATCACTTGTTCGATGCTGGGACTCGCCTGCCGGACTCGATACGAGCGAAGATAGCTCTCTGCAAGGCGCTGGACGCGAGCGTCGGCATGGACGGCCAACCATTTTTCGTGAACGAAATCGAAAATCAGACGGCCATGCTCCGCCGGAGCGTGGCCCAACTCGCAGACAAAACTCAGCGTGATTTGATTGCTCCCCGTACCGGCGACGATGAATCGAACCGCATCCCAGTCGCGCGCTTCGGGCAAGTGCTGGCAGCCCGCGGCATAGCCCAGGTTGCAGAACTCGCGGATCGCGGAATCTTCGGGCTGCGTGCGCGTGCCGGTGGCGCAACATTCCCCGGTCCATCCGGCGCCCAGCGGCAGGCGCGACGGATGCGGCCACGAGCCGTCGTTCAAGATTTCGCGTGGCACAAAATACGGGCAGGCCAAACTTTTCCCCCGATGAAAGCTCATTGTAGCGCGTGCCGTGTTATGAATGGAGAGGAACACCATTCGCTTTTCGTCGTTGGCGGTTCGCTTGAATCCTAATACTGAAGGCTGAGGGCTGACATGGACCGTATCGCAATGCTGACTGAAATTCTCGGCCAGAACCCCGGTGACGCCTTCGCGCGTTATGGGCTGGCGATGGAGTACTCGAAAGCCGGCGACATCGAGCGCTCTTTGGCTGAGTTCAAAACGCTGCTGGAAAAGAATCCGGACTACACGCCGGGTTATTTCATGGCCGCGCAAACGCTCGCCAGCGCCAGCCGCGTGGAAGAGGCGAAACGGATGCTGTCGGATGGGATCGCCTCGGCTGTTCGAACCGGGAATAAGCATGCGCAGTCGGAAATGACAGCGATGATGGAAGAGCTGGGGTAAGAGCAAGGTTCCAAGGTTTCAAGGTTTCAGAGTTGCAAGGTTTCAAAGGCTCAAGGCTCCAAAGATGTCTGTCTTTAAGTCCTTGGAACCTTAAAACTTGGGTTCCATGCCATCATTGACATCAATGCTATCATTGATGTCATGGCTAGCATCACAATTCGCCAGCTTGAAGACACTACCAAGCGCAAGCTCCGCATGCGCGCGGCACGACACGGTCGTTCCATGGAACAGGAAGCTCGTGAAATTCTGAAGTCTGCTTTGAGCCAGCCTGAGGAACCGCCAAAAGACCTAGGGAAAGCGATCCACGATCTCTTTGCGCCGTTTGGGGGAGTCAAGTTGGAAATCCCGCCCCGCGAACCGATTCCCGAAACGCGAATCAAGAAATTGTTTGCCGATGATCATTCTTGATACCAACGTTATTTCTGAGGCAATGTTGCCGACGCCCAACGGTAAGGTACGCCAGTGGCTCTCGGCGCAACCCGGCCAGCAGTTGTTCACTACGACGGTAAGTCTCGCCGAAATCCTATACGGACTTGAGATTCTTCCCTTGGGGAAGCGCCGCGCAGGACTGTCCGCGACTGCTGAGAAGATGTTTGCCACGCTCTTTGCTCAGCGCATCCTCGTTTTCGATGGTCCGGCGGCGCGGGCGTTCCCGGCGATTGCGGCGGGCCGTCGCCAGCGGGGCCGACCAACCTCGGTCTTGGATGCGCAGATTGCAGCCATCGCGAAAGCGAATGGCGCTACCCTGGCTACACGCAATACAACCGACTTTGAAGGCTGCGGCATTCGGCTCGTAAACCCCTGGTTGGATTAGACTGTTGAGTCTTCTCTTCGGAGGTCGTCATGCGCACTCGCTTGTTCGCCGTTGCCGTTATCCTTCCACTTCTCTCCGCTCTCCTCGCACTCCCCGTGGCCGCTCAAACCAAGCATCCGTTCACCTTTGAAGACATGATGAAGTTGAAGCGCGTGGGCGAGCCGGTGCCTTCGCCGGATGGCAAGTGGGTGCTTTTCAGCGTGGTCGATCTGGATCTGGCTGCAAACAAGAAGACGCCGCATATCTGGATTGTGCCGCTTGCGGGTGGGCAGGAACGCATGCTGATTGGCGATCAGGATGGCGACCGTCCGCGGTGGGCGCCGGATGGCAAGCGGTTTGCATTTCTTTCCAATAAGGAAGACGGATCGCAGGTTTGGATTGCGGAGTTTGATGGTGCGGCGGGCGCGGTGACTGGGGTGGACAAACTGACTTCGATTGCCACTGAAGCAGGCGGCGAGCTTTGGTCGCCCGACGGAATGAACATTCTCTTCACCTCGGATGTCTATCCAGAGTGCGACGGTTCGCCCGAAGCGGAATTCTCTTGCAACGAAAGAAGAACCAAGGAATCCCAAACGTCGAAAGTCAAGGCACTGATATTCGATCGTCTGCTTTACAGGCATTGGAATGCGTACAAAGAAGGCAAGCGCAGCCACATTTTCGTCCAGTCCGTTAATCCTCAGGGGGCATTTGGCGACGGCATAGACGCGCATGGCAACGGTGTCGGCTGGGCTCCTCGCGACCTCACGCCCGGCGACTACGATTCTCCCGTGTTCTCGCTCGGCGGACAGGACAACTACGCCTTTTCGCCGGATGGGCAGGAGATTTGCTACACGTCGAATCACGACAAGGTCGAAGCCACGTCCACTAATAACGATCTGTGGCTCGTCCCGGTGAATGGGGGAGCGGCTAAGAACATCACCGCCGACAATCCTGCCAGCGACTCGACTCCGCTCTATTCGCCCGATGGCAAGTACATCGCCTACCGCGCCCAGCAGCGTCCGGGATACGAGAGCGACCGGTTTCGGCTGATGCTGTACGACCGGAAGACGGGGGAGAAGCAGGACGTGTTGAAGGATCAGCGTGGGCGAGTCTTCCAAAGGAACTCGAAAACGGGCGAGCGAATGGATTCGACGAACTTCGACCTTTGGGTCGGAACGATAGCCTGGGCGCCGGATTCTAAAACGATATATTTCAGTTCAGAAGCTCTCGGACATTCGATGGTCCACAGTGTTGAAGTTGGGAGTCTCGAACACCTTGAAAGACAGACCGATGGTTACGACGATGACCTGGCTATCTCACCCGACGGTCGTCAGATAACATTCACTCGGATGTCTGTTCGCGCTCCGAGCGAAATCTATGTCGCCAAGATTGGGGACCAAGATCCCGCAAAGGGAGGCATACTTCGAACGATACAACTTACACACCTCAATGACGCCGTCCTATCTCAGGCGGCCATGTCCCCAGCCGAGGAGTTCTGGTTCACCGGCGCCCACGGCGACAAAGTCGAAGGCTTCCTCGTCAAGCCACCGAACTTCGATGTCTCCAAGAAATATCCCGTGAAGTTCCTAATTCACGGTGGCCCTGAGGGGGCTTGGGGAGACGACTGGTCGTATCGCTGGAATCCGGAGCTCTTTGCCGCTAACGGATACGTGGTCATCATGATCAACTTCCACGGCTCGACCGGATACGGGCAGAAGTTCATTGACGCGATCAATGGCGACTGGGGCGGCGCTCCGTTTGAAGACCTGATGAAGGGGCTCGACTACGCGGAGAAGACTTACGCTTTTATCGATAAGGACCGCGAGTGCGCGCTGGGCGCTAGCTATGGCGGATATGCCATCAACTGGATCATGGGGCACACCGACCGCTTCAAGTGCCTGGTGTCGCACGATGGCATGTTCAATGCCGAGTCGGCCTGGGGCACGACCGAAGAACTCTGGTTCAATAATTGGGAGTTCAAAGGGACACCGCTGGAGAACCGCGCCAGCTATCAGAAATGGTCTCCGCACCAGTATGCGAAGAATTTCAAGACGCCGACACTGGTTGTCCATGGACAGCTCGACTACCGGCTGGATGTGAGCGAGGGCTTCCAGCTCTTCACTACGCTGCAGACGATGGGCGTGCCGTCGAAGATGCTCTACTTCCCCGACGAGGGACACTGGGTGCTGAAGCCGCAGAATTCGCAGCTTTGGTGGAAGACGGTGAATGACTGGGTGGATCAGTGGGTGAAGAAGTAGCTAGTAGCTAGTAGCTAGTTCTCAGTCCTCAGTCCTCAGTTCTCAGTTCTCAGTTCTCAGTTCTCAGTTAGTTCGACGGCGGCGAACTGCCTTTGGCTGCCTTCGCGCTTTTCGGCAGCGGCTCACCTTTGGTCTCTGGAGCGGGTGGCGTTTTGAACTCTGGATCGGGCACTGACTCTTTGCTTCGCGATTCATCTGGGACGGCCGAAGGGCACGGGTGATGCTCTCCGTGGCTCGCAGTTGGCGGAGTCGTCTCAGGCGATCCCATGTCGGCCACATCAGCGGATACGGTCGTCGTTAGACAGGCGTCCGCTGCCGACTCCTTCAAGGGCTCCGGTAGCGCCGCCTCCTGAGGGACTACAAACAGCACGCTTCCAACATCTTGCTTCTCGACCGGGCCTCCTCTGAAATGTGCCAGGCTTTGCCTTCTCGCTACGCTGTGCTTCTTAGGCTGCTGCTGCACGATCTGCATTGGATCCAGTGCCTGCAAATCAAACTGCGCGGTCGCATTGCCGGCTGTGACCGTGATGAGTGCGTCGCACGGGCCCAGGCTTCCTACTGTCGGCGTGATCGCGGCCAGCCCGTCCTGCCCTGTTGTCACCTGCGTCTGCGAACTGTCTAAGATGATTGGCATCGTTCCCTGCCCCGCGAACTTGTCGCCTGCTGGTGGACCTCCCGAGCCTTGGGGAATGCGTTCCAGCGTGGTCAGAAAAACGACGCTCACGCCCGTCACCGGATTATCGGCCGTCGAGCCATCGGTCACCCGCATTACCAAGGGCTGAAAAGTATCGCCATTCGCGACAACCTGGGCCGTGCCGCTGACACTTTCGAGCGTCCATGACGTTGCAGGTACCGCGAGCAACAAGAAGGTCTGGCACGGACTGTTGCCAGGAGCAACGCAGGCACTCACTCGAACCGTCGTATTGAGATTCGTGAGTTGCGCTGTGACGGTGGCTAGGCCTGAACTATTCGTGGTCGCATTGCTCGACGAAAGAGTGGCGGTGCCGCTGGTCACGGTGTAGTTGATTCCGACCCCGGCCTGCGGGGCGCCCGCGGATAACACCACGACGGTGAGCGGTACTCCAAAGGTTGCTCCGGCGGCAATCCAGCGCGTGGGAGCTATGGCGGCGAGGTCGAGTGACGTCACGGTTCCAACCAGTGTCGTCTGCTGCGTCTGCGGAGGCGAATAGGATTGAGGAGCAAGGGCTGCCGTGATGGTGCCCGGACCCGTGGCCGTTGGAATGACCCAGGTTGCGGACTCTCCGGACATGTCCGTCAGCACGGAGCACGAAGTTGTTCCATTGCACGCGGAGAACTTGATTCCATTCGTTGAAGTCCATGCGATGGTCGCGCCGTTCACAGGGGTGACGCCATCGGAGGCGGTCGCGCGCACGCGGATCATGTTGGCCGCCTGCGCGTTGATGGGCGTCGCTGGCTCGGATCCTTGCAGCAGGAAGAGGCGATCATCGGCGGCTGCTCCGTAAGTCAGAGCGTCGAGCATCTGCGAGTAACCCCCATTTGACGGATCGGTGACTTGGATTGTGGCCGTGCCGTCGAATGCTGCCGGCGGCAGATTCACTTGCAGTGCCGTCGCGGTCTGCGAGAGTACGGTGCCGTTCCTTCCGCTGGTACTGACTTGAAGACCGGTTTTGAAGCCGATGCCAGTGAGGGTGGTGACGCCGCCGGTGAGGCTGACACGCGCGGGCGTCGCGGCGTCGGAATAGAGGACGCTGGCCTGGTATGCGAAATCCGGACGGCCATCGCCACGGTAGTCGGAGATCCCTATCTTGTACGCTTGGGTCGCCAGGAAATGCGCGTCCAGGCGGCTCATGCCGAAGGTCATCGAATTGAACGGGACGGAAGTCGCTGCCGGGGCGGGATTGCCGCTCTGGTCGCTGAACGACCAGATGCCGATCACGGGAAGGAGTTTCGCCTCCGTTGGCGCTCCGGTTTCGTCGATGGCCATCACGGCGACAGAAGCGGTCCGGTTGGCCTGAACATTCAATTGAAAGAAGTCGGCAGAGCCATAGCCAGATATCCATCCGCCCCATGCTCCTCCGGAAGGAAGCGGCGCTGGCTTGGAGTAGCTTGAGCCGGTGCCCGGGTGCGTATGCGCGATCTCGCTACCTAACAGGAGGATGTCGCGCTCCGAGTCGGAGCCGCTGGCCACGGTGACGACTACTGGTGCAAACGAACCCGAAGGCGCCACCTGCATGGGAGCGTAGGGCTCCATGCCCCACGACCATGAAGTATCGACCGGCTCCACGCTGAGTTGGTAGAGCGCATAGGTTTTGCCGGAGGGGATCATCAGTTCGCCGAGATCGTAAAAGCCTTCGACGGATACGTCGCCCGAGCCAAAGCGATTCCAAGGCAAACCGTTCGCATCCACAAAACCATTGACGATGTTGCCCGCGTTGCCGGTAAATGCAAATCCGGACACCGAGGTCACGACATACTGGCGAGTGGGCTGGTTGTTGTTGTCGAGCAAGCGCGCAACTACGTTCACGCCCTGCATGGGCTGCGTGGCGTTGCCGGAGGAATCCGTGAAATAGACGCTACCCCAAACTCGCCCGGTGAGCTGCGAGCCGCCACCCGACAACGGATACAAGCGCGCCATCGCGGTCACGTCGTCGAGCTTCGGCAAGGCCGCGTTGGGAAAGCAGATACTAATGGGCACGCAGCTGATCGGATCGAGAAAGTGCATCACGGGAAAACCCTGGTAGTCTTCGGCGACGGCCACGGGGTGATGGGTGAGCACGTTGCTGTTTGCCTGGGACCATCCCAGGCCGAAGATGCGGGCTAGAACGCGGACCATGCGGTACTGCACATCCGGCAATTGGGAATTGGTCGAGGCGCAGACGCCGTTAATCACGATGACTGCGTGTGCGATATTTCCGTCGCCGGAAAAGTTGTCGGGGCCGCCGTAGACTGCGTTGGTAAAGCAATCGGCGAGGCTGCCCGCGCCGTCGCCGAGGAGCGCGTCGGTAACGGTACCGTCGTAGTCGTAAATGATGGCCAGAGGTGCGCTGGTGGCGGTGGGCGTAATGTCGGCGGGCGCGGTGATCACGCCTTGGGTGGCCAGAATGTTGCTGCCGTTCACATCTTCCGCAAGATGGCCTGACTGCGTGACTGTGAGGCCGACGCCGGGGGCGGTGGTCCAAGGAGAAATGGCGGTCGCGACGAATGCATCCGCTTGAGCGTTCGTGAGGATTGGGCTAAGTGCGGCCTGGTCGGTGAAGTAGGAGACGGAGGCGTTCGCCCACACCAGCGGTTCGCCCTCGACGCCGGGGTTGTAGCCGGAACCGGCAACGTACGCTGGGCCTCCGGCGCGCAGGGCGATTGGATAGATAAGGACTAGGAGAGCGACGAATAGGGTTCGCGAGCGCATGGCTACTCCTCTTGCCGCGCGGTGCGGATGGCCCGCTCCAACTGGGTCAGCGCGGCGTCCGAAGTTTGTGCGTTCAGTTGAATCAGCCCCTGGGCACCGCCAACTGGGCTGGTCAATCCCAACCGGCTGGGTGGATACAGAAAGAGGAGAACGTGTTCGCCATCGCGTACCAGCCGAAGTTGCGAAGGCGCGCCAGCCCACTGGCGGATCGTCACGGCTTGTCCCGCTTCAACTCCGATGACGGCCCGCTCTACGCGGAATGTCAGCGTGATGGCGGGAACACCCTGATCGGTGCGGACCTCAAGGACTTTCGTCCCAATGGCAGTCCCGGAAAACACCATGCCCGCTCGTCGCGACAGTTGCTTCCAGTGGGGACCAAGAATGCGTTCGGCCGCGGCTTGATCGGATCGATTCGCCAATTCCGATTGGGCAAGGATTATCGAATTTGAGCAGCACAGGACAGCAATCGTCGCCATCAGGAAGCGTCGTGAGGCACGCATGGAACTTCTCTTTTCTGGAGGGAACGGGACCGGGAGTGGTCCTGGGAATGAGATCAGAGTAGCGCTTTAGCGACGGGCTCGCTATGCGCTAGATCACGGGCAAATTGTGACAAATCACCGTGTTGCCATTTATGTCTTGGCAATGAGTTTCAGATTGACCATAGTCTTTGACTATAGTGTAATCTTATCTTATGGAAGAGATTGCAATCTCCAAATTCAAAGCCACTTGCCTGGCGGTGATCGAAAAGGTTCGCAAGTCAGGGAAGCCCATTCTGGTGACGCGTTTCGGCGAACCCATGGCTGAGGTCGTGCCGCCGCCCGTTCGCCGCAAAACAACGAAATGGGTGGGCTCCCTCGCCTCCACCGGAAAGATCACCGGGGACATTGTTTCCCCGGCGAGCGACGAAGACGATTGGGAAGCGCTTCGGCGATGAAATTACTCTTGGACACTCACATCTGGGTGTGGAGCGCGCTCGACCGGGAACGGCTTTCACGGCGCGTCGTCAATGCACTCGAGAATCCAGCCAATGAACTGTGGCTCTCTCCGATTTCGCTCTGGGAAGTTCTGTCTCTCTGCGACAAAAAGAGGCTCACGCTCTTTCCCGATCCCCAGGCCTGGATCGCCAACACGCTGGACGCGCTGCCGGTACGGGAGGCGCACGTCAACTTCGAGATCGCGCAGGAAACGGCACGCATGCAACTTCCCCATCGCGATCCTGCCGACCGATTTCTGGTCGCAACCGCTCGAATTTACGGATTGACTCTGGTGACTGCGGACGAAGCGCTGCTAAAGGCACGACCTGTTGCGGTTCTGGCAAACCGTTAATACGGTGGCGCCGCGGCGTACATCAAACTGCAGGCATGGTTGATGAAACTATCCGGCGCGCCTTTTTTCGAGATCCTTATTGGCCTTTTTGGTGACCTTGCGTTGTTTTTTCTGCGCTTTCTTCATCGCTTTGCGCTGTTTCTTGTTGACCTTCTTCAGCATCTTTTCCTGCTTCTGCTGGGCCTTGTGCGCGCGGCGCTCATTTTCCTGGATGCTGGTGACTTGAGCGGTTGCGGGGATCAAGCAGGTGAAGCTCAGAATGGCTAGCAAGACAAACGCAGCGAGGCGCTTCATGGGTTCTCCAAGGAGTACTACGTACCGCGATTTTACACCGTGGATTCACTGCCGTCGCACGCAATATTCGGCGACAACCTGACCCGTAAACCTCAGTGGATTGTCTTGGTTTTGCGCGACATGTAATCCATCAGCAGATATTGGCCGAGCGTGTAGGGCGTCGTGAAGTAGGCTTTGCCGCGGCACATTTGCGTTACCTTTTGCACGAACTGGACCAAGCCGTAGTCGGACGCCAGCATGAATGTGTTGATCAGGACACCGGCGCGCTTGCACTTTGATACTTCTTCGAGCGTCTCGCTGACGACTAACGGGTCGAGGCCGAAGGCGTTTTTGTAGATGCGTCCATCTTCTAGCGTGAGGGCAGACGGCTTGCCGTCGGTGATCATGACAATCTGCTTCATGTCTTTGCGCTGGCGTTGGAGGATGCGTTGCGCCATACGCAAACCTTCGCGCGTGTTCGTGTAATACGGGCCAACCTTCACGCGCGCTAACTGCGACAGTGGAACTTCTTCCGCGGAGTCGTGGAAGAGAACCAGAGAGAGCGAGTCGCCCGGATACTGCGTACGAATCAACTGTGAGAGTGCCATTGCTACTTTTTTTGCCGGAGTGAAGCGGTCTTCGCCGTAGAGGATCATCGAGTGCGAGCAATCCAGCATCAGCACTGTTGCGCATGACGACTGGTATTCGCACTGATGAACCTGCAGGTCGCGGTATTCAATGTTGAGGGGGAATTCCAGGCCTTCGCGTTGGATGGCACTCGAGAGCGTGGCCGTGATGTCGAGGTTCAGGGTGTCGCCGAATTCGTAAGGTTTCGAAGCTCCGCTGGCTTCGATGCCGGTGGCCATATCACGTGTGTCGTGACGTCCGAAGCTGGATTTGCCGAGTGAGCCCAGCAGGTCGCGCAGCGCCTTGAAGCCCAGGAAGTCGAGGCTCTTGTCGGTGATTTCGAATTTCGCCTGCTGTTGCCCTTCGCCAACTTGCCCGCCGACACTCGGACGCTTAGAAGGGTCGTGGGGCGCATCGATCGAGATGTAGTCTTCCTGCTGCATGCGCTCGATGAGTTGTTCAATCAGTTCGCCGAGTTCGCCGTCCATCTGCATTTGCTGGAGGCGGTCGCGCATTTCTTCGTCAAACTGATCGCTGTTGAGCAGCGCCTCCTCAAGGGCGCGTCGCAGTTCGTCAAGCGTCTGCTCGCCTTCCGGCATCTGGTACCAGGAATTTTCGTCGAATCCACTTTGCAGCAGGTAGTCCGAAAGCGCGCTGAGCAGGTCCTCCATGCTCATATCGCCGGCAGGGTCGGGCACGTATTTGCTGTAGCGGATACGTTTCATAAGGACCGTCGATGGTCGTTGGTCGATAGTCGTTCGCACTTCATCGCTGACTGTTCAGTGTTTGCTAACGACCAGCGACTAGCGATCACCGACTAGTTGAAACTTCTCTTCCTTCCAAATCCTGGCTCTTCCGGATCGAATACTCGCTCGCGCTCCTGCTTCTTCGGTTGCTTCTCTCCGGCACTGAAGACGCGATCTTCATTGCGGCCAATCTTCTTGTGGGCGTGCAGGCCTTCGAGAATGAATTCGGCGGCCGAAACCTGCATTTCCACGCTATCTTTCTCGTCCACGTCCAGCTTGCCGAGTTTATCCATTAGCCCTTGGATTTGCTTCAGTCCGTCAAGAACTTCGGCTGCACCTGCGTTGTCGCTGAGTTGAATCTCTCCACCCAAGTCGAACCACTGCACGACCTGGTTCATGTTCACGCCGTGGAGATGTGTGTCATAGGCTTTGGCGATCGCCGTGCGAATCAGTTCGCGGCTCACGTGATCCGCTCCCTTCATTTCGCCCTCGTATTCGAGTTCGAGTTTGCCGGTGATGGCCGGCAGCGCAGCGTAGATATCGCTGATACGCGGAACAACGACTTTCTCTTGATGCGTGAGGGCACGGCGCTCGGCATTCGAGACTACGTTTTCCATCGCGGAAATCGGCAGGCGCTGGCTGACTCCGGAGCGCTTGTCGATCTTCTTGTCTTCGCGCGCGACGAAGGCGATGCGCTCGATGACCTCATTCACGTAGTTTGGAATTTCAAGGCGAGTGCCGCTGCGATCGTTTTCGCGGTTGAGCCAGGCTTCTTGCGCCGTGATCGCGATTCCCTCTTCGACGGTCGCAGGATAGTGCGTGCGAATCTCCGAGCCAATACGGTCTTTGAGCGGTGTGATGATTTTGCCGCGCGCGGTGTAATCCTCAGGATTCGCGCTAAAAACAATCGCCAGATCCAGCGGCAGGCGCAGCGGGTAGCCCTTAATCTGCACATCGCCTTCCTGCATGATGTTGAACAGTCCAACCTGAATTTTTCCGGCCAGATCAGGCAGTTCGTTGATGGCGAAGATGCCACGGTTGGCCCGAGGTAGCAGGCCATAGTGAACGGTGAATTCGCTGGAGAGTTCGTGTCCGCCGCGGGCGGCTTTGATAGGGTCAATGTCGCCAATCAGGTCAGCGATTGTTACATCGGGCGTTGCGAGTTTTTCTACGTAGCGATGCTCGGGCGTCAGCCAGGCGATTGGCGTTGCGTCTTCCTGCTTGGCAACGAGTTCGCGGCAGCGGCGGCAAATCGGCGCGTAGGGATTGTCGTGAATTTCGCAGCCTGCGATGTAGGGCATTTCAGGATCGAGCAGCGTAGTTAGGGCGCGAAGAATGCGACTTTTGGCCTGTCCGCGCAAGCCGAGCAGAATGAAATTGTGACGCGAAAGAATTGCGTTAACGATTTGGGGCACGACTGTGTCGTCATACCCGACGATGCCAGGAAAAATTGGTTCGTCAGTTTCGCTCTCGCCGTTCATACGGAGGCGCGCCATCAGGTTCTCGCGCATCTCGTCTTTAACGCGTCGGGACGCTAAGCGGGCTTGCGAGAAGGGACTGGTGCGCAACTCGCCCAAGGTTTGGGCAACACTCATGATGGGAACCCCCGAAAGAAACTGCCTTGGGCGGATTATACGCTGGCAAAAAGCCGTCAGCTTTCAGCCATCAGCCGTCAGGCAAACCCTTCGCTTCTTTCCGTTTGATGCTGGATCGTTTGCCGGGGGTGTAGAAACTTTGCTGGGTGGGATCCTTGTCCAGGACGGACTCTAATTCCAGCGGGCTTTGGCGGCGCGGCGCAGACCTGGGAGCACGGCTTCCAAGTAGCCGACAACTGCTTCCAGTCGCTCGGTCTCGGACAAGGTGGTCAGCAGGTTCTGTTTGAAATCCAGGTCCAAGGGCAAAGAACCGGCTAGGAGGAATGAAAGCTTGTCCGCGCTTTCGTCGGGACCGCGGAGTTCGGAACCGGCCAACTTGACGATTTCGGCGTGCAGGCGGACGGCTTGTTGCACCGTTTGCGGAGTGGGCTTGCCCGGGCCGTCTTCAATCAGGGTGACTTCTGCCTGGAGGAATGCACGGTCTTCATTCACGTCCAGGACTTCAAAGCGTTCCATGCCACGAGCGAGGATATCCATGCGACCGTCTTCGTAACGCTTGGTGACCTCGACGATTTCGGCGAGACAGCCCACATCGGCAACTCCTTCGTCGGAGGAACGCACGATGCCGAATGGCTTCTTCTGATCAAGGCATTCCGTAATCATTTCCTTGTAACGCGGCTCGAAGATATGCAACGGGAGCGGAACGCCTGGAAGGAGCACCAAGTCCAGCGGAAATAGAGGCAACAGGTTCACGAGTTCTCGGGTTCCAAGGACTGGCATATTTCGACGCCAGCCCTAGCAAAAGCTTAAACCACAGAGGCCACTGAGGGCCACGGAGGAATTCCAAACGCTCGCGCGAGCATTCCTGAGATCTTCATTTCCATGCCGGAACTTGGATTACGCGAGAATCTTCTTTCGCAACACAGGCGGGAGTGTTTCGCAGGCAGTGCGGAGCACGAGGCGGGGCGCTTGACTACGAATCTTCATCAAATAGGGGACGGTTTTCTTGCGATCGTACTTGGCTGTTTCCCGCAGCAACCATCCCAGCCCTTTTTGCACCATGTCGTCTTCGTCGTTGAGGAGACTGTCCGATAGCGTCATGATTTCCGGAAAGAACTTCTTTTCGCGTGCACCACGAATGAGCGCTACGCAGGCGGCGCGTCGTCGCCAGCGGTTGCGTGATTTGGCCCAGCGCAAGACTTGAGGGACGCGAACTGAATCGGCGTTCACCATTGGCGCGAGAACGCAGTGGACTAGGGCATCGTGGTCGGCCCAGTTTGTTACGCGGTCCAGCCAAGAGGCGAATAGGCGAAACTCGCGTTGGCCGAAATTTTCGGTCTGGCCCTCCAGCAGGAAGACAGCAAATGCTTTTTCCTCCAGCACCGCTCCGGAGAAGAGTTCGTCGGCTACCTGAACCAAGAAATCCATTCCCTGCTCCTGACAAATGGTCCGGCGGAAACGCTTGGCGACTTTTCGGAGTTCGGCCGTGTACCAGCCGCGAGATTGAATTACTTCCTTGAAGAAACGCTGGACTTCGACTGAGTGCGGCGCCGATCCGCCATCTTTCAAGACGCGGCGGATGTGGTCTGCAATGGAGGCAGGAGAGATTTTGGGATTTGGCATTTTGCTAATCCGGGTTCCGCAAGACTTGGATTGGTCTCGCGAAGCCGATCATGATAACGGAATCGCCGACGAAATTGCTGTGATAGCGTTTGGAAACGACGCCACCCCGAGACGCGCTAGCTGGCCGAAGTCTTGTCGGGAGTTCTCACAACCCTGTCGTAAATCCAAAGGACAACCGCGGTGGCCAACCCGACGGCAGTCACCGTCAACCAGATCCGCGCAGGCTGGTGTTGAACTTCGCCAAATTGATGGACGATGGTGCCTCCGAACCAGCCCCCGATCAGCGAACCGATGCCGATCGGCAGAAAAGCGAAGCCCATGTAGGTGCCCTGCTGGCCAGCGGGCGCGAGTCGCGCAATGTACTCGTAGTAGCGCGGCGCCTGAATAATTTCTCCAATCGCCAACACAAATAGCGACAAGATGGCTCCTTCAACAGTCGGCCGGAAAGCAAGCACTAGCCCCGAGGCTGATGTAATCACAGTTCCCAGGATGACAGCTTGAAACGCGGGGATCTTGCGTGTCAGGTAATTGATCACCATCGTCAAACAGATCACCGTAAGGCCATCGGTGACGAGGATTCGTTCCACGTTCGCGTTCGAATCGATATACCCGTGGATGTATCCGGGCAACGAAATGTACTGCTGCCAGAAAACAATCCAGTATCCGGTGAAGATCACGAGGAACCACAAGAAGCGGCTACTCCCCGCCAGCAATAGCGCAAGCACTCCGACCCACGCCCACCAAGGGACATTCAGCGAGGTATCGAGAAACTGGGCGACGCGGAGCCCCAGGGCGATTGCAAGCGACGGGAGGACCATCCACGCATTGCCGACTACGAGACAGAAATTTCGCGCAACCGTTCCGACGGATGGCGGAGGCACATCCCCGGTCGTTCGCGGTTCTCGAAAGAACAACAGCACGACAAAAAACATGGCAAAGACACTCACAGACCCGACCCGGAAGACGTTCTCCACGCCAAGGTGCGGATCAATCCACGACGCCAGCAGAGGCCCGAGGAAGCCTCCCACATTGACCATCGTGTAGTAGATCGAGAAACCAATCGAACGGACGTTTTCCTTCGAAGCGCGAGAAGTTGTACCGACAACGCACGGCTTCACCAGGGCAATCCCGAAGGCAGGCAGCAGAAGAATGAATCCCACTAGCGACGAAAGCGAAATGTGCTTCAGGACTGGTGCGAGCCATGGGGCGCTGATCGAACCGAGCAGGAAATAGGAAGCCGACAAAATGAGATATGCCGTCAAAAGCGCTCGCCGGAAGCCCATCCGATCGGCGATCGCCCCACCAAATGGCGCAAGTATCCAGACAAAGCCGAAAATACCAGTCAGGGTTCCAGTTTGCTCCGTAGAGAAATGGAGCCGTTCATGCAGGTATAGGGCGAGTGCCGCGTAGATCCCGTAGTAGGCGAGCCGCTCGAAGATCTCTGTAATGTTAGCAATCCAGAAGGGACGTTCGAAGCCGATGCGAATTTCCTGGAATGCCGTGACTATGGTCCTAATTGCGGCCGCAAAACGTTCGGAAAAGGTCAAAGTCCGGGCCTCCTGACCCATCGCCACACGAGAACAATTTCCCCCACCACAAACAGGAAACCGAATATCTGTTTGTTGTAGCAAGCCAGCCATAAAGGCAGGTAGATGTCGAAATTGCAGACACGATCGCTGGTGTAGCGGGCACCAATGTCAGTGAGCGGACAACGTCCGCCGTTAAAAGCCAAGACCAAGCACTCACCTACGACCACCAGCGTCAATCCAAACGCCCAGCGAAACTTTCCGGACCAACTGAGCCAGGGCAAGGCAAGTATCGCCGCCGCCATTACAGCCCAGATTGCGGTATGCAGCAACTTGATCTGCTGGAGCTTTTGCGCCACCACCGCGGGGGAATCTTGCACCTGTAGCATGCTCACAGCACCAAGCGTTTTCCAAGTTCTTCGACGGACAGCCCGGCTACGCGAATCACTTTGTTGCGACTGGTCAGTCCGGACGCAATAGTAACGGAAGATCGCGGCACCTTCAAAAGTTTTGCAAAGAATTCGATGCAAGCCTCGTTGGCCTTGCCATCCATGGGAGGTGCCGTGAGAGCAACTTTGAGCGCATCGCCAACCTCGCCGGTGATGGCGTTCTTCTTCGCGCGCGGATGGACTTTGATCGCGAAGGTGACTCCGGCGGGCGAGTTTTGAATGGCTACCATCGAGGGCTTTCACCACAGAGTCACAGAGGTCACAGAGGAGAATCTTGTTGTTGTCTGCGCGCTTCCTCGGTGTTCTCTTTGCCTTCTGCAGTTATAGTTTTTGTCTTTCTCCAAATATTGCTGTGCCCACGCGCACGCAAGTCGAGCCCTCTTCGATTGCTACTTCGAAATCGTGAGACATACCCATGGAAAGCACGCCCATGGAAACAGCAGGCAGAGAGCGTGCCGCAATTTCGTCGCGCAGGACGCGGAGTTGGCGGAAGAATGGACGCGTCTGTTCGCGGTCGTCGGCGTAGGGCGGGACGGTCATCAGGCCTTGGATCGACAGATTCTTCCACTGTGCAGCGTTACTCAGAATCCGATCGAGTTCTTCGGACTTTGGCGCCAGGCCACTCTTGGCTTCTTCGCCACCGACGTTGATCTCGATCAGGACCGACATTTTTTTGCCTGCGGCCTCGGCAGCCCCGTTTAATCTCTCCGCCAGTTTTACCGAGTCCACGGAATCGACTGCGTCGAAAAGCTCCACGGCCTTCGCCGCCTTATTCGATTGGAGATGCCCGATGAAATGCCACTGGGCGTCGGTCAGGCCGCGCAAGGAATCCGCTTTGCCCGTAAATTCCTGAACTTTGTTTTCGCCGAATGCGCGGATATCGGCGGCATAGGCATCGCGGATAGATTCAACCGGAAACGTCTTGCTGACTGCCATCAGCGTGACGGATGAGGGATCGCGACCGGCGCGGTGGGCGGCAACTGCAATTCGCTCTCGAATCTGCGCGATGTTGTCGCCAATCGACATAAAAATCAAAACCACGAAGGACACAAAGTATCACAAAGGAATTGCAGCGAGGGATCTGCCGACTCGCTGTCCTTCGTGGACCTTCGTGCCCTTCGTGGTGAAAGAACTAGATTGCATCAGCTCGAAGTAGAACCTATGCAATCTGACCCCGAACTTCCTTACATGATTGCCGTCGGCGGAGCTGGATCTTCCGGACGTCCCGCGTTGGCAAGCGGTACGCGGATCATGACGAGTGCGAGAATCGCAAGTGCACCCATCGCGATGAAGAATGACGGCGTCCATTTGAAGAGCGCAACGTCATGGCCTGAGCCTACGAAACCGGCAATCACCAGTCCGCACAGAGCCTCACCGGCGATCATGCCTGAGGCGGTGAGCACTCCGGCATTCTCCACACGGGCTTTCTGCGCGTCGTTGTAGCCACGGCGGTCACGGAGCTTATCGGTGATCCAGCGAATGATGCCGCCGACAAAAATCGCGAACGTAGTGCCCAGTGGCAGATACATGCCGACTGCGAAGAGCATCACGCTCTTCACTTCGATCAGGATCATGCCGAAGCCGAGCAGGATGCCGACAATCACGAGCGGCCACGCCATATCACCGCCGACAATTCCTTTGGACAGCATCGCCATCAAACCTGCTTGTGGCGCAGGTAGCGCGGGACTGCCAAAGTGATAAGCCTTCGCGAGAATCGCGATTGGGAAGAAGAGGACGAGGGAGGCGACTACGATTCCGAGAAGGTCACCGATCTGCATCTTCGACGGCGTACCGCCAAGGATGTGGCCGACTTTCAAGTCCTGCAGCATCTCGCCAGCAACGGCCGACGAAACGCAGACGACTGCGGCGACTCCGAGGACAGCAGCCACGCCGCCGGTTCCCGAGACTCCGAGTGCAACCATGAGCAGGGCTGCGATCACCAGCGTGCATAGCGTCAGGCCCGATACCGGGTTATTCGAAGAGCCGATCATTCCGACCAGATTTCCGGAGACGGCTGCGAAGAAGAAACCGACAACTATCATGACGCCAGCGGCAACCAGCGAACCCGTCAGCACTCGCGATGCAGAAAGACTGCCCGCGCCGGCGATGAAGTAGTGATAGAGCAGGATCATTGCGATGAATACCACACCGATGCCGGCAAACACGGCCTTCGCAGGTAAATCGCGCTCCGTGCGGTTGGTGGCAGCTTGCACCGATGCCGATTTTTTCAGATCAGAAACTGCGCGGCCCATGCCGAGCGCCAGTTGCTTGCGCATCTTGAACAATGTGTAGGAGGCGCCGACCAGCATACCGCCCACCGCGATCGGGCGAACAATCGAGAAGTAAATCGCTCCAGCCAGCAGTGGCCATGAAAGCAGCTGACCATCCGGTTGTGCGGCTTGAATGTAGGGGCCAATGGTGAAAGTTAGGAGTGGAACCAGAAGCCCCCAAGCCAGCACGCCTCCGGCAAAGTTAAGCGCGGCCAGGCGCGGTCCGATAATGTAACCCACGCCAAGGTAGGCGGGGCTGATATCGGGTGCGGTGAAAAGAGAGGTTCCACCGGTGATCGTCGTGGCCACATTCGGATTCGTACTGGTCCGCAGCAACAACCGCTTGCCGAGGTTGCCGATAGTTACCGAGAACGTGTTGTTGGGGTTGAATACGTTGATGGCGCCCAGCAGATACATGAAGCCGCCGAAACCCATGTTGGCGAAAAGGATCTTGGCCGCCGTCGAGCCTTGTTGGCCAGCCTTGTGAATCTCGGAAGCCGCAACTGACTCTGGATACGGGAGGTCGGGGTCTTCGACCATGACGCGGCGGAGCAGCGTCACAAACATTATGCCCAGCGTGCCGCCGATCATCATCAGGGCCACCGACTTCCAATACTCTGGCGTGAAGCCGGGCGTAAGAGTGGGCCAGAGATCAGCCATCACAAAGGCAGGGATGGTGAAGATCGCGCCAGCTGCGACCGATTCACCGATTGAACCCACGGTCCGCGCGATGTTCTCCTCGAGCAGCGACCCCTTCATCAAGCGCAAGAGCGCCATGCCAATGACAGCCGCGGGATAGGTCGCGGCAATCGTCATTCCGGCCTTCAGACCGAGGTAGGCATTGGCCGAACCCAGAATGGCGGTCAGCAACAGGCCGATCAACACGGCTCGGAACGTGAACTCTTTCATCTCCATCGTTTCCGGAACATAGGGACGATGCTTTTTGGGGGCTTCGGAATTCGCCGCTGGCGCACTCATTTTGACCTCGGGGTAGCCTTGGATTTCATTGTCATTTTCAATGTTACTGAGACGGCGCAAGTTACCATGCCGGAAGGCCGCTTTACAAGTGCAGGCGTCGCGTTGGAACTACCCGGCGGCCGGCAGCGAACCTTTCGCACGCAACTTCGCATCTCATTCTGGGTTTGAAATTGCCCAGGAGATGTGCCGTGCCTCCTCTGACTCGCTCCTCTTGGAGCCTCTCTTTTGAGGGATTTCATTGCCCGAACTGTGGAGGACGGGAGGCGTTCCGCTCCCGGCCACGCGGCTTCTTCGAACGATACGTGCTGGCGGTTTTCATGCAACCGGTTCGGTGCGAACGCTGCTACCGGCGCAGCTACGCGCCATGCACGATTGCCGTGCCGGAACGTCCGGCGAATGTGCGAGGGCCGAATGATTCCCTCTCCGGAATCACGGAGGGGAGCCGCATTGCGTAGCCTTCGAGCCGCGGCTATACTGGCTTTAGTTACTTGATGGGAGTCGCCCGGCGCGGCCCAAACTCCTTGCCGGGTGGGGGAGGCCGTCTTCAGCAGTACTGGCTTTCGAATACGGGCTGCCCAGCCCGCAGCAGCGACCTCCATGGTCTCGCGCTGGGCAAAACGAATTGCTGCTAGCGTATTTTTTGCGCTATTTCCCGCCGATTGCCGCATTTGTGGTTCCCCTCTGATTGAGATTTCCCGCCTTCCCGTCTGTGACAACTGTCTTCACTCTTTCCTCCCGGTCACTGGCCCACACTGCGCGGTGTGCGGAGAATCGATGCCTTCGATATTTGGCATCCATGCTGCGCCTGAAGATCCGTCGCGCAAGGATAGTCCTATCGTTTGCGCAATTTGCCGGGAGACTCCTCCGACTTTTGATCGCACCATCGCCTGCGGCGGTTATGAAACTGGCCTGCGCGACTTGATCCATCTGCTGAAATTCCATCAGGTACGCCCAGCCGCGCGGTTTCTGGGGAGCATGCTGGCCGAGCAGATCAATGCCGCCGAGCCTTCGATGCCCACGGGAACCATCGCTGTCGTGCCGGTACCGTTGCATAAGCGAAAACAGGCTGCGCGAGGGTTCAATCAGTCAGAAGAAATCGTGCGGGCGGCATTGAAGAGCGTGTCTCGTCCGGAAAGGTTCGAACTCGAGACCGGCAACTTACTGCGTACTCGCGATACGGGAAGCCAGATCGGACTGACTCGCGACCAGCGTCGCGACAATTTGCGCGGAGCGTTCGCGGTAAAGGACCGGGCGGCGATTTCCGGCAGGCATGTTTTGGTCGTGGACGACGTGTACACAACCGGCACGACGGCGTCCGAGTGCGCTCGAGTGCTGCGCAAAGCGGGCGCAGCGAGCGTTTGGGTTGCGGTGATCGCGCGAACGCAACGGGTTCCCGATTTCATTTTCATGGCAGGTGAATTTGCAGGAAGAAATACGTCAGCGGACCCATCGCTGCCACAGATTTCAAAGGAGAAGGAAAGCAGCCGCAAAGTTGCGGTGCAAGGCTAGCGTTATGTCACTGCGCATGCACAATTTCGGAGCTAGTTTCCGGCCGCATCTTCCGCCCGGAGTTATTGGCATTGGCCTTCATCATGAAGGCGACTCGCACGCGTTGCATCAGCCTGTGCTGGTGTTGAATGCCTCCTACGAGCCGATCAACGTTTGTGCCGCCCGCCGCGCCATCGTGCTCGTGCTCAAGGGCATTGCCATGACGGAAGAAGAGAACGGGCACTTCATGCACGCCGCGCGGGTCGCGATGCGCGTGCCGTCGGTGATCCGTCTGCTGGAGTACCGCCGGATTCCGCACCAGTCGCGGGCATTGTCGCGCAAGAACATTCTGTTGCGAGACCGCAACACATGTCAGTACTGCGCGACCACTCTGCCCTCAGGAGAACTCACGCTGGACCACGTGATTCCACGCTCGCGAGGCGGTCTCTCGACGTGGGAGAATCTGGTCGCCTGCTGCCATCCCTGCAATCGCCGCAAAGGCAACGCCCTGCCCCACGAAGCCAACATGCGCCCCATGCGCGAACCACGTTCGTTCAATCTCCACACGTCCCGCCACATCATGCGGTTGATGGGGCATAGTGACGATAAGTGGAGGAAGTATCTGTTTTATTAAGGTTTCAAGGTTTCAAAGTTTCAGGGTTTCAAGGTTGCAAAGACCTATGCCGGACATGCCCAGCCAGCCGCCTTCTTCTTGCTGATCTCCTTTCGTGGGCTTGCCTATGGGCCAAAGAAGTCCGAACCTTGGTCGGAGAGGGATCATCTTGGCTCGATCCTATCGACAATTGTTGGTTTGGCAAAAGGCCAGGACGTTTGCGGTGCACGTCTACCGGGTGACCGAAGGGCTGCCTAGATCCGAACTGTTTGGTCTCACCTCGCAACTCAGACGAGCTGCGGTTTCCGTCTCATCGAATATTGCGGAGGGACAGGGACGCCTGACGCGGGGAGAGTTTCTGCATTTCTTGGGACAAGCGCGTGGCTCTTTGCTCGAGATTGAAACCCAGCTAGCGATCGCGAGCGATCTGGATTTCATCCCGACTGACGCTTACAGCGAACTGGATCGTGAAGCCTATCAAGTCCTCGGACTGATAAATCGACTGATCGAGTCGTTGCAGAAAAACACAAATCCCAAAGGAGAACGCGTTTCCGAAACCTTGAAACTATGAAACCTTGAAACCTGGCCTCATCTCACTTTTGAAATAGCAACGGCGCCAAGTGTGAGAGATTGTCTTTCCACACCAGCCAGTTGTGCATTCCTGGAGTTTCGATGGCGGTTACTGTAAAGCCTTTCGACTTCAGCCATTCGATACCCTGACGGTTGGGAGTGATCAGGTCGTCTTCGGTGCCGCAGGCAATCCAGAGCAGGCGCAGGTTCGCGTTTTTGGGATTGAGGTCGCCGAGTTGCTTTTGTTCGTCATGGCCCAGCGCGGAACTGAGTCCACCCACCCACGCGAATTTGTCAGGGTGCGTCAGGCCGACCGTGAGACTCTCTAGTCCACCCATCGATAGGCCGGTGATGGCGCGACCATTGCGATCTTTCGCCACGTGATATTCC
>Ga0302321_100000596_pt1 | contig 31647 bp, 20 predicted proteins | sample Fen_T0_1_FD_202505 | JGI IMG/M metagenome (GOLD analysis project Ga0302321, IMG submission 202505) | Peat permafrost microbial communities from Stordalen Mire near Abisko, Sweden - Fen_T0_1 | ecosystem: Environmental > Terrestrial > Soil > Wetlands > Permafrost | place: Sweden: Abisko... | reverse complement strand
ACAACGGCTCCCTGTTCAACTACTGCGGCGACGTGGGCGATGGCTGCGGCGGCACCCTCCACTGCGGCAAGGACTGCACCGCCGGCCAGGCCTGTGACACCACGACCGGCCTGTGCAAAGGCGATGCGACCTGTGCTCCCGTCGCATGCGACAACGGCAGCCCGTTCAAATACTGCGGCGAAACCGGCGACGGCTGCGGCGGAGCGCTCCACTGCGGCGCCGACTGCGCGGCCAGCCAGGTGTGCGGCTCGGACGGTATTTGCAAAGGCGACGCCAGCTGCAAGGCCCTGACCTGCAGCAACGGCACACCGTTCAGCTATTGCGGCGACATCGGCGACGGCTGCGGCGGACAGCTGGCGTGCGGCGCCCACTGCACAAGCAAGCAGGTGTGCGGCGTGGACAATCTGTGCAAGGGTGATTCCTCGTGCATCCCCACGAGCTGCGACAATGGGACCGCCTTCAAGTACTGCGGCACCGTCGGTGACGGCTGCGGCGGCGCGCTCGTGTGCAGCACCAATTGCGGCACGGGCAAGACCTGCGACACCAGCAAAGGGCAGTGCAAAGGCGACAGCACCTGCATCCCGATTGCATCGTGCACCAATGCCACCGACTTCAAATACTGCGGCACCATCGGCGACGGCTGCGGCGGCAGCCTGCCCTGCGGTACCACGAGCTGTGGCGCGGGCAAGGTCTGCGACACCGCCAAGGGTCTATGCAAAGGCGATACATCCTGTGTGCCCACGGTTTCCGCCACCTGCACCGCCGCCAACGGCGGTATCTACTGCGGCGGCCCCATCGGCGACGGCTGCGGAGCGGCCATCACCTGCCCCACCGCCTGCCCGACCGGTTTCACGTGCCAGAACAATGCGTGCGTGTGCACCGGCACAAACTGCGGCGTTTGCTCGGGGCTGTGGTGCCAAGTGGCCAAGTGCGATGCCGGCAGCACCACCATCAGCGGCAAGGTCTTCACGCCAGCCGGTGCCACCGGCGATCCCGTCTACAACGCGCTGGTGTACGTCCCCAACGGGGCCTTGCCCGCCATCACCGACGGACCGTCTTGTGACAAGTGCTCGGCGCTGACCTCGGACCAGGCCGTGGCCGGCGCTATCTCGGGCCCGGATGGAAGCTTCGTCATCCCCAACGCGCCCACGGGCACGGGCATTCCGCTGGTCGTCCAACTGGGCAAGTGGCGCCGCCAGATCACCATCGATGTCACCAACGCCTGCGGCGACAACCCCATCCCGAGCGGCACCGTCCGGCTTCCGCGCAACCAGGGCGAGGGCAACATCCCGCTCACCGCGGTGACCACCGGATCGTCGGACGCCCTGGAATGCGTGCTCAAGAAGATGGGCATCGACGCGGCCGAGTTCCAGCTGCCGACAGCGACGACCGGACGAATCAAGATCTACAAGGAAACTGGCGCCTCGTTCACCTCTGGAACCACGCCTAGCGCCGACAGCCTGTGGGGCGGAACCGGAACGAAGGGTGGCACGGGCAAGAATGGACAGCCTGGACTCGCCAGCTACGACGTGGTTCTCCTGCCCTGCCCTGGCGACTCGCCCAGCGGCGCCAACAACCCCAGCACCCCTGGCGCGGCCCCGTCGCGCGCGGACACCGATGCTGCCGGCTACCCGAACCTGCTCAACTACACCACCGCCGGTGGACGCGCGTTCGTCACGCACTACAGTTGGAAATTCATCGCACCGTCGCGCAGCCCCTTCCCAGCCACGGCCAACTGGAGCATGGCCAGCAGCACGACCAATCCAACCCCAGAAGTACAAGAAACCCGCTACTACATAAACGGTGGCAGCACCAATCCGCCGAGCTACCTGGCGGTGAACGCCATTGCCAATACAGGTTTCGCAAAAGGTGCCGGCTTTGCCCAGTGGTTGGTCAACATCGGGGCCGGAACCCTGACAGGCGGGGTCACCTCGATGGCCCTCAACAACGTCTCGCACGAAGTGAACAGTGTTCTCGAAGGAACGGCCACGAACCCCATCAGCCAGGCCTGGCTGACATCCCCGCTGGCCTGGCGGCAGTTCCAGGGCACATCGGCCGTCACCTGCGACAGCACGACCCACGGAAGCAACTGCGTCCAACATCAATTTGCCCACCAGTTCAGTTTCAACACACCGGTGGGGGTTGCATCGGATCAGCAATGCGGCCGCGTGGTGTTCAGCGGCTTCCACGTCAACCAACCGAGCTCCGGAACAACGCCGGGCTACTGCACGGGCACGATGACAGCCCAAGAGAAGGTCCTCATGTTCATGATGCTCGACCTCGCGTCGTGCATCAGCATCGGCACCCCGCCGCCGGTCGTGATTCCACCCCCGACGACCCAGGCGCCGCCACCGCCGCCGCCGCCTGCGCCACCGCCGCCGCCCTCCTCGCCGGCCGCTCCGCCACCGCCGCCTGCCCCGCCGCCGCCAGCGCCACCACCGCCAGCGACCACGCCACCCGTGCCGCCCTCGCCGCCGGTGCCGCCGCCGCCACCACCCCCGCCGCCCGTGGCCGCGCCGCCGCCGCCACCGCCAGCGCCACCCTCACAGATCACGCCGCCGCCCCCACCGCCGCCGCCACCGCCGCCGCCGTGGATTCCGTAGGGTGGGTGCGAAGGAATGGGGAGTCGGAACCGGCTGCTCCCCATTTCACGGTCGGGGCGTCGGGAGGCCAACGTGGCCGACGGTGGCCAATGCAAGACCACCGTTGGAGGCGGGCCACGGCTGGCAGCGCGCGCGGGCGGGTCTTGACCCGACGATGTTCACACGGCACAATTCTGTGAACATGGCAATTCGACACAAGCACCTGAAGCTGGATCAGACCAAGATCGACAAGGCACGCCGTTTGCTCGACGTCAGCACCGAGCAGGAGACCGTGGATCGGGCGCTTGATCTCGTCATCGCCGAAGATGCGATCCTACGCGCGCACCGGAAGGTCAAGGGTGTTGGCGGAATGGTTGACGTCTTCGGTGACAGGTGAAGAAGGTTCTGCTCGACACGAACGTCTGTATCGACTGGCTCAACCGTGGAGACCACGAGGCCGTCATGGTTGGCCCCGGCTTTCTGCGCTACCTATCTGCAGTGGTCGTGATGGAGCTGCGAGCCGGCGTCAGCACTCGCGCCAACCGGGACGCCGTCGATGCACTCACGCGAGCCTACCGATCGGCGAGTCGCCTTGTATCGCCGTCAAGCGAGGTATTCGAGCGGGCAGGCGCGGTGCTGCGCAAACTGAAGTTCACAGGACGCAACGTCCGCGATGCCTCACTGTGCAGCGACGTGCTCATCGCCTTGACCGCCCGATCTATCGGAGCCACGGTGGTGACCTCCAATATCTCCGACTTCGCGGCAATCCAGCGTTTTGAGGATTTCTCTTTCGAGAAACCGTAGGAATCGTCGGGGACATCCACGGTGGCAACAGCGACGGGCGCCTTCAGCCGAACAGTCGCGCCACGGCCCGCCACATGCGGCCGAGCAGCGACGGCCTCGGTTTACGCGCGGAGATTGCGGCCTTGGCCGCAGCCGAACCTGGCACAGCGTGCGCTGCGGGGGCCTTGTTCTCTTTCGCTTGGGGCGAAGATTCCTCCACGTCGGCCGCGCTCTTGTGCTTGAGAGCCTCATCGACGCGTGCCAGAACCTGTCTGGCCTCCTTCTCCAGCGTCGACATGGCGCCCAGATCCAGGTTCAGCTTCGCGCAGGCGGCGATAAACACGTCTTCCTCGTTGCCATCGCAAGAGCCCGAGCCAAGATCCATCGCGAACCCGAACTTGCTCGCCAGCGCGTCGGCGATCGCCACCACGGCCGAGAGCACGGGCGCGGTCGTCACTGCGGCCCTGCCATGGTGGTGGGCCACGACCTCGGCCACCTCCTCGGGCAACTTCCAATTCCGCACCAGCATGCCGGAAACGTCCTCGTGAATCTGCCCCACGACCTCGCTGAGGACAACGGGGTCGAGTGCGGGCTCGCTCTTGCGGCGCTCGCCTAGCACGATGAGAATCCCGGCGATGCCAATGTCGTGCAAAAGGCCGCAAAGAAAGGCGTGCTCGGGATCCTGCCCGACCCGGGAGGCGAGCATGCGGCACAGATTTCCACTCGCCGTGCTGTGCCTGCGCAGTTGTTCCATCATGTCCGAGTACTCGGCGGAGCGGAACACGCGCATGTGCAGCGCAATTTCAAACACCACCTCGCCCAGATTCTTCAACCCGAGGCGCAGCACGGCGCTGCGCAGGGAGGTTTCGGCATCTCGGCCGCGGAAGATCGCCGAATTGGCGACGCGCAAGACATGGGCCGCCAGCATGGGATCGTGTTCGAGAACGACCACGAGCTTCTCGGTGTCGATATCCGGCCGACAGGACAGATCGTGAATCTCCAGCGCAACGCTGGGGAGCATGGGCGGTTTGTACCCTGGCGATCCGAACACGCCGCGCAGCCCCTCGGAAACCCGCAACACTGTCGACAGGGGCATAGCCGCACGGCCAGCGGCTGCGGTGTCCGGATACGCGCGGGCATGAGGTTCAGGCGAAGACATTTCGCCTCTATGACATCGTAAGTCCAGCGCGCGATCTTGAGGCGCAAAAACGCAGCGCGGTCCCACGCAGCGCTCGCGACGTACCCTTTCCGCTGTCCGGGACATCCCACATCAGCGGGCTATGCTTTGGCCCAGGAGTTGACCCTATGGATAGAACAGAAAAACTCGCCCTCATTGCTCGTTTCGAGTCGTCCATCGACCCGCTTGTCGATTTCGTGAAGAACACGCCCGTTGCGGCCATCGATTTCCATCCCAGCCTGCCTGGGGCCTGGAGCATCCTCGACCACGCCGTGCACTTCCTTGACGCTGACACCTTCGCCTATGGCCGGCTACGCTTGGCCGTCACCCAACCGGGCGCGGAGGTCTTCGTGTGGAACGAAGAGGCTTGGCAGGAACGCGCCAAGTACGAGACCGCGAACGCACTTGCGTGCCTGGAAGCCGCACGGGCCCTTCGGCACGTGGTCTGCGCCATGGCCAGAGCCCTGGTGGATGAAGACTGGGAAGGCTATTACGTCCGCCACTCTCAGCGCGGGCGCATGAACCTGGCTGACGTCTTCAAGCTTTACACTGATCACGCCCAGTTCCACTTGAGCTACTTCCGCCGCAACCTCGATGCCTTCAAAGCAGCTGCGGCATAGTTTGTGGCGAACAAATCGGAGTGGCGCGGTCCGTTACCTCTGGCGTCACCAGTCCACCTATGCCATAGTCTACTAAATCGATGCGTATTCCTCAGATAGACCCCAGTCAGACCCCTCTTTCTGGCCCACAAACAGCTCAATTCAACGCCTTTGCCTCCAGCCTGGCGCCTGACCAGTCCGCTTGGCTACTTGGCTATCTGACGGCGAGCAAACACTTTCATCGCGATGACGATCATCCTTCCGCGGTCGCGGGTAGCGCATCCGACCAGCAGCTCACCGTGCTCTTTGCGTCACAAACCGGCAATGCCGCCAAGGTGGCAAAGCTTCTTGTCGCTGCGTCCGCCAGTGCTGGCATCCAAGCCGTGGCTGTCAGCACGGCGGACTACAAGTCCGCAAACTTGCGCAATGAACGCCAGCTGGTACTGATTTCAAGCACCCAGGGCGAAGGCGATCCGCCGGACTCGGCCGTCGAGTTCCGGCGCTTCCTTTTCGGCAAACGGGCGCCGCGCCTGGAGGGACTGCGTTTTGCCGTGCTGGCCTTGGGAGACTACAGCTACGCCAATTTTTGCAAGGCCGGGGCCGAGTTCGACCAACGGCTGGAGGAGCTCGGGGGAAAGCGGATCTTAGCCCGCGTCGACTGCGACGTGGAATTCCAAGCCGCGGCGGACGCGTGGCAGGGACAAGTCATCGAGACGTTCAAGGGTCTCCTGCCCAGCAACAACCGCGCGCCCTTGGTGGCACATCCCGTCCCGACAACAGAAGAGGCTGGCTACGACAAGGCTCGGCCGTTCGAGGCAGCCGTCCTTGAGCGCATCAACTTGAATGGCCGCGGCTCGGAGAAAAAGACCTACCACCTCGAGATTTCGCTTACCGGCTCGGGCATCACCTACCAGCCCGGCGACGCGCTCGGGGTTGTGCCGCGCAACTCGCCCGCCTATGTGCGCGATCTTGTCGCCATGACCCGGCTCGCGCCAGATGCCAGTGTCAGCGTGGACGGCAAGGAGCGGCCGCTTGCCGACGCGCTCGGCGACACGTTTGAGATCACCACCATCACACGTCCGTTCGTGAAGGCCTACGCCAGCCAGATCGGCAGCACCGAGCTGGGCGCGCTGCTGGACAAGGGCCAGGAAGAGAGCTTCCAGAAATATGTCCACGGCCGCGAGATCATCGACGTGCTCCAGGCCTTTCCATCGGGTGATCTGCCAGCACAAACCTTCGTGGGCATGCTTCGCCGGCTGCAACCGCGCCTTTATTCCATCGCGTCTAGTCTGCTGGCCCACGAGGAAGAGGTCCACCTGCTGGTCGGACTGACCCGCTACGAAAGCCACGGGCGCATGCGCGAAGGTGTGTGCTCGTCGTTCGTTTGCGAACGGCTGCGCGACGATGAGCCACTGCGCGTGTTCCCGTCGCCCAACCCCAGCTTTAGGCTGCCCGCCAACCCCGATGCGCGGGTCATCATGATCGGTCCCGGCACGGGCGTGGCGCCGTTCCGCGCCTTCGTCGAAGAGCGCGAGACCTTGGGCTGCCGCGGACGCAACTGGCTGTTCTTCGGCGATCAGCACTTCGCCACCGATTTTCTGTACCAGGTCGAATGGCAGCGCTGGCACAAGTCCGGCGTGCTTTCCCATCTGGACCTGGCGTTTTCGCGCGACCAGGCCGAAAAGATCTACGTGCAACACCGCATGCTGGAGCGCGGGCGCGATCTGTATGCGTGGCTGCAAGACGGGGCCCATGTCTACGTGTGCGGCGACGCTGGGCGGATGGCGGCCGATGTCCACGAGGCACTGATCGCGATCGTCAGCAAAGAAGGCGGCAAGAACCGCGAGGCCGCCGTCGAGTACGTCGAGAATCTCCAGGCGAGCAAACGGTATCAGCGCGATGTCTACTGATAGAAAGCAAATGCCATGAGCGACGAAGCCACCCCTGCCCAAGGCAGCAGCGAAAACGAATTCATCAAGGACGCGAGCAACTACCTGCGTGGCACCATCGCCAAAGGGCTGCGCGATCCCATCACAGGAGGCATCGCACCCTCCGACCAACAGCTCTTGAAGTTCCACGGGATGTACCAGCAAGACGACCGCGACGTGCGGCTCGAACGCCAGCGGCAGAAGCTGGAGCCCTTGCACAGCTTTCTGATCCGAATCCGCATGCCGGGCGGCGTGTGCACGCCCGCTCAGTACCTAGAGCTTGACCGTCTGGCCTGTGCTCACGCCGGCAGCACGTTGCGATTGACGACGCGCCAGACATTTCAGCTCCACACCGTCCCCAAGCGCGATCTGCGACAGCTCATCCAGGCCATGCACAAGGCCGAGCTCGACACCATCGCTGCCTGCGGGGACGTGAATCGCAACGTGATGTGCAACCCGAACCCTCTGTTGTCCGCGCTCCACGCAGAAGTCTACGCCTGGAGCAAGCGGTTGAGCGAGCACCTGCTGCCGCGCACGCACGCCTACCACGAGATCTGGCTGGGCGACGACCTGGTGGCGGGCGGCGAGCCTGCAGACGACCACGAGCCCCTCTACGGCAAGCACTACCTTCCGCGCAAATTCAAGATTGCCGTGGCGGTTCCACCCAGCAACGATGTGGATGTCTTTGCCAACGACCTTGGCTTCATCGCCATCACCGACGGGGACAAGCTGGCAGGTTTCAATGTGACGGTGGGCGGCGGCATGAGCCTGTCGCATGGCGAGCGTGCCACCTACCCGCGGATCGGCGACGTGATTGGCTTCGTGCCGGCGGCCGACATCCTTGCTGTCGCCGAGGCGGTGCTCACCACCCAGCGTGACTTCGGCGACCGCACCAACCGCAAGCATGCCCGACTCAAATACACCATCGACGACCGTGGCCTCGACTGGTTCAAGGCCGAGGTCGAACGGCGCCTGGGTCACCCCCTTGCACCCGCACGGGCCTTCGCCTTCGACGGCAATGGCGATCGCTATGGCTGGGTCAAGGGCGTGGGCGACACCTGGCACTTCACGCTTTTCGTCATGAACGGCCGCATTCGCGATGATGGCGACCGGCCGCTGCTCACAGCGCTGCGCGAGATCGCCAAGGTCCACGACGGTGACTTCCGCATGACTGGAAATCAAAATCTGATGATCGCCAACGTCAGCAAGGCCAACAAGCGACGCATCGACAGTCTGCTCGACCACTACCGGCTCAAGGACGGGGTGGAAAAGACCGGCCTGCGCCTCGCCTCCATGGCTTGCGTGGCGCTGCCAAGCTGCGGCCAGGCCATGGCCGAATCCGAGCGCTACCTACCGAGCCTGCTCGACAAGCTCGATGCCGTGGTGCGGGCCGCCGGGCTGGAAAAGGAGCCGATCGTCATTCGCATGACGGGTTGCCCGAATGGCTGCGCCCGGCCCTACCTGGCCGAGATCGCGCTGGTCGGCAAGAATCTTGGCAAGTACAACCTGTACCTGGGCGGCGGATTCGCGGGCGACCGGCTGAACAAACTCTACCGGGAAGGCCTGGCCGACGAGGAGATCGTCTCCGCGCTTGAGCCAATCATCCACCGCTACGCGCGCGAGCGCAATCCGGGCGAGCATTTCGGCGACTTCACCATCCGCGCCGGCTACGTCAAGGCCACGCGGCAGGGCCGGGATTTTCACGACTGACTTCCACGACTGATGGCGCTTGGTCGCCCATCAAGTCTGAGGCTTTGACTTAAAAGCGGACGGCGCTAGTCTCCTTTCGCGCGTTGGCGCCAAAGGCAGGATCCATGACTAGCCACGACGAACCACAGCTTACAATGACCGCTCCCTCGGATGACAGGGAAGCGCCTCCATCGGCCTTGCCCGGCCTTGACCCCATCGCGGATTTCCCGGCCTCGACCCGCGTTTTCAAAAGTGATGGGCCGGTGCGCGTGCCCTTCCGCCGAATTGCGCTTGCTTCTGGCGAGGCACCCATCGACGTCTACGACACCTTTGGGCCGCGGGCGGTGGACTTGCAACAGGGGCTGCCCAAGTTGCGGCAACCCTGGGTCGATCGGCGCGTGGCCCGCGGAGACACCAACTTCAGCCAAATGCACTGCGCGCGGCTCGGCGAAATCACCGAGGAGATGCGCTTCGTGGCCCTGCGTGAAAACGTGGCGCCAGAATTCGTGCGCGACGAGGTGGCGCGCGGGCGGGCCATCATCCCGGCGAATCGCAAGCACCCGGAAGCCGAACCCATGGTGATTGGCCGCAACTTCCTGGTCAAGATCAACGCCAACATCGGCAACTCCGCGGTCAGCTCGACCGTCGGCGAAGAGGTCGACAAGCTGCGCTGGGCGGTCAAGTGGGGCGCCGACACCATCATGGATCTGTCGACCGGCGCCAACATCCACGAGACACGCGAGTGGATTGTACGCAATTCGCCCGTGCCGGTGGGAACCGTCCCCATCTACCAGGCGCTGGAGAAGGTGAAGGGCAAGATCGAGGATCTAAGCATCGATATCTTCCTCGACACGCTGGTCGAGCAGGCCGAACAGGGCGTGGACTACTTCACCATCCACGCTGGCGTGCTGCTGCACCACATACCCCTCACCGCCAAACGTATCACCGGCATCGTCTCGCGCGGTGGTTCGATCATGGCCAGATGGTGCCTGGCCCACCACCAAGAGAACTTTCTCTACACCCACTTCGAACGCATCTGCGAGCTCATGAAGAAGTACGACGTCGCCTTCAGCCTGGGCGATGGCTTGCGCCCCGGTTGCACCGCGGACGCCAACGATGCGGCCCAGTTCGCCGAGCTGGATGCACTTGGAGAGCTCACCGAGATTGCCTGGCGTCACGATGTTCAGGTGATGATCGAGGGTCCCGGCCACGTGCCGATGCACAAGATCCGCGAGAACATGGACAAGCAGCTCACCATCTGTCACGAGGCACCGTTCTACACGCTCGGGCCGCTGGTGACCGACATCGCGCCTGGCTACGACCACATCACCTCGGCCATCGGTGCGGCCATGATCGGTTGGTTTGGCACGGCCATGCTCTGCTACGTTACGCCCAAGGAGCACCTCGGCCTGCCTAATCGCAAGGACGTGAAGGACGGCGTGATTGCCTACAAGATCGCCGCCCACGCCGCGGACATGGCCAAAGGGCACCCCGGCGCGACCGAACGCGACGACGCCCTGTCGCGGGCGCGCTTCGCCTTCCACTGGGAGGATCAGTTCAACCTGTCGCTGGATCCCGACACCGCCCGCCAGTTCCACGACGAAACCTTGCCAGCGCCAGCCGCGAAGGGCGCGCATTTCTGCTCCATGTGCGGCCCGCAGTTCTGTTCCATGCGCATCACCCAGGATCTGCGCGCGGAGATCGTGGCCGAGGGGTTCAAGGAAAAGGCCGCAGCGTTTCGGGCCAGCGGCCAGGAGCTCTACGTCGCCCCCAGCGCCCCGCCGCCCATCGAGGCTCTGCCCATCGATCCTCTCATCGAAGGCTACTCGGAAGAAATAGACCGCTCCGACATCGGGTAGCTCTCACCCGCAAAAGGTCAAGTTGCCTGCCGGCGACTCAGGTATCCTGAGCGCATGTTGCCCACGGTGACGCCCGCGCCCAAACAGCGTCTGCTCATCTTCGTCATCGCCTACCGCGCCGAGAAGACGCTGACCTGGGTGTTGTCGCGCATACCCCAGTCGATCTTTGAAGCGCTGGACTGCGAGATCCTCATCGTCGACGACGCCTCGACGGATCGCACGTTCGAGATCGGGCAGGAGTGGAAGGAATCCCATCCCGACATCCGAGTGACGGTCCTGCGCAACGACTACAACCAGGGCTATGGCGGCAACCAGAAGGTTGGCTACACCTACGCCATCGAAAACAACTTCGATGTCGTCGCCATGGTGCACGGCGACGGCCAGTATGCTCCCGAGGAGCTTCCCCGTTTGATAGCGCCCCTGACCGGCGGAGTGGCGGACGTGGTTCTGGGCAGCCGGATGATGACCCAAGGCGCGGCACTCAAGGGCGGCATGCCGCTGTACAAGTACGTGGGCAACCGTATCCTCACCCGACTGCAGAATCTATTGCTGCGAGCCAAGTTGACCGAATACCACAGCGGCTATCGCCTGTTCGCGGTCGCGGCCCTCAAGGCCCTGCCGTTTCGGCTCAACTCGAATGATTTTCACTTCGACACCGAGATCATCATCCAGCTCCTCAACGGTGGCTTCCGCATCGCCGAGCTGCCCATCCCCACCTACTACGGCGACGAGATCTGTTACGTCGACGGTATCAAGTACGCCAAGGAGGTCATGCACGCCACGCTCCGCAACTCCGCGCACCGCATGGGGCTACTCTACCAGCGCAGATTTGACGTCAGCCATGCGGACAACCGCCACTACGCCTTGAAGCTAGGCTACGCCAGCACGCACAGCTGGGCGCTTTCAGCGGTTCCGAACAAAAGCTCCGTTATCGACATCGGCGCCGGGCCTGGCGGGATGGCGCGCGAGCTGGTCAAAAAGGGATGCAGGGTGGCCGTGGTCGATCAGTTCTCACCCGGACTACCAGCGGGAGACATCCGCATTTTCCGCCAGGATCTGGACGCGCCCCTAACCTTCGATGTAGCGCCGTACAAGTACATTCTTCTGCTCGATATCATCGAACACCTGCGTTCGCCCGAGGACTTCCTCGAACGCCTGCGCAGCCAATTCACCCACGAACCGAAGACCGTGGTGCTGACGACGGCCAACATCGGTTTTCTGGTCCAGCGTCTCATGCTGCTCGCCGGCCAGTTCAACTACGGCAAAAGCGGCATCCTCGACCGGACGCACACGCGCCTGCTCAGCTTCCGCAGCACCAAACACCTGCTGCGCGACAGCGGCTTCCGCATCAAGAACATGCGTGGTGTGCCAGCGCCCTTTCCCAAGGTGCTGGGCGACGGCCAGCTCGGGCACCTGGCCGTCAAGGTCAACCTCGCCCTGATCAAGGTCAGCAAAACGCTGTTCTCGTATCAAATTTACGTCGAGGCCGAGACCACGCCGGACGTGTATTTCGTGCTTCGCGACACCCAGGAGAAGAGCGCGCAACGGATACCCAGGCTCCGCTCGGTCGGCGCCCTAGGAGCGGGCGCCAAGCGATCGCCCTAGAAGATGATGTAGTGGCACTTGTCGTCGCAGGGCTGGCCGGCCACGCCGTTGTTCGAGCCCAGGTCGCACTGCTCGCCCCGATCGGTATCGACGATGCTGTCGCCGCAGTAGTGCGGCGCTGTGCAACCAACGGTGCACTCGGAACCGCCGTTGTCCTTGCCCTTGTCGCAATCCTCCGGACCATTCTTCGTGCCGTCGCCGCAGAAGGCTCCGAACTTGCATTGGGTGGTGCAGCCACCGTAGGTGTTATCGTCGTTCTTGCCCACGCAGTCAGCGGACGGCGTGCCTGAGAAGGACGAGTCGCCACAGTCGCATTCCTCACCAGCGGACACCACACCGTCGCCGCAACGGGGCGAGCAGTTGGAGCGCTTGGTGGTGAAGCCCTGGAGCGTGAGCTGGTAGTTGGATTCGGGCGGGTGACGATCGGCGCCGAAGATGGCGATTTCGTAGACCTTGCCGGTGACGAGTCCGAGCGTGACAGTCCGCGTACGGAAATCATCCCCCACCACGGCCCCAACTTTCGTGCCGTTAGCGGGTGAACAGGCTGTTGATCCGGCGACAGCGCCAGTCATATTGCCTGCCGTATCGAGGCAGCCACCCTCGGTGACCTGCGCGTCGCCCGGGCTGCCCGAGACAGTGACCTTGCCGGGCAGTTGCTGGTGGACGCCACCGAGGTCGAGCACGAGCACGCCGTTGATGAAGATGAACAAATCGTCATCGCCGAAGAAGCTGAGGGAGATCCCTGCGGTCCCGTCATAGACGAAATAGTACCGAGCTTCGTCGGTGAAATAGGAATCGTGCTTCACGCCGGGAACCGCAGTGACCCAGCAGCCATCGTCAAGCGAATCGCCGGAAACACACTGCGCTGCCGTCACACGAGGCACAAACAGGTATTGATCGCCGGTGCAGGTCGTCCAGAAGGGGGAGCCGCTGTAGTGGTTCCAGTACGGCCACAGGTTGCACAGGGTCGCCTGACTGGGGTTGAGCTTGTCGAGCGGGAAGAATCCGCCCTGGGCCAGCGTCGACTTGCTGGCGTACTGGTAGATGTTTGTCCCCGTGGACGGAAGCTCAAGAACATCCGTGAAGGTCTTGTTCACCTTTGAATCATCGTTGAACCATTGGTTGAAGCTGGCGGCATCCTTGTAGGCAGGCACCGTGCCTTTCCAGATAGGACCGCCCGGGGAGCTGGAGGTGTAGCCGGTCAAGGTACCCTTGTAGTCACCGCCCGTGCTTGTGGTGTTCACCGCAGTCCCGGCGGTTCCGCCCTGGTAGGCACCGGCGCCGTCGGAAAGCGGGCTGTCGTTGGCGGCCTGGGTGTAGTTGCCCTGGATGCGGCTCGAGTTGCCGATGTTCCAGTCGCTGAACTGGCAGGCGCACGTGGTCGTCGGACCGGGCTGAGGCTTGCCCTTGAGCAGGTTCGGGGCCACGATGCCCCAGCAACGCGCGGTCGAGTCGTTGCCCTTGGACGGCCCTCCCGAGTTGGGGACGCAAAGAGTTGTTGGCTTGGTGGATCCGTTGTAGCGCGTGCCCAAGAACGGGAAGTCGGGATGGCCACCCGAGGAGACATTCTCGGGCTGGAAGTCGCGGTAGATAACGGGAAGTTCGAGGCACTGACCCGAACCTGACTGGCAAGGCGAGGAGTCTTGAGCAGTCGCGGATGAGCACGTGAATCCGTCTTCCACCTTGCACTTGGACGAGCAGCCATCACCGTCGACCAAGTCCCCGTCGTCGCAATCCTCACCCGGATCGAGGTTGCCGTCGCCGCAGGAGGCGGTGCAGGCCTGGGTCTTGCCCGAGCCATCCTGGCAGGTGGGCTCTTTGGTGCAGGTCTTGGAGCAGCCCTTGCCATCGCCGTAGAAGAGGCCGTTCACGGAATTGCAGCCGCTCGGCAGCTTGGTCGGATCCGTTCCGCAGTCGCACAGCTCGCTCTTCTCGAGAATTCCATTTCCACACTTGGCCATCTTGCACGCCTGCCCCGGCGTGGGACAGTCGGCCCCGGGTTCGATTTGGCAGGTGCTGGAGCAACCGTCGCCGTTGGCGGTGTTGCCGTCATCGCACTTCTCACCGCCGTACAACTTGCCATCGCCACACAGGGGCGTGCAGTGCTTGCCCGGCACGCGGCATTGATAGCCGGTTTCGACCGTCTTGCAGTCAGAGGAGCAGCCGTCGCCGCTGACGGTGTTGCCGTCATCGCAGGTTTCGTCCGAGGTCAGAACCCCGTTGCCACAGACCCTGATATCCGTACACGGCTTGCCCGGATCCTTGCAAAGGAAGCCCGCTTCCAGCTGACAAAGCTTGTTGCAGCCGTCGCCGCCATTGGTGTTGCCGTCATCGCACGCTTCGCCGTTGGCCGTATCGAGCACCCCATCGCCGCAATTCTTCGTGTTCACGCTGGTGGGATTGGTGGCGCCACCGGCCCCGGTGGTGATGATGATGCCGCCGCCACCCGCGTTGCCGCCGCCGCCTTTGCCGCCCTTGTTGCCACCGCCGCCGCCGTTGTCGATGGTTCCGCCCCCTTGGCAGCCGAGCCCACCCAAGCCCAGGACCAGCCCAAGCAGGAAGGGCGACAAGCGTGCCGCGCGCCTTGAAAAGCTGTCGCTGAGACGGGAAACGGTGGTTCGCATTTGAAAATACCTCGCGTGAAAAGGAACGAGTCTCTTGCTCGATCGCACAAAGTTAGTATAGCGGAGCACCTCAACTCGATGACAAGAAAATACGGCAAGAACATCGCGAACATGAGAGCGATCTCACCCCCTATGCGCGCATGAAAGTCCCCTGCTCTTTGGCAACACTTGGCCGGGCTTGGGTGGGAAGTTCCGCCTCTGGCCCGAGGAGACGCTACGCGCCAGCCAGGGGCAGCTGGGGCGGGATGTTGCCAGCTGCTTCTCGGCCAACGGAGGCCGCCCCGCCGCGAACTGGCAGGAGCTCGTAACGCATGTTCCGACGGCGCGGCACGAAGCCTGCCGCTCGCACGCGTCGTTCGATGTCTTCCGCTGACAGCTTGAAGACCGCGCCCGCCTGAGAAACCACGTTTTCTTCGATCATGGCAGAGCCGAAATCGTTGCCGCCAAAGCGCAACGCCACCTGTCCGATGGTTGGCCCCATGGTCGGCCAGGACACCTGCAGATTGGGAAAGTTGTCCAGGTACAGGCGAGCCAGGCTGAAGACGCGCAGGTAGCGCAAGGCCGTGGTGTCGTCCCCAAGCCTGAGCCGGGTGCCTTCGGCCTGGAACGGCCAGCAAATGAACGCCGTGAAACCCGCCGTCTTGTCTTGCAGGGCTCGCAGCCGCTCCAGGTGTTTGGCGATGTGTTCCGGGGTTTCGCCAAAGCCAAAGACCAAAGTTGCCGTCGTGCGCAGTCCCAGCCCATGGGCCTCGCGCATGACCGTGATCCAGGTGTCGGCCGAGCATTTGAGGGGTGAAATCCGGTGCCGGATTTCGTCGTCGAGAATCTCCGCCCCACCGCCGGGTAGGCTGTCAAGCCCCGCGGCCACCAAGCGCTCCAGGACCGTGCGTATCGGCAGCCCTTCCTGCTTGGCGATGAAGCTAACCTCTTCGGGCGACAGCGCGTGCAGGGCCAGCGGAAAGTTGGCCTTGGTCCAGCGGAACAAATCCTCGAAGTAGTCAAGCCGCAGCTGGGGGTTCACGCCGCCCTGGAGGAGGATCTGAATGCCCCCCATGGCCACGGTTTCGGAGAACTTCTGGGCCAGCACCTCGCGCGAAAGGGTGTAGGCCTCTTGGCTCTTCGCTGGCCGGAAGAAATTGCAGAACTTGCACGCCGTGACGCAAAGGTTGGTGTAGTTCACATTGCGGTCGATGATGTACGTGACGAGGTTCCGCGCGTGCAGGGATTGCCGTCTCTGGTCGGCCGCCTTGCCTAGGTCCAGCAGCGACGCACTTTCGTACAGACGAATGCCCTCGGCCGGGCTCAGCCGTTTGCCAGCGGCGGCGTCCGCCAGCAAAGCATCCACACCTGGCATCGCGATCTTGACGCGCGTCGGACCGGTTGGCTGGGCGATGTGGGGAGCCTCGTCAAATTCGAAGAGCCGGATGCGGGCGGGTGCCGGGGCGGTCAGCGCCGGTGCCTCCGCCAGATGCAGGTGATCGAAGAAAGCCCCCAGCCCGGACAGCTCTGCGGAGCCCAGCCGATAGCCCAGGCTATGCGCGAGGAGCCTTTCGTTGTGAGCTGGATCTCCGCCGTGGGCCTCCGCAAAGGCCGTTGCAATATCGCGCAGGTGGGCAAGTCCCTGCCGAAGGCTCTGGGCAAGCAGGTTCGCGACTTCCGGTCCTATCGTCCCAAGCCGCCCACACCACAGCAGCGAGACAAACGGCAGCCCCGTTCGCGCCCGCCAGTCGCCCACGCTGCCTGTCAGTGCTCCAAGGCTGTGCTCCTCGGCCAACGCGGTTGGCAAGTCGTCGCGGACCACGGCCGCGATGTGCGGGACGACCCGAACATCCAGGCCGCGGTCGCGGGCGATACGGCGATAGTTTGCGCTGGGCAGAAGCGCCAGATGGGCCTCGCCGCTCGACACACGCCGGGCACACCCCTCGGGCGAATCGAAAGCCAGCTCGAAAAGATCCTCGCCAAGTCCTTGTTCAAGGCCGTAGGTGAACGGACGCGCGCTCAGGAACGGAACCGCGGCCAGACGCACGCGCCCGCTCACGACGCCGACCCCGTCACCTGTGGCAGCGGGCGGCGGAACGGTTTGGATGAAACCAGGTCGCTGCCCTCGGCCAGAACGTTGTACAAGGTGTCGCGTTCGACCGGTACGCGCCCGGCCTGCTTGATCAAGTGCACGATGTCGGGAACGCCCAGGTGCTGCGGCGTCTCCGCCCCAGCCATATGGTAGATGCGCTCCTCTTGCACGGTGCCGTCCAGATCGTCGGCACCAAACCACTGCGCCGTCTGCGCGGTCTTGAGCCCCAGCATGATCCAATAGGCTTTCAGGTGTGGAATGTTGTGCAGCAGCAGGCGCGACACCGCGAAGGTGCGCAGATCGTCGACGCCTGTGGGCGGGGCCAGGCGCTGCATGGCATTGCCGTCGGCATGGAAGGCAAGCGGGATGAAGGTCTGGAAACCGCCGGTTTCATCCTGCAAGGCACGCAGGCGCAGCAGGTGCTCCACGCGCTCTTCGATGGTTTCGATGTGGCCATACAGCATGGTGCAGTTCGACCGCAGTCCCATCCGATGCGCTGTTCGGTGCACATCCAGCCATTCGGCGGCGTCACACTTGTCGGCGCACAACTTGCGACGAACGCGAGGTGAAAAGATCTCGGCACCACCGCCTGGCAGCGAGTCCAGCCCGGCCTCGCGCAGCCTGGTCAGAACCTCGGCCACCGGCAACCCGTAGTGCTGATGGAAGAAGAAGATTTCCACTGCGGTGAAGGCCTTGAGGTGAACCGTGGGACAGATGCGCTTGAGCCCGGCCAGCAGATCCGTGTAGTACGAAAAAGGCAAGCCGTCGTGCAGCCCGTTGACGATGTGGATCTCGGTGATGGGATCCTTGGCCTGGACGCGGGCACGCAGGCGCCCCCAGGCCTCTTCCAGGCTCAAGGTGTAGGCGCCCAGGTCGCCTGGTTTCAAGCGCGCGAAGGAACAGAACCTGCAGCTCGCCACGCACACGTTGGTGGCGTTGATATGCATGTTGCGGTTGAAATAGGTCCGCTGGCCATGCAAGCGCTCGCGCACCTCGTTGGCGAGCTGTCCAAGGTCGAGCAGGTTCGGATGCTGAAACAGGGCCACGCCGTCGTCGAAGCCGAGCGACTCGCCGGCCCGCACCTTGTCTTTGATATCTTTGAATTCCGGGAAGGACATAGGACTCCAGAACGCGTTTGCACAAACCCTAGCAGGCGAAAAAGCGCACGCCATCCCCCGCCCATAGAATGCGGACTAATTCCATCCGCTTTTAACGAGCAACCCGGTTGCGCCTCATCCCTCTCGGGGTCATGGTCAGACATCGTGCAACGCCCTCTGCCCGGAATCGAAGCCCATGCCTCCGACCTTCAGGCGCGCCTTGCCGCCGCGCTGGCCCGCCGCCCTGGCCGCGTGCCGCGCACGCGCCACCTGGCGAACGACCGGACGCCTCTGTACACCAATCGCCTGGCCCTAGAGAGCAGCCCGTACCTGCTTCAGCACGCTCACAACCCGGTGAACTGGCACGCCTGGGGCGACGAGGCCTTCGCCGAGGCCCGCCGTCTCGGCCGGCCGGTCTTCCTGTCCATCGGCTATTCCACCTGTCACTGGTGCCACGTCATGGAGGAGGAATCCTTCGAGGACGAGACCATCGCCGAATTCCTCAACGCGCACTATGTGGCCATCAAGGTCGACCGCGAGGAGCGCCCGGATGTGGACGCCGTGTACATGCGCGCCGCACACCAGCTGGGCGGTTCGGGTGGATGGCCGCTTTCGGTGTGGATGAACGCCGAGCGTGAGCCGTTTTTCGTGGGAACCTATTTCCCCCCCTGCGCAGGCAGGCGCGGCGCCGGACACGGGTTTCTGGAAATCCTGACCGAGCTTCTGCGCTTGTGGGAGAGCGATGCGAAGCGCGTCCATGAGGCTGCGCAGGCGCTCGCCGCCGCCGTACGCGCCGACATGGAAGGGATGGGCGGAACGGATCGCGCCGGCGCAACGGATGCTCGGCCCGAGGGCTCCCTCATCAGCGCCGCCGTGGAGCAATGCAGCCGCGCCTTTGACGACGAAAACGGCGGTCTGCGAACTGCACACAAGTTCCCTTCGCACATTCCCGTTCGCCTGCTCCTGCGCCATCACCAGCGCACCGGCGATGCTCGCGCCCTGCTCATGGCCACGCACACCCTGGAAGCCATGGCGGCTGGCGGAATGTACGACCACGTGGCGGGTGGATTCCATCGCTACGCCACCGATCCGATGTGGCGCGTGCCCCACTTCGAAAAGATGCTCTATGACAATGCGCTGCTGGTGGTGGCCTACGCCGAAGCCTGGCAAGTGACCAAGCGACCGGGCTTTGCCCGCGTGGTGCGCGAAACCTGCGACGAGCTGCTGACCACGTTCGCATCCCCCGAGGGCGGTTTCTACTCTGCCACCGATGCCGATTCGGAAGGCGAGGAAGGCAAGTACTTCCTTTGGACCGAGGACGAGATTCGCGGCGTGCTGGGAGCAGGCGAGGACACAGAGCTCTTTCTGCGCCACTACGGCGCAACCAAGGACGGCAACTTCGAAAGCAGCAACATCCTGTATCAGGCCCGGCCAGACGAGGAGATCACCCAGCGGCTCGCCACAGCTCGTGCCAAACTGGCCGAGGTGCGCAGGCGTCGCGTGCCGCCCCTGCGCGACGACAAGATCCTTGCATCCTGGAACGGTCTCGCTATCAGCGCCCTTGCCGTTGCTGGCCGCGTGCTGGGCGAGCAGCGCTACCTCCATGCGGCCATTCGCGCGGCGGAGTTTCTGTGCTTGCGCATGCGCCAAGCGAAGACCGGCAGACTTGCGCGCAGCTTCTGTGACGGACAGTTGGGCGTCGCCGGGTTTCTCGATGACCACGCCTTCGCCGCTGCCGGAATGCTCGATCTCTTTGAAAGCGCAGGTGAGCCGCGCTGGTTTGACGAGGCCTGCCGGCTTGTGGAAGAGACCGAGGCCCTGTTCGCCGCCCCCGAAGGCGGCTGGTTCATGTCCAGCCAGGTGCACGAGCGGTTGCTGGCCCGCGAACGGCCGGCGTTTGATGGCGCCGAGCCCGCGGGCAGCTCGGTGGCGCTGATGAACCTAGCCCGCTTGGCCGCGTTCACCGACAGCGAACATTGGCGGCACGCGCTGGACCACGCCCTTGCATCGTGTTTGCCCCGCATGCAAGAGCGCCCCATGGCGATGACGGAGGCCCTACTGGCGGTAGACTATTGGATGGGGCCGGTGCGAGAGATTGTTCTCGCCCTCCCGAGCGCTGAATTTCCCCCTCAATCAGCGTTCCACACACGCCTTGCCGAGACGTTCTGTCCGCGCAAGGCACTCGTCATTTGCGGGCCGAGCACGTCAACACTTGGGGAGCACATCCCTTGGCTCAGAGGCAAGACTGCCAAGAACGGACTGGCGACGGCCTATGTTTGCACCCAGGGGCAATGCCGCTTGCCCACAACGGATCCAGCCGAATTCCTGCATCAGATCCTCTTGCCCAGCGGCTAGACGAAGGCGCGGGCAAGTCCATCCAGAGATACGCCGCGACATTCCTTGTGACAAGCGATTGTTTCCAACGTGTTTCGACGAATTTGCATGTTGGAAACAATCCGTCCATTGAACGGAAATCGAAGCAAGGATAGACACTTCAAGGCCGTTGCTCAGCTACGAAGTGACGGGGTTGCCATCTCCACCACCCTCAACTGAAGGACGAAAAGAATGACCGCTCGCAAGAATGCAGTTGCCGCGATTGCCACACAGAAGGTCGCTTCCACCGAAAACTACTTGGAGCATGCCGGTCAGGACATCTACGGCAGCTACGTCTTCGGGGACGAAGCCCAGCAAGAGTACCTACCCAAGCCCGTCTACAAGAAACTTCGCCGAACCATCGAGGGACTGGAGAAATTCGATCCTTCGATTGCGGACGCGGTTGCGCAGGGCATGCGGGAATGGGCGACTTCTCATGGGGCCAGCCACTACACCCACTTGTTCGTTCCTCTCACCGGTACCACGGCCGAGAAGCACGACTCGTTCCTCAACCCATGTGGCGACGGTCGGGCCATCTCCGAGTTCTCGGGCAAGGTTCTCATCCAGGGCGAGCCTGATGCATCTTCCTTCCCCTCGGGCGGCATCCGCGCCACCTTCGAAGCGCGCGGTTACACCGCCTGGGATGTCACCAGCCCGGCGTTCCTGCAGGTCGAGCCCAACGGCGTCACCTTGACCATTCCCACGGTCTTCGTGTCGTACACCGGCGAAGCCCTCGATCAGAAGCTTCCCCTCCTGCGCTCGCAGGAAGCGGTGGCCACGCAGGCCCTGCGCGTTCTCAAGTGGTTCGGAAACACCACCACGCAGCGCGTCTTCACCACCATCGGCCCCGAGCAGGAATACTTCCTCGTGGACCGTCGCCTTGCCGAGCTTCGGCCGGATCTCCTCCTCACCGGCCGCACCCTCTTTGGCGCGCCCTCGCCCAAGGGCCAGGAGCTGGAAGACCAGTACTTCGGCACCATCCGCGAGCGCATCTTGGCCTTCATGATGGACTTCGACCGCGAGCTCTGGCGCGTGGGCATTCCCGCCAAGACCCGCCACAACGAAGTCGCCCCGGCACAGTTTGAGCTCGCCCCCATGTTCGAGGCCACCACCGTGGGCTCGGACCACAACATGGTGGCCATGAGCCTCATGAAGAAGGTTGCGGCACAGCATGGATTGACCGCCCTGCTGCACGAGAAGCCCTTCCGGGGCGTCAATGGCTCGGGCAAGCACAACAACTGGTCCATGGCCACGGACGACGGCGAGAATCTACTCGAGCCCGGCAAGACCCCGCACGCCAACGCGCAGTTCCTCACCTTCCTTGCGGCGACCGTTCGCGCGGTCAGCTTGCACGCCGATCTCCTCCGTGCTTCCGTCGCGGACGCCGGGAATGATCACCGTCTTGGCGCCAACGAGGCACCGCCCGCCATCGTCTCCATCTTCCTCGGCGAGCAGCTTGAAGACATCGTGGAGCAGTTGGTGAAAGGACCCGCTTCCTCTTCGAAACAAGGCGGCCATCTCGAGCTGGGCGTCACTACCCTGCCTGTGCTGCCCAAGGACGCCACGGATCGCAACCGGACCTCGCCCTTCGCCTTCACCGGCAACAAGTTCGAGTTCCGCGCCGTGGGTTCGTCGGTGCCCATCTACTGGCCGCAGACGGTGCTCAACACCATCGCCGCCGAGTCCATCGGGTTCATCGCCGACAAGCTCGAGAAGCTGAAGTCCGGTGATTTTGCCGGCCTTGGCAAGATCCTCTCGGAGACTTTCAAGGAGAATCAGTCGGTTCTTTTCGAGGGGAACAACTACGCCGAGGAATGGCACGCCGAAGCCGCCAAGCGGGGGTTGCCCAACAACAAGAGCACCGTGGATGCCTTGCCGGCCCTGCAGAGCGAGAAGGCCAAGAAGCTGTTCGCCAAGTTCGCCGTTCTCAGCGAGCGCGAGCTGGAGAGCCGCTCTGAAATCGCCTACGAGCGCTATGTGAAGGTGCAAAACATCGAAGCGAACGCCACGTCCGAAATCGCCAAGACGCAGATCGTCCCGGCTGCCGTGCGATACCTCGGCGAGATGGCCGCTGCTTCGAAGTCCAAGGGCGTGACCAAGCTGGCGGACAAGATCGCCGGACTGGCGGACACCCTGTTGGCCAGCATCGAGACCCTCGAAGCTGCGCAGGAAGCGGCCCACAAGGCGGGTTCGCTGCACGCCGAGGCCAAGGCCTTCAAGGAGAAGGTCATCCCGGCCCAGGACGCGGTTCGTGCCGCCGCCGATGAGCTAGAGACCCTCGTGGCCGACGACCTCTGGCCGTTGCCCAAGTACCGCGAGCTTCTCTTCCAGTACTAGTCCGGGCAGTCCGTCACCGAGGGGCCGGCAGAAGAGCACGACGGTGCTCCTCTTCGGCCCCTTTGCTTTGCATCCACCTGCATCGCTCCGCCTCATCGGGCTGGAGCGATGGGATGCTACAACGTCTTCGTCCCCGATCCCTGCGTGCCGGCCTTCCATCCGCGGCCCGAATCACCCGATCGCGTCGGGCTGGCGTAGATGGCTTCATTCACGTAGCCGCTCATGCCAAGCTCGGGGACGTCGAGCCCGGCGATTTCATCATCGGCGCTCACGCGCGTGCCAACCAGCCTTCCGATAAGCCAGAGCGCAAGCGCGGCGGTCGGGACGACCCACAGGATATTGGCCGCAATGCCAATCAGCGATGCCACCAATTGACCTCCGCTTCCAGCCACCAGTCCGCGCACCGGCCCCGCCACGCCATTGAGCCCGTCTCCTGCGCGGCCGTTGGCAAAGATGCCAACCGCCAAGAGGCCCCACGCTCCCGCGAGGCCATGAACCGCGCCGGCACCCACGGGATCATCAATGCGAAGTTTGCGCTCGATGAATAAGGCCCCCTCGATGGCAATCAAGCTTGCAATGGCGCCGATCAACACCGCCGCGCCCGGACTGACGAAGGCACACGCCGCGCTGATGCCAACGATGCCCGCCAACAGGCCATTGCACATCATGCTGACGTCGGGTTTGCCAAAGCGAACACGCGTATGTACATAGGCAGAAAAGCCGCCAGCGGCGGACGCGAGCAGGGTATTCATGGCCACCAGGGCCATCGGGATATCGGAACCGGCCGGCGCCGATCCGGCGCTCAGTCCGAACCAACCAAAAGCGAGAATGAAGGTTCCCAGCACCACCATCGGCATGTTGTGCGCGGGGATGGGACGCACCTCACCGCGCAAGGTGTATTTCCCCAGCCGAGGGCCAAGGGCTTTGGCCGCCACCAGTGCAACCACACCACCGGTCATGTGCACGACCGAGCTGCCGGCAAAATCGACCTGACCGTGTCCCAGTCCCAGGTTTGCGCCCAGGGCCGCCAGCCACCCCGCCCCCCACACCCAATTCGCATAGATTGGATAGATGACCGTCGCGATGGCGAGGGAGAACAGGACGAACGCGGAGAGCTTCCAGCGCTCGGCAGTGGCGCCGGCGGGGATCGTGGTTGCGATGCTCATGAACGCCGCCCGCAGGACGAAGACGCTGGCCAACGCGCCGGAAAGCAGCCCTGGGTTGGCGAAAAATCCACTTAGTCCCATCAAGCCAAAGGAACGGCCACCCAGCGTGATGGTCCATTCGTGCGACAGCAATCCGACGCCTGAGCCGCCCATCTGCAAGCCGAAACCAATCGCCCAGTAACCCAGAATGGACACCGCATAGGCGAGAAGGCCCACGGTCACCGTGTGCGCGGCGTTCTTCGCGCGAACCAGCCCACTATCGACAAGAGCGAATCCCGCCTGAATCAAGACAACCAGAAATCCAGCCGCCAGCATCCACGCCATCGTGATTGCAGTGCGTGTCTCTAGGGCCTGTCGGGCGAGACCATCAAGCGTTGGCGAATCCATGGTGCGGCTCCATGCAATAAGATTGGTCCAAGAATCGTTACCGTTTGGTTTCCGGGCAGTGAAAGGTCGGTAACTTCAGTGAGGCAGCTTTTGCCCACGAAACATCAGAATCATCAGTAAGAACACCACGCCAATGACCCCAAGAATGATGGCAACCTGACGCACTTTCTTCCACCGCGATTTCCACATCATGGGTGGCCGCAAGCGTTCGTGCCGGCCCGTAAGAGCGACCTTTTCGGGGGCATCGAGCTCCGCTTTCATTTCGCCGGCATTGGCGTAGCGGTCAACGGGATCGCGCTCTAGGGCGTGAAGGATGATCTCCTCGACTTGCGGCGATATCTCGGGATTGATTCTGCGTGGCGCACGTGGATCTCCGATGAGGCGAGCGTTCATGACCATGTAAGCGTTGGGGGCCTCGAACGGCACCCGGCCGGTCACCATTTCGTACAGGATAGCGCCCAGGCTGTACAGGTCGGTCCGGCCATCCCCGCGTTTGCCTTTGACCTGTTCCGGCGCCATGTAGTCCGGGGTTCCCATGGTCGGCGAAAAGCCGCCGAAGGTAATCCGTCGCATGGCCTGCGCCTTGGCGATACCAAAATCCATGATCCGGATACTGCCATCGTCGCAAACCATGATATTTGCTGGCTTCATGTCGCGGTGAACGATGTCGCGCTTGTGCATGTAGTCCAGCGCCTCGCAGATACGGCTGGCAAGATTCAGCGCCCTGTCCACCGGCAATTTCTCCTCTGCGCGAATCACTTCGTCCAGAGTGCGCCCCCGCAGAAACTCCATGGCAAAATAGGGGCGGCTGCGCTTGTCGCCCATGGGTCTGATTTTCAGGATGCCGGGATGGTCGAGCGACTTGCCAATTTCCTCTTCCCTCTGGAAGCGCGCATAGAAAGCCGGATCGCTCTCGAAGTGCATGAAGGGCACCTTGAGCGCAACCGTGTCGCCATTTTCCAGATCCACGGCCTTGAAGATCGAGCCCATGCCGCTGCGGCTGATGAGATCCGTGATCTCGAAGCGTGCATCGAGCACTTGCCCAACCTGGGGTTCACCGGTCAGGGCGGCCTTGTTCTCCTCGTGAAAGACGGGTGCGCCTCGGTAGTAGCCGACCTGATTCACCTTGTCGACGCGCATGATCTGAACCGTGACGTTGTCCTCGGAGCCGCGCTTGATGGCCATATCCAGCAGGTGCTGGCAGGCCTCGTCCGGCGACTGACGAAGAACCGTCTCGCAGATCTCGCTCTCGGTCACGCAGCCATGCACACCGTCGCAGCACTGCACGACGAAATCGCCTTCGTGCACGGTGGCCTTGTTGAAGTCCACCTGGATGGTTGGATTTTGGCCAATCAGTCGCGTCAGCATGGTGCGCATATCACTGGTGGCTGCATCGTGTTCGGACAGCAGCCCCATCTTCACTTGCATGCCCACGTAGGAGTGATCCGTGGTCAGCCGCTCGATTTGCCCCTGGTGGATGAGATAGGCGCGACAATCTCCCACGTGGCCCACGAAGACCTCATTGTAGCGAAACAAGAGCGCGGTTAGCGTCGTCGCCATCCGGCGTTCGCCGCTTCCTTGCTTGGCCATGCCTTGGTCGTAAACAGCAAGATTGGCGTCATTGAACATGCGCCAGAGTAGCTGGTTGGGTGTGGAATCGCCTGTCCCGTCCTGAAAGCGCTGCACGACCGTATCGACGGCAAGCTGGCTGGCTATCTCGCCAAAACCATGTCCGCCAGCACCGTCGGCCAGTACCGCAAGCACGCCCCGCTGCAGTCTCTCTTCTGCCTCTTCCGGACGGATGAATTGCATCCTGTCCTCGTTGTTCGTGCGAACAGAGCCTGCCGATGTCGCCGATCCGTAAGTGACTTCCATGAATATCCAGTCTCAATGTAGCAAAACGGCGCAGAGGGTGGAATTCCTCTGCGCCGTCGCTTAAGGAAACGCTGATTGGGTCAGGCCAATTTCTGCGGCATGGGGGCAGAAGACAAGAGAATTTCCTTTCCCTTCTTCTTGCTGCCGCGAAGGAAGAACACGCCTCCATAGATGCCCCAGATGGCTACGACCCCTAGCGCGAAGAGCGGTTCCTTGGCGCTCATGCCAGGGACGAAGGAGGGGCCCACGATGAAGAACACCATGCACACCAGGTTGGCCAGCAGACCGAACACCGGCAGCACCACGTGCTTGAATCCGCTGAAGGTGTGGTGCTCACGGAAGGCCAGGATGGCAATGATATTGGTCATCATGTAGAGCAGGAAGGTACCGAAGTTGCTGACCAGGGTCACCACCAGCAGGCTTTGTGGAATCTTGGCCGCGGTATCATGGCCAAAGACCAGGAAGCTGTACCACGCGTTCTGCGGCAAGCCCTTGATCACCTCGTCGGTCAGGGCGGCCGGGCCACAGAAATTGAAGGCCACAGCAACAACGCCTATGACGGCAGAAATGGCCGCCAGCGTCCAGATGGCACGGTGGGGGGTCAGCTTGGTTCCGTGCAAGAGGCCAAAGTGCGAACCGACCTCTTCATCCTTGCCCATGGCGTAGGTCACGCGGGCGCCCGTGCTCATGCAAGATAGGGTGGTGCCAATGAGCGCGAGGAACACCGTGAGAGCCTGCACCAACATGAAGGCCTTGCCAGCGGCTGGGCTGCCGAAAAGCCAGGTACCCGCGATGATCATCATGTCGCCCACCGGCGCTGCCGAGCCAACCACGTTACTCATCTGATAGCCGTTATGTAAGAAGAAGTTGGCGGCGAAGTATTCAATGGTGTAGCAGACCAGGCCTTGAATCAACAGGGACAGGATAACCGCCTTGGGTATGTCACGTTTTGCATTCTTGGCCTCCTCTCCCATCGATGTGACCGATTCAAACCCGACCAAGATGAGAATCGCGATGCACGCTTGGATGATGACATAACTGAACTTGTGCGGTGAGATGACCGAGCTCGCCGAGGTGTGGTATTGGAATGCCGACACTTGCTTCGTGGCATCGGCCGAATCCGGGATGGTATTCCACGACGTTTCCTTGGCGTAGGACACGGTGAACATCTGATCCGTGCCATCTGCATTCTTGGCATAGACGAAGTTCCCTTCCGGATCCTTGATCGGCGCCCCCTTGTCGTCGTTGGCAATCACCTTGTTGATGGCGTTGCCGTTGGGATCCAGGGTGTAGCCCACCGAGCCCTCGTGGTGATTCAGCCGGTAGCCGATGGCGACCGCCGAGAAGACCAAGAGCGCGCCAATCTGAATGACGTTAATGGCCGTGTTCACCGCCGTCGTACCCGTCACACCGCGGAAGGCAATGTAGGCCACGCCGAAGGCAAACCCTATGGAAAACAGAATCATGAAGATCGGACTCGGCACGGCCGCATTGAACACGCCAGGCCACACCTGCCCGGTCACGTAGCCCACAATGAGTGCGGTCGTGCCCACCATCAGACCCGGATAGACCCAATAATAGAGGTGGCTCGCCCAGCCCACCACGAACTTGGCGATTCGAGCGTAGCGCATCGTATTGTTCTTGGAGAGAAAGGCTTGCTCAGCGAAGAAGTACGAGGAGCCGGCGCCGGGGTAGAGTTTGGATAGCTCGGCGTAGGCAATCGCCGTGGCCAGACACAGCAGCAGCGCCGCAATGATGCCGAACCACATCCCTTGCCCGGCCAACGGCGCGCCGTAGACGGACTGAATGAAATAGGTCAGCCAGAGAAATGCGCCGGGCGCGATAAGCGCCATGGCGTTCATGGTCAGCCCCGTCAGGCCCAGGGTGGCTCTTGATGGGGAGGCAGTTGTCGGCTTGTCTGCGGATGGCATGATTGTTTACCTGCTCCTTCTTTGGGTTTTCGTTTCCCTCATTGCTAACTTCACACAGTCAGATCTACCAGAAGCGCATGACGGACGAATTGCTGCCCCATAAAACGTTTGTTAAACCGCGCGGCCGTTTTGGCAACAATTCGGCTTCCACAAGTACCCCTTTGTTCACGGCCTTGTTACCCGGAAGAAACATTCAAACGACGAACCAGACTTCGGCCCCCACCTCGGTCTCCGTCGAGAAAAGGCCTATCTTGGCCCGTAGAGAAGCAACTGGACGACGTCAAGCGATGGACGGCTATTCGCGCTGCAGCGGGGCCATACGCCCAGTGCCCCATTGAAGACAACCCGTCATGCGGGCAGCAGAAAGCGGATCGATCAGCCGGGCAGCTACGCGAGACTGACCAGAAAGTAGCGGTCCACGTTGTTCAACCGTTCGAGTACAGAAGTTTCATGGTCTCTTGTCGCTCTTCAGTTCAGGACACTGGATGCAGTTGCGTGCACGTTTTCTCTCAGGCGCTTGGGCCAGAGGACGCCAAACACGGCAATGATTTCCATGGAGAGAAAGAAGACTACGGTGGGCGTCCACAGGTGATTTGTGTTTCGGTAAATCATCCAACTCGCCACCCAAGTTGCAATTTGCATTGGGAGGAAAATTCTTCTTTTGTAGTTCCACATGGGCTTCTCCAATCTCTGGATGTACCAGAGGTTCATGGCCGATGGATTTCGGTCCCGTGAACCATTTGTTAATCTGGCCGCCCGCCGGCGCGACAGCACGCGCAACCTCGGTGCCCGTTGGGCTCAACTGGAAGGCGATCGAGAACCCACGGGTGGGACGGTTCAGGGTACCGCGTGCCAGTCTATGCCGAAACGCGACAATGGCCGTGGCTAGGGTTTCGCTGGTATCGCTCGACTCCGCGCTCCGCGACGAGTTTTACTGAACGCCTATTCCCAACCATGGCGGCAAGGGGCTTGCTGGAAAGTGCGACCAAGGACAACCTAGGCAGCATGCATAGTCCGCGCACCCGAAAATCCCATCAGCCGTCGCTCATCGCACGCCTAGGCGCCGCATGCTTCGTTGCTGGTGCTTGCGCCACCGCGGGACCGATCATTCCGGACACCACCGACAAGGTCCTGCCGCCAAGCGCGCGCGAGGGCGCGAATGCGAACGACGTGTTCATGCGCAAGCCCTGGGAGATCTGGCACGTCCCTGGTGGAACCGCGCGCTACCATCATGGGGCCTTCGTGCTTCTAGCGGACGAATCCCGATCGTTCACAGCCGCCGACATTTCCGTCTACGCGGCGGACGGAAGTGATGTTCGGGTAGACTATGTCTCGGTGGGGTTGGGGGCCCATTCGCAATCGCGCGAATCGATCAGCGTGTTCGTGTACCACGCACCTGGATCGCTTGATGGTGAATGGTCCTCCGTGGTGGATCGCGTGAAGCGGCAGCACCCAGGTGCCAAGCCGGCCGATCCGTTTCCGCTACCCGACAAGCATCCGCCGGGAACCAAGCAAATGGCAATGGTAGCAGCCAGCCCGTCCGGTGACAGGAACAGCGACACCTTCGTCCAGGTGTCGCTGTTTCATCAAGGCGAGTGGGCCGTGCGCTACGAGATTGCCTGCCCAGCCACCGACGTCGAAGCCGCCCGCGACATGACCCGCTCGTTCTTGCGTTCGCTTCGCGAGCGCGAGTAGAAACGAACCGGTCTGTCTAGGGAATGATGAATGGCGGTATGTAGCCCGGGCAGCCAAAGACGATTTGCACGGTCGATGCCTGTCCGGCCATCACACTGTCGCAGAGTGTTCCGGTCAGCACGATGTCCGAGGAAGTCGGCCCGAAGCTCCAACCATTGGGGTCATTCTGGGTTGCGAGCTGCTTGTCGACGTAGACCCACACCTGGTTGATGTCGGGCGGCGCCTGCGGCGTCTGGAAGTTGCAGGTCAGGGCGACGATCTTGGAGATTTTGTCGAGCGCATCGGTGAGCTGCTGTGGGGAGGTCGCCGGGTAATGGCTGGTGGTGCCACCTGCCACGGCCATGCTGTCCAGGTTCGATGTGCTTGGGCCGATGCCAACCACGTAGACCGGGAAACCAGACGCCGCAGCCGATCGAATGGCCGCTAGGGTATTCGGCAAATCGGACGTCGTACTCGATTGGCTGCTGGCACAGTTGGGCTCGCCATCGGTGGCCAGAAGGATGGCCTTGGGATTTCCGTCGTTCACCCCCTGGAGGTAGAGATTGGCGACATTGATGGCAGAGGCCGTGGGCGTGTAGCTGCTTGGCGAAGTGCCCGTGATTTGGGACTGGACCAAGGCCGCCGACGTCGGCGAGATTTCGACCTGGGGAACACTCGACACCGAGCAGCTCCCCCCGTTGGGCGCAGCGAAAAACTCAAGCCCCCAATTAATGCCGGTGTTGGCCGTCACGGTCTGAGAGACGGCGCTCTTCACCGAGGTCCAGCGATCCGTGCATCCGGCGGTCGTGGGACAAACGGAGCCGGCGCCGGTTCCGCCAACGCCGACGGAACAGTAGCAATCGCCCGAAATGCTGTAGTTCATCGACGAGGATCGGTCGAGAACGATGAGGATATCCGCCGGTGCCCGGTTGGGCGTGATGGTGGTGTCCCCACAAGTTGCCTCGCCTCCCCCGGTGGAGCCGGCCGCGCCCGTCGTGCCGCCAGCGCCGGTACCGACTCCGTCACCGCCCGCACCAGAGGCTCCGCCGGCGGGATTTGTGTTAATGATCAGCCCACCTGCGCCGTTGCCGCCGCCATCACCGCCGGAGCCGGTCTTGGCACCGACTTGCCCGGGGGAACTGCAACCCCACGACAAGACACCAACGCCCGCACACGCAAGCACTCCGGCGAACACTCTGCCGACCGAAATCATCTTCATCATGTCTCCTTACCAGTTTGGGCGATACCGAGGAGGGCGCCAGTTCAACGTTCCGTCTTCTAAGCAACGCGCGCCAAAACCCAAAGACCTTAGGATGTCTAGGCCAGATGGAAGGCTAGCGCGATTGGGTACAATGGAGAACCACGAACGGCAGGGGCGCGTGGTGCCCCTCACACCATAGTGGCGGTATGCATGGACTAGGTTAGGTCGAATCCGAAAGGCGACCAGAAATAGGCAGGGTGGCCCACTAGGTTGATCGTTGGAGCCGCACGCGTGCGCATTTCAGTGCAAGGAACGTGTATTTACATCACTTTCGGCGTGTAGCGCGTCCACCCTACCATCCCCGGTTTCCACACCTACGGGCGCTGTTCCAACAATGACTCGGCGTTCTCACCAAGAATCTTGGTCTCAAGCTCCCCACCCAGACCAAGCGAACGAAGTAGGCCAATGGTTTCGGACTGGCTGGACCAAGGCGAGTCAGAGCCGAGCAGAATTCGGTCCGCCGGATGGGACGTCAGCATGGCACGCGCCCGCTCCCGTCCCAGAAGTTCAATGCTCAGCGAGATGTCCATGGTGATGGGTTTGCCAAGCAAATGCTTTTCGACCTCGTCCCAGTCATCCCAGGCCCCCATGTGGCTGGTGATCAGACGAAGGCTGGGCACCCGTTCCAG
>Ga0302321_100000594_pt1 | contig 31650 bp, 28 predicted proteins | sample Fen_T0_1_FD_202505 | JGI IMG/M metagenome (GOLD analysis project Ga0302321, IMG submission 202505) | Peat permafrost microbial communities from Stordalen Mire near Abisko, Sweden - Fen_T0_1 | ecosystem: Environmental > Terrestrial > Soil > Wetlands > Permafrost | place: Sweden: Abisko... | reverse complement strand
TCCCGTCGTGGCTACCAGGTCACCTGGAACACCTGCGTTGTTCGTGTAAAGACCGACGCGAAACGTGCCGGCCGTAACCAATCCACTGAGCGAAGTCACGGCCCCAAGCGCAACCAACTGGCATCCAGCAAACGTCCTTTTGTAACCGACTAACGTCTTCAGTCCTAGGTTCTTCAGAATCGTCGCGTCCGTTAGATCACTTGGGACAGCATTGCGCCCATATACGGTTGGGGCGGGACAGGCGCCCGCAGCGCAAACTGGATAGGTGCAACTGTTACTGCAACTCCCACAGTACCGTGGATCGGTCTGGGTGTTTGTTTCGCAGCTGGTAGCCAAGTTACCGTCGCATTCTGCCATGGGAACTGTGCAGCCTGGTGCGCCGCCAGTTGCTGCGCCGCCAGTTGCTGCGCCGCCAGTTGCTGCGCCGCCAGTTGCTGCGCCGCCAGTTGCTACTCCGCCAGTTGCTACTCCGCCAGTTGCTTTGGCTCCACCATTCCCCAATATGGATCCGCCACTTGCCGCAATTGCGCCGACACCACCTGTGCCATTGCCACCAGCCGTCACGCTAACGCCACCTGTGGCGCTTAAAGCGCCCCCCGAAACACCACTTATCGCGCCAGAACCACCCAAAGCTGGAGTTGCGCCAGTTGCGGAAATACCGCCAACGCTGCTGCCGCCGGCAGCCAACGTTCCTGCCGACGCCGAGAAACCGACTGTGCCAGCAGAGCCCCCGCCACTGCGCAGGCTGCCATCAGCGCCGCCAACGCTCTTCGAGGCCGTTCCACCAGAAGCCCCGCGACCTCCAGATACGCTCCCTGGCTTCCCAGCAATACCCCCTTGATTAGCCGAGGCATCAGCCTCGGTTGGCCGTGGCGTGTATTCCGGTAGTGCACAAGAACCGAGTGCGACCGCTGATACACCGATCGTGATTGTCCAGCCGAGTTTCATCGTTAGCTCCCTCGAGAACTCACCGCGCGTGCGCCTGTCCGATCCTGTCCCGTCCCTCAGAAATTCTGCCAGCCGTACACCAAAGGTGTTGAAAATAGTTACTCTGACTCTGCCACCAAAGCAAGCGTATTGCCGATGCGTCGAGGGAACGCTTTCGCTACGGGGGCAGGGCCCCGACGCATCCAGGAATATGAGACCTCGACCAATTCAAACTCCGCGAAATCGCAGAATATTCGTGGCGCAAGCCAGCACTATGATAACTTTCACGCGCTTGGGCGCGCATGATCGCCTTGCGCGCGGTGTGACCAAAGCGATATCGCGCTCCACCCCACCGATTGCCCTGCGTCGCAGGGAACGGGCCTCGATGAGACGGGTTCGGCGCGTTACAAGCCCGTCTGGCTTTCTTCATCAACGTCGCCAAGAATTATTCAACGCTGCCTTTCAGGCAGAACCTAGCGGGAATGGATCGACTTACCGGCAGTCGCGCTAGCACCAGACAACGAGGCTGATAAAAGAAGTTTCGATCTAGCGTAGGCTTGTTGGGGGCGCACCTAAATTCCCGAACAGGTCTTCCCCATGTCCTTCCACCAGCGCCCCTTACCCCATCTATCGGCCAATTCTACAGACGCATGAAGTGGCGTAAAAGCAGGTCGCGGCGCCCAACGGGTAAAACATGACCGCCTTCGAACCAGTCCGGCACGACGCGCCAATGTTCAGCCAGGGCCTGACCTGCCGCGGCGCCGGCAATGCCGTCTGCACGTCCAAGCAATAGGTGGATGCGGTCTGACGGCAATTGCAGCGGACGCAGGAGCGGATCGACCACCGAGTAAACCGCTTCGAGTTGGGTCAGCAGCGCCTGGTAGTCACCTCCGCGACGCACGGCCGTGCGACGCAGGGGTTCGCTCAAACTGACGAGGGGGCGATCGAGCAGCAGTTGATCGATGCCAGCGCTGACACTGGCAAACAACGCTGCCACGTTGGCGCCAATACTGGTGGCGGCCACGCCAATCCGCTCGTACCCACGCACGCGCAACCAATCGACAAGCTGACGCAACTCGGCGCTGGCTGTGGCGAGGCCTAGGGCGTTAGCAAATGGATTGCGCGCGGGAAAGGTGGGCCATGTTTGCAACGGTCGCGTGCCGCGCGAGCCGTGACCAGGCAAAGCAACGTGTACGAGATCGTAGCTGTCGAGTAGGGCTGAGAACGGCCAGTCCCGAAGATCGCGACTCAGATGTCCACCCAACCAGCCGTGGACAAAAATCCACACGCCGTTGCGCTGTTCGGCTTCTGCCGCAACGGGAAAGAGCCGGGTCGCGGCAGGACCGAGCGTATCGACCTCGACGCCCAAGCCACGCGCTGCCAAAATGTTCGGGCTATCCCAAGTAATGAGCTCGCGGGCGTAGCCACGCCACCTGCCCTCGGTAAGGTGTTTTGGTTGGAGCGGTGTAGGTGACGAAAACCAATCTGCTTCGGACAGTACCGGCAATGCGCGCAGGGTCGCCGCGAGGCTCGATGCTCGCTCCGCTGGGTGACGCGAAACGAACCGTGGCTCGACCACCCAACGCGACAGCCAGGCGTCGACTAGGGCCGCAACGCGCGACGTCACCTGACGCCTCTTGCCCCGAAACTTGAATCGGCTTCAGGCGCGACTCCCGGCGTCGCTCGCGCGCGGTACAGTCGATGTCCCGCAACGAAGGCGAGCGCGAGCCCGACTGCCAACTCCACAAGTTGCCATTTCACGGGCGTGGTCGAGATCGGGATGAAGCGTTGAGTCAAGAGCACCAAGAGGTTGTAAGTGGCGTGCGCTACCATCGAGCCTAAGAGCGAGCCGGTCGTTTGCACGATGAAACCAAACCCAAACCCCAAAACAGCGGTAGCTACCCCTTGAGCCACGTCGAGGTGAAATGCGCCGAACGCGAGCGCTGAAATCAACAAAGCCAGCGCCGGTTTGAATTCGTCGAGGCTCCCCAACACCAGGCCACGAAAGATGCTTTCTTCGACCAGCGCCGGCATCACCGTCAAGACTAGGGCCAAAACGCCAAACTCGACCCAATTCGCGCGGCGCACTAACGCGGACACGAACTCAATCGCGTCAAGATTCGTTCCCATTGCCTTGGCGACGAAAATGCCACAAAGATTGGCAAACGGCGCGATCCCGAGAATAAACAGCGCAGCGGTGATTGAGCGACTCGGGCGCACGCGGATCGCTTGCAGCAGCGCCGTTCGCAGCTCCGGCATCAAGCTTGAACGCAGGTACGCCGCCGCCAGTAGCGCGACTTGGATGCTAGCCGCACCCACTGCCAAACCGAGTGGGCTCGACGTGAGCCAGCGCAATGCCTTTTGACCGCCTACCGCAGGCGCCCCGACGGCAATTGAGAAACGCACCGCTAACCCAACAATAATCGCCCAGATGACGGTGGCGACCGCGAACGTCCATCGCGGCGGATTGCTGGGCGGCATTGACATGACGCGCCAGCATGCCCCATCGGCCGGTCGGGTGCCGTAAACTTTCGACGCGCCACGCATCTCGGCGCGTCCAAGTCAAATCGGGTCACAGCGACTCGACTCGGCTGTTTTTGCATATAAGCCGTGGTTACGGGCACAAAAAACAAAACCAAACGGAGTGGCTTCGGACTAACATCCGGCGGCCATGAAGCAGCAGGCACGCACGCAAGGCCTCCCCGGAGGCATGAAGTCCCTAGCAAAGTTGGTCGCTTGCGGCGCGGTGGGCGCGGCGTTGAGCACGTGCTTGCTCGGCTGCGACAGCGAGAAGCCGCGCAATCCCTTCGACCCACCCAAAGATGCACCGGTGAAGCCGCCCGCTGTCACCGAGGTGCCGAAGCCCAAAGGGCCACCAGAATTGAGCGTCGACAACTTGAGCCCGAAGGTCGGGTTCTCGCGTGTATTGCTGCAAAAGCCAACCGATCGCGAAAAGCTGAAAAAGGAGCTCGTTCAAGTGAAGAGCGAGTTCGACGGCAAAGAAGCGTCGATCGTGGTCGATCGCAAAGCCGACACCAAGTGGGTCATCGCGATGTTGGAGGAGGTCGCCAACATTGGCGCCAAGCCCATCATCATTAAGACCTCGTCGCGCAAAGACTTCCCCCAAGAGCTCGCGATTGAGCCGCAATTTCGTGCCGGCAAAGTGCCAGAGTGCAGCGTCGTCACCATGCTGATGACAGATTTTCATACGGCGACTTGGAAGTTGAGCGGTGGTACTGCTGGTCGTCGCGGCAAGGGCCTCGGCGGTCCGGATCTGTCGATGACCGCCGAAACGATCGAGCGCTACGGCAAGGCGTGCAAAGAGTCTTCCACTATCTTCGTCTCTGGTTCCGATGGCATTGAGTGGGGCCTCGTGTTTGACCTCGCTGCGTCGACCAAGGTGCTGCAAGAGAAGGTCAGGTTCGAACGCATCGTCTTGCTGAGTGAGCCGCCGATCGCGGGACGCGTCGTCAAGCCGTAACGAACGCTCGTGTCGAACACTCGTGTCGGGCCCTGCGGTTGTTGACGCCGCCGGAATACTTTGGACGCCCGCGGGTTATCGACGCACCGGCGCTCGACTGACGGAGCTGCGCCGGACCGGCCAAAAAACCAATCCACCATCCGCGAAACAATTGCTTAGATTTGCGCGTCATTTCCAGCGGCTAGGCGCGTACCAAGCCGGCCCCACACCTTGACGCAGGCGCCCCTTGGGACAAGGCTCGTCCCGCCCGTTCCAAGTAACACCCGTGGCTGCACGCTCCTCAAAATCAACGCAGAAAGCCTCGCCCACGAGCAGGCCACCAAAGGCAACAAGCCCTCGTGAGCGCGCGCAGGCCGCGTCGACGAAAGCGGATGCCGCCGACGCGGACGAGGATCCAGACACCGAAAGCCGCGAGGACTCAGAAGACAGCCTTGGGGAACCCGGCGACAACGACATCATTGAGGTCAGCGGTGAGTTGGTCGACGAGGGCTCTCTGCTCGATGTGCCGATCCTTCAGGCGCGGCCTGTTTCGAGCGATAAATCGCTGGCACGGATCGATTCGCTGCAGGTCTACATGCAGGAGGTCCAGCGCCACCCGCTGCTGACCCCCGAGCAAGAGAAGGAACTCTCTGAGGAGTACCACAAAACCGGCAACGTCGACATCGCGGCCAAGCTCGTTACGGCCAATCTTCGACTCGTGGTTAAACTCGCCTACGAATACCGCCGGGCCTATCGCAATATCATGGACCTCATTCAAGAGGGCAACATCGGCCTGATGCAGGCCGTCAGGCGCTACGATCCATATCGCGGCGTGAAGCTCTCGAGCTATGCGGCGTGGTGGATCCGCGCCTACATGTTGCGGTACATCCTGAACAACTGGCGCTTGGTCAAGCTTGGAACCACTCAGGCCCAGCGAAAGCTCTTCTTCAACCTGAACAAGGAGCGGGCCAAGCTGAGCGCCATGGGGATCGAACCGTCCCATGCGGAAATTGCCAAGCGTCTGAGCGTGGAGGAAAAGGACGTCGTCGAGATGGATCGACGACTGGCAGCAAGCGATGCCTCATTGGACACCCCGATTGGGGACTCCGACGGTCGACAAACGACGCGCATGGACCTGCTGCCCGCGATGACCGCAGGTCCAGACCAACTCGCCGAAAGCTATCAGCTCCAGGAAATGCTGCGCGAGCACCTGGACGTGTTCAAATCGACGCTTGCCGGCAAGGATTTACTGATCTTCGAACGCCGCATGATTGCCGACGAACCCATCACGCTCCAGGAGCTCGGCGAAACCTTCGGTGTCTCGCGCGAACGCGTGCGCCAGCTCGAAGCGCGGCTTGCCGGCAAATTGCGTGCGTTCTTGTCGGAAAGGCTCGGCGATGCCGTCCTCGTCCGCGACTGATGCCACGGGCAAGCTCTACGTAGTCGGCACCCCCATCGGCAACCTCGGGGATATTACGCTGCGCGCGATTGACACGTTGAAGACCGTAGATCGGGTATTGGCAGAAGACACGCGCCGCACCCGCACACTGCTCAATCACCTCGGAATCACCGGCAAACCGTTGGCATCGATCGAAGCCCACGTGAGCGTTGAGCGCTTGCGCGGCCTGCTCGAGTTCTTGCGCCTCGGCGAACGGCTCGCGCTCGTCACTGATGCGGGTATGCCCGGGGTGAGCGATCCGGGTGCCAAGTTCGTCACGCTCGTGCGCGAAGCCGGGTTTGGTATCGAGGTCATTCCTGGGCCGAGTGCCGTCACTGCAGCGATTGCGCTCTCAGGGCTCGTCGAAGGCCCCTTTTACTTCGCTGGGTTTCTGCCGCGTCAGGGTTCGCGCCGAACGCGCGCCATCGAGCAACTGCAGCGCATCGCCGGTGCCGTGGTGCTGTTCGAAGCCGGCAATCGAACGGCGGGCACGTTGAGCGATTTGGCGAAGAAACAGCCCGAGCGACGTGCGGCAATATGTCGTGAATTGACCAAGCTGCACGAGGAAACAACCTACGGCAGCTTGACCGAGCTCGCTGTGCTCGAACGCGAGTGGCGCGGTGAGGTGGTCATCGTTTTATCGACGGCCGAGGCGATCGCAGACGAAGTCGACGCAAACCCGTTGCTCGACGACGCTGCGTTGGTAAAAGCCCTTAAAGGGGGTCAGACCGTACGTGATTTGGTTGATGCGTCGGGGCTCACCGGCAAGGAGCGTAAGGCGCTGTACGTCCGGTTACTCGCGTTGCGGCGCACGTGACGTGCCTCGCGCGTTCGATGGTCGAACAGAGGAAAACCACGGCTCTCAATTCTCCCAGCTCGGAGCGATTCGCGTCGAAAAAAAGGCCAGCACGCGCGCCACGCGATCGCTGTGCTCGCCGCGAAAGACACGACCGGGCGGCGCGGGCGGAATTTGCATCAGCTCGCGCGCAATCGCCATTTGCTGCTCGTCCTCGACCGCCTCAAACACCAGCCCGAGCGAACGCTGGTCCTCGCCTGGGCGACGGCCATGGATCACTCTGGTCACGCGGGCCTCGGCATCGACCCACACCCCCTCGCGCGGCAAGCGGAACGAGACGATTAGCTTCTCGCCCGTCAATACGGCCTCAGCCGGCGAAACAGCTAAACCTGTAACGGATAGGTTCTCCACCCGATCCGCAATCAAGCGAAAGTCGCGTTCGCGCACGACTTGGCAGGGCAATCGCATCAGGTGACGAGGCATCCGCGCGCCAGTTTCGATTGAGTCCATGTGCAGAGCTCCGGGGAAACCAAATGGTACCGGGAGCGAACCAGGCGGGGCCAAGTTTGGGCCGCGCTTAGTTCATCGTCGCCGGCATCCGCAGAGCAAAAGGCGGAATTTGGACCTCGAAACGCTCACCTTCGACGTTGGACATCTCGTAGGTCCCATGCATGGACCCAAACGGTGTACCGAGCGGACAGCCCGAGCTGTATTCGAACGCGTGGCCCGGCGGCAGGACCGGCTGTTCACCCACGACTCCAGCCCCACGAACCTGGTCGACCTTGCCTTCGGCGTTAGTGATCGTCCAGGCGCGGTTGAGCAACTGCACGGTTTCTTGACCCAAATTTGTGATGCGGACTTTGTAAGTGAAGAACCAGCGGCGCTGGGCTGGATCGCTGTGAGGCGCCGAGAACTGACTCTCGACGCTGATCTGGATATCTCTCGTGGTGGCCTCGGACGGTGACACGCCGATGATCTGGGGTAGTGGCCCCGAAACCGCAAGGGGGCCGCGAAACCGGAATGGTGGGCGACTCACCCCCCCAAGCGACGGGTGACGTCCTCGAGCAGCACGCCGGGCGAAAACGGCTTCGGGATCACGGTAACGTCCGGAAACTCCTGCAAATGGGCCTCGACCGCTTCACTCGCATGCCCCGACATCAGCATCACTTTGGCCTTCGGGTTCTGCAACCGGATCCGCCGCAATACCTCTACACCGTCGAGATCAGGCATCATCATGTCGAGCAACACGAGGTCGTGCACACTCGGACGGTATCGCTCGAGGCCTTCGAGCCCACTGTTGCAGATGTCAGTTTCGAGCCCTCCCAGTTGCAGCGTCAGTGCCACGACCCTGGCCACAGCGGCCTCGTCATCAATGATGAGCACGCGACCGCCGCGTTTCGCGGAAACCGGTCCTGATTTGGGTTCCTCGACGGCAACGGCCTCGTCGGTTACCGGCAAGCACAGCCGAAAAGTCGTGCCCTTTCCCGGTTCCGACTCGACTCGCATAGCCCCTTGATGCTCGAGGACCGTTCCGTGAACGGCGGCTAGCCCCATGCCGGTGCCCAACTCTTTCGTGGTGAAGAACGGCTCGAAGATGCGCGTTCGCACGTCAACAGCCATGCCGATGCCGTCGTCTGTCACCTCGGTGACAATGTAATTGCCGGCGGGCAAAGTCGGCTCAAATTGGGAAAATTCTTCGGTCGAGCTAAAGCTCATCGTCCGGAAACGCACCGTGCCACCGAGAGGCATCGCATCGCGCGCATTGAGTAGCATGTTCAAGAGCGCATTCTGCAACGCCCCTGAATCCCCTTTAATCACCGCCCGGGTGGCTTCAAGCTGGTGCTCGATATGAATCCGCTTGTCGACGCTGCGCTTGCCCAACGAGACAACTTCGCGGACGAGCTGATGCAGGTCGAATGGAAGATTCTGCCGTCGACCTTTGCGCGCGAAGGCGAGTAACTGCTTGGTCAAATCCGCCGCGCGCTGCCCACTCGCCAAGACGGATTCGGCGCATTCCCGAAGTTCAATGTTGTCGGCCAATCCGTTGCGCAGAAATTCGGCATTTCCCATGATCCCAACCAACTGGTTGTTGAAGTCGTGAGCAATGCCTCCGGCAAGTTGCCCGACTGCGCGTTGCTTTTCGGCTTCTCGCACCTGCTGCTCGAACTGGCGGCGCTCGGTGATATCGCGCACGACAGCCACAACCCGCGCTTCACCCGCAACACGCGCCGACCGCAAACCAACTTCGACCCAAATTTCAGTACCGTCACTGCGCTGGGTCAGCCACTCGAAGGTCTGCGGGCCCTCGGTGGTCGAGCGTCGGAGGTAGTCGGTCGCCTTGTTCGGACCGTAGCCGCTTGACGGGCCCGGCATGGCAAACGGAGTCTGACCAATCAACTGTTCCCGGGAAACCCCGAACATCTTCACTGTTGGTTCATTGACGGCCACGATCCGGCCGTCCTTGGCGTCATGAATGACGATCGCCTCGCTGGTGGCATCGAGAATATCGCGTAGGCTCTGGTGTGCCTCTTGGGCGTCGACGATCGCGCGCCGCATCAGCATGACCATGTAATGCGCAAATGTCGCCAGCGCGGCCAAAAGGACGACAACCTCCACGATGTCGAGATACGTGACGCGACTGGCTTCAAGCGGGTGCAACCAGCCGCGAACCTGTGCCACACCGACCGCGGCAATGCCGACAGAGGACAGACACACAATTGCGAAGACCGCTCTGCTGCCCAAGAGCAGGCTTGCCAAGAGGAAAGCGTTGGGGAAAATCAACAACGAATCGTCATGAAGCCCCTGCCCGGTCGCCATCGCATACGAGGCCGTTGCCACCAGTAGAGACACGACCGAAATGGCGGCAATCCGCTCGTTACCCCGACGTGCCAGTTGGAGCATTAGCCCAGCCACGACGGCATTGATAAGTGCCAAGGTCCAGGTCTTCTTGAAGCCAACTACGACCGCCGCGATCCCGAGCAGCAGCGAAGCCACGACGATGATCGTCAACACTCGCCGCAGCAGCGGTGCAACGATCTCGGGTCTCAAGGCTTTTGTCCTCGAAAGCTCACGCATACGAACGGTAGCTCTCCTTTTACACCCAATTGGCCAACGATTGCCTGGCATCGGCGCACCGACGCAGCATGCCGTCCCGACGCCGCCCAAACCCAAAGTAGGTCGGCGCACCCGCCCTGGCCACGTCGGCCGGTCTCGACCAGGCTCGGCGCGTTTCCCAGGGAATCGCGGTTTCTGCGGGTTTTTGGCCCCAAACTTTGGGTCGGTTTCCCGTGGGCAGGGCTGTGCTAGAAGGCCGGCACCTTGTTCGACGCACTCATCAAAGGTTTTCGCGAGGCCCAGAACCGTCTCTCCGGACTGACGGAGCTCACATCGGAAAACATCCGCCCAGCCCTGCAAGAGGTACGGCAGTCACTGCTCGACGCCGATGTGGAGTTGGGCGTGGTCAAGCGCTTCTTGGCGCGCGTCGAGGAGAAGGCTGTCGGCCAGACCGTGCAGGTCAAGGTCAAGCATGAGGGCCAGGTACATCGCATCACTGCGGCGGAGACCTTCGTCAAGACTTGCCACGACGAACTCATCGCCATGATGGGCTCGGATGCGGAGCCCTTGGTGCTCAAAGACAAGGGGATTACCGCTATCATCATGGTGGGCCTGCAGGGTTCCGGCAAGACGACGACAGCAGCTAAGCTCGCTCGGCTGCTCAAGCAGCAAGGCAAGAAGCCTATGCTCGTCGCGGCTGACATGCAGCGCGCGGCCGCCGTCGAACAGCTCAAGATCCTGGGCCAGCAAATCGAGGTTCCGGTCTTCAACATTGAGGGCGAAACCCCGGTCAACATCTGCAAAGCCGCGCCCGCCGAGGCCAAAAAGATGGGTTGCGACGTCATCGTGTATGACACCGCTGGACGCCTCGCCATCGACGAAGTGTTGATGGCCGAGCTCGCTGACGTCAAAGCCGTCACGAACCCGGACAATATCCTGCTCGTGGTCGACGCCATGATTGGTCAGGACGCGGTCAAAACGGCGCGCGCGTTCAACGAGCGGCTCGGGATCACAGGCGTGGTTTTGACCAAGCTCGACGGCGATGCCCGCGGCGGTGCGGCACTGAGCGTCAAGGAAGTCACTGGTGCGCCAATTGCGTTCGTCGGCATGGGCGAAACGACGGACAAGCTCGAACCCTTCCGCGCCGAAGGCATGGCCAGCCGCGTGCTCGGCATGGGCGACGTCGTGGGGCTCATCCGCGATTTCGAGCAAGTGGTCGATCAGAAGAAGGCGGAGCAAGACGCGCTGCGCATGATGAGCGGGCAATTTACGCTCGAAGACTTCCTCAGTCAGGTCAAGATGATCCAACAGATGGGGTCATTGAAGGATCTGATGGAGAAGATCCCGGGCCTCTCGGGGATGGTGCCACCAGGCATGAACCTCGACGACAAGGAACTGACGCGGATCGAATCAATGATCCAGTCAATGACTCGCGCCGAGCGCGGCGATCCGCACCTGCTCGTGCGTGAGCCGTCGCGGGTACGCCGCGTCGCCAAGGGTTCAGGCAGTCAGGAAACCGCCGTTTCAGAACTGATCCAGAAGTTCTTGTTCATGCAGCAGATGATGAGCAATATGGGCGGCATGGGCGGCATGATGGGCGGCCTCGGCGGCATGATGGGCAAGATCCCGGGCATGAAGGGGCTGGCTGCAGCCCGGCACCTGCGACGTGCCATGAAGGGTGAAAAGGGCGGTATGCCGGCGATGCCCGGAGCAATGCCCGGAATGCCTCCCGGTATGGGCGGGTTTCCGGGTATGGGCGGGTTTCCGGGTATGGGTGGCTTCCCGGGCATGGGCGCCAGTGCCCCCGAAGCGCCTAAAATGCGCGAGCTTAGTGCCGCCGAGCGCAATGCCAAGAAGAACCAGCGCAAGCGTGAACGCGACGCCCGAAAGAAGAACAAGGGCAAGCGCTAATGCGCCACGCGAGTCGAGGTACGGCAGTCCTCGTACTCGCGCTTGGTGCGTGCTCGCGCCAACCGAGTGAGCCCGCGCCGAACCCGGTGACAAGTTCCACGCCGAGCGATCCGACTGCGCTGCCCGTCTACGTGGTGCTGCCGCTCAGGCCCGGAGAGTCGCTCACCATGGACGGGCGATTAGATGAGTCTGCTTGGCAAAAGACCCCGAAGACTCGAGATTTCGTGCACCCAGGGACAGGCCTTGCATTGGGCCCGAATGCGGCCGTTGGCGGCGTTGTGCGACTACGCTACGACCAAGAGTCGCTCTATTTTGCGTTTGAAGCCCGCGACAGGAATGTTCGCGGCGGTTTCCCGGCCGACGCCGTCGATCCTCAGCTGTGGACCCGCGATACCGTCGAGATCATGTTGGATCCGGATGGTGATGGCGACAATCGCGATTACTACGAGATTCAGATCAATCCTCAAGGGCTCGTCTTCGATTCGCAGTTCGACGCCTACAATGTGCCGCGAGTGTTGCCCAATGGTCCCTTTGGTCACCAGGACTTCGATGCGCGAATTCGACGCGCAGTCACCATTTTGGGTACACTCGACGACCCTTCCAACGAGGACCAAGGGTATATCGTCGAAGCGGCCCTACCCTGGAAGTGCTTGACCAAGGCGCAAGCGGCACCGCCACCCAATGGGGCAGAATGGCGCGCCAATTTCTACGTCATGAAAGACAACGGCGGCGTCAGTTGGTCGCCTATTCTGGGCCAGGGAAACTTCCACACGGCCGCGCGTTTCGGCCGGCTCAGGTTTGGCGTGACAGATTTGCAGCCCTTACCCTCGGGAACGCAGTGAATTGCTAATGAATCTGGGCAGGCGGCCGTTTATCGTACACAGATGATTCTGCAACGTCTCAGCATCCGCACCAAACTTGCATTGCTGGCCGGGATCCCCGTTTTCGGCGCGCTGATGCTTTCGCTCATCGTCATTCAAGGTGCGCGCGAAAACTCAAAGACGGCGGCGGCAATCGGCTCGATCGAAGATCTTGCGGAACTCTCGAGTCGCATGCGTGACGTGGCCTCGGCTCTGCAGACAGAACGCGCACGCACCACCTGGTCAACTGGACAGCGATTGGACGTCGATGTGGCGACCAGAACTGAGCGATTCGCCACCGATGATGCGGTGGCGCGACTCAACGCCTTTGTGGCCCATCGGGATCCTGCGAAGTTACCGCCACGTTTGGCACGTGACTTGGGCAATGCCCGAAGAGGGCTGGGTAAGCTGGCTGAGTTTCGTACAGAAGTCGGCAAGGGTGACGTGTCCTTGGAGCGCCAGCTCAACTTCTATTCAGAGCCCACGCTATCGCTGGTGGGCGCCACCGCAGCGCTCACTGAGCTGAGCAACGACGCCAGTCTGCTGCGCAATATTGCGTCGTTGGTCAGCACGATGGAAGTGAAGGAGCGGCAGAGCCTTGAGCACGCACTTCTGGTCCACGTATTGGCGGTCAAAAGCTACCCGCCAGGGATGTTCCGCCGATTCGTCAGCCTAAACACCGAAGAGCAAGTATACACCGCAAGTCTTCTGCGCTCGGCTACCGAATCCCATCGCGAGACGTTCGAACGTGCATTCGCGAGTCAGCCAGCCAAGAACGCGACGACCATGAAGAAGCTCGCGCTCGACTCAACGGACGACGAGACCACGATTGAAGCGGAACAATGGTTCGTCACCCAGGCGCGAGTCATTGACGACCTCAGCGCTGTCGAACGGGACCTTGGTAACCAAGTGCGCCAAGCGGCAAGTTCGAAACTGCAGCAAGCGCGCCAGTCCATGCGCGTCGGAAGCGGGCTCACCGCGAGTGTCCTGTTCATCTCGTTATTGCTAGCAGGGCTCATCGGTCGCGACGTGGCCAAGAGCCTGGGCGCGCTTTCGGAGGCGACAGAGCGGGTGCGCCGCGATCAGGACTTCTCGGTACGCGCCGCAAAGCTGACAGAAGACGAGGTCGGCGCGCTAGCCGTAGCGTTCAACGAAATGCTCTCCGGAATTCAAGAGCGCGACCGCGAACTCGAACAGCACCGTGTTGGATTGGAACGTCTAGTGGACGAACGTACGCTCGAGCTGTCGCATCGCAATGCCGCAATGCGACTCGTGCTCGACCACGTCGCCCAAGGGCTCGCCACCACGGACACCTCTGGTAGGCTTGCCGCTGAGCGCTCCGCCACTTTCGACCGCTGGTTTGGCACGCCTGATCCGGACACACCGTTCGCGGTACACTTGGCCGGACATGACCAACGCGTGCAAGAAACGTTGATGCTCGGATTCGATCAGGTGCTCGAGGGTTTCTTGCCGCTCGAGGTCAGTCTCGACATGCTTCCACAAAGGATGGAACGCGACGGCAAACACTTCGCCCTCGAATATTCGCCGATTCTGCGCGCTGGACAGCTCGATGGCCTACTGCTGATGATCACCGACATTACTGTCCAGGTGCAAGCCGAGCGAACAGAAGTCGAACAACGCGAGCAGGGCCGTGCATTTCAGCACGCATTGCGGGATCGCGTTGCCTTCGTCCAGTTCTTCGCCGATGCACGCGCATTGGTCGGCAGGATCCGCGACAACGAATTCGCGGACGACAGTGAGCAGCGTCGCGTCGTGCACACCCTCAAGGGGAATTCGTCGCTGTTTGCGATCGAATCGGTCGTCAACGCAGCGCACGAGTTAGAACAGGCATTGGCTGACGATGAGCCACAGCGCATCGCAGATTGCCGCAAGCTCCTTGTCCAGCATTGGGAGACGTATGCGGCGCGGTTGGTTCCGTTGTTGGGCGAAGACTTGGGCGATCGCATCGAACTTACGCGAGCGGAGCTCGACGACCTGCTTACGACGATTCGACACGGCGCCAGCCGCGAGATCATCGAAACCAAGGTTGCGCAGCTCGTATTCGAACCCATGCGCGCCCGCTTCAATCGCATCGCCGTGCAACTAAAGGAGCTAGCGCGTCGGCTGAAGAAACCGGAGCCCACCGTCGTCATCAAGGACAACGGCGTTCGACTGCCACCCAACCGATTTGCACCGCTCTGGAGTTCTTGCTCGCACCTGATCCGCAATATTGTCGACCATGGGCTGGAGGATCCTGAAACCCGAAGCAAGGCCGGAAAGTCCGACCAAACTCAGGTGACCTTGACTGCCAACGAAACCCCGCAAGCGCTTACACTGATCGTCGAGGACAACGGCAGAGGCATTGATTGGGCGGCTGTGCGCGACAAGGCTCGCGCCAAAGGTTTGCCCTGTTCGACCCGACACGACCTCGTGACAACGCTATTGGCGCCCGGGTTCTCGACCGCGGCTTCGGTTACCGCTACGAGTGGTCGCGGTGTTGGACTCGGTGCGGTGGCCTCGGCAGTAGCGAGCCTTGGAGGTCAGCTTGCCATCGACTCCGAGCCTGGTCGCGGCACGCGCTTCACCTTCACATTCCGTCACACCAATACGCTGAATGACACTGCAAGCCCAAGGTTGGGCACGCAGCCAAGCTGATGACCCCGGGGCCAATTCGGCAAAATGTCGCAGTGCCGATAGGCCCTTTTGCCGAGACCACATCCGTCCGTAGGGTTCTCGGTACCATGACGACCCGATGGAACGACAGTCTCAAGATTGGCCTCCCGCAGATTGACCTGCAGCACCAGAACCTCGTTGAGCTTCTGGATACACTCGAGCTCGAGCTCGAGAAGAAGAACGCCCGCGTTGACATCTTGCGTGCCCTGGTTCAACTCGCAAACTACATCGAGGAGCACTTTTCCGATGAAGAGGCGTATCAAGCTTCGGTCGAGTATCCGCACATGGACGAACACCGGCAGCAGCACGCACAGTTCCTGCAAGTGGTGGAGGAGCTGAAGGTGGCTTACCGCGAGGGGAATACCGAATTAGGCCCAGCCGTTATCGAGTTCTTGCTGGCGTGGGTGACCGAGCACATCGCCCGATCTGACGCAAAGCTCGGCCGCTTCGTCGAATGGCTAGGTTCTAGCCGCAATTCGCTGCCAGCCGAGTTCCACCGCGGTCAGACCTAGGTCAACCCGGTGCGAGGGTCGACTGGGCACGCGAGGCGAGGCATGCGCCGCTAGATCTGCGTCCCGTATTTTCGTCCCACCGCGAGTTCGGCCTCAAGGCATTCGTGGGCAAGCTTACGTGCGCCCTCGAGCTTCTGCTCGACGTCCGCAACCTCTTCGGCGTCTGGTGGCGCTGCAGCCCTGAACTTGGCGATCGCGCCCAAAGCATCCACCTGAAGCACGTAGGCCCCCACGCAGCGATCTCGAAGCTTACACACGTCTTGGACTGAGCAAGGCACCTTCGATAGCTCGGTCAGTTTCGAAGCCTTGTCGGGGTTGGCAGCATCGCGCAGCCGATCGATGGCAATCGACACGCTTTTCACCTCAGCGCGCTGCGCTTCATCGCCTTTACCACAGGCGACAAGACCCAAAAAAACACACGCACACCAAGTAAGTGGGTAAGGTCGCAAATTCAATCGAAGGACTTCGGTGCTGGACCAAGCTGGATCCGCTCGCCCAGGTATGAGCCAACGAGCGTGAACATCACACCGACTGCCGCGAGCAGCACATACATGAATAGCGGCAGAGTCTTGACCGTCTGTGATTGGTAGAGCAGAAACGCTGCGGGCAACGCCACGAGAAAGGTCGCGACAACCGGTTCGATGAAGGTCCTGCCGGGTGACACGAGGCCAATCAAGATCCCTCCGGCGAACCACACCGGAATGGAGACCATCATTCCCGCCGACCCCTCGAAGTCGAGCAGTGGAATGACGAGCGGAAGGCCAACCACCACCGCCGTCGTCAAGACGCCCATGATCCCAACCGAAACGGCGAACCACAGCGGGCTGAACCCCTCCTGCTGGTACCGGCGCTCCAGCTCCTCCTGGCGAGTCAGATTGCGCTTGCTGGTCTCCTCGATCTTGGCGCCGCAGGATACGCAGCGGTCATTGGCGAGCGGCGCGGTGTTGCGGAACCCACAGGACGGACAGGTGATGGTCTTGGAACCGGGCATAGATCCCCTCGAAGAGCGATGCGTCTAACCTATCAAAGCGCGACGTTACGGAAAATCTTAGTTGTAGACTACGACGAGTGGGCCCTCACGGGAACCTTCACCGTCGACGCTTGTCCGTGTACGGTACGAAGCTAGACCAGGCTAAGCGATGAGCGCCCCGAATGACCCAATGAATAGCGATACACACAACAGGTCAGCCGATGGGCCCGACCCAGAACTCGTGGAACTTCCAGCCCCACGACGCCCGTTTCGCAAGTTGACGCTGGTGACGCTGGGAACCACCACCGTCGTGGCAGCTTCCATGGTCGCTGGGCTTGCGGGCGATCTCGGCTATGCACTTAGCCGCGGGCAGGCGGCAGAAATTGGGGCGCTTTCCGCTTTGCACCCACGGCCCGAGCAACGAAACACTTGGGTGCGAGCGGACGGCGAACTCGCAGCGATCGGCGGGGTCCGATTCGAGCGGCCGCTCGAGGCCGACAGTTTTCGATTGGCCCCAGTTCAGGGCAATCCCCAGCTGTGGATCCAAATCCGCGTTCCGAGCGGCTATGAAAACGAGTATTTCGTGGCGCCCACAGTGTTTTCCGGGCGCTTGGTGCCGCTCTCCGCCCTCGGGCTGCGCTATCAAACACTTTCCGTTGCGGCCGATGACGCCGGCTGGAAGCCTGGTCACCTGGCCAGTAATGCTTGGCTGCTAATTGACGGCGAAACTCCCATTAACACCCGCTGGGTGATTGGTCTCATTGGCCTGTTCCTAGGGTTTGCTGCGTTCTCGACCTGGGCACTATTCTCATTGTTGCGTCCAGTCGGCGGCCTGCGAGGATCCCGGACGGAACCAGCCGAGTGAACTGTCGATCGGCCGTTCCGGCTGTGCCAGCCATAGTGGAGGCTGTCGTCCCCTCGAAGTGCTATGACCGCGCCCGTAATGGCCATTACCTACCGAGAGGCCGGCGTCGACATCGACGCAGGTGACGAACTCGTCGAACGAATCAAGCCCCTGGCCCGCGCCACTCGCATCCCCGAGGTGTTCGACGACATCGGTGGATTCGCCGGGCTCTGCCACGTCCCGCCCGACATCGAAGAGCCCCTGCTCGTCAGCGGCACCGATGGAGTGGGCACCAAGCTCAAGGTGGCCTTTGCGACCGGACACCATGGCACGGTCGGACAAGATCTTGTGGCCATGTGTGTCAATGACATCGTTACCTGTGGCGCGCGTCCGCTGTTCTTCCTCGATTACTTTGGTTGTGGTCGGCTCGAACTCGGCGTGGCTGAAGCAGTAATCAAAGGAATTGCCGACGGCTGCAAGCTCGCAGGCTGTGCGCTCATCGGCGGTGAAACTGCCGAGCTGCCCGGCATGTACGCGAATGGCGAATACGATCTGGCCGGTTTCGCGGTCGGCGTCGTTAGCAAGAAAAAACTCCTTGGTCCGCGCCGCGTCAAAGTCGGCGATCGCATTCTCGGTGTCGCCTCGACTGGCCTTCATTCGAATGGTTACAGTTTGGCCCGCCGCGTGTTCGAGCAGGAGATGGGCCTCGGTTACGATTCAGTCGTCCCAGAGCTCGGCAAGACGGTCGGCGAAGCCCTGCTCGTGCCGACCAAAATCTATGCGCGTCAAGTTCAATCCCTCTTAGGTGCCGTCGGCCCAGGTCTGCACGCGCTCTGCCACGTGACGGGTGGCGGCCTGCCCGGCAATTTGCCCCGGGTGTTGCCCAAAGCAACTCGCGCCCGCATCCACTTGCCCGAGATCCCAGCGCTGTTTCAGGTGATCGCCAAGGGCGGCCCGGTCGAAGAGGCCGAGATGCTGCGCACGTTCAATATGGGGATTGGCTTGGTCGTCGTGACCGACGAAAAGGATGCGGATACGGCGCGCCGCACGCTCACCGCACAAGGTGCGGTCGTGCACGACCTCGGGGTCATCGTTCGCGATGACGAGAGCCCAGAGCCCACCGTCGAACTCATCTAGGAGGTCGCATTGGCCACGCTCAAGCTCGGCATCTTAGTTTCGGGAAGTGGCACCAACCTGCAGGCAATTCTCGACGCCGTTGCCAATCGCACGCTCGACGCCGAGATCCGACTCGTTGTCTCCAACGTACCCGGCGTCCGAGCACTCGAGCGCGCACGGGATGCCGGCGTTCCCCATCTGGTACTCCCCCACCGCGAATACCCCAACCGCGAGGCCTTCGACCAAGTACTCGTCGATACCTTGCGCGGGGCGGGCGTCGAGTGGGTCGCCCTGGCAGGTTTCATGCGCGTACTGACAGCCAAATTCCTCTGTGCGTTCGAGCGCCACGTGGTCAATATCCATCCCGCGCTTCTGCCGGCGTTTCCGGGCACGCACGCGCAAAAGCAAGCCGTCGACTATGGGGTCAAGGTGGCAGGTTGCACCGTGCATTTCGTGGATGAAGGTGTCGACACTGGGCCAATCATCGCACAACGTACGGTTCCGGTGCTCGACGACGACGACGAGCCTCGGCTCGGCGCGCGGCTCCTCGAGCAAGAGCACGCCATCTACGTGGAGGTGTTGCGCTGGATTGCGGCAGATCGTGTTCGAGTCGTTCCGGGTGAAGCTGGCGCACGAGCCCACGTCGTAGTCAGTCCCCCATGACGACACGCTATTTCGACGTCATCGTCCTCGGACGTTCGATCGGCGCACTTTCCGCAGCCGCGCTCCTGGCGCGACGTGACTTTCGGGTCTTGGTACTCGGTCAAGGGACGCGCGCCTGCAACTACACCTTCGACGGTATGACATTTCGGCGGCGTGCTTTCACCATGCTGGCCAGTGCAGCTCCGCCCTGGAAGCGCTTGCTGCATGAACTGGCACAAACACAGAGTTTTCGTCGACGCCTGGTCGCGCTCGATCCAATGTTTACCGTGGTCCTGCCGGATCAGCGGCTTGATCTGCCGCCGGACATCGAGCTGTACGAGCGAGAAATCGAGCGCGAGTTTCCAGAAGTTCGTCAGGTCGTCGACGAGCTATATGGATCTTTGGCAACCACCAACGCCTTGGTAGACGAAGCATTCGAACGCGACTTGGTGTGGCCGCCTGCGACACTTTGGGAGCGCTTCGAGACCAGTAGAGTGACCCAGAGCCTGCCCTACACGCGCAGCCAAAGTGGTGTGGATCTGCTCGCGCGGTTGCCATTGGGTCACCCGTATCGCCCAATCGTCACCCTGTCGGCACAGTTTGCCTCGCACCTGGCGAACCATCCGGACCCTGCACCGCCTCTATCGGTGGCGCGTCTGCACGGGGCCTGGACTCGCGGCCTTTTGACGTTAGAACGCGGTGAAGACGAACTCACGGAATTCTTGGTCGAGCGCATCGAAGCTCACGGTGGCACCTGTCGACTCGACTCACGCGCGACCAATATCGTCCTTCACCGGGGGCATGTGTCTGGCGTGCTCGAAGATGGCGACGAGCAGCCTATTGGTACGTCACGCATCATTACCAACCACAATGGTGAGGAGATGGCGGCGCTCACGGGTGGCCAGGGCGTGCTCTCCAGCGCCAAACGTCGCTGGCCAAAGCTTGCGCCAGCGGTTGGCCGTTACGTGGCTTCATTGCTCATTCGGACCAACGGATTGCCTCAATCGTTGCCCGCCGAGTCCTTCATTGTGCCAACGCGCCCCGGACAGTACGATCCACGGCGCCCGACCGTCCATCTCCAGCGAGTAGCCAAACCGGCAAACTCGGTATCAGGCGTCGTTCCCGACGGCGAGCTGTTGGTCGCAGAACTGCTCCTGCCAGCACGAGGACCGTTGACCCTTCTCGAGGCACGCGAGGCCGTATTGTCGACGCTGAGGACCTGCCTGCCATTCTTCGAGCGCCACCTCATAGCGCTCGACTCTCCCTACGATGGGCTTCCCCTTTGGCTCTATGGGGAGGGTGGTCGGCGCGATGTTGACCGCATCCACGTCCGTGAAACATTGCCCCAGGGTGAGCCTTTAGACTGTCAGTGGTCGGTTGAGCCTCGCGGGTACTTGGACCTTGCGGGTGAACCGCTCCGTGGTCCCATTCCGGGGACGTATCTGGTCGGCAGCTCGGTCCTGCCTGCCCTCGGCCAGGAAGGCGAGGTCGTGGCAGCCCTGAGCGTCGCGCGGATCATTACGCAAAAAGGCGGCGGCCACCAGCGTATGCGCCAGAAGATGTGGAGTAGAATCGAAACCTCCTGACCCCCGCTAGCCCTTTCGTCCGCTATCATAATCCCGATGCGATTCCGAACCCTGCCCTTCTTGTTCGCCTGCCTGGCCCTCTTGCCCGCGGGTGAATGCCTTGCCGCCAATCCGAATCAAGGCGCAGGCAGCTCCGTGCGCGAGTCGAGTTCAATCCATGTACTCGGGTTTGCCGCTGGTGATCACTTCGACCAAGCCGAAACCCTGGCGCGGGCGCTCAAGAAGGCGATCGAGAACTCGACGACGCAAAAACTGGGCAGTGGTGAATTCTCACTCGAGGTCCTCACCGCGGCCTTGGGTTGCCCCGAGAAACCTGACCACGCATGCTTGAAGAAGATCGCCTCGAAGATCTCTTCTCAGCGCTTCCTGTGGGGCACGATGGAGGTATCGGGGCAGCGCATCGACGCTGAGCTCCACTTGTACGCGGACGATGAAAGCGACAAGAAGGCCAAATTCTCCTACCGAGCGGGCCTCACCGACACGGCTGGTGGAGAGCTTCTCGCCATTGCTTCCGGTGCAATTGCTCAGTTGGTCGGCCCATTGCGCTATCGCGTGGTCGTTCAGTCGACTGAGCAGACGGGCAGTGTGTTGGTCGATGGCAAGCCGGCTGGAACACTGGTCGACGGTGAAGCAACGTTCGACGTGGCTGGTGGCGACCACGTGTTTCGCCTAAAAACTACGGGCGAGAGTAAAACTGCGCGCGAGAGCAAACCTGCAGGCGAGAATAGCGCAAGCAGGGTGCTCGCTGAGCAACGGGCAAAGGTGCAAGTCGCAGAACTGACCCGCGTACGCCTCGACCCCGTCGAGTCAGTGCCGCCAGTGGCCGGTGAAAACTCTGCACCCGACAACACCGCTTTGCACCGCGAGCAACCAAAGACGGCTGAAGAGACCAGCTTCGCACCAAGCGCTGAGAAATCTCCGCATGGGAGCGCACAGCGCACTTGGGGTTACGTCTCGCTGGCTGCCGGCGGCGTGCTTCTGGCAGGCGCGGCCGCGGCGGCGGCAGACCTCTACTATCTCAATCACAAGGACAACTTCGAGCGCTACCGCAGTGGACTAGCTTCCACCCAAGATGCTTGCAGCGAAGGAAAGAATGGCACAATCGTTCCGGGGGCGATGACACCTGCGGGGGTAACGTCGCTGTGCAGTAACGCCTCAATGCTTGAGATCGGCCAGATCGTTTTGCTGGCCACGGGCGTCGTTGCAGCTGGGACGGGCCTGACGCTCTTGCTCACTGACAAGTCCGACTCGCATACGGCCGCAACCCGCGTTTTGCCGCGCCTCGTGCTTGGCCGCGATCGAGCTGACTTCCGCATCGCGTTGCACTTCTAGGCTGACAATGCGGGTCATTGCCGGAACGTTGCGCAGCCGCCGGCTCCACGCGCCGACCGGCAACCAAACCCGGCCCACGCACGACCGCGTGAAGGAAGCATTGTTCTCGGTGCTCGGAAACTTGAGCGATACGCGAGTGCTCGATCTGTACGCAGGCACTGGCGCCCTCGGCATCGAAGCGCTGTCGCGCGGCGCGAGCCACGCCGTGTTCGTCGAACAATCACGCGTGGCCCTCGAGTGCATCCGGCGCAATTTGCGCGAGTTGAATCTGCTTGAATCGAGCACCATTGTCGGCAGAAGCGTTGAGTCATCGGTGGCTACACTATGCCGCTCGGGCCCGTACGATCTAGTGTTCTGTGATCCCCCTTGGGCCAACATTGAAAGCGTCATCGCGACGCTCGATGGCGCGTCACTCCCAACCTGGCTGGGGGAGCAGTCCCTACTGCTGTTAGAACACCCCACTAAGTTTTGTCCGCCTGACACAGCGTTCAGTGGCATGACCGTCGAGGGGCGCCGCAGCTGGGGAGACACCGCCGTGACGTTCTTCCGTGCCGCGCCACCTGGCGAGCGGCCCGGCGAAGCTTCCGCCGGTTCCAGTCGGACGTAGCGCCGCGCGCTTGGCTGCGACCGGATGGAAACCGGCAATTTAGCACGATATCGTCGATTTCCTGCCGCAAAGTCGGGGCGAGCACTCGCATGATAGGCCGACTCTGACTATATTGCCGCCGGGAGCGAGGGTTTCTCGACCCCAGAATCACTGGAAGCGTCGATGTCGAGTGAAATTCCAAAGAAGTCGAGTGGCAACGGCAACAACGTATTCATCGCGATGACCGTTGTGATGCTGCTGGCATCAGGTGGTCTCATCTGGTGGAAGTTCGCGGGAGCGTCCGCTTCAGACTCAGGCGCATCAACGCCAACGATTCCAAGTGTCGAGGATCGGCTGCGCGACGAATCGTTACCGCCGCCACCACCGCCACCACCGGAGGAACCTTCAGCCTCAGCAACGGTCGCCACGCCCGCCAATGCTCCGGTGCGTTCTGGAAAGTCGCCTTGCCCAAGTACCTGCGAGGGTGAAGCCTCCGGCGCGCTGCAATCGGCACTTGCCGGGCGCGGTGCGGCGGGACGACGTTGCTACGAGAAGTCGTTGGCTCAAAATCCGCTACTAAAGGGTCGCATGACCGTGCATGTCAAAGTTGGCACCAACGGCTCTGTATGTGCGGCGAACGTCAGTCGCGATGAACTGCACGATCCAGGGCTAACTAACTGCATCATGGGTGTGTTCCGCTCGTCAACTTTGCCTGCGCCCACAAATGGTTGCATCGACGCGGACGTGCCGCTGAACTTCATGCCCAACAAATAGCTGGCACGCCGGTCGCGGATGCTTTTCGCGCGGTTCCCCAGAGCAAGTGAGCACTACTGTGGCGCCGAGGTCCGCAGCAGCGGGTCAACCAAATCGCTGGTTCTACCAATTTCCTCCACCAGAAACGTCGGCGCAGCCGCTGAGGCGATTGGACGCTCGCGCCCACTCAGGTATTGACGCCCCATGAGTCCCACCTTCAAGGCCGGTGTTCTATTGAAACTGGCCTACGATGGTCGCGAGTTTTCTGGCATGGCTCAGCAACCCCATGCGCGGACCATCGCTGGCGAACTGGCTGGCGCCATCGAGACAATGGATCCCCATGCCAACGCCCCGCGACAAGTCAGTCGAACCGATGCCGGCGTCCATGCACGCGGGCAACGGGTTGCATTCGACACGACACGCGACATTCCTTCGCGAGGTTGGGTACTTGGACTGACCCGACAATTGCCCGACGCGATTGCCGTCGTCGCAGCCGCATCGGTCCCCGTCGGATTCGATCCGCGCCGGCATGCGCTTCAGAAAACGTATCGCTATCGCATACTGCATAGTCCCGTTCGAGACCCATTTCTCGATCGCACAGCGTGGCGCATTGAGCAAGGGTTGAACCAAGACTGTGTGCAAAGGGAAGCCCAGGATCTACTGGGTTCTCACGACTTTGCCGCGTTTCGTGGCGCAACGGATGAGCGGACCGATACGACGCGCACGATCCGAAGCGCTGACTTTCGTCGCGACACAGCCGATCCGCGTGTCTGGAATTTCGACATTACTGGCAACCGCTTCCTTTACCACATGGTTCGAATCATTGTTGGAACGCTTGTCGACGTTGGAAGAGGTCGAACCAATCCGGGAGCCGTTCGAAGTGCATTGGCCAGTCGTCATCGTAGTGATCTTGGAATGACTGCACCCGCACATGGACTCGAACTGATGCACGTCGAGCTCGACGAATGCGGAACAGACGAGTGGCCTCAGGTTGACGAACCGACATCGAAGGCGTAGGGTCGATTCCTACGGCGGCGCCATGACATTGAGAATGAGGGTCCTCGAGGCATTCTCCGAGTTCGGCACGAAGCACGGCGTCAAGTAACCATCGAGACCCATCATGTCTGTCGAGATCAGGCGAACCCCAATCGGGGGCAATCTGAAAGACTTCCTCAACGTCGTCGAATACATCTATCGGAACGATCCGAATTACGTTCGACCGCTCGACACGGAAGTGAAGGAACGCCTCAGCCCGAAGAACCCGTTTTGGCTGCACGCCGAAGGCGTCATTATCAGCGCCCATCGTAACGGCTACTGCGTTGGGCGCTGTACGGCACAGATTGATCGCGAGCACTTGGCTCGCTATCGCGACGACGTGGGTTCCTTCGGTTTCTTCGACACCATCGACGACCCGAAAGTCTCAACGGCCCTGATGATCGCCGCTTCGCAGTGGCTGCGCGAACGCGGCATGCGAAAGATCCGGGGGCCGTTGTCACTCAGCCTCAACGACGAAATCGGCTGCCTCGTCGAGGGCTTCGATACGCCGCCGATGATCATGATGCCGCACCATATGAGTTACCAGGGCAGCCTGATCGAGCAGGCCGGGCTGGCGAAGCTCAAGGATCTCTTTGCCTGGCGCTATGTCGTTGGCTCGGTTCCAGAACGCGCGCGCAAAGCCCACGACGACATCGAAGCTTTGCCCGAAGTGTCTTCGCGTCCAGTCGATATGAAGAACATCGATTCCGAGTTGCGCACACTAATCGACGTGTTCAACGATGGTTGGAGCGAAAATTGGGGCGTCGTTCCGTACACGGAAGCTGAGATCAAGAAGCAGGCTCGCGATCTAAAGCTCATCATCGATCCGCGACTGTCGCTTATCGTCTCTGTCCACAACGAACCCGTGGCCATTGCCGTCGCTCTGCCAAACATCAACGAGATGATTCGCGAGTTCAACGGCCAGCTTCTCCCATTCAACGCTGGCAAGTTGCTCTACAGGCTAAAAGTGAAAGGCCCGAAGACTGCGCGTCTCGCACTGCTCGGCATTCGCGGAAAGATCCGGCACCAAAAGCGCTATGCCGGCCTGAGCACGTACATGTACGCCAAAATGAACCAGGTCGGTCAACGCATTGGCCTCGATTGGGGCGAGCTCTCCTGGACGCTTGAAGACAACGCGCCGGTCAACCTCGCGATCAAGTTCATGGGCGGCAAGATCTACAAACGCTACCGCTTGTATGAGGGGGCTCTTTAGAGCCCGCGTTGCCGGCCCTTTGCCCTAGATTGTTGGCCCATTGGCCGCCACAACCCAGGCGCGTTGCGGAAACCTTGATTTGACCGAAGAATCACCTAAATCCCGGGTGCTTTGCCCAAGGTTGAGTTGCGGACGCTTGACCGGGTGCTACGGTGCCCCTCCACGAACGTCATTGGTGCTCGTTTCTCTCGTCTCTCGCAAGGTTATGAGGGGTTCGTTTTCCGGAGGCGTCAAAGCGGATCAGCAACCGTTGCTGATCCCGTTGCAGGTGACGCCGCACTTGCAACGAATCCCAATCCGGCGCGCCGGTATCGACCGGATGATTAGGAAAGTAGAGAGAGAAAAATGGGCAATCGCCTTTATGTCGGCAATCTGACGTTCTCGACCACGGAACACGTTCTGCGTGATGCTTTCGCGAGCATCGGCGAAGTCACGGAAGCCACGGTCGTGAGCGATCGTGAAACGGGACGTTCGCGTGGGTTCGGGTTCGTCGTGATGGGAACCGATGCGCTCGCGCAAGAAGCGATCTCGCAGATGAACGGTTATATGCTCGACGGGCGCCCACTGCGCGTCAATGAAGCCGAGGAGCGCAAGCCCCGCGGTGGCGGCGGCGGTGGCGGTCGCGGCGGTGGCGGCTACGGCGGCGGTGGCGGTGGCGGTGGTGGCTACGGCGGCGGCGGCGGTGGTGGCGGCCGCGGTGGTGGCGGTGGTCGTGGTGGCTTCGGCGGCGGTCGTGGTGGACGCCGCGATGATGGTGATCGTTGGTGAATGATTCCAGGGTTCCGAGTGGGCCAGAATCGGGCCCACTCGGTTTCCGGAAATTTGGGCTAAAGACCGCGTTGCTCGAGGCGCTCGATCGCCTCGGTCACGCGGCGCCCACTCCGATTCAGGACCAAGCCATTCCGCCAGCATTGGCGGGACGTGACGTACTCGGCTGTGCCCAAACCGGTACAGGCAAGACGGCAGCATTCTGCCTACCGCTCCTCCAACGCTTCGACGACGGCCGCGGCCGCCAACCGGGGCGTATCCGCGCGCTGATATTGTCACCGACACGCGAACTTGCGGCGCAAATTGCCGAGAGCCTCGCTGACTATGGCCAGGGCTGTCGCGTGAGCCACACGGTGATCTTTGGCGGCGTCGGGCAATCTAGCCAGGTGCGCGATTTGCGTCGCGGCGTGGACGTGCTCGTCGCAACGCCGGGGCGGCTCGAGGATTTGATCGCACAACGCCTGGTGAATCTCGCCGACGTCGAGGTACTCGTCATCGACGAGGTCGATCGCATGCTCGACCAGGGCTTTCTGCCCGCGGTACGCCGCATCACGCAGCGGATCCCGAAGACGCGGCAGACGATGACGTTCTCGGCAACTCTGTCGAAGGACCTGCGTCGCCTAGCGTACGAGTTCTTGCACAACCCTGTGGAAGTTGCTGCCGATCAGGTGGCGTCGACTCCGACGGCCATCGAGCAGACGGTCTTTCTGGTCGATACGGCGCACAAACGCCGCGCCCTCGAGATCCTGCTCAAGCGCAGTGACTTCACCCGCGCGCTGGTCTTCACGCGGACCAAGCACGGAGCAGATCGCGTCGCACGGCACCTGAAGTCGGTGTCACTCGATGCCGAAGCTATCCACGGCGACAAGTCGCAGTCATCGCGCGAACGCACGTTGGCCGCCTTCCGCGATGGAAGCCTGCAAGTGCTAGTGGCCACCGATCTGGCAGCCCGAGGGATCCACGTCGATGACATCTCGCATGTCATCAACTTCGATTTACCTCAGGATCCCGACAACTACGTGCACCGCATTGGTCGTACGGCGCGGGCGGGCACCAGTGGGCAGGCCATCTCGCTCTGCTGTCATGATGAGCGCGACAACCTGAAGAAGATCGAACGATTGATTCAGCGCAAGCTTGACCTAAGGCATGATCCGTCACTGACCGAGGGTGCACCGTTGATGGCGCAGCCACACGCAGTGCCTGGCACGCCGAAAGTCCCGGCGAAGCCCGCAGAAAAGCGTTGGGATCCGCGAGCATCGGCCGCTGCCCCGCGCGCGAGCAATTGGCAACGCTTTCAACAAAGGCGTGGCGCCCGTCCGGACTCGCGGGCCTAGTTACGAAAACCCCTCCGTGATATCGTCCCCGAAATGACCTTCTGGGAGCTGCTCATCGCTGAGGGGCAGGAACTGCACGTTGCACTGGCCCTGCTCGTGCTGTTCCTCGCTTACGTGTTGGTGCGTCTGTTGGCGCCCCAACACGTGCGGCGGTTACGCACGTCATTTGGCGTCACCACCGTCTACTTGTTGCTCGTCCCGGTCGCCGCCTACTTGCGCACTACGAGCTCGCATGCCGGGGACGATACGCGCCTCTTGGCGCTGTGCCTTGGGACTCTCGCTGCCATTGGCGCGACCGGTACCGTGGTGTTCGGCGCGCTAGATACGCGGTTGCGCCTGCATATTCCGCGAATCGTGGCCGATCTCATCATTGCCTCGGTGTCGATCCTCGCCATCTCGGTGATGGCCACGCGAATGGGGGTCAACCTATCGAGCCTGTTGACGACCTCTGCGGTCGTCACCGCCGTAATTGGTTTGTCGCTCCAGGATACCCTGGGCAACATGGTCGCTGGGATAACCCTGCAACTGGACAGTTCGATCCGCACCGGCGACTGGGTAAAAATCGGCGATATCTCGGGTAAAGTCTCGGAGATCCGTTGGCGCTACACGGCAGTCGAAACCCGCAATTGGGAAACGGTCATCATCCCCAATGCGCAACTGATAAAAGGCCAGGTCACCGTCCTCGGGCGACGCACCGGCGAGCCCCAACGCTGGCGGCGCTGGGTCCATTTCAACGTCGACTTTCGCTACTCGCCGACGCATGTCATCGACGCGGTTCAAGCAGCCCTGCGCAGCGAACCCATCAGCAACGTTTCCGATGCGCCATTGCCCAACTGCATTCTGCTCGACATCTGCGACAGCTACTACCGCTTTGCCGTGCGATACTGGTTGATTGACCTCGCGGCAGACGACCCCACCGATAGCGTCGTGCGAACTCGCGTCGTCAATGCGCTCAAACGCATCAACGTGCCCCTGAGCATTCCAGCGCGCGCCCAATTCGTCACAACCGATACCCATGAGCGGCGCGAACAGAAGCGGCAGCGCGATCTGGAGGATCGAGTTGCTTGGCTAAGGCGGATCGATCTCTTCGACAGTCTGTCACTTGAAGAGGCCAATCGGCTCGCCAACGGCCTTTCTGCAATCCCCTTTGGCCCCGGCGAGGTGCTCACACGCCAAGGCGCCGAGGCGCACTGGCTCTACGTCATCCTCTCGGGAAAAGTTGCCGTTCGTGTCCAACACGAAGACATGGAACGCGAGGTGGCGCAGCTCGGGGCTGGCCAGTACTTCGGTGAGATGGGCTTGCTCACCGGCGCGGTGCGCACGGCCACGGTCGTCGCACTCGATGAGGTTGAGTGCTACCGCCTCGGCAAGGACGAATTCCGCGATCTGGTTCAAGGGCGCCCGGAAATCGCCGAGGAAGTTGCGCACGAGTTGGCGATTCGACGCACTGGGCTCGTGGCAGCCCGCGACGACCTAAGCGCCGAAGCGCGGCGCGATGCGGAGCGCCAAACCGCGAGCGATCTGCTGCGCAAGATGCGGGCGTTCTTTAGTCTTGAGAAGAGTTAAGCAACTCGGGCGCCTCGGGCCGCGCGCCCAGCACTCGAGGCATCTCACGGGCTAAGTGCAGCTAATTCCATTCAGCGTTGCGGGACAGGCCTGCAGGAGTTCAAACGTTTCGCGCTGGAGTACTTGGCAGTCCGAGGCCGGGATCACCAACGCAGGCGAGGCGCTACAATTGGCGACGTTGATCCAGTCAAGCTCGTATTCGATCACGATCGAGTGCGATGTCCGCGAGACGACATCGACACTCAGGGTAGAGTCGCAACCGAGAAGCTTGCCCGATGGCAGACCCGACCAAAGAATGTCCTGTCGAGCTCCGTTTGCGCCGATAGGAACGTTGAATCCATCGGCACCTACAGCCACGAGTGCGGTTCGCCCCTGCGCTTGTTCCCGCGGTGGTGAACAAGAGTCCGATATAGTCTCGAGTAAGAACGAGTAGTAGCCGCGAGGTGGCAATCCAGAGTCGGTTTCTGCGGGTTTGGTAGTCGAGGTGCTCGCGTCCGAGGCTTCCGCCGACGCCGCGTTCCCGCCGCAACCGCTGACGCCCACTACCACGGCGAAAGCGCGAATCCGCAGCCAGAAGGATGGCGAATCTGGCAAATGGGCTTCGCGCCTGTGCCCGTACATGCCCGAAGGCTAGCAGATTATTTGTGGAGGCGGTAGAGCGGCTTGAACGCGTCGCTGAGGACGGGCTTAATCGCGGGTGTGACCGAGCAGCTGCGCGTACAGAATGAGGCTAGCTTCACTTAGCAGGGCCTGTCGTTCGTCTACATCAACGCAGCTTGCATCTGATCGGCCATCTGCTGCGGGGTCCCGAGCGAGATACATTTGCCCGAGCCACCCGCAGCCGCGATTTGATCCATCAGATCGAGTGCACCCTGGGACCCAGGCAAACCCATTACTCGCGTCTCGACGCCAAGGCGGTTCCACTCGGCGGGCAAGAGCGGCAATTGGGTCACATCGACACCGCAGTTGGGCTCACCGTCGGTGACGATCACGACGCGGAAGCGCCGCTCAAGTAGGCCCACGCGACACGCATTCTCAATCGCTATGTCCGCTAGTTGCATTGCGAGGTGTAACGGTGTGTTGCCGCCTGGGCCACGCGTGTCCGCGGTCTCGGTCCAAAGGTTTCTGAAGGCCCGCCCAGCCATGAAGTTGATTTGGAGCCCGCTGTCTAACGCCGCGACGTCACAGCCGCTCGGTTGTGGGAAGAAGATCGTGCCAATGGTGATGAGATCCAGGACGGGCTCTAGCGCGTTCATCAGTGAGTCGTTGGCCACTTGCCACTTACTGCGCTCGTCCCAGCCGCTGCTCATACTCCCGGACTTGTCGAAGATGACGAGCACGGTGAGATCACCCGCGCCAAGCCCGAGATCCGCAGCTGATACGTTTACGCTTGGGCTGCCAGCCGCGCCAGCAACGTCTGTGCCGCCAGCTTCGATACTGGTTGCACCAGCTGAGCCACTGGATAATGCAGGTGAAGCCCGTAGTGCGGCTAGGATACACGAGCGATCATAAGTGGGTGTTGGCGCAACTTCCTCGTTGACGCTGAGCGTCGAACCTCCCGCTGCCGGCGCGACTTTGACCCCAGTCGACAAAGCTGCAGCGCCCCCGGTCGCGGTTGAACTCGTGCCACCTTGGCTCCGCTCCTCGAACGTGACTTGGCCGTCACAAGCATAAACAAAAAGCGCCCCGCAAAGCCCTAAGTACTGGATATATTGCATATTTGCTCCAGGCAGACGACGCCTTCGACCAAGGGATATGCCCGGGGGCGCCAGAATCCGTCTCGGGATCTTCGTGTTTGTGACCAGCGTCTGCGTCGAGCCCCAATTCAGCCAAACGACTGCGCGCTGATTTCGAGGGATTTCGCTACGGGATGGCTCCCACCGTCGCCTCCCCCTCAGTGATGAAACAACCTGAGTCCAGACAGCGCCATCACCATCTGGTACTCGTCTGCCGCCGCGATCACGATGTCGTCGCGCACCGAGCCGCCGGGCTGTGAGATGTAACTGACGCCACTTTGCGAAGCGCGGTCGATATTGTCACGGAAGGGAAAGAAGGCGTCCGAAGCCAAACTGACGCCCTTCTGCTGTGCCAACCAGTCGCGCTTCTCGGCCGAGGTGAGACGCTTAGGCGCCACAGCGAAGCAGTCGAGCCACGCCGTCTCTTCTGCGGGCGAGAGATTCTCTTCGAGGTAGAGATCGATGGCGTTGTTGCGCTCCGGACGACCCAAGTCGGCCCGAAACGCGAGACCCAACACGCTCGGATGGTGACGCAAGA